>Ga0209011_1000387_pt1 | contig 17209 bp, 18 predicted proteins | sample BlaSpr_A8_OM1_M3_FD_187986 | JGI IMG/M metagenome (GOLD analysis project Ga0209011, IMG submission 187986) | Forest soil microbial communities from Thunder Bay, Ontario, Canada - Black Spruce, Ontario site 2_A8_OM1_M3 (SPAdes) (version 2) | ecosystem: Environmental > Terrestrial > Soil > Boreal... | reverse complement strand
GGAGCCGCTCCTGCAGCTTCTCCTTGTCGAAGTCGGAGGTGGTCTCCTCGACCTGGTTCTTGATCGCCTTGATCCGAGCCTGGATGGCCTCGGGCTTGCCCGCGCCCTCCACGATCGTGGTGTCGTCCTTGGTCACGGTCACGCGGCGTGCGTGCCCGAGCTGCTCGATCTTGGTCTGGTCGAGCTTGAGGCCGAGGTCTTCCGAGATGACCTGGCCGCCCGTGAGGATGGACATGTCCTCGAGCATCGCCTTGCGGCGGTCACCGAATCCCGGCGCCTTGACGGCGACCGCGGTGAACGTGCCGCGCAGCTTGTTGACGACGAGCGTGGCGAGCGCCTCGCCCTCGACGTCCTCGGCGACGATGAGCAGCGGCTTTCCGTGCTGGACCACGCGCTCCAAAACGGGGAGCAGGTCCTGGATCGCCGAGATCTTGCGGTCGGTGATGAGGATGTAGGGGTCCTCGAGGACGGCCTCCATCCTGTCTGGGTTGGTGACCATGTAGGCCGCTACGTAGCCGCGGTCGAACTGCATGCCCTCGACCACTTCGAGCTCGGTGGCCATGGCCTGGTTGTCCTCGACCGTGATGACTCCGTCCTTGCCGACCTTGTCCATCGCGTCGGCGATGAGGTTGCCGATGACCGGGTCCTGGCTGGAGATCGCCGCCACGTGGGCGACGTCCTCGTGACCCTTGACGGGCACGGACAGGCGCTTGATCTCGTCGACTACGGCCGCGACGGCCTTCTCGATTCCGATCTTGAGCTGCATCGGGTTGGCGCCCGCGGTGACGTTGCGGAAGCCTTCGCTGATCATGGTCTGAGCCAGGATCGTCGCCGTGGTGGTGCCGTCACCGGCCACGTCGTTGGTCTTGGTCGCGACCTCGCGCAGCAGCTGCGCGCCGGTGTTCTCCATCGCGTCCTTGAGCTCGATCTCGCGCACGATCGTCACGCCGTCGTTGGTGACGGTCGGGGCGCCGAACTTCTTCTCGAGGACGACGTTGCGGCCCTTGGGGCCGAGCGTGATACGAACTGACGAGGCGACGATGTCAATGCCCTTCTTCAGGGCCTGCCTCGCCTCTACGTCGAAAGTGACTTGTTTTGCCATATAACTCCCCTCTTACTTCTTTCCGTTGGATGAGACGACGGCGAGAACGTCCTTCTCCGAGACGATCAGGTACTCGATCTCGTCATGCTTGAATTCGTTACCGGCGTACTTGGCGTAAAGCACCTTGTCGCCGACCTTGAGCTCCATCGGCACTTTGGTGCCGTTGTCCAGGATCCTTCCGGTACCGACTGCCTCGACAATGCCCTCCTGGGGCTTCTCCTTGGCGGTCTCCGGAAGCAAGATCCCGCTCTTGGTCTTCTCTTCTTTGTCGACGGGCTTGACCACTACGCGGTCGCCCAACGGTCTTAGGTTCATGTGCGCCCCTCCTGAGCTGGTTTCTGGACTGATTAGCACTCCCCACACCCGAGCGCTTAGCACTCGCCTGGGCAGACTGCTAATTGTACTACCGCCCGGAGTTGGGTGTTAAACCTCGTCGGGCTCGGGGAGGTCCTCGGCGGGCTCCTGCTCGGCGGCCCGGATCACGTCGCGGGCCGCTTCCGCCTGCTCGTCGGGGACCATCACCTGGGCGTCGGTGAAGTTGATGCCCACCCCGTAGCTGTGGTCGCCGAAGACCTCGACGCGTATGCCGTTGGCCTCCAGGACGGCGGCGAGCAGGTCGGCCTGGATCCGCTCGCCCCGAAACACCACGGCCCAGCCTTTGACGCTCATCGGCTACGACGATAGCCCGCATATGCGGCGGATGCGGGTTTCAGGGGGGGCCGGATACCCGCATCTGCGGCGGATGCGGGTTACCAGCCTAGCGAGGAGTCGACAGTGGATGCCTGGAGCCCCAGGACGTGGACTGCGTGGTGGCCGGCGGCCGCGATCATCGCGGCGTTGTCGGTGCAAAGCTCGAGCGGCGGCATCGTAAGCCTCGCCCGGTCCCCGACCACCTCCGCCGCCCGCCTACGCAACAGCGTGTTGGCGGCGACACCGCCGGAGACGACCACCTCCGGGTAAGTCGACTCGGAAAGGGCTGCATCCAGCTTCTCGAGGAGGGACTCGACGACGGAGCGCTCAAAGGCGGCGGCAAGGTCGGCTCGGTCCTGCTGGGTGACCGCGTCGCCGAGGTCGCGCAGGCGGTACAGCAGGGCTGTCTTCAGGCCGCTGAAGCTGTACTCGAGGCCGGCGAGCGACGGCTGGGGCAGCGGCTGCCGGCGCGCGTCGCCGGTGCGTGCCAGCCGGTCGAGCGCCGGCCCTCCGGGGTAGCCGAGGCCCAGCATGCGGGCGGCCTTGTCAAACGCCTCGCCGGCGGCGTCGTCCCTGGTTCGGCCGATGACTTCGAATCGCCCATGCTCCGGCATGCGGACCAGGTCCGAATGGGCGCCGCTGACGACCAATCCCAAAAGCGGAGGCTCGAGGTCCTGCCGCGTCAGCATCGCCGCGTAGATGTGGCCCCAGAGGTGGTTGACCCCGGTGAGAGGACGCGACCAGCCGGCGGCCAGACCCTCCCCCACCCCGACGCCCACCAGAAGGCAGCCGGCCAGGCCGGGACCCCGGGTGACAGCGATAAGGTCGACGTCGGCGGGCTTGGCTCCGGCGCGCTCCAGGGCGAGGTCGAGCAGGTGCGGCAGACGCTCGAGATGGTCGCGCGCCGCGAGCTCAGGAACCACGCCACCGAATTCCTTGTGCAGGTCGACCTGGGAGTGGATGACGTTGGCGAGGATCCGCCGGCCGTCTTCGACCACCGCGACGGAGGTCTCGTCGCAGCTGGTTTCTAGGCCGAGAGTCAGGGCCAGTTTGTCACTCCCCATCCGGCCGGCCGCTTCGCGTCCGGCCACCTTCCCCACAAGTGGGGAAGCAGACTTGCCAGTTTGTCACTCCCCATCCGGCCGGCCGCTTCGCGTCCGGCCACCTTCCCCACAAGTGGGGAAGCAGACTTTCCTGATTAATCGCCCTTGGCAAGCAGGTCGCGGCGCAGGCCGCGGACGTCGGCGTCGATCCGCTCGAGGTTCAGCTCATACGCCTTGCGGAAACGCGGCGAGTGGATGGAGTCCGACCACATCACTATCGCGTCCTCACTGTTGTCCGTGTAGTAGCCCTTGCGCCGGCCGATGACCTTGAAGCTGAAGCCTTCGTACATTCGCATAGCGTTCTCGTTGGTAGTGCGCACCTCGAGCGTCACCCACTTCGCGCCCATGTCGTAGGCCGCCTGCACGAGGCCCGCGAAGAGGACGCGGCCGTAACCGCGATGCTGAAGATCCTGGCGGACGCCGATCGTGGTCACGTGCGCTTCGTCGTACATACGCCACATGCCGCCGTAGCCGATGATCGTCGGGTCGAGGTCGGGCGCCTTGAATCCCGCGGGCCGCTCGACAAGTCCTTCCTGCCGCAAAACCACGTAGTGCGCGCTGGCGCGCGAGGCCAGCTCGCGGTAGTAAGCGTTCCTCGGCCACGGCGTCGCAAAGATCTCGCGCTCGATCTCCTGGACTGTCGCCACGTCCGCTTCGCGCATCAGTTCGAGCGCCAGCTGCTGGCGGATCTGAACCATCACGCGCGGGGTGCAGAAAAGGACTGCATGTACTTGAGTTGGAGACTACCATAGGGAACTTCGTCCGCCGACTCGAGGACCTTGGCAGCGGCGGAGGCGAAGGATCGGAGCTCCGATTCCGGCTTCAGACGCAAGCCTTCGGCGCTCAACGCAGCCACCGTCGCGGGGCGGAGCCACCCGACAACCGGCAAATCCTTCGGCAGCTCGCCGGGTTCGCCCAGGCCCGGTTCCGCGCCGGGCGCCAGGAAGTAAACCCTTCCTCTCCCCGCCTCGGTGACCGCCAGCACCGGTTCCTCGCTCCGGGCGGACTGGAGGCCAAGGGTCGGCAGCGGAAAGATGGGAAGCCGCAGGCCCATCGCCAACCCGAGGCCGAAGGAAACGCCGGTTCGCAGACCGGTGAACGAGCCGGGTCCTGTCGCCACGGCAACCGCCGTCAAAGCCTCGCTGGCGGCCAGGTCGCGGAAGGCGGCCGGGAGGTCGAATGTCCGGCCCGAGGGGTACGTCGCCTCGCGCACCGGTGTTCGTGAGCCATCGAGCAGCGCGAGCGCGGAGGTTGCCGAGGAAGTGTCAATGACGAGGATCACCTGATCAGGTCGCGTTCCACGCGGATCATGCGGCGGTCACCTTGCAAATGCTCGAGGTGCACGAGCGCCGCCTTGGGCGCGTCGAGCCTGTCGCCCCACTCCACCACCGCCGCGCCCTGGTCGAGCAGCTCGTCGAGGCCGAGGTCGGCGAGCTCAGACGACGTCTCGATTCGATACAGGTCGATGTGGGCCAGCTGGACCCGTCCCGTGTACACGCGGACGAGCTGGAACGTCGGGCTGGCGACCGGCGCGGATGAGCCGATGCCTCGAGCCACACCGCGGACGAATGTCGTCTTGCCGGCTCCGAGCTCGCCTGTCAGCAGAACGAGGTCGCCCACGCGCAACCGCTTGCCAAAGCGCTCACCGAAAGACTCGGTCTCCGCCGGCGACTTCGTGACCTGGTCACGCAAAGTGGTCGTAGCCGCTGAGCTCGAGCTCCACCGTCTTACCCTCGGCGTCCAGCAATCGCACGGCGGCATCGTCGGTCAGGACGCCGATTGGCAGCAATCCCGCCTTGCGGATCAGGTCTTCGGGGCCGACGCAAACGAGCTCCGCCTCTTCGCCGCTGGTCAACGCATCTTCCAAGGTGGCGCCTTCCGCGACTGGGACCGCGTCCGTGTGGATGATGCATCCCGCGCCGGAGAAGGCGGCGAACTTCTGCATCTCTCGCACGAGCCCGTCCGAGACGTCGCCGCAGCACAGGCCGGCCGCGTTCAGGCGGCGACCCTCATCGAGGCGGGGAGAAAGACGCAGCGGACGCTTTTCGCGCAGCGCGAGCGCGGATGCTCCGAGCGCGCCGGTCACCGTCACGGCCCATCCTGGTCTCGCTTCGCTTCGAGCCACCGGCCTTTTATCGGTGTGACCGACGACTGTGATCGAGAGCACCGCAGGGCCGTCGATCAAGCTCATGTCGCCGCCGGCGATGAGCGTGCCCGTCTTTTGGGCGAGCGCGGCCAAACCTTCGTAGAGCCCGACGAGGTCCTCGACCATCCATGTGTTTGGGATGGCGATCGAGGTCAGCGCCCATGAGGGCGTCGCGCCTTTGGCGGCGAGGTCGCCGAGGGAAAGCGCCAGCGAGCGCCAGCCCGCGTCTTGCGCGCTCATCCATCCCAGGTCGAAATGGATTCGTTCGACGAACATGTCGGAGCTCGCCACCGTGAAGGCGCCGCCTTCCGCGATGACCGCCGCGTCATCCGATCCCGCCGGCACTTCGATCGGCGCGTTCAGATATGGCTTGATCTTCTCGAGCAGCCCGAACTCGCCGAGTCCCTCGACTTTCATTCCGTGGTCAGCATCGCACGCAGGCGCCGCGTGGCTTGCTCAGGGTCGGCCGCGCCGGCGACCGCACGGATCACGCAGGCGCGCCGCAACCCCGCTGCGGTCAGCTGCGCGAGGTTCGATTCGTCGATGCCGCCGATCGCAAAAACCGGCACCTTCGATCCGGCGGCCCTGGCGATCGCTGCGATGCCCTCCGGGCCGATGACGCGTTTCTCCGCCTTGATCGGGGTCGCAAATGCAGGGCCGCTGCCCAGGTAGTCGGCATCTTCAGCAAGCGCCGCCCGCGCCGCCTCGGGTGTGGAGGCCGACGCACCGATGAGCAGGCGATCGCCCGCGACGCGGCGCGCCGCAGCGATGCTCAGGTCATCCGGGCCGAGGTGCACCCCGTCAGCATCGCTGAGCATCGCGATGTCGACGTGGTCGTTGACGACGAAAAGAGCACGCGATCGATTTGTGATTTCGCGGAGCTGCCGGGCCAGGCCGAGCAGCTCGCCTCGAGCCAGTGACTTGTGCCGCAGCTGGATGACGTCAGCGCCTCCACGCAAGGCCGCCGACACCACCTCGACGACGTGCTCGGGCGGCGCGTCGGGAGTAATGACGTACAGGTGAGCGGCGAGCATTCTGTCGCGCTTGTTCGACACTTGAGCCCCTCACCCTAGCCCTCTCCCCGGAGGGGAGAGGGGACCTAGCTGAGGATTTGGCGAAGCTTTTCGCGGAAGGCCGGAGGGGCCGCGTCGCACTCGCAGGAGTGCTTCACCAGCCGCTTGAGGTGCGACTGGAACTCGTAGTGGTCCGTGCAGTCCGGGCATGCCTCGAGGTGGAGCTGCATCTCGAGGATTTCCGTCGAGTTCAGCTCACGGTCGACAAACCGATCGAGCTTATCCGCGCATTCCTGACACTTCATGTCTGCACCTGATGGCCGCCGTTGCCGCGGACGATACCGGATTCCAGCGCGTAGTCATAGAGGGATTTTTGCAGCTGCTGGCGCGCCCGGTGGAGTCGGGACATGACAGTCCCAATCGGCACGCCCAACGCCGTCGCGGCGTCCTTGTAAGAGAAACCTTCGACGTCGACCAGCAGGACGACCTCGCGGTGCAGCGGGGGGAGCTTTTCGACCGCGGTCACGACCTCGGACGCGGCCAGCTTGTCGAGCACGTCGGCCTCAGGCCGGGCGCCCTCGTCGCGCAGCTTTTCGTACAGCACGAACTCGCCGACGTCGTCGAGGCTCACGTCCTCTTTGCGGGAACCCTTGAAGCGGTCCCAGAAGAGGTTGCGCATGATCGCGAAGAGCCAGGCCTTCATGTTCGTGCCCTGCTGGTAGCTGTGCTGGTAGCGGAGGGCACGCAGATAGGCCTCCTGGACGAGGTCCTGCGCCTGGTCCGGATCGCGGGTGAGCCGAAGGGCGCCCCGATAGAGAGTGTCGAGATGTGTAAGCGCCTCCTCAGCGAAGGCAGTCCGGGCTGGGCTTTCCGCCATCAATACAGCCAGTTTAGATTCACCTGCCTTGTGTCATCTGGAATCGGCAGGGACCGTGCGCTATTCCGAGTAGCGCCGCTCCACCCGAGGGCCGATCGAGGTCAGGACCTCGTACGAGATGGTCCCCGACCACTCCCCCACCTCTTCGGCGGTGATTCGCTCGTCTCCGTCAGCCCCGATCAGGGTCGCCACGTCGCCTACCTGCACCTCCGGCACGTCGGTGACGTCGAGGGTTATGGCGTCCATGCTGACCGTGCCGATCAGGGGCGCGCGCCGGCCCCGCACCAGGACGTCACCGCGGTTGGAACGGGCCCGGTGGACGCCGTCCGCGTAGCCGATGGCCACTGTCGCCACCCGTCTCGTCTCGGGTGCCTTCCAGGTCGCGCCGTAGCCGACCGTGGCGCCGGGATTGACGGTTTTGACGTGGGTCACGACCGAACGTAGGGCGAGGGCGGGCTGGGTGCCAGGCCACTCGCAGCCATAAATGGCGATGCCGCAGCGGACGGCGTCGAGGGCAAATTCCGGATGACGCAGAGCACCCACCGAGTTGCACGCGTGGCGCATGCCGGGGTCCACGTCGAACGCTTCGAGGGCGGCGGTGAAACGCGCGAATTGCGCTTGCGTCATCTCGTCATCGGAATCGGAGCCGGCGAAATGCGTCCAGGTCCCGGCCAGGCGCAGTCCGGGTGATTCGTGAATGAACCTGGCGAACCCCGGCGCCTCCTCGGGCGGGCACCCGAAACGGCCCATCCCGGTATCGATCTTCATGTGCACCGGCACCGCCTCACCAGACTCGCCCAGCGCCGACGCGAGCTCCCGGCTCGAGACGGCGATGCTCCACCCGCCTGATGCCGCCGCTCGCGCCTGGGCGGGGGTCAGACCGCCCATCACCAGCACGTCAGGCGCGCTGACCACGCCGGCAAGGGAATGGGCTTCCTCCAGGGTGGCGACGGCAAGGCCCGTTGCGCCGCCCTCGATCGCCGCGCGGGCAACCGGAACGTCGCCGTGGCCGTAGCCGCCCGCCTTCACGACCGCAAGAAGGCGGGAGCCGCTGGGCAGGTGCGCGAGGATGCGGTCGCAGTTGGCGCGCACGGCGCCCAGGTCGACGTCCGCCCAGCGCAGCGAAGTGGTCAGAGGCCGCCCTGACGGCAACCCGCGGTAACGCCCCTTTGGCGCCAAACGTGCGGAACCACGCCCGCGATAACACCTCTGTGACGCCAAAGGTGCGGAATGCGCCCATGCCCTGCCCTCGACACTTAAAGACCGCCCTGCCGGAGCACGTTCATGACCAGCGGGATTTCCAGCAGAAGATCGCCGGCGAGGAGTCCCGACTCGCCCAGGCGCTGGGAGATGCGCCTGCCGGCCGCCGCGTGGATGTACACGCCGGTGACCGCGGCGGAGAACGGATCGGAGCCCTGCGCGATCAGTCCGCCGATGATGCCCGCGAGCACGTCACCGGTGCCGCCGGTGGCGAGCGCAGGCACCTCGTGAGGGTCTTCACTGATGCGGCCGTCCGGATGGGCGACCACCGTATGGGCTCCCTTCAGAACCACCACGACGCCCCATTCCTTGGCCGCCTTGCGGGCCGCGCCCGTGCGGTCGGCAGCGATGGCCTCGACAGTCTTTCCGGTCAGGCGGGCCAGCTCGCCCGGGTGGGGAGTGAGCACGCGGTGCTTGGGCAGCTTGCCCTTGATGCGCGGCGAGTCGGCCAGCGCGTTGAGCCCGTCGGCGTCGATCACAAGGGGGCACTTCGCATGCAGCGCAAGGTCCTGCACAAGGCGCCAGGTGGAGCTGTCGCGGCCGAGGCCAGGTCCGACCACGCCAACCTCGATCGTCGACATCTGCCGCATGATCGAGTCATACGCCGCGTGCCCGATGGCGCCTGGCGCGACCTCCGGCACCGGGGTTGCCATGACCTCGGTGCACTTGGCGGCGAGGATCGGGTAGATGGTGTCGGCGACGAGCAGCCTGACCAGCCCTGCCCCAGTACGGGCTGCCGCGGTGGAGGCGAGGTAGGCAGCCCCGGTGAAGCCCAGGCTGCCCGCCAGCACCACAGCCGTGCCGAAGGTGCCCTTGTGGGCGTCGTGGGGGCGGCTGGGCAGCAGGACGGCATTAGGGGCCGGGAGGAGGTCGTCCACCACGTCTGGCATCTCCAGGTGAGCTGTGGCGACGGCGAGCTTGCTGTGGTGGGTGATGCTCACCTCGACGTGGGCGTTCTTGTGGTCGCCCAGGAGACGCACCCGGGGCGCTCCGTTGGGCCCCGGAAGCACCTCGATGCGCCGGCGCGGAAAGCAGATGCCCGTGCCATCGAAACACTTGATCACCGCCTCCTTGGCGGCCCAGCGGCCGGCAAGGCGTTCGGGGTTGCCGGCGCAGTAGGCCTGCTCGGCAGGGGTGTAGACCTTCTTCAGGAAGCCGGGGCCGGAGCGGCTCACCGCGAGAGCGACTCTATCCACGGACACCGCATCAACTCCGATCCGCTGCATGGACCCCAGGTTAGTAGCTATTCCACCTCCCCATCTGGCCTGCCGCTTCGCAGGAGGCCACCTTCCCCACAAGTGGGGAAGCAGGCTTTCCAGCTACTCGACTGTTACTGACTTCGCGAGGTTGCGCGGCTGGTCCACGTCCTGGCCGAGCTTCACGGCTACGTGGTACGCGAACAGCTGCAGCATCACGGTGTTGAGGATCGCCGAAATCGACTCTTCGACCTGCGGCATCTCGAAGATGTCGGTGGCGACTCCGTCGAGCGCGTGGTCGCCCGCCGTCACTAGGGCCAGCACCGGGGTGTCGCGGGCGACGATCTCGTGGACGTTGCTGACCATCTTGTCCTTGGTCGAGCTCGCGGTACAGAGTGCGATCACCGGGAAGTCTTTATGCAGCAGCGCAATAGGACCGTGCTTCAGCTCGCCGCCGGTCACGCCCTCGGCATGCAGGTACGAGATTTCCTTCAGCTTCAACGCGCCCTCGAGCGCGATGGGATAGCTGAGGCCCCGTCCGAAGTACATGAAGTTGTTGAACTTGCTGTACTTCTTGGCGATCTTCTCGATCTCCTTCTCCCGCTCGACCAGCTCGCGCACCTGGTCCGGGAGCGCCCTCCAAGCTGCCACCAGCTCATGCCTGCGCTCGAGCGAGACGCGGCCGTTGACTGTCGCCAGGCGCAGGGCCAGCAAGCTGAGGCTGACCATGTGCGCGGCCAGAGTCTTGGTCGACGCGACGCCGATCTCCGGTCCTGAGTGAAGGTAGATCGCGCCATCCGCGTCGCGCGCGGCAGAGCTTGCGAACACGTTGGTGACGGCCACTGTCGTGGCGCCGTGCTCCTTGGCTCTGTGCATGGCGACCATCGTGTCCGCGGTCTCACCCGACTGCGTCAGCACGACGGCCAGCGTCTTTGGCCCGAAGGTCGGACGGCGGTAACGAAACTCGGAGGAGTCCTGCGAGCGGGCAGGGATGCCGGCCCAGTCCTCGATGAGGTACTCGCCCACCATCGCCGCGTGTCGCGACGTTCCCATGCCAAGCAGCAGGACTTCATTGAATTCGCGCATCTTCTCGTCGCTGAGGTCGAACTCCCGGAAGGAGACGATGCCGTCGTCGGTGAGCCGTCCGCGCATCGCGTTGGCGACTGCCTCCGAAGTCTCGTGAATCTCCTTGAGCATGAAGTGCTTGAAACCGCCCTTCTGTGCCTGGTTGACGTCCCAGTCGACCTGGATGAGCTTGGGCTTCACCGTCATCCCGTCCAGCGTTGAGACCTCGGCGCCTAGCGGCGTGATCGCCGCGACCTCTCCCTCACCAAGCACGAGCACGCGCTTCGTGTAGGGGATGATCGCCGTGATGTCGGACGCGATGTAGAACTCTTTGTCGCCGAGGCCCACGACGAGCGGTGCGTTGAGGCGGGCGCCGATCAGGAGCTCCGGATCATCGGTGGAGAACATCGCCAGGGCGTACGCGCCGCGGATGCGCTTCAGCGCCGCGCGCACGGCGGCGAGGAAGTCGCCTTTGTAGTAGGACTCGATAAGGTGAGGCACCACCTCGGTGTCGGTCTCCGACGTGAACTCGTGTCCCTTCGCCTCCAGCTCGGTCTTTAGCTCGGCGAAGTTCTCGATGATGCCGTTGTGGACGACGAAGATCTTGCCGTGGCAGTCGGTGTGCGGGTGGGCGTTGATGTAGGTCGGCTTGCCGTGGGTGGCCCACCGGGTGTGGCCGATGCCCATGGTGCCGGTCGGCATGTTGGCGTTTAGCTTCTCGATGAGGGTGTCGACCTTCTTCTCCGACTTGGTCAGGCTCGTCCGAGTCGCCTCGCCAGCCTTGGGCAATTCCAGGACGGCCACGCCGGCCGAGTCGTAGCCGCGGTATTCGAGCCGCTTGAGGCTCTCCATCAAGATCGGGGTTGCTTCGCGATCGCCCAGGTAACCGATGATTCCGCACATTTCTTTACTAGAACTCCTGGAAGGTGGATTTCACTCCTGGAAGCTGCGACGGATGCTGGGATGAACGGCTGGATCGGGGGTCAGGTTACGCCTGGGGGCCCGGCCAGGTGTAGCTGAATTCGACGATTTTGTCGGGTGGTCTCATGCTGTGGGCGCAACACCGGCTACCGTCAGCGCTTCCAGGCCGGTTTGTCCGGCCAGGCGGGCGGCTAGTTGAGTTTCCCCCCTGGGGTATCGCCCCGTTCTATCAAACGGGGCGTAATCCTCCCTCGCAAACGCTCCGTTTGATCAAAAGGGACGGAACGAATGGCCCGACCCGCCACGCATTGGCGAATTTGGTGACAAATTCGTGGAATCCGGAGTGACCAGGGCTAGGGCGAGACGGGAGAGATCGTATACGTCACCTTGGCGAGAGCCACCGACCCATCGGTACCGGCTGGATAGGGAACCGGAACCTGGAACGTTTTGGTCGAGGTGGCTCCGCCCAGGTCGACCGGGGGCAGCGTGATCCTCGTGATCCTGGCCAGGGCATCCGGCGTACCGCTGATGACGATTTGAAATGGATCCACAGTGATATCAGTGACCCTGTAGCCCGACGCTGGGCCGTGGGTGTACGGGGCGGTGAACAGCACCACCTGACGGATCGTGATGCCTTGCTTGGCGTCGACCTGGATGGACACCGTGCTCGGTTCGAATCTGAACAGCGGCTCCGTGTCCCGGGTCAAGTCAAGAGGCCTGGTGCCCTGAAACAACACCACCGGAATCGTCGGCACTGTCCGACTGAGTGTCGAGACAGACTCGGGAAAGTCGGCATAAGCGGTGAGACCGGCCTCCCATTTCGCCGGTCCGTCAAACAGGACCGAGCAGGGTGAGGGGCCACCCGGGCAAATTGCCTCCTGCTTGGTGACTTGATATCCCTGCGAGATTCGGGGGACCCGGACCTGGATTGGAAGCGTCACCGAGTCGCGCTTGTCGATCTCGAGCACGTAGGGCACTACAGGGTTCTGGACCTTTATCTCTTTGACGGTGGATCTGACGCTGAGGTTGACGTGAACGTTGGTGCCGGGCAAGGAGTTGGTCAGGTCGAAGGAAGCGATGACGTTGCCCGAGTTGAAAGGTGCGAGGGTGTCGGCCAGGCCGCTGACTGTCACGTTGGTCTTTCTCGGCGGATTGATGACGATGATTTCCTTGGGCATCGTGTAGCGGATTTCCACGTCCCTCAGAACCTTCTCGGTGGGTGGGTTTTGGGAGAAGGCAACCGCCCCGAGCATGAGGACGGCAAGGCCTAAGGCCAGGAGCTTGAGGCGCCAGTCTTCGGTGATCAGGCTGAGGTTCATTTGCGGAACCTCAGAAAGCCGTTGCCGTTGCGGCGTACGGGAACTTTGACGCTGACGCGGCGCCGCAGTCCATCGCCATCGAGGTTGCGCGTGATCTTGCCCTCTTCAATCACTGAGATATTTCCCGTCTCCTCCGAGACTACGAGGACCATGGCGTCGGATGCCAGCGACAGTCCCAGGGCGGCGCGGTGGCGCGTGCCCAGCCGCTCCCGGATGACGCCCTCCTCCGGCAGAGGCAGCAGGCACCCCGCGGCGATGATCTTGTTGCCACGGACGATGACCGCTCCGTCGTGGAGAGGCGAGTTCGGATAGAAGATCGACTGCAGCACCTCGGACGAGATCTCACCGTTGATGCGCACGCCGGTGGTGGCATAGTCCTCGAGCCCAACATCACGTTCGAAGGCGATCAGGGCGCCCGTCTTCTTGGTGCTCAACCTCTCGGCGGCCTGGATCGCTTCCGAGATCGCGTGGTTGTACAGGCCAGGGTTGTAACCCGAAAGAGGCCGGCCGATGTGGCCGAGCCGGCCCAGCTGGTCCAGCACCCGCCGAAGCTCGGGCTGGAACATGACGATGATCGCGATGATGATGAATGCGGTCGCGTTCCTGAACAGCCAGGCCAGAAGGACGAGGTTGAACTGAGTCGCGATCACACCGATCACCGCCAGCAGGATCACCCCGACCACGATCTGCGTGCCCTGCGTCCCACGCAGCAGGCGAAGCAGGAGATACAGAACCACCGCCACTATCGCGACGTCGAAAACCTCGACCCAGCCGAGGTGGCGGATGACATCGCCCAGCTGCTGGAAGAACTGGCTCATGCCTCGGCCTCGAACAAGGAAGCCATCAGCGCCATCTGGGCATAGAGGCGGTTGCCGGCCTGGTCGAACACTACCGACCGAGGCCCGTCGATGACCTCATCGGTCACCTCTTCGCCGCGATGTGCCGGGAGGCAGTGCATGAACACCGCGCGGGGCGCGGCGTCCATCACAGCCTGGTTGACCTGGTACTCGGCAAAGGCCTCGCGCCTGCCTGCCCGTTCGCTCTCTTGTCCCATGGATGCCCATACGTCGGTGTAGATCGCTGTTGCGCCGTCCAGCTCGGTGAGGTCGCTCGAGAGCTTGACCCGGAGCGTTCCGGTCGTGATGGTACGCGCGCGCTCGATCACTCGAGCCTGAGGTAAGTAGCCGGGCGGCGAGACGATGGTGAGGGCGAAACCGGTGAGCGCGGAGGCCTCGATGAGGGAGGTCGTGACGTTGTTGCCGTCGCCGACATAGACCAGGTGCTGCTGCGAGAGCTCACCTCGGACCTCTTCGAGGGTGAGGAGATCGGCTAGGACCTGGCAGGGGTGTGAGTGGTCGGTGAGGCCATTGATCACGGGCTTCTGGGAGGAGGCGGCGAGCTGCAGCATGTCGCCGTGGCTGCGGAGCCGGGCGACGACACCGTCCACGTAGCGATCGAGCACGCGGGCAGCGTCGGCGACAGTCTCCCTGACCCCGAGCTGGACTTCCTGCTCGGACAGGGTGGTCGTGGCGCCGCCAAGCCTTGCGATCCCGACCTCGAACGAGACCCGAGTCCGGTGCGAGGGTTTCTGGAACACCATGGCGATGTGCTTGCCTTCCAATGGGCGGCCTGACCACCGCCCCTTCTTGATGGCGTGGGCAAGGTCGAGCACCTGGCGGAGCTCCTGGCGGTCGAGGTCTGCAATGTCGAGGAAGTCACGGCCCCTTAGGGATTTCACCGAACCGATCATGATCGCTGAGCCGGCTAAAGCCGCGCTAAAGAGCTGGTTTGATCAGCTCGCCGGCGACGACCGGGGAGATGGCCAGGTCGCGCGCGGAGTCGAACTCGGGCAGCCGGGCTCTCAGCCGGGAATCGTCCCGCAGGCGGATGATCAAATCCCGGCAGGCAGCCGGTTCGAGGCCGAACTGGACAGGCTTGAAACGAAGCGGCGGCTCATTCTTGAAGTTGACGGTGAGCCGGTCCGTCAGCCGGACGTCAGGCCACGAATTGGGTTCGGACAACGTCACGGATTCCATGGCTGACCAGAGGACGCCCATCTCGTGCTTCCCCTGGATGACCACGAGCCGGTCCCGGAAGAACCCGAGCTTGCCCGACGGCCACTTGCTGAGCTTCCAGCCGGCCCACCCAGCGAAGATCAGGCCGCCAAGGGAGCCGGCAGCAAGGGCGATGGCGGCGACCCAGCCGGTGGGCAGAGTCAACGCGAAGGCGGCCAGGATGCCGAAGGCAAGCGCGAAGACGAGCCCGGCAGCCCCTACCGTCACTATCGACTTGCGTGATCTCACGTAGATCAAGCGCGCCCCACCGCGAGTAGTGTATTCCCGGGCCGTGGACGTGATCGCCAGGCCCGCGTCCAGATAGACCGTGGGAGTGTGGAATGAGCGTAATTGCGGAACGGGAATCCATCGACGCGGCAGTTTCCGGCAAGACGGTCTGTACCGTGTTCGCCGAGGCAGTCGCCAAGTGGGGCGACAAGCCGGCCTTGCACTGGAAAGAGGACGGGGCGTGGCGGTCGCTTACCTGGAAGGGCTACCGGGACGAGGTGGCGGCGGTAACGCTGGCCCTGCGCTCGCTCGGCTTTGGATCGGGACAGTTCGGCTTGATCATGGCGCGCAACGTGCCGGAGCACGTGATCGCTGACCTGGGCATCGTGCATGCGGGTGGCGCGGCGATCAGCGTCTACAACAGCCTGGCGCCGGAGCAGATCGAGTACGTCGCGAATCATTCCGAAGCGTCGGTCGCGTTTGTCGAGGACGAAGGGTTCCTCGCGAAGTTCCTCGCGATTCGACCCAATACACCCCATCTGAAGCACCTGGTGCTGATCCGAGGTTCGGCTCCGGAAGGAGTCACCTCGTGGGAGTCGCTCGTGGCGAAAGGCCGCGAGCTTTACGCGAAATCACCCGCCGACTTCCAGGCTGCGTCCAAGGCCGTGGGTCCCGAGGACCCGGTCAGCCTCATCTACACCTCAGGCACCACAGGCCCGCCGAAAGGCGTGATGTATTCGCACAACAACGTCACGTGGACGCTCGAATCGCAGACGCGATCCTTCCAGCAGGGCGGGCTGGAGTATGGAAGCGAGACGCTGGTCAGCTACCTGCCGCTCGCGCATGTGGCCGAGAGGTTCGGTTCGCAGTGGCACGGCATGTACAACGGACATGAGGTCTGGTTCTGCCCTGACATCAACCTGCTGCTGCCTTGTCTGCTGGAAGCGCGGCCGACTGCGTTCGTGGGCGTGCCCAGGGTGTGGGAGAAGCTGATGGCCGGGATCCAATCAGGAATCGGCGCGGAGCCAGACGAGACCAAGCGTGCGATGGCCCAGGGTGCGCTGTCCGCGGCGATCACTGCCTACAAGCTGCGCCGAAGCGGCCAGCCGGTGCCAGACGCGCTCGCGGCCGGAGTTGAGAAGGCCCAGCCCCTGTTCATGCTGTTGCGGTCGAAGGTCGGGCTGGACCGATGCGTCTTTGCGGTGACGACGACTGCCCCGACCCGGCCGGAGGTGCATGAGTTCTGGGCCGCGCTCGGGCTGCCGCTCTACGAGGTCTGGGGGATGAGTGAGCTCACCGGGCCGGCGACACAGGTCCCGTACAACGACCACCAGGCACCTTCCATCGGCAAGTCGATCGCTGGTGTCGAGGTACGACTCGGAGAAGACGGAGAGATCCTCGTGCGCGGCGGCAACGTGATGGTCGGCTACTACCGAGACCCGGAGAAGACCGCCGAGACCATCGATGACGAAGGGTGGGTGCACAGCGGCGACATCGGCGTGCTCGAGGCGAACGGCCACTTCCGGATCGTCGACCGCAAGAAGGAGCTGATCATCACCTCGGCAGGCAAGAACATCTCGCCCGCCAACCTCGAAGCGCTCGCCAAGTCCAGCCCGATCATCGGCCAGGCGGTCGCGATCGGCGACGGTCTGAAGTTCATCTCCGTGCTCGTGGTGCTGGATCCCCAGGTGGCGCCGATGTGGGCGAAGGCACACGGGATGCCGGAAGCGACGATGGCTGAGCTGTCTGAGAATCCACTCGTGATCGAGGAGGTGCGGCGCGCGCTGACGGTGGCCAACACACACCTTTCGCGCGTGGAGCAGTTCAAACGCTTCACCATCCTGCCCGGCGAGTGGACTCCCGAGTCGGAAGAGCTGACGCCGACCATGAAGCTCAAGCGCCGCGTGATCCACAGCAAGTACAAGCCTCAGATCGAGGCGATGTACGACGACCCGGCGGGCGGGCACTCGGTGGATCCTGCGCGCGAGACGGCGGGCGCGACGGCGGACTAGGGGCGCTCCGGATTCCACGAATTTGTCACCAAATTCGTCAATGCGTGGCGGAGTTCCACGAATTTGCCGGGTGCTACCGTCAGCGCCCATCCTCGCGTGCTTTCGTCCTTGCAAAGCCCCCCCGTGGATAACGCCCCGTTCTATCAAACGGGGCGAAATCCTCCCTCGCAAACGCCCCGTTTGATCAAAAGGGACGGAATGAATGGCCTTTCCCGCCATTGCG
>Ga0209011_1000385_pt1 | contig 17232 bp, 15 predicted proteins | sample BlaSpr_A8_OM1_M3_FD_187986 | JGI IMG/M metagenome (GOLD analysis project Ga0209011, IMG submission 187986) | Forest soil microbial communities from Thunder Bay, Ontario, Canada - Black Spruce, Ontario site 2_A8_OM1_M3 (SPAdes) (version 2) | ecosystem: Environmental > Terrestrial > Soil > Boreal... | reverse complement strand
ATAGATGGTGGTCTGCGATGTAGCGCTCGACCGCGGGAGGCAGCTTGCCGGTAACCGCTTCGCCGGCGGCGATCGCGCGCCGAAGTCCGCTGCCGGACACATCCGGCGTCGGCACCAGGCACAAGACCACCCGTCCCGGATCCAGCCCGGCGGAGTCGAGGTCGGACGGCATCGGCGACTGCATGCCCGGCCGGCCGACGATCACCACCGAGGCCAGCCGGGCGACCTCCTCGGGCTTGTGCCACGTGCTGAACAGCCGCGCCGCATCCCAGCCGAGGATGAGGAAGAGCTCGTCGTTCGGATAGGTGCGATGCAGTTCGGCCAGCGTGTCGGCGGTGTAGGACATGCCGCCTCGCCCGACCTCCAGGTCGGAAACCTCGAAGCGCGGTTCGCCGTCGACCGCGAGCCTGCTCATCGCCAGCCGGTCGTCCGCCGACGCCAGCGCCGCGGGGCGATGCGGCGGCTGCGCGCTGGGCACGAACAGGACGCGGTCGAGATGCGCGCACTCCATCGCCACCCTCGCCGCGGCGATGTGGCCCTCGTGGATCGGATCGAACGTGCCCCCGAAGACGCCGATCCTCACGGCTGGTATTCGAACTCGATGCCCGAGATCCGCACGGTGTCACCGGGCTCGACGCCCGCGGCCTCGAGCGCCACGTTGACGCCAAGCTTGTCCAGGTTCGACTGGAACTGTGCGAGCGCGCCTTCAGAGTCGAGGTCGGTGCGCTCGACCAGCTGCTCTACGCGATCGCCGCTGACCTGAAAGCCCCACGGCTTCTTCTCGACGGCGAGGCCGGCCACCGCGGTGTGCTCGGGCAGCTTGATCTTCTTGACCCGTCCCTGCGCGCTCACCTCAGGCGCCGTGGCGAGGGCTGGCACCATCGCGCTCATCAGCTCGGGCAAACCCTCGCCTGTCAGCGCGGAGACGAAGTGGACGTTCTTGCGCCGGTTGCGGGTCTTCAAGCGTCGCGTGGGTTCGAGGTCGAGCTTGTTGACGGCGACGACGAAAGGCCGCTTGGCGAGCTCGGGTGAAAACTGCTCGACCTCCTTGCGCACGGTCTCGAGGTCGGCCCACGGGTCGGCTACGGAACCATCCAGCACGTAGACGAGCACCCTCGTCCGCTCCACGTGCCTGAGAAAGCGCAGCCCCAGGCCCGCGCCTCGCGCGGCGCCTTCGATCAGCCCCGGGATGTCTGCGATCACGATCCTGCCACCCTTTGATTCCGCCACGCCGAGCTCCGGGTCGAGCGTCGTGAACGGATAGTCCGCGACCTTCGGCCGAGCGGCGGTGAGCGAGCTGAGCATCGATGACTTGCCGGCGTTTGGCTTCCCAACCAGGCCGATGTCCGCGATGAGCTTGAGGTCGAGGACCAGCGTCAGCTCATCGCCTTTGAGTCCTTGCTCGGCGTAGTCGGGCGTGCGGCGGGTCGAGCTCTTGAAGTGGACGTTGCCCCGGCCACCGGTCCCGCCCTTGGCGAGCACCGCTTCGGCCCCTGGGAGATCCAGGTCGGCGACCAGCACCCCTTCCTCGTCCAGCACGACCGTGCCGACCGGCACGTCGAGCACGACATCGGCCCCGCCGCGCCCGGTCTTGCGTCCGCCGGCGCCGTCGGCGCCCGGTTCTGCATTCCAGCGGCGGCGCTGCTTGTACAGCGACAGGTCGGAGACTCCGGTGGTTGCCTTCATCAGGACCGAGCCGCCGCGGCCGCCGTCACCACCGTCAGGTCCGCCGCGGGGAGTGAAAGGCTCGCGCCGGAAAGAAGCCGAGCCTTTGCCACCATGCCCGCCGCGCACCACGATGCGCGCCGAGTCGACGAACTGACGGCGGCCGTCAGTTTTGGACGTTCTGCTCCCGCGCCACGGCGGCCTCGGCCTGGATGCTGACTCGCCGGCCGTCCTTGCCGACCCGCTCGTACTTCACGTGGCCGGGTTTCAGCGCGAAGAGCGTGTGGTCGCGGCCGACGCCGACGCCGGCGCCCGGGGCGATCTTCGTGCCGCGCTGCCGGACGAGGATCTGGCCGGCGCCCACCACCTGGCCGCCGTAGATCTTCACGCCGAGCATCTGCGGGTTGGAGTCACGGCCGTTGCGAGAGGAGCCGCCTCCCTTCTTGTGTGCCATCTATTCCTTTTCCTTCTTGCGTGGTGCGCGCTTGGCCGGCTTGGCTTCCTCGGGCTGAGCAGCCTCGGCCTTCGTCTCTTCGACAGCCTTCTTCGTGGGTTCGGCCTTGGCCTTCGCCTTCGCCTTCGTCTTGGCCGCCGGCTGGGCCTCGGTCTTGGTCTTGGTCTCGCCCGTGATCCCGCCGACCGCGATGATCTCGAGCGCGGTCAGGTCCGCGCGACCGCCCCGATGCACCCGCACGCGCTTCTTGGACTTGTAGCGGAGGCTCTCGATGCGGGGTCCGCGCCGGTGCGCGAGCACCTTGACCTCGACCTCCAGGCCCTTGAGCTCGTCGACCGTGACCTTGATGTCGTCGCCGTTCCGAAACAGCAGGACACGGTCGAGCTTCAGGGACGAACCCGGCTCGGCCTCCAGGCGGTCGACCAGGATCTGGTCACCGGGAGCTACGCGGTACTGCTTCCCACCGCTGACGATGACAGCCGACAGCAATGCATCAGGCTTGGGCACGGCGTGTGATTGTACCAAGGGTCACGACAGTCCCGTCCCCATGGGCCACCACGCGCCGACGCAGCGTCACCGACTGGACGAGGCCAAGGGCCGCCAGCGTGGTGATCGTGGCCGATCCACCGTATGAGATCAGCGGCAGGGGGATGCCGGCGATCGGCAGCAGGCCGATGTTCATCCCCACGTTCTCGATCACCTGGGCCAGGACCAGCACGAACACCCCGCCCGCGAGCAGCTCGCCGAACCTGTCAGGCGCCACCGCGGCCGAGCGCAGGAGCCGGATCAGCAGGGTGCCGAACACAGCCAGCAGCACGAGACTCCCGAGCAGGCCGAACTCCTCGGCGAAGATCGCGAACACGAAGTCGGTCGCGCGCTCCGGAACAAAGCCGAGCTGCCCCTGCAGCCCGTGCAGCCAGCCCTGGCCGAAGAGGCCTCCGGCGCCGATCGCAATCCGGGCCTGCATGAGGTTGTATCCCGCGCCCAGGGGATCCTGGCTCGGGTCGAGGAAGATCTCGAGCCGCCGCCTCTGGTAGCCGTGCAGGAGGAAGGGCAGAAGGGGCAGGGCCACCCCGCCGGCGAAGACGAGCGAGAACAGCTGCCAGGCCCGAGCGCCGGCGAGAAACAGCATTCCGAACAGCACGGCGACCAGAACGAGCGTCGTGCCGAGGTCGGGCTGCGTGAGGATCAGGCCGGCGGGCGGAGCCGCCAGCAGGAGGGCGCCTCCGAAACTCCGCCAGGAAAGCCGCTCCGCGCGGCTCAGGTAGGCGGCGAGGACAATGACGAGCAGCAGCTTCGACAGCTCCGACGGCTCGAGCGGAAAACCTGCCACCGAGAGCCACCGCCGCGCGCCCAGCGCGGTATGCCCGACGAGGTGGACCGCCAGGAGCATCAGGATCGTGCCGGCGTAGAGCCCGAGCGCGAGAGCGCGCAGCCGGCGGTAGTCGAATGCCGAAGCGGCGGCGTACGCGCACGCCCCAAAGGCCACCCACGTCACCTGCCGACCCCAGTCCGCATGGGCGCTGAACACGGTCATCAACCCGAGCGCGGCCAGCATGCATGCGAGCAGCGGCTGCAGAGGGTCGAGCCTGCGCCAGACCGCGCCGGTGGTCACGAGCGGATCGCGGTCACGTGGTCGCGGTAGAACTTCATCAGCTGCACCGCGATCGGAGCCGCCTCCACCTCTGAGAGCTCACCCCTCTCAACGAACACCGACATCGCCACCTCGGGCTGCGCATACGGCGCGAAGAAGACAAACCACGCATGAGTGGGCAGGTCGAGCCCGCTGCCTCCCCACTGCGCGGTGCCCGTCTTGCCGCCGCCGTCGGCAGGGACGCCCGCGGCGCGGAACCAGTAGTTCATGTTGTAGGGCCGGTTGATCTCCTGCCGCATCCCTTCGCGGACGGCCATGAGGTTGGCCGCCGATGCCGGCACATGGCCGGTGACCTCCGCATGCATCGACTCCGTCACGTGGCCTGATGCGTCACGCACCTCGTGGATCAAGGTCGGTCTCATGACGAGGCCGCCGTTGGCCAGCGCCGCGACGTAGACCGCCTGGTTGAGCGGCGTCGTGAGCAGGTAGGACTGGCCGATGCCGAACGTGATCGTGTCGCCCTGGCTCCAACGGCAGGCGTCGGAGTTGAGGTCGGGCACGCCGCACTGCAGCTGCTTCCAGATTCGATCCGGCACGAGGCCGGGCATCACGCCCGGCATCTCGATGTCCTTGGATGTTCCGAAGCCGAAGGCTCGCGCGTACTTCGCCAGCGTCACGTCCCCCACCATGGCGGCGACCTGGTAGAAGAACGTGTCGCACGAAGTGGCGAGAGCCTTCGCGACGTTCATCTGGCCGAGGCTGTAGCTCGCCCAGTTGTGATAGATCCAGCCGTTGACGTTGATGTAGCTCGGGCAGTTGAGCAGCGTGCCGGCGGTGATCTTCCCTTCCTGAAGCCCCGCGGTCGCGGTCACCATCTTGAACGTTGAACCTGGTGCGTATTGCCCGGCGATGGCGCGGTTCAGCATTGGCCGATTGGGATCGTCGAGCAGCTTGCTGTAGTCGGCCTGGCTGATCCCATGCGTGAAGAGGTTGGTGTCATATCCGGGCAGGCTCACCAGCGCGAGCACCTCGCCGGTTCGCGGATCGACGACGACGGAAGCGCCTGCCGTCTTGTGGTCACGGACCAGGCCATCGGCGAGCGACTTCGCGGTCGCGCGCTGCAGGTCTGCGTCGAGGCTCAGGGAGGCGGAGCCGCCCGGCACGGGTGGCTGGCTGTCGAGCATCCTCACCAGCTGGCCACGCGCATCGACCACGACGTCGGCCCAGCCGTTCTTGCCGCGCAGCATCGTCTCGAGGCCGGCTTCGACTCCAACTTTGCCGACCACCTCGCCCGGCAGATAGCCGGACGGGCGCAGCTGTTTCAGCTCGGCCTCGTTGAGCGGCCCGACGTAACCGAGCACGTGTCCGAAGATCAGCGGGTCGACGTAGGTCCTGATCGAGCGCTGCACGATGGAAGCACCGCCGAGGAGGGGCAGCCGCTCTTGAAGGGCGAGCTCCTGTGCTTGCGTCAGATCTCCTCCTACACGCACGTCCGCATACGGGTCAGCCGCGACCAGGTCCGCCGCCACCTTTTGCTCCGGCACGCCTGTGACGCGAGCGAGCTCGGACAGCTCGGTCGTGCGAGCGCGCGCGTCGAGTGGCAGCGCGGCCGGCGTCACCTCGAGATTCCAGACCGGGCTGTTGACGACAAGCGCCGCGCCGTGACGGTCGTAGATGATCCCGCGGTCGGCCTCGAGGACGACGCGATGCACGGTGTTGGCGCGAGCCATGCCGGCCAGAGTCGCGCCGTCGCTGACCTGGAGCTGGGCGAGCTTGACGGCGAGCCCGCCGACCAGGAGCACGGCGATCGAGGCGGCGGCGATCAGCCGCCTCGACCAGCGTGCCCTAGGGGTCACGCCACCAAGCGCGATCACGTGGGCTCTATGCGCCTGGTCAGCGGTGCGTGCAGCTTGCGCACCACGCCCAGGACCAAGGGCATCAAAACCGCGTTGTAGACGCAAGCTGCGACGACGAGCTGAACAGCGATCCCCATCGGCGGCACCGGCAGGCCAAGCGTGTCGTCGGCGCCGATGAGGATGAGCGAGTAGAGAGCGGTGCTGACTCCGACCGCGAGCACCGGGTGCAGCACGCTGCCGCGTTCGAGATTTCTCCACCAGAACCCGGTCACGTATGCGCCCGCGAGCAAGGCCAGCGCGTGTGGTCCAAGCGGACCCGGCGCCGCCAGGTCGAGCATCAAGCCGGCGACGCACGCCAGGGCCAGGCCGGGCCGCACGCCGGACGTCCACGTGACGGCGATCACCACGACGAGGGCCAGGTTCGGAAACACGCCGGCGACGGTGATCCGCGGCGCCCACGTCACCTGGACCAGGACCGTCGCGAGCATCAACGCCGCGATGCCGAGTCGCTTCACGACGGCTTGAAATCGGTGATCACGAGGACGAGGCTCAGGCTCGACGGGTCGTTCACCCACGCGAGGACGGCGAGGTCGCTGGTCGACGTGTCGCGCTGGGTGATGGAGGCGATCTCACCCACCACCAGACCGCGTGGGTAGCCGCCTCCGACCCCGCTCGTCAGCGCCCACTCGCCGCTCGCGGCTGTCAGGCCGAGGGAGTGCTCCACCTGGAGCTGGAGCGCTGACGGCCCACCGGTGACGGTGCCCTGCAGCCCGGACTTCGAGAGGAAGACGTTCACGCGGCTCTGCGGGTCCACCAGCGTCTGCACGATCGCTCCGTGCGGGCCGGCCTCACGGACGCGGCCGACCAGGCCGGCGCTCGTGGTCACGATCATTCCCGGCTGTACCCCGTCGGCGGTGCCGCGATCGATCTGGATCGTGCGGCTGAAGCCGTCGGGCCCACGCCCGACGACCTGCGTGACGACCATGTGATGTCCGTACGAGCGCTCGAAGTCGAGCGCCTGGCGAAGGGTCGCGTTCTCCTTCGCCGCCGCACTCAGCTCCACGACCTGCCGGCGCAGCGCTTCATCGGCGGCCTTCAGCCGCTGGTTTTCCCCCCGGAGCGTGGCGACGTCGCCGAACACGGCCGTCACGCGGTCGACATTGCCGGCGACCTGGGTCATCGCAGCCTCCGCCGGCGCCAGCGCGCTCTTGGCGGCGCCGCGGGCGCCCGCCGCCCAGGCCTGCTCGCTCAGCATCGCGAGCAGGAGCATCGCGGCACAGAGCGTCAAGAAGAGCCCGGTCGAGCGGGGCTGGCTCCTCCCGTACATGCGGGTGCCTTAACGGAGAGCCCTGACGCGGCGCGTCCGCAACAGGACCCGGTTCAGGGTGTCGATCTCTTCCAGCACTATTCCGGTGCCGCGGACCACGCAGGTGAGGGGATCCTCCGCGATGCGCACGGGCATGAGCGTCTCGTGCGCGAACAGCTGGTCAAGGCCGGCGAGCAGCGCGCCACCGCCGCACACGAGCATCCCGCGCTCCATGATGTCGTCGACGAGCTCGGGCGGGGTCGCGTCCAGCGTCGACTTGACCGCGCGCACGATGTTGATCAGCACGCTGCTGAGCGCTTCGCGCACGTGACCCGTCGACATCTCGACGGTCTTGGGAAGCCCGGTGACCAGGTCGCGGCCGCGGACCAGGAACGACCTCTCCTCGAGGATCGGAAAGGCTGATCCCATCGCGATCTTGATGTCTTCGGCCGTCCTCTCCCCGATGAGCAGGCCCATGTTTCGCCGCACGTACTGGACGATCGCGTCGTCCATGTCGTCGCCGCCGGTGCGCGCCGAGGTCGCTGCCACGACCCCGCCCAGCGAGATGACGGCCACCTCGGTCGTTCCGCCGCCGATGTCGACGATCATCGAGCCGCCTGCTGCCTGGATCGGCAGACCCGCGCCGATCGCCGCCGCCATCGGCTCCTCTACGAGGTGCGCCTCGCGAGCGCCGGCCATGGTGGCGGCGTCGGTGACCGCTCGCTTCTCGACCTCGGTCACACCCGACGGGATGCCGATCACCACGCGCGGGCTGCTGACATGCCAGGCGCGGTTGTGGGCGCGAGCGATGAAATGCCGGATCATCTGCTCGGTGTGCTCGAAGTCCGCGATCACGCCGTTGCGCAGCGGCCGCATCGCGATGATGTCGGCGGGCGTACGACCCAGCATCCGCCGAGCCTCGGTGCCGACGGCAAGGACCTGACCGGTCCGCTTGCTGACCGCCACGACGGAAGGCTCGTCGACGACGATCCCGCGCCCGCGCACATGGACCAGCGTGTTGGCCGTGCCGAGGTCGATGCCCACGTCGGCCGACCACAGTCCCAGGACGGAACTGAATAGATTCACGTGATCCCCCCGCGCGGCGGAGAGATTGCCCGAAGGGCCGGTGGGGCGACCCGCGGTGGCATGGGCGTTGGCAAGATGTGGGCGGGGTGGATGATACACCTGGTAGCGGTGTTTTCCACAGGTTCCACAAGATCTGGTGGCCTACCTATGCACAGATATTTCCCTCTCCCCTTCAGGGGAGAGGGGCGAAGAGAGAAGCGAGCTAGCGCATCAAGAGCGAGGTGCCGACCGCCACGACCAGGACGAGCAGCGCATAAGGCGTGATCGCGCGCATGTAGAGCCCGCGCGCGATCGCGGCGCCTCGCCGCTGCATCACCGCCCCCACCCCGACCAGCACCACCGCCACGACCACGGTCATGCCGAAGAACCGCAGCAAGCCGAGCGCATCGTCGGCCGGCGGCGGAATGAACAGCGTTGTGAAGAGACCGCAATAGGGAAACCAGCACAAGGCTCGTGCAGCGTCCAGCCGGCGCTTGACCCTGCGATCACCTGGCGGAACAAACGGCCACAGCCTGAGCAACGCCGGCAGGCACAGCAGATAAAGAGCGCCGCACGCGACCTTCAAGGGGAGCAGCTGGGGGACGAGGACGTTGCCGAGGACCTGGGGCCGCAGGCTTTCGGGCTGCACGGCGGGACCCAGCACGGCAAGGAGCCAGCAGAACTGGACGATGAGCAGCAACCGCGGTTCGGCGACATGCTCCACAGTGAGGGCCAGCTCGGCCCAAGCGGTGAAAGCCAGAGCGATCGCGGCGACGACGACGCTTCGCTCGTCGGAGTGCACAGGGTTGAAGGGAGCGGCGAGCTGCACGCCGGCGAGGATCGAGCAGACGATCACCGTCGCCAGCACCGGCGTGGGCCGGCGCCATCTCCAATCGGGCGTCAACCACTGGCCCGTGCTCACCCTCATCCACCCCATCTCGGCAAGGGCGCCGAAGACGAGCGCCGTGAGGAGGCCCGGATAAACGACCAGCGCGAGGGTGTGCGTGGCCATGGAGGCCAGGACCTGGATCACAGGCCCGCCAGCGAAAGCAGCGGTTGCGGGTAGAGACCGAGGATGACGCTCACCGCCAGCACGATGCCGACGCCGACCGCCTGGCGGCCGCGCGGCATCCCCATGCTCCGCCCGAGGCGGAGCGAGCCCGGCAGCCACAAGAGCATCCCGGCCGCGAGCACCAGGGCGAGCGGCCAGTACAGCGAGGTGGCGCCGCGAAGGATCAGCACCCGGGCCGCAAAGCCGGCGAATGGCGCCGAGCCGGCCAACGCAGCGGCGACGAGGAGGTTGATCGGCCGTTCGGCCGGAGCCTTCTCGCGCAGCGCCTGCCGCGACCACATGTAGAGAGGCAACCGGCCGATGACGACACTCAAAAGCAGAATCAGCGCAGCGGCCCGGCCGTCCGCGATCGCCATCCCGAATCCGCACAGTGCGAGTCCCCAGTCGGCCATGAATGAGTAGCGCCATGCCACCGCCTCGTTCTGCGTGCGCCACGACGCGATGCCTCCCCAGAGCACGTTGACCAATCCGAGTCCGATGAGCATCGCGCCAAACGCGCCGCCGGCCTCAGGTGGCAGCACATGCGTGACGCGCGCGAGCACTGTTGCGGCGAGCAGCGGTCCGACGAACGCGATCCACGGAATCGGAGACGCGACGACCGGTTCCTCGGGATCGAACTCGTGGATGTACGGAAGCAGGCCGACCGCAGCGACGAGCCCGGCCACGATGCCGACAGCGCCAAAGCGCTCGAGCACCGGCGGCCCTTGCATGCGCTCCAGCGCAAGGCCGAGCGCGAGGAGCGCGATGGCCAGCACCGGCGCCCGCAGGCGCAGGGCGAAGTCGCGCCGCGTATCGAGCCCCGCGTGCAGGACGGCGAGCACCAGAAGGATGAGCAGGACGAGGTCCAGGCTGGGCGCCAGGGCAATGGCCGTCATGGCGGCGAGAGTGGCGGTACCACGGATCAACAGTGTTGCCCGGCCGACCCTGGGCGGAGCTGTGACCAGGACCAGGATCAATGTGCCCGCCGCGGCGAGCAAGAGCTCAGCCTCCACCCGCTCGCCCTTTGATTGCGCCCTGTGCTGGTCCGGCGGGGACAAACATGACCCCGGCGGCGATCAGGCCGCCAAGGATGTCTGGGGCCGATCCCGGCGATGGTGTGCCGATGCCGGGCGCCGCCGCGAGCGCGAGCCCGAAACAGGCGACCGATGTCAGCACCACATTGTTCTCCCGGCTCGCGAGGATCCGTGCCCCCATCAACCCGATCACCACCAGCACCGCAAAGCGCAGCGGCGCGCCCGGCCCGGTCGTGACCGCGGCGGCGACCCACAACGCGAGCAGGGCCGAAGCCACACACAGGACCAGGCGCGCCGTCGAACCGGCGGGCATCAGCCCCCACGTGTTGCCTGATCTCCAGCACCGCGCGGAAGCGATCAGACCGCCCGCGGCGACCGCCGCCGCGCCGGCCGGCTGGCCGCCCGCCAACGCCAGGACGCCAAACCCGGCGGTGAGCAAAGCGAGGCCGAGCGCCAGGCCACGACGGCCGTCGGCCAGCACCACCAGCGCGGCGCCCAACCAGGTGAGGAAAGCCGCGGCGATTTCGATCACCGGGTAACGGCGTACGCAAGCGCCGCCAGTGAGGCCAGCCAGAGGACCGGCCGCCCGCCGGCCGCCGCAGCCTCGAGCGCCCGCACGTTGATCAGCGAGCGATACTGCTCCGGCACCGTCGCGGCCTTCACTGCCTGTCGCAGCCACTCCATCGCAGCTGCAGCCGGGACCTCGAGCAACGGTGGTCGGGGCTGAGTCCGAATCAAGGCGATGTTGGCGGCTCCGAATACAAGGACGCCTATGAGCAGCAGAGGCGCAAAGAGCACGAGCACCGGGAGCACTGTCGTCACCGTGACAACAGACGTGAGTCCGCCCCCGAGCGAGCCGAACGGCAGCGGCATCACGGCCGCCTGCGCCGGGTTGGCGATGGAGGACTGGATCGCGGCCAGCGCCGGACCTGCCACCAGGGTCAGCACCGCGACCACCATCGCGACGCGAGGAAACGTCTCGGTCGCGGGACGTCCGCGCCCGCCAGGCAGCCCGGTGGCTCGCGCGCCGGCGACCATCCACAGCACCCACGTCACCGCTCCCGCCACGCCGATGAGCCCGTAGAAATCGCCCGCTTCAAAGGTCGACTCGATGCCGAGGATGCGTGCCCCGAACGCAAGGCCCGGCGGGAGCCCTATGGCGGCGGCGATCGTCACCAGCGCCGCCGGCCCGGCGCGGTCCGGCAGCAGCGCGAGTCCCGCCGTCAGCGACGCAGCGGCGACCAGCGCGACCAGGCCGGTCACCAGCCCCAGTGGCGTGCCGAGCGCAACCGTCATCAACGCAAAACCGGCCATGCCCGGGATGACCTCGCCCAGGAACTCTCGCCGGGTGCTCGCGGCCTGCGCGCGAACCGCCGCGCCGAGCGCGACGACCACGCCCCAGGACGCGAGGACCGCGTTCAAGGCGACACTTGGATACCTGCCGTCGCCGAGCTCGTACGCACGCACCAGCAGATAGAACCCCAGCGGGAAGAGGCTCGCCACCACGAGACCCGCGGCCCGGAGCGAAGGCCGCGACCACACATGGGCGGGCCACGATCGCCAGGGGACCAACCCCGAGGCCATGAGCCCGGCGAATGCGATCAGCGCGAAGACCGGCGTGGTGAGAGCCGAGACCGGGACGGCGGAGTATGCCGCGGTGCCGCTGCGGACCTGCAGGATGACCCCCGCCCAGCTCAGCGCGAGCCACGCCGCGAGCAGCAGGCTCCATCGCGGGCGCGGGGCGCGGATGTCCTCGGTGTCGAGCTGGGTCACCGCCAGGGTCGCGGCGGTGCCTCCCGCCAGCGCGGTCAGGACCACCCCGCCCGCCTCGATCGCGGCCATCGCCGAGGCAATGCCGAGGGCGCCGACAGTCGCCTCCTGCCATGTCCGCCGCTGGAGCGTCAGCAGCAAGGCCGCCGGCGACAGCACCATCAGGCCGAACGCGAACGCGACCGCGTCGATGCGCAAGGCGAAGGGCGAGCCGAAGCCAAGCTGTCCGAGGTTGAGCTCTTGCGTTGAGCGCACGGGCACCCAGATGGCGAGCAGCGCGACGACCGCCGCCCATGCGCCGGCGCCCGCCGCGATCCGCCCCAGGTTGAACCCGCTGAGCCCGAATGCGGTGATCACCCCCGCCGCGATGAGCGGCAGCAGCACGGGCACCAGCAGTGCGATGGAGGGCATTGCGCCGGTCTAATGTAGGCGGTCGACAGCGGCGCGAAGCTCGGCGGCTCGGTCCTCCAGCTTGGTCACGATCTCTGGTGGAGCGTTGGTCCGAAACTCAGGGTTGGCCAGCCTGGCTTCGGTCTTCTCGAGGTCGGTCTGAAGACGCTTCAACTCGGCCTGGCGGCGCATGTCATCCTCCGCTTTCTTGCCGCTGTCTCCTGCGGGAAAGGTGACCCGACCGGGAGCGATGGTCAGCGGAGACCCTGAGTCAAGGGGCTTGTCCCCGTCCACCCAGTCGACGAGGTCCACCCACGCCAGGCGCGCAGCAAGCGTCGCGACGGACCGATCGATGTCACGCTCGAACCTCAGGCTGCCGCCGCGCGGCGGAGCGCCGGCTGCCTGGCGGATGGCGCGCACCTCTTCGACGATGCTCATCACCTGGGCGAACGACTCTTCCGCGGGGAGGTCGACCATCTCCACCCTGGGCCATGGCGCGCGCATGACGTAGTCCGTGTGGCCGGGCGTCCGCCACCACAGCTCCTCCGTCACGAATGGCATGAACGGATGCAGCAGCCGGAAGAGATTGTCGAGGCAGAAGTAAGCAACGTCCTGCGCGGCCGCGTCGCCCGCGCGAAGCCGGTCCTTCACCGCCTCGAGGTACCAGTCGCAAAGCTCATTCCACGCGAAGGCGTAAGCCGCGTCGATCGAGTCTTCTGGCGTGAAGCCCTCGATGCCGGCGGTGATCACCTCGCACGCCGCGGAGAGGCGCGAAACGATCCAGCGGTCCTCGAGATGCTCTTGAGACTCGAGGAAACCTGGAGCTTGGGAGGGCGGTGTGCCCGGCGAGCTCAGCAACAATCGGGTCGCGTTCCAGAGCTTGTTGCAGAACCGGCGATAGCCTTCGATCCGGCTCTCGTCGAAGCGCACGTCCTGGGTGGACATCGCGACCGAGGCGGCCCACGCCCGCACGGCGTCCGTGCCGTACTTGTCGATCAGTCCGCGAGGGTCCACCCCGGTGCCGAGCGACTTCGACATGCGACGCCCGTCGGTGGCCTGGACCTGGCAGTGAATCGCGACGTCGGAGAAAGGAACCTCGCCCATGAACTCGAGGCCGGTCATGATCATCCGGCTCACCCAGAGATTGATGATCTCCCTGGCCGTGCTGTTCATGCTGTTGGGGTAGAAGGCCTTGAGGTCCTCGGTGTCCTCGGGCCAGCCGAGCGTCGCGAAAGGCCACAATGCGGACGAGAACCACGTGTCGAGCACGTCCGGGTCCTGCGTCAGCTTGATGCTCCCGCATTCGGCGCAGTCGCGCGGCGGCTCGACCGAAACGGTCGTGTGTCCGTTCTCGCAGTAGTAAACGGGCACCCGGTGGCCAAGCCACAGCTGCCGGCCGATGTTCCAGTCCCTCAAGCCGCGCAGCCAGTCGAGGTACGTGCGCTCAAAGCGCTCCGGATGCCAGCGGACCTTGCCGGCTGCGGACGCGACCAATGCCTTGTCGCGCATCGTCTCCATGCGCAGCCACCACTGCTCGCTGACCAGCGGCTCGATCACCGCGTGGCACCGATCGCAATGTCCGACCTCGTGGGTGTACGGCTCCTCTTTGACGAGCAGCCCCTGCGCTTTGAGGTCGGCGACCACTCGCTGCCGAGCCTCCAGCGCAGGAAGCCCGTCGTAGGGCAGGCCCGGCACGTTCATGCGGGCGTCAGGGTGCATGCCGTTGATCAGCTCGAGGGAATGGCGCTGCCCGATCTCGTAGTCCATGGCGTCGTGGCCGGGCGTCACCTTCAGCGCGCCGGTGCCGAAGTCCTTGTCCACCGCCTCGTCTCCGACGATGGGCAGCTTGCGTCCGACCAGCGGAAGGATCGCTGTCCTGCCGACCAGGGCCCTGTACCGCGGGTCGGTCGGATTGACCGCAACGCCGGTGTCGGCGAGCATCGTCTCGGGACGCACGGTGGCGATGACAACCTCGCCTCCACCCTCGACGGGATACTTGATGTAGTACAGCTTGTCCTCGTGCTCCTGCCAGTCGACCTCGAGGTCCGAGATGGCGGAGAGATCGTGAGGGCACCAATTGACGATTCGCGGCGCGCGGTAGATCCAGCCGCGTTCGTAGAACGCGACGAATGCGGTCATGACCGAGCGGATGTACCTCGGGTCCATGGTGAAGCGCAGCCGCGACCAATCGAGAGAGACACCGAGGATGCGGTCCTGGCTGACGATGGTCTCGCCGACGTCGTGATACCACCTGTCCACGCGAGCGGTGAAGGCTTCGCGTCCCAGCTGCTCTTTCGTCGTGCCTTCCGCCGCCAGCTGTTTCTCGATCACGTTCTGCGTGGCGATGGCGGCGTGGTCGGTGCCCGGGAGGTAGAGGACCTCGTAGCCGGCCATCCGCCGGTAGCGCGCGCAGATGTCCTGCAGCGTGTGATTCAGCGCGTGCCCCATGTGCAGCTCGCCGGTGATGTTGGGCGGCGGCAGGCAGATGGTGTACTTCAGCTTGCTGCTGTGTGGGTCGGCGATGAACAACCCGTCGGCTTCCCAGCGCGTGTACCAGCCGGCCTCGACCGCCCGCGGGTCGAAGGCTTTGGGCATCGGAATGGGGTCTTCGGTCGGCTCGTCTCGCTGGTTCATAGGGCGTGCTTCATCGCTCGGTCTGGGATCAAGGGCGCCGGCGTGGAGGTCGCTTTAACGCGATTGAGCCGGCGAGGGTACGGATACGTTCCCAAGGCGGCTCATGGTGTCTGAAATCTTAGCGCTTGTTGCGCTGCCGCTCGCCGAGTTCCTCGCTCGCCTTGGTGGCACCCGTAGCCCTTGCCACGGCCGCGAATAGGCCCGGCGCGAGCGCCTGGACCTTCAGGCTCGCCCTCAGCTGGAGCGGCGCCACGTCAATCTCGGCACGGTTCCGGGTGATCGCATACCAGACCGCCTCGGCCACCTCGGCCGGCGAGACCTCTCCGGCCATCGGGTTGGCCTTGAGTCCGGTCTCCGCCCACATGCCGGCCTCGCTGACGAATGTTGGACAGATCACCGAGACGCCCACTCTTGTGTCGAGCAGCTCTTCACGCAGCGCGAGGGCGAACCCGCGAATGCCGAACTTGGTGGCGTTGTAAAGGGATGCGCCGGCCGCAGGAACTTTCCCCGCCACGGACGACATGAACACCATGTGGCCGCCCTTGCGGTCGAGCATGGCCGGCAGAAGTTGATGCGCAAGCACCATGCCCGCGCGCAGGTTCACCGCGATGGCGCGATCCAGCTCCATGACTTTGAAGGTGGCGAGCCGCCCGCTCGCCGGCACTCCCGCATTGGAGACCAGCACGTCCACGTCGCCGGCTTCGCGGGCCAGGCGCTCCGCCTCACCGAGCCTGGACAGGTCGGCCACGACGACGCGAGCATCGCCTAGCTCCTCGGCCAGGCGGGACAGCGCCTCGCGGTTCCGTGCCGACAGGACGAACTTCGCGCCTGCCTGGTGCAACCGTCGAGCGATGTGCGGTCCAAGTCCGCTCGACGCGCCGGTGAGCAGGACGGTCTTTCCCCGGAGATCCACGGGCGAAGGATACCGGCCGTCAGATCAGCCACGCCGGGGCCTGATCCGTACGAGCACAAGGAGCAGCAGAGCGCCTGGAACCAGCACCCAAAGCAGCGACAATCCCCCGCTTGCCCGTACCGCTCCTCCCTGGCTTTGCCGCGCCTCCCCTGGCTCGACTACACGGACGTTAGTTCAGTGTCGAATCTGGCGATCGCCATTCGTAGTAGGGGTATCAACGGCAACTACAAAGGAGAGAACCCATGGCGAATTACATCTTCCTTCAGTACGTCGACGAATCAAAGGCACCGCGCCCCGGCTCACCCGAAATGCACACCGAAATTGACGCTTTCGCGAAGTACCTAGAAGAGCTCCAGGCGGCCGGTGTCCTACGCGGTGGCGATGCTTGCCAGCCTTCGTCAGCCGCCTTCAGCGTCACGGCCCGGGACGGTCATGCCAAGACGACCGACGGGCCCATGTATGAGAAGTCGTCATGGCTCAACGGCTACTTCGTCCTCGACTGCAAGGACCGGGCCGAAGCGGCCTCCTGGGCGGCCAAGAATCCAGCCGCGCGCGCCGGTACGGTCGAGGTTCACCCGATCCTGTCGTTTTCGTAAGTCCGCCATTTGGGCCCCGATGGTTGCATCACCGCGAATCGACAGCGCCATCGGGGCCCTTTTGGTCGTATCCCGACCTACCCGGATCAAGTAGGAGGGGTCTTAGGCCGACTCTCCCACCAGGCGGGCCGGGCTCTCGCCCTCGTCGCTCAGCTCGAACTCGGGCTCGAGCGCCTCGCGGATCGAGCGCTCGGAGATGAGGCAGCGCTTGATCTCGGGGCGCGACGGGATCTCGAACATCGAGTTGAGCAAAGCCTCTTCGATGATCGACTTCAAAGCGCGCGCACCGGTGCCTCGAAGAAGAGCCAGCTCCGCTATGGCATCAAGGCTTCCCTTTTGAAACACGAGCTCGACGTTGTCCAGCGAGAAGAACTTCTGGTACTGCTTGACAAGCGCGTTCTTCGGCTCGGTGAGGATGCGCACGATGTCCTGCTGGTCGAGGTGATGCAGGGTCACGATGATCGGCAGCCGGCCGATGAACTCGGGGATGAACCCGTACTTCAGCAGGTCCTGCGGCTGAAGGTGCTTCAGCGTTTCAGAAACGGCCTTGCGCTCGATCTTGTTGTGCGGCGCCCCGAAACCGATGGCGCGCCGGCCGATGCGCTGCTCGACCACCTTCTCGAGGCCGTCGAACGCGCCGCCGCACACGAACAGGATGTTGGTGGTGTTGATCTGGATGAAATCCTGGTGCGGGTGCTTGCGCCCGCCCTGCGGTGGAACGTTGGCGACCGTGCCCTCCAGGATCTTCAGCAGCGCCTGCTGTACGCCCTCGCCGCTCACGTCTCGCGTGATCGACGGGTTGTCGGACTTGCGGGCGATCTTGTCGATCTCGTCGATGTAGATGATTCCGCGCTCGGCGCGGCTGATGTCGAAGTCGGCCGCCTGGATCAGGCGGAGCAGGATG
>Ga0209011_1000384_pt1 | contig 17262 bp, 13 predicted proteins | sample BlaSpr_A8_OM1_M3_FD_187986 | JGI IMG/M metagenome (GOLD analysis project Ga0209011, IMG submission 187986) | Forest soil microbial communities from Thunder Bay, Ontario, Canada - Black Spruce, Ontario site 2_A8_OM1_M3 (SPAdes) (version 2) | ecosystem: Environmental > Terrestrial > Soil > Boreal... | reverse complement strand
ACCTCAGCGAACTTGCTTTGCGGAACCTGCGCGAATCTCTTCTGCGGAACTCATTGACCACACTTGGTGTCGCCGTTGGAGTGGCATCACTGGTTGCGATGCTTTCTCTTGGCGTTGGCCTGCAGGAGCTTGCTTCGAAGCGCCTCTCCAATTCGGGCCTGTTCGATACTGTGCTCGTTAGCTCACGATCGAACTTGAGAGGGTTGGGCAGGAACGGGGCGGCGAATTCTCCGCCACCGCAGGGAGCGCGGGTTCTGGACGAAGATGCCCGCAAAGAAATGGAAGGATTGCCAAACGTCGTTGAGGTCTATCCGCAGATTCGCTTTCTCACCGAAATGCGTTATGCAGGCACTCCTTATTCCACCATCGTAGCGGGCATTCCGGTCTCGGCACGCGGGAATGGAGCATTTGAAGGGATACAAGGGACCTTTTTTCGCGGCTCGAGGGCCGACGAGGCCATTTTGCAGATGGAATTGGCGAAGGAAATGTCTGCGCAGCCCGCTACTCTAGTGAGCAAGGAGTTGGCGATCCGCTACATGGAGCGCGAGCCGCTCGCACCATCTGCAACGAGTGATCCCGCACGCGCGAAAAGCGATAGCCGCGCAGAGGAAGGTTTTTCGATCGTTCCGCGAGAAAAGAAATTACGCATTGTCGGCATCGTCGAAACCGAACCTGCAGCGGGATTTGGCGGGTTCGGAAGCGGCCGCTTGCTGATTCCCCTTGAAGTTGCCGCCGGGTTACGCGCAGCCCAGGTAAACGATTTACGCGAAGCGTTGCGCGCCACAAACGCCAAGCCAACCTACGCGAGCTTGACCGTGCGAGCGAAGAACCCTTCGCAGGTGGAAGCCATCGAAACCGCGGTGAAGAAAATGGGTTTTGTGGCCTTTTCATTGCTCGACGCTTCGCGCAATTTGCGATTATTTTTCACCATTTTCGATTTACTGCTGGGGATTTTTGGCAGCCTGGCCCTGTCAGTTGCCACGCTTGGGATCATAAACACTTTGGTAATGGCCATTCTCGAGCGAAGGCGAGAAATCGGAATCCTGAAGGCGTTGGGAGCGGCCGACCGCGACGTGAGGCAATTGTTTTTCGTGGAAGCGGGCGTTATGGGTTTACTCGGGGGAGTACTCGGAGTGGTTTTCGGGTGGTTCATTGGAAGAGGCGTTACGTGGGGCACCAATCTCTATTTGAAGCGCCAAAATTTGCCGGTGGCACACGTTTTTTCGGTCCCCTGGTGGCTGGTACTGGGTGCCGTGGCCTTTGCGGTAATCGTGAGTTTGGGTGCTGGTCTTTACCCGGCAACGCGAGCGGCGCGGTTGAATCCCGTCGAGGCGCTGCGGTATGAATAGAGTTGTGCTGGCCTCGCTTGCGGCATTGTTTACTGCTTCGATTGCTTTCGCGGACCGAATGCCTGCCACCGGCCGCTCCGATTGCCTTTCTGTGCCAAGCAAAATCCTGGGACATCCTGTCGCTTATTGCGTCCTTTTGCCACCCAGCTACGACGCGGATAAAACGCGCCGTTATCCAGTGCTTTACCTTCTACACGGCCTCGGAGACAACGAGCAAGTCCTCATCCATTCCGGTGGTTTTAATCTCATCCAAGATCTGTGGGACCGCCATCAACTGGGGGAATTCTTGGTTGTGTCTCCGGCCGGGGCTGGGAGCTTTTACATTAACTCGCATGATGGCCATTCTCGCTACGAGGATTTTTTCATTCAGGACTTTTTGACGCTTATCCAGCAGCGCTATCGCACCCTACCCGGACGCGCATCGCGCGGCATAGCGGGAATTTCCATGGGTGGCTATGGCGCGCTGCATCTCGCGTTTCGTCATGCGCGTATTTTCGGATCGGTAGGAGCGCATAGTGCAGCTCTGATCGAGAAACTTCCGGTAATGAACTCGACCGATTCTCGCCAACTCACCAGAAGACAATTTCTCGGTAACGTTTTTGGTGCGCCGGTCGATCCCATCTTCTGGAAACAAAACGACCCGATCGCGATTGCTCGTTCTGCGAATCTGGCTGGACTGCAAATTTATTTTGACTGCGGGTCGGACGATGATTACGGTTTTGACGCGGGCGCCCAAGCTTTGGATAAAGTGCTCACATCGCGCCACATTCCTCACGAGTTCCACCTTTATCCTGGCGGCCATAGCTGGATCTATTTTGCCGAACATCTGCCCGCGTTGCTGCAGTTTCATTCCTCGGTCTTCACATCGGCATCGGCGCACGGCCGGGCCGCCCCTTGAGGCACGACGTGACGTTTCCTCGGAAACCGGTTAGTCGCTTATTTTCTCTGCCGGTGCTTTGGTAAGACTCACTGGGCGTGTCGCGGTTCGACTTAAAACATATCCGCCATAGGGGTTGCCGCAGAATCATTATCGGTAAGCGGTAACAATCCCCAAGCATCTTCAATGGTTCGCAGCAGCGAATAATGATCGTAGCGAGTATTTGAGTCGGGTGTTCTCACGGCTGGCTTTATGAAAATTGTGAGGACATGGTTGTCCTCGGGCGGCTCGAGGTCGGAAGCACCCTCATCGAATGTGATTACGATCAAGCAAGTTTGCGGACCGCTGCAAGACGGGGAGCTCTGAATTCGTGGCACTTCAACGCTCAACCAATTATCGCCGGTCTTCACCTGGCTGTCGACGATGGAACACGGGTCATGCATGTCATTGCACATGTTCGGAGTAATCCAAACATAGTTGGGAAGGGCTGCGAGGTCGGCCGCGATATCGGTATACGGAACGATGTTGTTGCAGCGTGCAGGATTGTTGAGGATATTCTCGTAATGGATGAAAGGGTTGTGCTTCTCCATATACGCCGGCGCAGTGCCAAATAAAGGGTAATTATTCCCGACAAAACATGCTGACGGCATATCCTCCATGTACCCCTTCCACGTTCTCGCGCTGTCCTCGATGCGGTCAACGATGCTCAGGGCTGGAGTGGTGCAGCCGCCCGCGGTAATCGAGCAATTTGTGGTGAAAAACGTATCGCCGCCGGTGGGGGTCATGTAATTGGGCAAGCTTGGATGGGTAATTCCAAAATAATTTGCCGCGACAGGATGGTCCGCAGTTAACCCGTTCAAATAGGGGGCGTCGGGGTTACCGGCAATTTGGCCAATGCTGTGATTCTCCATCATGATCACAATGATGTGGTCGAAATTGGGTACTGCGGGCAGGTCTTGCGCAGGTGCGGGCAAACTAAAGCCGGCAACGGGCAGCGCAACCGCTGCCAGCAGCAACGCTGTCATTCTTGAGCGGCTTACCAATCGGCCTCCTACGCAAGGTTTCGTTTTTGGGGAGAGACGAGCGCTACGCTATCCGCCGGTGATTCGACTGTCAAGCCAAAAGCAACAGCACTTCCTTGTACGCGATCCATTCGCAATGCAGCGGTAAGGCAGGCCTGCAGGCCTCCGCCGGCTTGACATTTTGTGCACCAAAGTGCAGCATATAAGTATCCGTAGGTTTTATTATCGTTTAATAAACTCAGGTCGCAGTGAATCCGAGCGACGTTGCCGAAATGAACCTGTCTGATTTGGTCCTGACGCTGCATTGTCCTGCGTGTGGCTGCTCGGAGGTCCGCCGCTCGCACCGGAAAAACCTGCTCGAATACTTGATTTCGATTGTTTTTTTTCTGCGCACCTTTCGCTGTGAAAAATGCCTTCATCGTTTTTACGATCACGTTTTTCGCCGACGAGCCGCCTCGGCCGAAGGCTTTATCGAATCCACAACGGCGCTCGAGGGCGTTCCGGTCGTCGTGTACGGATGCACGCAGACCGGACAAATCTTTCATGAAGACACCGATCTCCGGGTGGCAGGTGCTGCCGGGACCATGCTCAACCTGACGGTGCCGGTCGAGCCCGGCCAAGAGCTCATCCTAATGTATCCCGACTCGCAACAAGAGCAGAGGTGCTGCGTCACTTCCGTGGGCCCCACGCGCGCCGGAACCTTCCTTGCATACGTTACATTTGGCGGCCCTGCGGAGACGTTCTGGCGAATGGACCGCCCCGTATCGTGGCCGGAAGCGTCATCATCTTGAATTTAATCCGATTTGGCGCAATCCGATTCCGTTGCCCGGACCTGGCGCGTACGTGGAGTTTTCAGCTTTGGTAATTTTGCAGGCCGTGGGCCATGCAAATTTGCAGTGCATATTCCTTCATATCTTAGCTCCCTGCGCTCGCTCGCGCAACGCAACATCAGTCCACCGCGACTCATGTCTCCGCGGCCCACAAAGTCAGAGGGAAACACAAGGCGCTCCCCAAAGATCCCGACCAGGGGTTCAATGTATTTAGGCGTGGCGATACTACCAAGAAGGACGACGTCGCAAGCCTTTCCGGCGCGTTCCAATAACATTCGCGCAGCGCATTCGAGTGGCGCGCGATATCCCGCGTCGCCGGCCTCTACGGGAACTTCGGCGATTTCGCGCAATTCAGCGAGGGTAACAATGGTCTCGGGGGGCACCAGGCCGCGTCCGGCCGTAATGATCAGGGTACCCGACACTCCCCGCGGGGGTTGCTCGAATGCTTGGGCGTACGCCAGCTTACCCCGGAAATACAGTCCGCTAATAAAGCTAAATATTTCGCCCAGCGGCAGCCCCTCGGATCGCAAGCGCTTTGCGCGATCGAATCCAGCCTTTTCGCTCAAGATCATTCTGGCGCGGACGCCGCCCGCATTTGCAGGTGAAAGCAGAAAAACGCGACATGGACTAGGATGCGCGCCGTGAGTATGCTCCTCAATTCCGGTAATCAATGTTAAAGAAATCCTGTTCTCCATTGTCTATCAGACTAAGACCACAGCGTGCGGCACATCAAAGCAGCCCAAGCGCCGACCGATCTTCACGCTCAACTCGTTTCATCGTACAATCACGCGGAGCTTTTTCCGGGCACCACTTCAAAACTTTTGTCCCGTGGCGGAACCGGCCGCCTGTGAAGTGATCAAATTGTACCTCGGCAACCAGTTGGCCATCGAGTGGCTGCCATTCTAAAGAATGTTTTGTGCTCCACCGACTTGGGCCCCCAGGAGCTTTGCCTGTAAACCCAGGGGGCTTGATCATCTTCTCGAGTCGTTTGGTCAAAGCGGCGCGGTTTTCCGCAAGAATCGAAGACGTAAATCCCACGTGATCGAGCAGACCTTCAGCATTGTAAAGGCCGAGCAGCAGGGAACCGACAAGCGGCTTCTTTTCCAGATAGCGAAAGCCTCCGACCACACAATCGGCTGTGCGCTGCTTTTTTATTTTCTGCATGCCGGTGCGCTCACCTGTCTGGTAAGCCAGATCCGAGCGCTTGGCCATGATTCCGTCGAGCCCACGCCCATATGAAACCACTTGCGGGCTACGGAAACATCCGGCGTCACCGGGGAAAGGCGGATGAGATCGTCTGCTTCTAAATATTTTTCCGAAAAGGCTTGGAGCGCACGACGCCGCTGTTTCAGCGGCAGCTTGACCAGCGTCTTACCTTTATCGTCCACCAACAAATCAAACACGATAAAGACGCACGGTGTGGCTTGGCTTAATTTGACAATGCGGCTGGCTGCCGGATGAATGCGCATGAGCAAATCATCAAACGACAATTTTCCGTCAATGGGAATAACAATTTCTCCGTCAAGCACGAATTTCCTGGGTGCGAGTGCCTGTAACGCGGTGACAAGCTCGGGGAAATAACGCGTCAAAGGTTTCCCTGACTTTGATTGAAGATCTATGTGATCACCATCACGGAAGGCCAGACACCGAAAGCCGTCCCACTTGGGCTCGTATTGCCACTCAGGCCCGTTAGGCAAGTCCGACGCGGGCAGCGCCTCCATCGGTGCGTAACGTAGAGTCACGGGTAAGGTCATACGGAGTTACCTGGCGAATTCGCCGAAACGTGTTGCGGCGGTCAGTTGGAAACTGATTTGAAGTCGCAGGTCATACAAACGGGTCCAATCGACCGCGGCCTCGTTCGGCGAGCAGTGGTTTCCATAGATCGCCCACTTTCGCAAGCCTCCGCGGAACAGTCTGCATCGTGAAATCCTCCAGGCGAACGCCGCGCTCAATTTCTCCCCACGTTACCGGCGTGGAAACGGTAGCGGCAGGCATTGGCCGGACGGAGTAAACAGAAGCCAAGGTACGGTTCCACGCATTCTGGTTGTAATCAACGAGAACATGTCCGCTCGGGCGTTTGGCAACGCGGTATTCTCCGGTCACTAATTTAGGATTCCTTCGGGCCAGCTCCAACGAAAATTCCTTGGCGAATCTCCAAACTTCTTTTTGTACAGGTCCGCGCACGATTGGCACGTAAACGTGAATTCCACGCGAACCGGTGGTCTTGGCGAAGCTTTTTATCTTTAGCGATGCAAGCGCATCACGTACGAGGAGAGCGGTTTCCAAAACCTTCTCAAAGGGAGTGCCCGCGACAGGATCCAAATCGAAGTGCAGGTAATCGGGCCGGTAGACGTTGTCGCATCGCGCGTACCACGGATTCAGATCGATGCATCCCAGATTCACCACCCACAAGAGGGAAGCCAGATGCTGGATGACGGGAAAGCTGATCACGTTTCCCGAGCCATGCTCGATCGAACAAATCATAATGAAGGACGGCCGCGGCGATGGGGCGCGCTTCATGAAGAAGAACCCGCCCGAGATTCCGTTTGGGTATCGTTTCATCACCATCGCGCGGTTTTTTAAGTGCGGCAGGAGCCATGCCGAAACATCCAGATAATACTGCAGCAGGTCGCGCTTGGTCAGGCCGAGTTCGGGCCAAAAGATTTTTTGCAAATTGGTAAGCTTGACCGGGCGGCCTTCTACGGTCACCTCGGCATCATCGGCATTGAGAGGGATTTTGACATCGCGCGATTGTTCCTGGCGCCATTCGCGAGACACTCGTTTCGGGCTCTCGACAGTGCGTCCTGATGACATCTTCCGAACGGCCGATTTTGCGCTCATATGGCTTTAGATGAAATTTCAGCGGGATAGGTGCAGTCTACGATAGCGGCGCTGCTTACGAACCACATGGACGAGATAAATCACTATGGCGATGTTCACCAGGAGCACAGCCATCCTCAGCGCAGTAATATGTTTCGCGAGCTCATAAAATTCGAGCGGTATGAGCGATGCCGTGAGCACGATAACCAGGTACTCGGCCCAATGCTTTCTCAGCAGCAGACCGACTCCCTCAATGATGAGCAGGCCTGAATAGAAGAACGAACCGGCGCTGATAAATTGAAGCCTACGGCTGTTTAAGCCTGCGGTTTTTTCAAGCAGGCGGTTGATCCATTGGTTGTCCGGATCAATTCGAAAGAAGTCTGCCAAATTGCTGATGAACAGGGCGACATCTTTGTGCATCAGTCTTAGAGCGCCGATCCCAACCACCAATAGCAAGAGACCTTTGAGAAGTTTGAAAGTACCAATGACAATGACTCCGCGAGTGTGGACTGTCGCCGCCATCGTTCCGCTTTACTGTGCTGCGAAGCTAATAGCGATCTGTGCGCCCTCTGGGGCCTCGGGCAGAATGAACTTCACGCTGTGATTTTTGTCGTCGAATTTCCAGTCGGTGATGCTGCGGTTGCCTGCGCGCACCTCCCGCGGCGCGGCCTTCATTCCGTAAATTTCCAGTGACGTAGCATCCCACCACGGCTTGAAACTACCTTTGCGCGCTGAAATGGTCAGGGTCAGGGCATCGACTGACTGCTTGCAGCTGTACTCGGTGCGCAGCGATTCACCCTGCATAAAATTATAGGTGTGTCCGTCGTCGAGATAGATCGAACCGTAGCAGCGCTCTCCGGGATACACGCGGAGCGTCAGCGGGCCATTTGGTCTTTCCCCAGTGTTTTGCACAACGGGCTGTTGCGGCAGAATTGCACCAGCACGCACGTATAGCGGGAGAACATCCAGAGGTGGATTGACCTTCACGGATGTACTGCCAGGGTAAGATGTGCCGGTCCAGTAGTCGTACCAAGTGCCCGGCGGGAGATTTACGTTGTAGGGTTCTGTAGTTTCGAACACTTTCGGCGCGACGAGCAGGTCGGGCCCAAAAAGAAACTCGTGATCGTTTCCCGTGAGGCTCTCCGCGTCAGGAAATTCGAGGAAGATCGGCCGCATCAGTGGGACACCGCTCGCGGAAGCTTCTTCGGTGATTGTGTAGATATAAGGCATCAATTCGTAGCGCAGCTCATTGTAACGCTTGCGTATCGCTTCATGCTCCAGCCCATGGACCCACGGCTCTTTATCGGCGCTGCCTTTTTCGGCATGGCTGCGATCGATGGGATTGAACGCGCCCAGCTCCATCCATCGGGTAAACAGTTCGGGGGGAGGGTCGCCATGGTAGCCGCCAATATCAGCGCCAACCAAAGCGTAGCCCGAAATGCCGAGGCTCAGCAGGTTTGGAATGCTCATCCGATAATGGTTCCATGTCGCGGAATTGTCACCGGTCCACGTGGCCGCATAGCGTTGCGTACCGGCATATGCCGCGCGGGTGAGTACGAACGGGCGCTCGTTGGGGCGCAGCTTGCGCAAACCGTCGAATGTCGCGTGAACGTTTTCCATCCCATATACATTGTGGATGGCCCGGTGGTCGAGCCTGCGGTTGCCATCGAGACGGTGCACCACAGTAAGCGGCATCGTTTTGTCGGCACGCATGAAGATGGCCGGCTCATTCATATCGTTCCAGAAGCCGGCGATTCCGATATCCGCGAACTTTTTGTACAAGGCACCGTACCAGTCACGCGTCTCCTTACGCGTAAAATCAGGGAAAACGCTTTCACCGGGCCAAACCACACCGACATAGACTGACCCGTCAGGATTCTTCAGGAAGTGACCGGCAGCAATTCCCGAATCGTAAGGCGCATAGCCAGGCTCTTTTTTGATATGCAGGTCGCTAATGGCAATGGTGTGAAAACCCTGGGCGGCCAGGTCGTGAATCATTCCCTCAAAATTCGGGAAACGCTTGTGATCAACCGTGAATGGGCGATTGCCGTCCTGATAGTCGATATCGAGATAGATGACATCAACGGGGATTTTTTTTTCGCGAAAGGTGCGGGCAATTTCGCGAACCCTCGCTTCAGGATAGTAACTGTAGCGACATTGCTGATAACCGAGCGACCACAGCGGAGGCAGCGGTGTTCGCCCGACCAATGCGCTGAAATCCTGCACTACTTTTTTCGGATGCGGTCCGTAGAAAAAATAATAGTTCAGCTCGCCACCTAGAGCCCCGAAAGAATAGAGCGATTCCGATTCCTTGCCGAAATCAAAGCTGCTGCGGTACGTATTGTCGAAGAAGATTCCATAGGAGGCGCCATGACGCAGACCGAGAAAAAATGGAATGGTTTTGTAGAGCGGATCGGTGGACTCCCCCCAACCGAAGGCATCGGTATTCCACATGGTAAACGCTTGATTGCGCCGGTTGAAGGAGCCGGCTTTATCGCCGAGGCCGAAATATGATTCGTCAGGTGGCATGTTTTTCCAGACGCGAACTTCGGAATCATTCCAAGCCATGCCTTCGGCGGGCGCGTCTTCGGAGAGAACATGCCCCGCAAGATCCAACATCGCAATACGCAAAGGCGATTTCATGATGCGAACTTTAACTTCGGAGGTAGCGAAGGCAACGCTTTGAGGTGACTGTTCCAACGTTATCCGAGGCGCTGTCGCCGTTGATGGCAATACTGCGAAGGAAAAGTCAGCAGGAAAGTTGCCTTGCGGGGCGAGACGCACGCGTATCACCGAATTGCTTATAGCCGTTATTCGGACCGCTGTGTTGCCGGCCTGCAACTCCACACCGTTGGGAAGGGCTTCGACATGTGTGACCGACGCGAGATGATGCCAGTCGGCGCTGGAGCGGGGCGCCAATACTGCGAGCGCTGAAAGTATTCCCAGGAGAAACACCATTCGTCTCTTCATCTTGTACCTTTCTTCCGTTTCCCCACGGCCTTCTTGCGAGACGGCATTATACGCCGACAGTTTTCAAAAGCTTCAAAGAACAAATCAACGTACCTAGAACCGTGGTATTCTGCGCGGCGAGCTATCTTGGGGGTGACCGATGGAACTGAATCGCCGTGAATGGTGTGCATTGTTGCCGGCGCTATTGTCGAGCTCTTGGCTCCAAAGCGATTCGGGCCTTTCGTCTTTTGTAATTGCATTCGACGATTTGGAGACCAAGAAAAGGGAAAAGTCAGAATCTCGCAGCGTTGTAAAAGGGTCCACACGCACCGGGGAAAAAATCGAGGTTCATGAAACGTTGCTGCACCCGGGTGCCATGCCGCATGCCCCGCACCGGCACCCGCACAGCGAATTCTGGCTGATCCGGGAAGGTACGGTGGAGATTACGATTAACGGAAAGGCGCACCGTATTGGACCGGGATCGGTAGGCTTTGCGGCCTCGAACGACGAGCACGGCATCAAAAATGTTGGTGACGGCGCAGCCACATATTTTGTAGTGGCGATTGGACCTACGGCTGTATAGGCGTTTGCAGCGCACACCACTAAGTCCACGTCACGACGAGTAGAGAGGCGCTGACGACGGCTGTGCTGCTTTTTCGCGAGATTGCGGCGCTCCGAGGTCGAGTCCCAGGTACTGCTTGGCATTGTTGAAGCAAATGTTCTCGATCATGGGACCGAGCAAGTCTTCGCGATCGGGAAGTTCACCGCTCTCGGCTTCGCGGCCAATAAGATTGCAGAGCACCCGGCGAAAATATTCATGGCGCGGGTAGGACATAAACGAACGGGAGTCAGTAAGCATCCCAATAAAGCGCGAAAGCAATCCGGTGTTGGAGAGGGCATTCAACTGCCACTCCATCGCTTCTTTTTGATCTAGATACCACCAGCCGCTGCCGAATTGAAGCTTTCCTGGAATACTTCCGTCCTGAAAATTTCCAATCATGGTCGCGAAAGCGTAATTGTCCACCGGATTGTTGTTGTAAAGGATGACTTTGGGCAGGGCGTTTTCCTGATCGAGCCGGTCGAGATAGGCGGCGAGCAAATGCGCTTGCGGCCACTGTCCGATAGAGTCGAAGCCGGTATTCGGTCCGAGGGCTTTCAGCGAGCGTGTTCGGGCGTTGCGCAGTGCGCCCAGATGCAACTGTTTGGTCCAGCCTTTCTCCGCGTCGAGCCGGCCAAAAAAAAGCATCATGTTCGACGCAAACTGATCGTGCTCTTCCGCAGTGACGGCGCGTCCAGCGCGAGCCTTATCAAAAATTGCCGCGGCTTTGCTTTCGCTGCAGAAATTTGCATAGCAATGATCCAGGCCATGATCTGAAAGACGGCTGCCCACGCGGTGAAAGGCGTCATGGCGCTTCCGGAGAGCATCAAGAAAATGCGCAAGGCTGGAAATGTGCGTATTGGAGATGGCCGCCAGCTGTTCGACCCAGGAATTGAATTCGACCGGGGAATGCACAGCGAGAGCTTTATCGGGACGAAAAGCGGGATAAACACGAGTGGGCAGCGATGACGCGGCAATGCTGGCGTGAGCCTTCAGATCATCGGTAGGGTCATCGGTGGTGCAAAGCGCCTGCACGCGAAACTTCTTCAAGATCCCATGCGCGCTTAGATCATCCGAGGCCAGCAGCTCATTGGCGCGCTTCCAGATTGCGGGCGCGGATTTTTCATCGAGCAGCTCATCGATTCCGAAATAGCGGATAAGCTCAAGATGCGTCCAATGATAGAGCGGATTGCGAAGAGTGCGGGGAACTGTAGATGCCCAGGCAAGAAATTTTTCGTAAGGCGACGCATCGCCCGTGCAGTAGCGTTCGGCAACCCCGTCGGCGCGCATCGCACGCCATTTGTAATGGTCGCCTTCGAGCCAAATCTCAAACAGGTTACGGAAGCGGCGATTGGCGGCGACATCCTGCGGAGACAGATGGCAGTGATAATCGAGAATCGGCGGGTGTACAGCGTACTGGCGGTAGAACCTGCGTCCGGTTTTATTTTCGAGCAAGAAATCATCATGGATGAAAGTCATTTGGTTTGGTCTGAACCCTCAACTTCTTTCGCAAAGTTTTTTACTCGAGTAAAGAAAGAAAACATTCGCCGGCTTACTTGTCAAGACCATCTCGCCAGGAAAGTTCAAAAAAGCCCCTTATTTACGAATTCCTAGGGGTACTGGGTGGGTTTCCCCCGTAATTCTGAAGAGTATCACTCTGAATAAATGTAAGGTGGCGATACGTCTGCCATGCCCGAAGCAAGGCGCGGTACAGCGGATGGATCGAGCGGCGAATCAACAGACCCGATGTATTCGTTCGATACGTCGAGACTATCAACAAATCTCTTGACAGCAAGGTGTGTGCGCTATAGGTTTCGCGTTAAGGGGTGCAACATCGTTTTATTGTCGGATCCCTCACCAGAGCAACATCGTGGAAGCTAAACTTTCTTGGTGGTGAAAATGAAAAGAGCCATGAAGCTCGCCTTGTTTGTCGTATCCGTCCTGATGCTTTACTTCGGAACCTCCAATGCATGGACGCAGGAAGTTCGTGCCACGATCGGTGGGCGGGTCACCGACCCCCAGGGCGCCGTCGTTCCGAGCGCTATTGTCACGGTGATATCCGACCAAACCGGTGTCGAGCGGCAGACCCAGACCAATTCACAAGGAAACTGGATCGTCCAGTTCTTGCTGCCCGGCCCTTACCATTTCTTGGTTGCCGCGTCCGGATTTAAAAACGCAGAACGCAAAGGCATCACTCTCCAAGCATCCGATAACAAGGAAATTGACACGCAGCTCGAAGTCGGCACGTCAACGCAATCGGTCATCGTTACCGGCGAAGCACCGCTGATTGATACAACCTCGGGCACCTCCGGCACGGTCATCACGGCGGAGCAAATCAGCGAGCTACCATCTTCGACGCACGTCTCGACGTTACTCGCTGGGCTCTCACCCGGGGTGCTCTTACAAGACCAGACGCCGGGCAACACGCACATGTGGTCTAACATTGGCGCTTCTGCGATTCTGGCCGACGGCGGCCGGGGTAACCGCTCCAACAGCATTATTCTCGACGGCATGCCCGACACGAAGTCCAATGGCGACATTTCATTTATTCCGCCATCGGAATCAGTCGAGGAATTTCGCGTACAAACAAATGCTTATGACGCATCCATCGGACGCCAGGCGGGCGCTACCATCAACATGCAGACCAAGAGCGGCAGTAAGGATTACCACGGGAGTCTCTACGAATATAACCAGAACAATTTCCTCAATGCTTACTTCATCCAGACCAAGGTCGTGAAGGGCGCGATAAACCCGGTGCATTTTAATGAGTACGGCGGAACTTTCGGAGGACCAGTTTGGATTCCCAAGATTTATAACGGGAAGAAGAAAACGTTCTTCTTTGTGTCCTTTGACGATACGCACAACATCGATCCGCGCGGCGGCGGGCTGCGCTCGGTGCCCACCGAATCCGAGCGCAAAGGTGATTTTAGCCAGTCGTACACTACTCAGGCGTCAACGGGCAAGAGGCTGCCGGTTCAGGTCTATAATCCGTTCGTCCTGTTCGCCTCGAGCGACGCCGGCACCACTTCCCCCCCGCGAAATCAGGACGCCGGCACCTTCCGGGCCAAATTCCGATGTGACAATAATGGATTAGGAAATCCCATCACACCCGACGCTACCGGTTTCCAGGCGGGCGGCGCACCCTGCGTAGGCCCTGATCCGAGCAATCCTGCAGGTCCACTGGTCTACCGCCCCAAAGTCCCCTCACAATTATTGAGTCCTATTGCTCAGAACATCCTCAAGTTCGTGCCGCTCGGCAACATACCGAATGACCCGGGCGGAAACTCCTTAAACAATTTCCGTTCTACAGCCACGCGTACCGATACGTTTCCGGTTGTTTCCATTCGCGTGGATCAGAATTGGAGCAATTCCCATCATAGCTTCCTGAGCGTGCGCTGGAACCACTTGCATGAATTCCTCGATGACCACTTCGGGAATGCCGCGACGGGAAACTTCCAGGAGCGAGTATCCCACGGACTTGGGCTCGATCATGTCTGGACGCTCAGCGGCAGCAAGGTCCTCGACCTTCGTTTTAGCGTGAACCGCTTTCGGCAGCCCAATATCAACAAGGGGGCCGGGTTCGATCCGACGCAACTCGGTTTACCGGCGAGCTTTGTCTCACAATTGAACTTACCTTCATTTCCGCGAATTGTGGGTTTCGCCGGAGATTTCGGCACCGATCAGGCCGGAACTTATCAGGCCAGTACGTTCTATACCTGGTCGGGAAGCCTTACCCAAGTGCGCGGCAACCACACCATGCGCTATGGAAGCGAATATTGGATCATGCAAGAAGGGAATTTTAATATTGGTAACCAGGGCCAATTCGAGTTCAACAATAGCAACTGGGTCCGCGAAAAGATCAATGATGGCGGGTGTCCTGGATCTTGTTCTAATTTCGGCTCGTTCCTCCTTGGCTTACCGGCGGGCGGCAATGTCCCGGTCAACTTCAAGGGCAGTCCCTTCTACTCGCAACGCTTTCTGGGTTTTTACTTCCAAGACGACTGGCGAGTCACTACCAAGCTGACGCTGAATCTTGGCTTGCGCTGGGATTACGAGCGACCTGTAGTTGAGCGCTACAACCGCTTAACGAGCAACTTCGATCCCAATGCTCTTAATCCAATCAGCCCGGCAGTTCAGGCAAGGTACGCGACGATACAAGGCAGCACTAATCCAACGCAAACGTGTGCAGATGCCGGAGTGTCATCGGGAAATCGGCCGCAGTGCGTGGATGCGTTGAATCGGCTGAAACTGCTTGTGCCTCCCAGCCAGTTTAAGATTCCCGGCGTTCAGCTTTTCGCGGGTGTCGGCTCGCAGCCTCGCACGTTTTCTGACGCCGACCTGCATGAGTGGCAGCCCCGTTTCGGCGTCGCGTATCGGATTACTCCGAATACCGTCATTCGCGGCGGGGTCGGCCGTTTCACGCAGGCGACGTTTGAACGAGGCGGCCAGAACGGGTTCAGCCGGTCAACCCCGTTTGTGGCCTCAAACAACGGTTTTCGAACCCCCGCCGATACGTTAGCTAATCCATTCCAGAGTGGTGTCCTGCAACCTACCGGCTCGGCTCTCGGTCCGTTGACCAACTTGGGACAAGGAGTCAGCTGGGACAATCAGAACCCTAACCGCCCGTATTCTTGGGAATACAGCGTGCATCTTCAGCATCAGCTAAAAAAGTGGCTTTTCGAAGTAGGATATTCGCACAACAAAACGTATGGTATCTATTGGGGCCGCGTGATGGACGATCCCCCGTTTTCAGTATGGCAGGATCTGCGCGCACCGCGGGATTCCAGTGGCAATCCGCTCGAGCCAAACAGCAAACCTTCGGATACATTGCTGTGGGATACCCCGGTGCCCAATCCATTTCGCGGTGTGACCGTAGCAGGGTGCCCTTCACCTTGTATCAGTGGCGGCCTTGGGACCGGTCAGACTGTATCGATGAATCGGCTGCTCTTTGGCGACCCGCTTCTAGGTTCCGTGAGTAGAAACACCAATCCGTTGGGAAAAAACCAGTACGACGCCTTACTGGCCAAGGTGGAGCACCGGTTCAGCAGCGGTTTCAGCCTGGTTGGTTCCTTCACATTCTCCAAGCTCTACGAAGATACATCGATCCTAGGCCCGGAAATCGCTGGGGCCCTCGTCGAACATAAGTTGGGCGGCGAAGACCGGCCTATGCGCCTGTCGGTCGCGTCGGTGTGGGAGTTGCCTTTGGGACGCGGCAAACGATTCGGTAGCACAATGCCACGGGCGGTAAACGCCGTAGTCGGCGGATGGGAGCTGACGGCTCTGTATACCATTCAATCTGGCGTGCCGTTGGTTTTCGGCAACGATTCGTTCTTCACCGGCAAAGATCCTAAACTTCCGAGCGACCAGCGAACCCTCGAGCGCTGGTTCGACACCTCACAGTTCAGGCCATTCCCAGGTAAGAACACGGATATTACAAACTATCCCTCATGGACGGGGATCCAAAACCTGCCCGGATACGGTTATAAGCCCACACAAGCCGAGAAGAACGGCGGACTTCAAAACGGCGTTTACCAGGATTTTGCAACTTTTGTTCGTAGATACCCTACCCGCTGGAGCGACGTGCGCGCTCCTGGCGTGAACGAAGTGAATCTGGGTGTCTATAAAAATTTCCACGTCACCGAGCGTGTCAAATTGCAATTTCGTTTCGACGCCTTCAATGCTTTCAATCATGCGCGGTATCCGGGCCCGAATACGGACCCTGGCAGCACGAGGTTTGGGCAAATCACTCAGCAGCAAGAAAACGCTCCGCGGCAGATCGAACTCGCCGGCAAGCTGACGTTTTAGCGACGCGCTGACCATTCGCGTGGTCCGCGAACTGTCTATTAGGTCCCACACATCCGATCATGCACGGTGAGCCTTAGCTATTTGTTTTACAAATAGCGGTCATCCAAATAAGTTCTTGACAGTGGATGCATACCTGTATAGTTTTCATCGCAAGGTGTCGAGTGGAACGGTATTTCATTGTATGAAATGCCGAGGAGGAAAGACAATGAAGCGACAGTGGTCCTCGACTCTACGTGCTTTTGCATGTTTGTTGGTTTTATTCGTGACCCCAAGCACGATGCATGCGCAGGCGGTGACCGCAACGCTGCTGGGGTTGGTTACGGACACCAGCGGATCGTCGGTGGCTGGAGCTAAGGTGACGCTCACCGAAACCAAGACCGGAGTTGGTCGCAACACCACGACCAACCAAAGCGGCAACTACGAGTTTCCCAATATCCCTCCGGGCGTATACGAAGTCTCCGTGGAGCAGCCAGGATTCAAAAACGCACGGCGCACAGGAGTGGAGGTGCAAGTGAATAGCGACGTGCGCGTAAACCTGGTACTTGAAGCTGGTGTGGTAACCGAGGTCGTGCAAGTCACGGCGGATACTCCCATTCTGCAGACCGACCGCTCCGACGTAGGCACGAAGATGGAGTCCAAGCTGGTAACCGATCTTCCCCTGGGCGGCAACCGCAATTTTCAGAATTTGCTGAATCTAGTGCCGGGCACGACGCGAGCCCACCGCGAGCACTCGGAATTTTTTAATTCCCAGGACAGCCTTTCCACGGAAGTAAACGGCCAATCGCGGCTTGCCAATGACCTCAAGTTAGAGGGTGTCGACGACAATCAACGAACCGGCCTGTTGCAAATTTACATTCCGCCGGCGGAAGCAATCCAGACAGTCGATGTGACGACCAGCAACTACACGGCCGAGTTTGGACGGGCCGGCGGATCGGTGACCAATGTCCAGCTAAAGTCGGGAACGAACATGTTTCACGGTTCGGTGTTCGAAAGCAACCGCGTCAGCGCACTC
>Ga0209011_1000383_pt1 | contig 17292 bp, 16 predicted proteins | sample BlaSpr_A8_OM1_M3_FD_187986 | JGI IMG/M metagenome (GOLD analysis project Ga0209011, IMG submission 187986) | Forest soil microbial communities from Thunder Bay, Ontario, Canada - Black Spruce, Ontario site 2_A8_OM1_M3 (SPAdes) (version 2) | ecosystem: Environmental > Terrestrial > Soil > Boreal... | reverse complement strand
CGTTTCACACGTCTTGCACAAGGGTTCGCCACGGCGAACGGGCTAAATCCACATGTCTTACCCATTCAATCGCCTGCCGCTTTGGACACTGGCAGGTGTTCTATCATCCGGTGCCCCGGGGGCGGCGTGGGCGTGCGCCACCTGCGGCTGTACCCTCAGCGCCGACGCCGCGGCCGGTTACTCGGCCATTCCGGGTTTGCGCTTCAACTTCGAGTACGACTACATCAACCAGAACCGGTTGCGCGCCGGCACCGGCGCGGCAACTCCGGCACAGGTCATCAACAGTCCGTCGAATCCCGCACTCGGTGGTGGTGAAATCGAAAAGCAGACGATCAACCGCTACCTCACGATAGGGATGAGTTACAGTCCCAATTCCGAATGGAACATCGGTGTCCTCGTTCCGTACGTGATGCGCAGTCACACGACCTTCGGCCAGCAGCCATCGCCGTACACCTCCTCCGAAACAGCGTCGAATCAGATCAGCGGCGCCGGTCTTTCCGAGCTGGGCGATGTCAAGATCATCGGCAGCTACCAGGGACTGTTGCCGACTCATAACCTGGGTGTGCAACTCGGCGTGAAGCTCCCCACCGGCCACTACGGCACCGCGGTGAACTTCAACTCAGGCCCCAACGTCGGGACCCCTCTGGATGCGAGCCTGCAGGCGGGCACGGGCAGCACCGATCTGATTGTGGGCGCCTACTACTATCAACCGGTAAGCCAGAATTTCGATGCTTTCGTCAACGGTCAATTCCAGAGCGCGGTCAAGCACAAGCTGGACCAGCCCGGCAACGACTTCCGGCCCGGCAATGCGGCGACGATGAGTCTCGGTGTGCGCTACGAAGCTCACCCGCAATGGGTCCCGCAATTGCAGGTGAACCTGTTGCGCAAGAGCGCCGATCAGGGGGCCCTGGCGGACACGACGGATACCGCAGGCACCGTGGCCTATCTGAGTCCGGGTCTGACGCTGCACGTGATGGGAAAGCTGCATCTCTACGCTTTCGCGCAAATACCGGTGTACGCCCGGCTCGACGGGTACCAGCTGTTTCCGCATTGGACGGCAACCGTCGGGGGAAGCTATGCGTTTTCGCCCTGAACCGTGAGCACTCGATTTGAAGTCCGTGAGCCGGCGAATCCCACGCGGCGCAACGTGCTGCGGGGCGCTGCTGCGTGGGGGCTGCTGGGTTTCTGGAGTCTGCCTGCGCCACGGGCCCAGGCCAACGAAGTGCGTGTCGGAGAGCCGGCCCCCGCAGCGACCCTGATGACATTGGACGGCAAGCACTTGTCTACGCAGGAGCTCATAGGCCAAGTCGTGATCCTCACCTTCTGGGCCACCTGGTGTGTGCCCTGTCGCGACGAGCTCCCTCTGCTCTCGACGTACGCGGCAGAGCATGCCGGTCAGGGACTGAGCGTGCTCGGATTCACTCTGAATACGCCTGATGAGCTCGAGCAGGTGCGCGCTGTGGCGCGGACGCTGAGTTTTCCGGTGGGCTTCCTGGCCACCTCCAGCGCTCCGGGCTACGGACGTATCTGGCGTATTCCCGTAAACTTTACCATCGACCGCGCCGGCCGTTTGGTGGACGACGGCTGGAAGGACCGACGTCCGGTGTGGACGCGCGAACGACTCGCGCGCATCGTGGCCCCGCTCCTGGAGGAGAAATGAGGACCTGGCGAGCGGGTCGACTCGAGGCATCATGAGAGAAAGGCCAAACCGCAAAGGAATAAGCAGGGCCCGCACTGCGATCCGCAGGACTCGCCGTATGGGCGTTGCGCTCATAGTGAGCCTCACCGTGAGTGGTGCGCTGGCCGTATGGATGCTGATTCAGACTCTGTCTGGCGGCTCTGTTGAGTCGGTGCCACGTACTGGCGAGCGGATTGACGCATCATTCGCCGGGCTCCGGGATACAAGCGGTGCTGCCGTCGACGAGCGCGCTCTCGCTACGCGCTATCGCCTCGTGACATTTGGCTTCACGGCCTGCGCGAGTGTGTGCCCGCTTACCCTGATGGGAGTTCATCAGGCTCTCGAGCAGCTCGGGCCCGATGCGGCTCGGATCCTCCCGGTATTCGTTTCGGTCGACCCGGAACGGGATACACCTCGCTCGCTGTCGGCCTATGTGAACGCTTTCGATGCGCGCATCGTTGCCTTGACCGGTTCGCCCCAGGCCGTGGAACGCGTCGCGCGACAGTACCGGATCTCCTTCGACAAGCGAACGCTCGATGCGAATTCGAGGTCCTACGCGGTGGAACATAGCGCATTCGTTCTGCTGGTTGATCCGCAACAACGGATTCGCGTGGCGATACCCTCGACAGACCCGCCGGCTCAGATTGCCGCGAGGATCGTTCGAGCCATTCGCGGAAGCGGGGCCGCTGGCGTGTGAGAGGACACCTCGGGACCGCCGCTTGGCACCACCTCGCGAATGCGGCCCATGACTAGGTTCGGCGGGAGCAACAACAATGGAAACACCGCGACACGAAATCGCGCTGATTGTGGGCGCAGGTCCTGGACTCAGCGCCTCTCTTGCGCGGCTCTTTTCCCGCGAAGGCATGCGCGTCGTGGTCGCGGCTCGCAATACCGGGAAACTCGCGACCCTATCCGCAGAGACCGGCGCGCAGACTTTCGCCTGTGACGCCGTCGACCCCGATCAGGTGGCACGCCTGTTCGACGAGGTGGAAGGCCGAATTGGCGTTCCAGACGTTGTTGTCTATAACGCCAGTGGGAGGTTGCGCGGCCCCCTGGTCCAACTCGTCCCCGCGGAGGTCGAGCAGGCTCTCGCTGTGAGCGCCTTCGGGGGATTCCTGGTGGCTCAGCAAGCCGTGCGACGCATGCTCCCAAAGGGATTCGGCGCGATCCTATTCACGGGCGCATCCGCCAGCGTCAAGGGCTACGCTCAGTCAGCAGCGTTCGCGATGGGCAAGTTCGCTCTTCGCGGACTTGCGCAGAGCATGGCGCGCGAACTCGCGCCGCAGGGCATTCACGTCGCGCATTTCGTGATCGACGGCGCGATCCGGAATCCGGGCAGAACCGAGGCGCCGGACAAACCCGACTCGATGCTCGACCCCGATGCCATTGCAGAGACCTATCTCCACGTCCTTCGACAGCCACGCAGCGCCTGGACGTGGGAGATAGAGCTTAGGCCGTGGGTAGAGAGGTTCTGACCGCGTAGGCCTGCGGACGGCTGCGCGACAGGCGATGATGCGACGCGACCTACCCCGAGTGCCCGTGTGAGAGCTGCTGGTACGCCTCTGGAGTCATCGCCGGCATCTTTCGAGCAAACGAGACAATATCCCAGATCGCGGCATCATCCAGGGACTTGCCCCACGCGGGCATTGCACTCATCTTGATACCGTGCTTGATCGTCCAGAACGCCCGCTGGGCATCACGACTGTCTTCTTGTGAAAGGTTCGGTGGGTGCGGATAGAGCCCTGGGCGAATGTCGGATTTCGTCACCCCAGGCGCCAGGTGACAGCCGACGCAAAGAGCGGCGTAGCGTTCGGCACCGGCCGCAATCCTCTTGGGATCCTCGACATTGGATGCGGCAATCGTGCGGGCGCGCACGCCGATGGAACGGTCCCGCAGATGCTCGATGAGTGCCAACGTTATCCGGGTGTGGTGGTCGTCGGCTCCAATGTTGTAGGTCCCTGAGCCGATGAACACGCCGAGGCCGAGGCCTGCGGCTGCGACCGCGCCTGCTAAGCCGAAGGCCACCCGCGTCACACGCTTCATGGGCTACTGGACGACAATCGTTCCGACCATGCGTGGGTGGATCGAGCACGCATAGTGATAGGTGCCGGGTTTGTCGAATCTGAACGAAAAGCTCTCGTCCGTGTCCAGGGCGCCCGAACGGAATAGTGCTGTGTCGCTCACCACGGTGTGCGGCTCATCATCCTTGTTTGTCCAGGTGACGGTCGAGCCGGCGCTGACCGTCAGCGACGCGGGCCCGAACATGAAGTCCCTGGCCACCACGATCGTGGCGGCACCGGGGCTGCCGGCGGCCAACGCCCCCGGCGTGACGGTCCACAGGAGCGCCACCACGCTGGTGGCAATCGGCAGCAACTGGCGTAGCGACATTGACATGTGTAGCGACCCCTCAGGCGATCGTCGCGTCGCTGAGCGCGAGCGAGTGCGGGTGCTTCACGACGGACACGCTGGTGATGCCGAGCATCTTAGGCAGCTGTTCCGCAGGGACCTTAAGAGGGCCTGGTCCCGGACCCGTACCGGCGGTGGGTTGCGGATAGGCGGTCGAACGGGCTGTGTGGAAGGTCATGTTGCCTTCCGCCTTCTGAACGATCTGATGGATGTGTCCGTTCAGCACGGTCACTGAGCCGAAACGGCGCAATTGGTGCATGAGCTGGTCCGCGTCACCCGTACCCCAGCCCCAAGGCTCATAGATCGTCCACAGCGGCATGTGGGCAAAGACCACGATGGGCGTGCTGTCCGAGCGTCCTTTCAAGTCGGCCGCCAACCAGGCGAGCTGGTCCGTGCCCAAGGTGCCGAGGCCACCGGGCTTGAATTGCAACACATTGATGAGCGCCACGAAGTGCACGCCCGCATGATCAAAGCTGTAATAACCCTTGTTGTCCGAGGCTTTCCCGAATCGGTTGAAGTATTCGGTGACCGTCGCATCGGTGGTGTCGTGCTCACCCGGTACCGTGTGCAACTCGGTCGTGCGCAGACGGGAGAACATCTGCTGCGCCAGGTCAAATTCCGCAGGCTTCGACAAGTGAGTGATATCGCCGGTATGGATGATGAGCGCGGGCTGCTCGGACATCCCGTTCACGAGATCGATGGTCTGCGTGAGGGTCCCGTTGACATCGGGATTCGCGTCCTTATTGAAGCCTATGTGGGTGTCGCTGATCTGAACGAACAGCGGTTTCCCCAGCCTGGCAGCACTCTGTTTGTCAGCGCCCGCCACCGCCAGCTCGATCGGTGTGAAGACACCGCCTGCCAGGGCGAAGAGGGTGCCGGCCCCGCCATAGGCCATGCATTTCAGCGCGTTGCGACGCGAGTGGAGCGATCTATCATCCGACACTGCCGTCTCCCTTGATTGAGTTCAGGAGAGAAGACTCCGGAGCGGATCGCTTTATTCCGTAATTTTTCTGACGCCCTATTGTCGAGCGTCGCGAGCGCTCAGATCCCGCAACAACCGCACCAGCCCCAGCAGTTCGTCCCAGCCGGTATCCGAGACGGCGCAATACTCCAGATCCCCCGCTTTCCAAAAGGCCATGTGATAGCCGTTGCGGGTCGTGTTCTTCGGCAAGGCACGTTGACTGGCGGCCCAACTGAATACGTTGATGACGTGTGGGCCGTGTTGGTAGACGACCACCGCTGAGCGTTGATGATCCAGGTAGTCTGCGCGCCCACCAATGAGGCGGTAGCCCTGCTGCGCGAAGTCGGCGACGACCGGCGAAACATCAGTATGGCCGGCAAACCAAGGCTTCACCGTGTGCTGGTCGGTGGACACCACATCGATCAGATGCGATGGCATCAGCGAACGCACATGTGCGGCTACGAGGTCATCGAGCAATGGATTGGTGAGCGATGGGGACAGGAGAAAGACCGCCAGGGTCGCCGCGACGGCGGCGCTGCCAATGCCACCGAGGGCACCTGCCCAGAACGCTCGCGTGCGCCAGGTCGATCGACCCCACCCATTGGGCCGCGGAGTCTTGACTGCAGTTTCCTGATCGAGCGCGCGCATGATCCGAGCACGCAGCTCTGGTGGAGCACGATCATGTGCCAAGTCTCGACGGATCGCGGTGCGCGTTTGCTCGAGGTCCTGAAGCAGGGCGCGACACTCGGCGCAGTGCTCAGTATGCCGTTCAATATCGGCAGCCGAGACCGCATCGATCTCGCCGTCGAAGTAAGCCTGCACACGCAGCGATTCAGCGCACCCCACGCCGCTCTCCTTCGGCCTCTTTCAGCCATCGTGCCTTCAGGGCAGCCCGTGCGCGCGCCAACCGAGACATCACCGTCCCAATCGGGATGTTCGTGACCGTGGCAATCTCGCGATAATCCATGTCCTCGATTTCCCTCAACACCAAGACCTCGCGATGCTCTTCAGGCAACGCCGACATCAGCCGCTCGAGCGTGCGCTCGTCGTCCCGGCGGATCGAGGCGCTTTCCGGATCGGGCGTTGTCGCGATCATGGCGTAGCCATCCTGCGCATCGTGTTCTTCCGGTAGCGGCACAAAGGCGCGTCGCTGCTGTTGCTTGAGCGCCGTCGAATGGCAATTTCTCACGATCGCCAACAGCCACGCTTTCACATCGGAGCCTCGCAGGGCGTCAAACCCACGAAACGCGCGCAGGATCGCCTCCTGCACGAGGTCATCCGCATCGCCGGGCGAATGCGCCAACCATCGTGCAAACCGGTACGCGGCGTTCAGATGCGGTAATACCTCCGCCTCGAATCGACGGCGCTTCTCATCCATGGATGCGACCGAATGCCACCCTCACGGCGCCCAACCAACCCTCACTAAGGAGGTAAGACTCACGGAACACCCATTTTATTCCCTGGATAAAGTGCGACGACATCGAGAGCATGGTGCGAGTCGCCACGGCGGGGTGGTGCCGAGCCAGGCCAAGCGCCAGTGATCGAATCATGGCAAGGCTAAGGTACAGCTTAAGGTTTCGGGTGCTACCTGGCTGAAAGGACCAGTTTTACATCGTCTTTGGGGAAGCGCTCAGGGCTGCAGCCCGAGCTCATCGAGCGAGCGAAGCAGTTCGGCCGGGTCAGTATAGACGCGAAATGCTCCGGCACTCAGGAGTTCACTTTCGCCGTAGCCGCCACTCAGGAGCCCGACACTCAGAATCCCCGCGCGGCGCGCCGCGAGCTGGTCCCAGACAGCATCACCAATCACATAGCACTCGCTCGGCGCAAACCCGAGTCGCTGCTGGCAGGCGATAAACAGGTCCGGCTCAGGTTTGGCGCGCGGGACGTCACTGCGTTCCACGACCACGACGCCCTCCCCGATACCAAGCACTTCGAGCGAGCGATCAATCTCGGGGCGTCGGCCGGAGGTGGCTATACCGTATGCGATGTTCCGATCGCGCAAGTCTTTCAATAGTTCTACGGCGCCCGGAAGAGGGCGCCGCTCGGGGAGAAATTCGCGGAACAGCTCGCCGTGGCGTCGCTGCAGCGCTTCCGCTGCCGACATGTCGATGGCGTGCCCGAGTTCCCGTGCCGCCGCGCGCACGAACAAGCCGCCACTCATACCGACGCGGCGGTGAATACGCCAACCGTCAATTGCAAGGCCGGCTTCCACAAAAGCGCGTTGCCAGGCAAACACGTGCGCATAGACGGTGTCCACGAGAGTGCCATCGAGATCAAAGATCAGTGCGCGCATGACAGCATCCGCCCTGGGAGGTGACAGCCAGATGGGGTGAGGACAGATTGTCGTGCCTACCAGGAAACATGCGCAAGCCTGAATGGCGGGGAACCCATCGACATGACCCGCAGTGCGTCAGCGATGTGCATAGCGCTTCAAACACACCAGCGGGCCGCCGGCTGGAGACCGGTTGTGCGTTCGCCTTGGGCACGAATCCTTTATAGTCTGCGCGATCTGTCGAGCCGCGATGGGAGGTAATTAATGGACCGCGACCCTGCCGTGTGGCCCGATCTGCCCTATCCTGCCTGGCGCGGCACGGCCGCCACGTTGCAGCTCTGGACCCAGATCGTTGGCAAGATCAGACTGTCTCTGACGCCCTGGGTAAACCACAGCTGGCAGGTCGCGCTATACGTGACGGCGCGCGGCCTTGGGACATCGCCCATCCCGTTCGGGAACGAAATTCTTGAGATTGAGTTAGATTTTATCAGTCACCGCCTGCTCGCCCGCACCAGTCAGGGTGAGGAGCGGACGCTTGCGCTCCAACCACACTCGGTTGCCGAGTTCTACTCTCGCGTTGTCGAGCTCTTGAGCGCCGTCGGCGTCTCGGTCTCAATCAACGAGATTCCGTGCGAGGTGTCGGATCCGATCCGCTTTTCGCAAGACCATACCCACGCCGCGTATGATGCTGCCGCGGCACATCGCTTCTGGCGTGCTCTCGTGCAGATCGACCGCGTGTTCAAGCTCTTCCGAAGCGGCTTCCTCGGCAAGGTGAGCCCCGTCCATTTCTTCTGGGGCAGCTTCGACCTCGCAGTCACTCGCTTTTCCGGACGGACGGCCCCGCTGCATCCTGGTGGTATGCCCGGCTTGCCGGACGCGGTCGTGCGCGAGGCCTATTCGCACGAGGTCAGCAGCGCCGGCTTCTGGCCAGGCAACGAAGCTCTCCCGCTGCCCGCCTTCTACTCCTATGCCTATCCCGAACCGGCGGCCTTCCGTGATGGACCGGTACCACCAGACGCCTACTACGATATGACGTTTAAGGAGTTCATTCTGCCTTACGACAAGGTGCGTGCTGCCGCGAACCCCGACGTTGCCTTGCTCGACTTCCTGTCAGCCACCTATGCAGCTGCAGCTGAGGGCGGCGACTGGGGTCGCACGGCGTTGGAATGCTCCATGGGTGTTCCAGCGCAGGTCCGTCCGCTCGCTGAAGCTCCAACCTAGTCGATCGGCCAGGGCATACTCCTCGGCAACGTGGTCGTCGCAGGCGTGTCGGGCTCGGGTTCCCGCGCGGTCATGTCGACGACGCGCCACCACGGCTCGACGCCTTGCGCGTGCGCCGGCTCGACCGGCTCGCCGAGTCGAGGCATCACCAGTCGCGCACCCGCTTTCGGGCCCAATTCGAGCAAGGCCTCCGCAGGCTGGTCCCAGGCATGCATTGCAAGACTGAACGTTCCCCAGTGCACCGGGAGGAACGCGCCGCCGCCGAGGAGCGCAAGCGCCTCAAGCGCATGCTCCGGTCCGAGGTGCATGTCACCCCAGGCAGGATGGAACGCGCCCACCTCCAGCATCACGAGGTCGAACGGCCCAAGGCGTTCGCGGATCGTCTGATATTCCGTCGTAAGGCCCGTATCGCCGCTGAAGAACACTGCATGCCGTTGCGCACGGATGACGAGCGAGGACCACAAGGTTGTATTGCGCTCTTTCAGGCGGCGCCCGGAAAAGTGCTGCGAGGGCGCGGCGGTCACCGTGAGGCCGGTGTTCGGCAACCGGTGCGATTCCCACCAGTCGAGCTCGATGATGCGCTCGGGTTGCACGCCCCAGGCTTCGAGGTGCGCGCCGACACCGAGCGACGTCACGAATGGCACGTCGCGTTTTGAGAGTTTGCGGATGGTCGGGTAGTCGAGGTGGTCGTAATGGTCGTGCGACACGATCACGAGGTCTACCGGTGGTATCGCGCCAAGGGGGACAGGCACGGGCTGGAAGCGCTTGGGGCCGGCGAGCCTCGATGGCGACGCGCGCATTCCCCACACCGGATCGGTGAGCACGCGAAGGCCGTCGATTTCGATCAGCACCGTAGAATGACCGAGCCACGTGGCGCGTAACCGGCTCGCGGGCCGCTTGGCCCAGGTTTCGAGCGGGTTCATCGATGGCAGCGGCCCCCGCGGCACGCGCCGCTCGCCGCCGCAGAGAAATTCGTGGAGCGTCGGCATCGACGCGTTCGGATCGCGCAAGCCCGGAATGATCGGGTGCAGGTTGCGAAACTGCTCGCCTGCCCAGCGTGGTGAAGCCTTGATGCGCTCGAGCCGCGCGCCTTGCGGTTTTCTGCCCAGCGATTTCATCTTGCGATCTCAACGGCCATGCCAGTCCGGCGCCGGCACTCTTCGAACGACCTACAAATCCAGTTCAAGCGCGATGTCACCAGTGGGCCACGAGTTCCCGAAACGGTCGCTCGAGACGAATGCCATCAGCGTTGTAGTCGACGCGTCCCTGCCCGTCGACAGTGACCGCCACCGGACGTCGGCGACCGGGCCAATCGACCTCCAGTGGCGTGTTGTTTCGCAACCCTGTCTCTAGGAGGACGCGCATTACCGTCCCTTCCTGTCGTGCCGACATCGACAGGGTGCCGAACGCAGTCGGCAGCCCGCTGATTCGCAGGCCTTCGCCAGCCACCCAGGAAGGAGGTACGCCCGGAAGCAGATCGAGCCGTTCATCTTCCTCGTGCATCAGCATGCCGAATAGGGCACGGGCATACTCCGCCCCGACCCAGGTATGCGGCATGTCGCCGAGGTAGTATGGATGGCGCGGTTGCGAGCGCACGACCTCGGCGAGAACCTGCCATTCGACGGGCCGGCGACCCGCCAGGAGCCTGCCTAATAGGTCCTCGCCGTCCCCCGGTCTGTTGAGACTCACAAACGTGAGTACGTTGCGGAACTCGTACGGGGTATAGGCGTACAAGGCGTCCGGGGACGCGCGCTTGTGCACCTCATCGAGGTAACTTACGAACGTGCGACTGAGCGCATCTGCCGGCAATAGATCTTTCTGGCCGCAGGGATCGAGCCCGATCGACACGCTGGTGGGGTCGCCATCCCCGAGGTCGGCCGAAGCCGGAATGTAGTCGATCGCCTTCCACTGCATGGTCGTGCGGATTGACCTTGCTACTGATTCGCGCAAGGCGGCGTACTGATTCAGGGCCCACGCCGCCATGTCCTGATCGCCCCATTCCTGCGCAAGCCACGCACCGTCGTGCCATCCCTTCAGTGCCCAATAGTCATCCCAATAGCTGTGAGTCGGCGTCGAGTAACCCTCATGGCTGATCGAGGGGGCGATGATGCCGCGAAATCGTTCCGGCGCTTCGCTCGCAGCCATATAGCCGGGCACGAGCGCGCGCTCCCGCAGCTGCTGCAGGAACTCAAGCGCCAGCCGCACCTTGGGCAGGTACTCGCGCACGGTTGCCGCGCCACGGTCGAGTCGCGCCACTTCCGCGACGAGCGCGACGAATTCGCCCTGGCTGTCATATTCGAGATCGGAGCCAAAGCCCCTGTTAACAGTGCCGTCGTCGTTGAGAATTGGCGACACGAGGCCGTTTTCGTGTACTGCATGATCGGCATACCAGCGCAGATACTCGCGCGCGGTGCTCGCCAGGCCCACGCGCAGCAATATCGCTGCCGTCGCGGAGCCGTCGCGAATGAAAGACCGATCGTAATTGCGCGGACCCGGCTGCATCGCCGGGCCCGTCTGGTTGATCAACATGTACGCTGCCTGTGCGCGCAGCATGTCGACGAGCGACGGATCCGGGAGCGTGAGCCCGATGCGACCTAATCGCACTTGCCATTGCTGCTCGACGTGCGTGGCGATTCCATCGAAGGCCGCTGCGGGCTCGGCCGCCTCGTCCAGCGCATCAGCGCGATTCAGGGCCGAAGCCATGCGCGATTCCGATGCGTCGCCGTCTGCTGGCGGGTCGCCCAAAGGGAACGCGAGGACCACGTCGCGTTGGGCGCCGGGCTCAAGGTGTACATCATAGATGAGCGCGGCAGCTGCCAGTCCATCATCGTCCTGCGCACTCAGGCCGTTCGGTACCTGGCCGTCGGCCACGTACCGCGTGATCTCCGCCTCGCCATGAAGGCCGAACGGTGCCGCGCCCCGCGCAATCGCGGGCGTGAGCGAGGTCAGAAGGGTGCGACCGTTGACGTTCACGGTGGAACGCGCACGCGTTCCCTCGATCTTTACCGTGTGTATAGGCGAAACGCCACCGTGCTGCCAGGGCGGATTGACCTGCATCGGCCGGACCACGATCGCCAGCTGCCCGTCGACCCGGCTGTTGCCCGTATTCACCAGCCGATGGCGCACGAACGTCACCGGACCCGCAGCCTGATCCGCGGCGATGGCTTCGCTGCGCAGTAGCAAACCCGGCTGTGGCGACCACTGCACCGCGGGCATCGGCATCCAGCCCTTGCGCAGAGTGTGGGTCACGCTCGCGTCGTATGCGGCTGCCGTGCGACCTGAGCGGTCACGCCACAGGGGCTGTACGAGCGGTGCACCCTTGAATGCCTCCAGGTCTCCGTATTCGTCGAGCACGCTCTTGCGACGCGCCGCCGGCACGCCCACGGCCGTCCAGTAGACCTGCTCACTGTGCAATGACGATGGAAAGAGCTCGCGATGGGCGCGCGATGCAACGATCTCGTAGCGCTTCATCGTTGTCATCGCTTGCGTCGGACTCAGCAGCCGCAACCGTCGAATCGCAGGCGCGTGCCCCGGTGCCGCGCGCACCGTCAGACGCAGCTCGCCGACGCTGCGTGCTTCACGAGCGGCGAGATACGAGCTGTCCCCAAGCAGCACCGGATCTTCCGCCAGCCGCTCCCACTTTCCGGATGCACGGCGACCTTCGAGGCGCGCGCCGCGACGGGCTGAGCCCCAAAAGACCTCCAGCCCGGAAACGGGTAGTGCCCGTGGCAACGTCACGTGGAGCTCTCGTGTGCCAGGTACCGGACCCGTGTCGACTATCTTGCCGGTCGCCTGCGCGCTCCAGAGTGCCGCCGGATCGTCGCCCCCCTCCAGGCCCGTGATCCGGGGCGACTCGCTCAGCGCAAGGGGCTCGAATTCGAATACCGACACCCCCCAATCAGAGGTACGGGGCGCGCTGGCCAACCGCAGGTAGCGTGCGTGCACGGCGGGGAAGAACACATAGTCCATTCCGCCCTGCGAATCGGTGGTCTCGTATGCGGTCTGCCAGTGCTGCCCATCCTCTGAGCTCAGGATGAGGTACGCTGCCGCGAACGCGCTGTCCCAGTGTATTAGCGCGCCGCCAATCGCGGCCGTGCGACTCAAGTCAACTTGCAGCCAGTGTCCCGGCGAGAAGGCTCCGCCCCATTTTGTCGACGCATCGCCGTCGATCGCAAACGCCGGCTCCATGGTCGGTTGCGCGCCCGATGAGCTGCTCGCCCGCCACTGCGTGCGCGGTGGCAGGGCCTCGTCCTCGGCGTGTGCAACCACCCCAGCAAGCACCCCCAGAACGACGGCGGGCAACACCGTCACAGGACCGAAAAGCGACAGCAACAGGGCGCGCTTGGCCATTATGGTCTAGGGGTTGCCCATATCAGCTCGCAGCCGATCGGCCACACTCGCCAGCGGAGTATCGTCCGCTGTCGGGCCTCGGACAAGGGAGACAATGAATTCGCCTGGTTTGCGCTGTCCCGCAGCAATTGAGTCCCGCGCCGCAAGCACGGCGACGGAGCCGGGGAATGGGGCACGGGACTGGCGCCGTGCGCGGTTCGTTGTGATTCAATAGTCGCTTTCGACGGGGCCGTGCACGAACAACCCAGAAAGGAACTCAGTTCTTGCGGCGCGACAAGTTCACAGGAGCAATCTCATGGCGTCTATACCGATAGGAGCCAGAGGTTCATTCACGCTGGTGGTAACCGCTGAACACCTTGCCAATCGCTTCAAGGACGCTACTTTGCCACCGGTCCTGGCAACACCGGTCATGATCATGGCCATGGAGAACGCTGCTCTCAACGCGATCAAGCCCTTCCTTGGAGCGCGGGAGAGTGCGGTGGGAACGCGCGTGGATGTCCTTCATTTAGCGCCCACGCCGGTCGGCAGGCAGGTCGTTGCGGGAGCGCGAGTAACCAAGGTCGATGGTCGCCGCATCGAGTTCAGGATCGAAGCGACCGATGGCGTCGCGTCCATTGGAACCGGCACGCATGAGCGAATGGTCATCGACATGGTGCGGTTCGTCGAGCGGCTGAATCAGAACTCCGCCTAGATGACCCTTGCGCCTAGGTGCCAAGCGAGCTCCGCGCCCTCCGCAAAGTCAGCTTGCGCCGCACTCCGAGGGCGGTTCCGCCGAGCACCAGTACGGAAGATACCGCGAGGCGTGCTGTAATCGGTTCGTCGAACAACACTACACCTGCCAGAGCCGCGATCACGGGCACGCTCAATTGAGCGTTCGCAGCGACAATCGCTCCGAGCCTGGGCATGGCGGTGTACCAGGCGGCGTATCCAAGGCCAGAGGCGAGCGAGCCCGATAGCGCGGCGAGAACTATCCCCTCCAGATCTGCGGATCGATGCGCCCAGAAAAGAGCACTGATCAGCAGCACGCCAGGAACTGAGCGCGCAAAATTTCCGGCCGTGTCTCCGAGCGCGTCCGTCGATCGTCGTCCACGCAGTGAGTAAATCCCCCAGGCGATGCCTGCGATCAGCATGAAAACCGCTTCGAGGGCTGGAGGCGCGGCGATGCCAGGAAGCAGAAGAAGGATCAGTCCTGCGACGGCGAGCAGCCAGCCGACGACGACCGTCCGGTCAATTCGCTCGCCTCCGAAAAATCCCGCCGCAATCATCACGACCTGTACCGCCCCGAAGAGAAGCAGCGCTCCCGTACCCGTCGTCAGTCCCACATAGGCGAATGAGAACGCAATGGCGTAAGTGAGTAACGCGAGCGCCGACGGCCAGCTCCCTCCGGCCGCTTTATCCTTGCTGCTCACCCGCACGAGTACCCACAATGTGACGGCGCCCGCGAGTACGCGGATGCTCGTGAAGCTAGCCGGATCGATATGCGTCTGCCGCAACGCCATCCGGCACAATACTGAATTGGCCGCGAAGGCCAGCAATGCGAACAGGGCGGCCCCCGCAGCGCGGTTCATTTCAGGGCCTGTGCCAGATCATCCATCAGGTCCTCGGGCTCCTCGATGCCGAGCGCGGCCGCACAGGACTGGTACCACCTACGCCACGACGAGGTTCCGTGATTTCATTCTTCCAGCTGCAACGTGGCAAGCGCTTTTTTGCAACCTAGCCATTCCGCCGAAGTTTCTCCTTGAATGCATCTTCAAAGGGCTGGTCGTCCCAGCACCGTCCGCGCGAGGTTTTAGAACTTGTACACGGCCTCGAGGCCTATCGAAATCTGATTGTCGGTGATGCCGGCGCCGGACACCCCGCTGAAGAAGGCAGCGTCTTTGACAAAGGCGTTGGAGTCCGACTTGTCACCGCGTACCTCGCCGCGTAGTTCGATGAATTTTGTGGGTAGGTACGCGAGCGTCAGCGTTGCTTCCTTCCATTTTTGAATGACACCGGTGCGGTAGCCGTCCTTGTCGTCGAAGTACTCGGCGCGCACCGATAGCCGCCACTGATCATTGACCTGGTAATTCGCGTAGGCCGCGGCGCCATCCCACCGCGCCTTGATCGAGGTTCCATCGACCAGAGAGGTGACATTCTCCTGTTGGCCCCAATCGAGGTTCAGAATGAACGTGAGCTGACTGGTCGCGTTGTAGGTACCCACCGCATCGACAAGGGTGCGAAGTCCGTGTGTGCCGGCGCCGATAAACGCGCCCCCGGAGACCTGCTCAACGCCGCTGTAGCCTTGTACGGTCAGGGAGAATATCTTGCCAGGGGTGAATGATACGCCCAGCTCACCGGTCTTCTGTTTATTCGCGTCCTGCAGCTGATCCCAGCCGTTGTTGACGCCGACGATGACGCTCAGTTGATCGGATGCGGCATAGGTGAGCCGCGCTCCCGTATGTGAGAAGGGAATCGCGTAGCCGAACAGAATGGAACGCGAGTAGTTGGTGTCCAGGGTGGAGTTGATGACTTCCGCTCCTGCGAGCGTCACGAACTTGCCGCCGATGATCGTCAGCGGACCGTGGGCGTACTGCACGAAAGCCTGGGTGATGTCGAAATTACTCGTCGCCTCGCCCAAAGAGGCGATGACGCGGGCGTCTCGTCCCGCCGTGAGGTTGACGAGACCGCCGAAACCTTCCTTTGGCTGATAGTCGATGGTCAGCGAAGCCTGGTGCAGGTTGAATGAGTTGGGCTCGGTGTCGAACACACGGTCGGCAACCCCGCTTGTGAATGTGCCCGTGCCCGAAAGATAGGAGTAAGCCGTGTCCACGTAGCCGTGAACGTCGACACCCGACGCCGTGAGGACGTCGGTTAGCGACGGCGCGGTGGGTTTGGCCGGCTCCGCAGGCTTTGCGGCTTCGTCTGCATGCGCACCGCGGGCACCCAGGGCAAAGATACACAGCAGTGCGCCCGCCAGGGCGAAACGAAAACGGTCCAGGTCGCGGACTTCCTCGAAGCGCAGGGGCAAATCTCGAGTCACTGGCATATGCATGAGAGAGCTCCATAAAAGAGTGGTGGCAAAGTCGGGGGGTCTCCGCCGTGGACGGCGGAGACCCCGGAATCAATGGCGGAGCGCTACTCGACGTGCTCGCCGTGCAGCGATACGTCGAGCCCTTCCCGTTCCTCGTCTTCGTTGACCCGCAGTCCAATGGTCATATCGATGACTTTGAGGATGATGTAGCTGACTACGAAGCCGTAAATAATGGTCGCCAGCACGGCTTTCAGCTGCGTGGGGACGCTCCCGGCCTGGCCGCCATCGAGCGCGGTACTCGCGAAAACACCGGTAAGCAATGCGCCAACGATGCCGCCAATACAGTGCACGCCGAAGGCATCGAGGGAATCGTCGTACCCGAGCGCCTTTTTCAGCGACGTGGCGGCGAAGAAGCAGATGACTCCAGCGGCCACGCCGATGATGACCGCAGGTGTTGGCATCACGAACCCCGAAGCAGGCGTGATCGCCACCAAACCGGCGACAGCGCCGGAGGCGATGCCGAGCACGCTGGGCTTCCCCTTGACGCTCCACTCCGCGAACATCCAGGCAAGGGCTGCGGCGGCTGTGGCGATCTGCGTGACGGCCATCGCCATACCGGCGCGGCCATCGGCGGCCACTGCGGAACCGGCATTGAAACCGAACCAGCCGACCCACAGGAGCGAGGCGCCGATCACCGTCAACACCAGGTTGTGGGGCGCCATGGGTTCTTTGTTGTAGCCGACACGCTTGCCCAGAACCAACGCGCAAGCGAGCGCGGCGATCCCTGCGTTGATGTGCACCACGGTGCCGCCGGCGAAGTCGAGCACGCCCGCCGTTGCGCCCCAGCCGCCCGGTTCCCACATCCAGTGCGCGATGGGTGCGTACACGACGATCGACCAAATTGCCATGAACCAGAGCATCGCGGAGAACTTCATTCTTTCCGCAAACGCGCCGCAGATTAGGGCGGGGGTGATGATCGCGAAGGTGAGCTGGAACATCGAATAGACGGTCTCTGGGATCGTCACACCCAGATGACTCACCGACACTTTCCCGATAACCGCATCCACCGCCGGCGTGTCTTTGGTGGCCGCCGCGGCCGCAACATCCTTGATGTAGATCACCCCGTTCATGAACAGCCGGCTTAAGCCCCCTACGTAAGGCGTTCCGGGCGTGAAGGCGAGGCTGTAGCCGATGACGTACCAGAGCAGGGTTACGAGGCACGTGATGGCGAAACTTTGCATAAGCGTCGCCAGCACGTTCTTCTTACGCACCATTCCCCCGTAGAAGAGGGCGAGTCCCGGGACGGTCATCATCAACACCAGCGCCATGGAGGCGAGCATCCAGGCGGTATCGCCGGAGTTGATCTGCGAGTTGAGGATGACTGAGGGCTCAGT
>Ga0209011_1000382_pt1 | contig 17301 bp, 16 predicted proteins | sample BlaSpr_A8_OM1_M3_FD_187986 | JGI IMG/M metagenome (GOLD analysis project Ga0209011, IMG submission 187986) | Forest soil microbial communities from Thunder Bay, Ontario, Canada - Black Spruce, Ontario site 2_A8_OM1_M3 (SPAdes) (version 2) | ecosystem: Environmental > Terrestrial > Soil > Boreal... | reverse complement strand
GCCGCCTCGCCGCTCGCTTGGTTAGCTCCTTCTCTACCACTGGGCTTCCTCCTCTTGAATTTGGAATCCCAAGTGTCACCGAGGTCCGTCAGTTTTAGATTGGTGGATCCGAGGGGATTCGAACCCCTTACCTCTTGAGTGCGATTCAAGCGCTCTCCCAATTGAGCTACGGACCCACATGCTCGCGTAGGAGCGAAAAGCCAGTATAGCCCGGCCCTGATCACCTCCTGGCGCGCGGAACAGCCAGCGCCACGCAGGCGTTCCTATACTCGCCAGATGTCGTTCTTGTTCAAGGGCAAGAGGGTTCCGGAAGGTGTCGATCCGGCGCGGATTCCGCCCGGCCAGACCCTCACGGCTCCCGACCGCTGGCCCCTCCTGCACTTCGGTCCGGTGCCGAACACGGACATTGCAAAGTGGGACTTCAAGGTCTTTGGCGCTGTCGAGAACGAGCTGACGCTCGATTACGGCGAACTTCGCGCGCTTCCCTCGAATGACGTGGTGGCGGACATCCACTGCGTCACCGGCTGGAGCCGGTTGGGCGACAAGTGGACGGGCGTGCCGATGCGCGAGATCCTGGATCGCGTCAAGCCGAAACCCGAGGCGAAGTACGTCACTGCGCACTGCGAGTACGGGTACACGACCTCCGTGCCGATCAGTGTGCTGGAGGGGGAGGACAACCTCCTGTGTTACGCGTGGAACGGACAGGACCTCACACCCGATCATGGCTGGCCCCTGCGACTGTTCGTGCCCTCCAAATACTTCTGGAAGTCGGCCAAGTGGCTCCGCGGGCTAGAGTTCATGGAACGCAACCGCCTTGGTTTTTGGGAGCAACGTGGGTATCACGACGAAGCCGACCCCTGGAAAGAAACCCGGTACTGGTAGCCGGGGCTACCCAGCCCGACCGCCGCTCGTCACCTTTACCTCCGATTTCGGTTCCGGCTCGCCGTTGGTGGCGGCCATGAAGGCGATGGTGCTGGCCGCCTGCCCTCACGCCGTGCTGGTGGACGTCAGCCACGAGGTCCCGCGATTCGACGTATCCGCCGGGGCCTTCATGCTCTTCGCCGGCACCCGCCACTTCGGCGCCGACTCGGTGCACCTGGTGGTCGTCGATCCCGGCGTCGGGACGTCGCGGAGGCGCCTGGCGATCCGGGCGGGCGGGCGGTACTACGTCGGGCCCGACAACGGCCTTTTCGGGATCGTCATCGAGGAGGTCGGCCTCCAGGAAGCGGTCGAGCTGGCGCCCCGCCCGCACGGAGCGCCGACCTTCGAGGGCCGCGATGTGTTCGCACCGGCGGCCGGGGCGTTGGCGGCGGGAATTCCCCTCGAGTCGCTGGGATCTCCAACAGACCCGCCCGTGACTCTCGACGATGGCTCGCCTCGCGTGCTGTGGGTAGACGGTTTTGGCAATCTGGTGACGAATGTGAAAGCGCCCGCTCGCCGGATGCGCATCCACAACCACGACATCGTCGCGACGGCCAAGACCTACGCCGAGGGCAGGCCGACCGAGCCATTCGTCTACATCGGGAGCATGGGGTACCTCGAGGTCGCTGTGCGAGAGGGCCGGGCGGACAAGCTGCTGGGCGCACGCCCGGGCATGAAAGTCGACCTGATCTAAGGAGCTTAGCGGCCTTAACAACCAGGGTTCTCGTAAGGCCATCGCATCCGTACCTTTCGTCGTGCTGTGGTTCGAGTCGTCTGCCTGCTGATCTCCCTAAGCCTGGTGGGCTGCTCGAACCCGGCCCAAACGTTGCCCTCGCTGATCCACAGCGGCGCGTCCCAGGCGGTGCGTCTCTGGCAGGACGCGAGCATCTTCGCTCTCGTCAGAGACCTCATCGGCTCGGCACACGTAAGGGTGATGGTCGAGATGTATGAGCTCGAGCGTGCAGACCTGGTTCGGGAGCTGGGCGAAGCCGTAGGGCGAGGGGTCAACGTGCGGGTGATCACCGACCCGACGGTGACCGGCAACCGCAATTCCACCGCGGCCCTTGATTCGTTGGGCGTGTCCGAGCGCGTCTACCCGGTGGACGACCGCCGCCACCAGATCGACCACGTGAAGCTCTTGATCGCAGATGGGGAGGCGGCGATCGGCGGCATGAACTGGGGCAGGCACAGCGACCGCAACCACGACTACGTCCTGCAGACGCGAGTCAATGTCGACGTCGAACGCCTGGTTCGCATCTTCGAGCAGGACTGGAGCCTCGCCGGTGGGCATCCGGCCCCGCTGCCCGTAGCGGTCGGCGACGTCGCGCAGACCGCGCCCGGCGCCGAGATCCGGGCGATGCTGGCCACGGCGCTCGTCCACGCCATGCGGCGCGTCCTTGCCGAGGTGTACACGCTGACCGACCCGGAGGTCATCGCCGAGCTAGTCGAAGCGCATCGCAGGGGCGCCGCGGTGCGCGTACTACTCGATCCCCACCAGCCCTACAACCAGCACGGTTACGAGGTGCTCCGGGCGGGCGGCGTGGAAGTTCGGTGGTACCCGGTGCCTCGCGAGGCCAAACTCCACGCCAAGATCGGATTGTTCGACGGCGTCCTGGTCCTCGGGTCGGCGAACTGGACGCTGAGCGGGCTGGGCGTCAACCACGAGCTGGACATCGAGACGGGCGATCCTGTCGCGGTCGAGGCGTACGCGACGCGCTTCGCCGCGGACTGGACGAACGCCGGTGGTTAGCCGGGCGGGGGGCCGGACTGGCCGGCCGAGGGCGGACCGGATGACCCGAGCGAAGGCGGGCCGGAGCTGGAGGTGGGTCCGAAGTTGACAACCGGCACGGCACGGTCGGCCTCGTCGGCCTGGAAGAAGCCGAAGGGCTTAAAGCCCAGAGGCCCGGCGATAAACGACGTCGGGAGGGTCTGCAGCTTGATGTTGTAGTCCCGCACGTTCCCGTTGTAGAAGCGGCGCGAGAACTCGATCTTGTCTTCGGTGGCGGTCAGCGTCTCCTGGAGGCTGGTGAAGGCGGAGATCGCCTTGAGCTCCGGGTAGGCCTCAGTGGTCGCGAACAGGCTGCGCAGGCTCTGGCTCAGCATGTTTTCGGCCTGCCCGATCTTGGCCGGGTCGCCGGTGGCGCCCGCCGCGACGGCCGAAGCACGCGCATTGGTGACCGCCTCGAGGGTCCCGCGCTCGTGGCCGACGTAGCCCTGCACGGTGTTGACCAGGTTCGGGATCAGGTCGTGCCGGCGCTTGAGCTCGACGTCGATCTCAGACCAGGCTTCCTGGGTCCTGTTGCGGGCCGTGATCAGACCGTTGTAGGTGAGAAACAGCCACCCGGCGACCAGGATGACAAGGACGACGACGATCCACAAGCTGCCCATCAGGAAGCCATCCTACGCGTGGGCGCGCCGAGCCCAGCGGGTCTTCTTCAGCATCTTCTTGTGCTTGTGCTTGCGCATCTTCTTGCGCCGCTTCTTGATTACCGAGCCCAATCCAACTCCCAGACAGTGTTGATCTAAAAAGGGGGGGTTGCCCGAACGTCTCGGGCTCGGGAATCATACCGGAAGCTGCCAGGAGTCCGTTCGAGCCTAAACTCACCCCGATGTACTTCACCGACGCGCACGAGGAACTCCGGCTCCATATCCGAAAGTTCGTCGAGAAAGAGGTCCAGCCGAACCTGGAGGAGTGGGAGGAGAAGACCTTTCCGAGCTCGATCTTCCAGAGGTTCGGCGAGCTCGGCTTCCTGGGCCTTCGCTACCCGCCCGAATACGGAGGCCAGGGCGGGGATTACTTCTCCGCCCTCGTATTGGCAGAGGAGATGGCCAGGATCGGCAGCGGGGGACTTGGCATGGCGGTGTCAGTCCAGACGGAGATGGCCACCCCGCCTGTCTTCAAGTTCGGCACCGAGGAGCAGAAGCGGAAGTGGCTCGCACCGGCGATCCGTGGCGAGCAGATCGCCGCGATTGCCATTACCGAGCCGGATGCCGGTTCGGACGTGGCTGGGATCACGACTGTGGCGCGCCGCCAGGGGAATGAATTCATCGTCAACGGCCGCAAGATCTTCATCACCAACGGGGCCCGCTGCCACTGGGCGCTGGTGGTGACGAAGGCCGAGCGCGAGCGCGGACACGCGGGCTTCAACCTTCTCGTGATCGAGAAGGGAACGCCCGGCTTCCAGGTCACCCGCACGCTGAAGAAGCTCGGCATGCACTCCTCCGACACCGCCGAGCTGCTGTTCGAAGATTGCCGCGTGCCGGTCGCCAACCTGATCGGCGGGGAAGGGGAAGGCTTCAAGAACCTGATGTGGGAGTTGCAGGGAGAGCGAATGATCACGGCCGCCGGAACAATCGCCGGCGCAGCTCACGTGTTCGAGTACACGATGGAGTACGCAAAAAACCGGCAGGCCTTCGGCCAGTCGATCTCGCAGTTCCAGGTGATCAAGCACAAGCTCGTCGACATGGGGACCAAGATCGCCGCGGTCCAAGCCTTCGTCTACCAGACCGCGAAGCAGTGGGATGAGGGCGCCTACCCGGTGCGCGAGGTATCGCAGGCGAAGCTGCTCGCGACGCAGGTCGCGTGTGAGGTTGCCGATGAGGCGATCCAGATCCTCGGCGGCCACGGCTACATGAGCGAGTTTCCTGTCGAGCGCGCGTGGCGCGACGCCCGCCTGGCGCGGATCGGCGCCGGAACGGACGAGATCATGAAGGAGATCATCGCCAAGACTTACGGGCTGTGATCTAACTTGATCCAGCCGACGCTGTTCGCGGGCTGTGAGCCAGAGGTCGCAGCCGGTGTTGACGGCCGAATCCTCGCGATAGGCGATGCAGCCCGCACGGCGGCCGGGCGCGGAGCAAAGGTAGTCCGCCTAACAGGGCGCGCCTTGCCCGGCCTGATCGACTCGCACATCCACCTCGAAGGCCTCGCGGATCGCCACCTGACCCTGGACCTCACCGGGGCCGCGAGCCTCGAGGACGTGCTGGCGCGAATCAAGAAGTGGTCCCAGCCCCTCGCCGAAGACGCGTGGGTCGTCGGGGCTGGTTGGTACAACGACGCCTGGCCGGATGCCGCATTTCCAACTCGCAAGCAGCTCGACGACGCGGCCGGCGGACGGCCCGCCTACATGCGCCGGAAAGACGGCCACTCGGCGTGGATTTCCACCGCTGCACTGCAGCGCGCGGGCATCGATCGCACCACGGAAGATCCACCCGGCGGCAACATCGATCGCAACAAGCGCGGCGAGGCCGTGGGAATCCTTCGCGAGACTGCTATGCATCTCGTGTCGTACCTGTTGCCAGCCCCCACCGAGGCAGAGCTGGACGTCGCAATGGCCAAAGCCCTCACCGAGCTGGCCGCCCTCGGGCTGACCGGGGTCCACTCGATGGACTCCGCAAAAGGCTTCGGCTCGTGGCAGCGACTGCGACAGCAAGGCCAACTCCCGATCCGCATCACCTACAACTTCCCGCTGAAGGACCTGCCCCATGCCGAGCGCATGGGCGTGCGCTCTGGCTGGGGTGACGAGTGGCTTCGCATCTGGGGCGTGAAGGCATTCCTAGACGGATCCCTTGGCAGCCGCACGGCCGAGATGCTCGACGGATCGGGTACGTCGAGGCTTACGCAAGCGGACCTCGCCGACACGATCGAGCGGTGCGCTCGCGCCCAGCTCAACGTCTGCCTTCATGCGATCGGCGACGGCGCAGTGCGCCGGGCGCTCGACGCGCTCGCTCCCCACAGCGACGCGTGGCAGAAATGGCGCCCGCGCATCGAGCACGCGCAGTGCGTGAATCCGAAGGACGTGAACCGCTTCGCGCGCATCGGCGTGATCGCCTCCATGCAGCCGATCCACGCGGTCGCGGACCGCGAGCTCGTCGACGAGTATTGGCCGCGCGTGGCAGCTCACTCGTATGCGTGGGGTGCACTCGAGAGCGCGGGTGCGCGCCTAGCCTTCGGCTCGGACGCCCCGGTGGAGACGGCGGACCCGCTCGCCGGAATCGAAGCCGCGACGGTTTGGCGGCGCAAGGCGAAGTGGCACCCCGAGCTTGCAGTGTCGCGAGCGGCGGCCCGCCGCGCCTACACCGCCGGCGCCGCCTACGCCGTCGGCATGGAAAAGGACCTCGGCACGCTGCATCCAGGGAAACTGTGTGACATGACCGTCATCGACGAAGGCCGCGTCGTCGCGACAATCGTTGGAGGCCAGGTCAGCTTTTTGCGAACCCCTCTCGCAACTTCGCGGCGGTCTGCGTCAACGCTTCGTTGACGACCTTCACGTCGTCGAGCACCGGCATGAAGTTCGTGTCGCCGTTCCACCGCGGCACGATGTGAAAGTGCACGTGATCAGGAATTCCCGCTCCTGCGGCTCGACCCTCATTGACGCCGACGTTGAATCCCTCGGGATTCATGGTGCCTCGAAGCACATCGATGGTCCTGCGCACCGCGCGCATGAGCGAGGTGGTCTGCGCTTCATCGAGCGCCTCGAGTCCCGGCACATGAGCATCGGGAGCCACCAGCGCGTGGCCCGGGTTGTACGGGAACTTGTTCAACATCACGACCGCGCCTTCGGGGCGCCACACGACCAGATCGGCGTCTTTGTCGTTCGGATCCGCGATCACGCGACAGAACAGGCAGCCCGGCCGCTGCTCACCCGCGATGTATTCCATGCGCCACGGAGCCCACAGACGCTTCATTGATCTACGTCCTTCTTCTGTTCCTGGTGACTGCCGCCTGGGGCTGGACCTTCGTCCTAGTCAAAGACGCGCTCCAACACTACCCGACGCTGCCATTCCTCGAGCTCCGCTTCACCCTGGCGCTGCTCGTCATGGTGGTGCTGGTCCGGCGATTGCCCACGCGGCGCGAGGTGCGCGTCGGCCTCATCGCGGGCGCCGTACTCGCCGCCGGCTACTGGACTCAAACGATCGGCCTGACGATGACGAGTCCCGGCAACTCCGGCCTCATCACCGGCTTGTTCGTCGTCTTCACCCCGTTGATCGACCGGCTCTTTGGAGCTCGCTTGCACTGGTACACTTTGATTGCCGTCGGTGCCGCGCTCGCAGGCACGGTGATGCTGGTTGGCGGACCCTCCAACTTCGGGCTCGGCGACCTCCTTACTGTCGCCTGCGCCATCCTCTACGCGCTGCACATCGTGCTGCTCAGCAAGTGGGCGCCCGGTCTCCGTTCGGCGCCGCTGGCCATGATGCAGATGGGCGCCGGCGCCCTCATCTTCACCGGCACCGGCGCGTGGTCGCTGCAACCTCCAACCCCCAACGTCTGGTTCGCAATCGTGGTCACTGGCGTGTTCGCCTCGGCCCTGGCGTTTTACGTCCAGACCTGGGCACAGCAGCACTTGACTGCCAGCCGGACGGCGCTGATCCTGACCACCGAACCCGCCTGGGCCCTGCTCGCCGCCGTCGTCCTGGCCGGTCAGCGATTCGGAGCGCTGCAGGCCGCTGGAGCCGCAATCGTCCTTGCCGCGATCGTGGGTCATGAACTCGCCCATCTAATATTCAAAGCCCATGGAGACGAAGCCAAGACGTAGCGGCTACGTGCCACAGGAGATCGAGCCCAAGTGGCAGAAGGTTTGGGCCGACCGTGGCGTGATGAAGGCCAACGATTCGTCGCCCAAGCCCAAGTTCTACACGATGGTCATGTTTCCCTACCCCTCCGGCCCGCTGCATATGGGTCACATGCGCAACTACGTGATCGGCGACCTGCTGGCGCGTTTCAAGCGCATGCAGGGTTTTGAGGTCCTCAATCCGTTCGGATGGGATGCATTTGGGCTGCCGGCGGAGAACGACGCCATCAAGCGTGGTGGTGGTGTCCATCCGGAGGTCTGGACCCGCGGCAACATAGAGATCGAGAAGCGCCAGCTGGCAATCATGGGCGTCCTGTACGACTGGGATCGCGAGGTCACGACCTGTGATCCCTCTTACTACCGCTGGACGCAAGACCTGTTCTTGCTCTTTCACGAGCGCGGCCTGGCTCATCGGATGATGTCGCCGGTCAACTGGTGCCCGGTGGACAAGACCGTCCTCGCCAACGAGCAGGTCATCAACGGTCGCTGCTGGAGACACCCGGATGTCGAAGTCGAAAAGCGCGACCTCGAGCAGTGGTTCCTGCGCATCACCCAATACGCGGATCGGTTGCTCGACGATCTGGCGCTACTGCCCGAATGGCCTGAGAAGGTCCGCACCATGCAGGCGAACTGGATTGGTCGCAGCCACGGTGTGGAGGTCGAGTTTCCGATCGACGGCCACCCGGGCGAGTCGATGCGGATCTACACCACACGCCCCGACACCCTGTTCGGCGTCACCTACATGGTCCTGGCGCCCGAGCACCCGCTGGTGGAGAACCTGACCGTGGCATCGCAGCGCCGTGCAGTGCGCGAGGTCGTGGAAGCGTCGCGCAAGGAGCGTGAGATCGACCGCATGTCGAGCGAGGTCAAACGACTCGGCGCGCCCACCGGGGCGTTCGCCATCAATCCGCTCAACGGCGAAAAGGTCCCGATCTGGGTCGGCGACTACGTTCTGATCACGTACGGCACCGGCGCGATCATGGCCGTTCCGGCCCACGACCAGAGGGACTTCGACTTCGCGCGCCAGTTCAACCTTCCCATCCGCCAGGTCATCGCGCCGCTGAATGGCCCGCAAAGCGAGCTGGAGAGCGCCTACACCGGACCAGGCGTGATGGTCAACAGCGGCCAGTTCGACGGCCTGGACACGAAGACCGGATTCGACCGCGTCGCGGACTTCATCGAGCAGAAAGGGATCGGCAAGCGCTCGGTCAAGTACCGGCTGCGCGACTGGTTGATCTCGCGCCAGCGGTATTGGGGCTGCCCGATTCCGGTGGTGCACTGCGAGGTCGACGGAATCGTTCCTGTCCCACGTTCCGAGCTACCGGTGTTGCTCCCACGCGAGTACAAGCCCCTGGCCGACAATCCCGATTTCTGGCGCACCAAGTGTCCAACGTGCGGGCGCGATGCGCGCCGGGAAACGGACACGATGGACACGTTCATCGACTCGTCCTGGTACTTCTTGCGCTACACGTCCGCTCACGACAACACTCAGCCGTTTGACTCCGAGCTCGCCAATCGCTGGATGCCCGTCGACCAGTACACGGGCGGAATCGAGCACGCGATCCTCCATTTGCTCTATTCGCGCTTTTTCCAAAAGGTGCTGCATGACGCCGGGCAGGTCCAAGCGACCGAGCCGTTCACTCGGCTGTTCACCCAGGGAATGATCAAACGGGGCGGAATGGTCATGGGAAAGTCGAAGGGCAACGGCGTTGCGCCCGACGACCTCGCGGCGCGCGATGGCGCCGACGCCGCGCGCGTGTACGAGATGTTCATCGGTCCGCCAGACGAGGACGTCGAATGGTCTGACTCCGCGATCGCTGGTCCGGTGCGATTCCTCCAACACGTGTGGCGCCTTGTCGAATCGCCGGATTCGTTCCAGGTCACCCGGTCGGATGCTTCGGTCCAGGTCCTTCGCCGGCGCGAACACCAGGCGATTCGAAAGGTGACCGAAGACTACGAAGGGTTTCACTTCAACACTGCTGTGGCCGCATTGATGGAGTTCGCCAATGCACTGCAGGCGTATCTCGTCGGAGGGGGACGTCGGGATTCCGAGTGGAATTCAGCGCTTCGTACGCTTGTCCTGCTGCTGAACCCGATGGCGCCGCACATTGGCGAAGAGTTGTGGTCCCGAATCGGGGGCAAGGGTCTTGCCGCCGACGCGGCGTGGCCTCAGTACGACCCAGGCGCGGCCGCAGAGCCCGAGGCAACGTTGGTGATCCAGGTGGCAGGGAAGGTGCGCGACCGCGCGACAGTGCCCGTCGGCCTGCCCGAAGAGGGTGCGCTCGCTGTTGCGATGCGAAGTGACAAGGTCCGCGCCGCGCTGAACGGCGGCCGGCCGTCGAAGGTCATCTACGTCCAGGACCGGCTGATCAACCTCGTCCCTTAACGACCCTTAACGACCAGGGTTGACGCGCCTAAAAACCGCCAATACGCTGACCTGACCGCAACCCCCCTCGGGTGGGTGGGGGGGAGTGGGTGGGTTTAAAAAGGACGCGATCTTATTGTTGCGGGACCGGCAGCGGCCGGATTCCGGAATCAAGGATGTAGTCGGCGGTCACCGTCGAGCCCGCCTTGACCGTCACCACCTCCGGCCCTTTGATGATCCGCATGATCTTCCTGGTGCTCACCTTGTAGGTGCCTTCGGGAAGTTCGATCGTGTAGCGCCCGTCGGCGCCGGTGAACGCGCTCGTCGACTTGTCCCCGGAGGTGAAGACCAACTCGACAGTCGCCGCGGGCCCCATCTTGCACGGGTAGGAGGAGTCCTGCGGCTGGCCCGGCTGGCCCGGCTGGCCCGGCTGCACCGGCCGATCCGGCAGCGGTTTGGTGGGGCCGCACGGCATCACGGTCACCCGTCCAGTAACGGTCCCCGTCGCCGCCGGCGAAGCTCCCGGAAACTGATACGCCCCGCAGGCGGCGGTCAGCAAAACCAGCGCCGCAAGGACGACGTTTCTCATCACCAGACCCAACGCTACGACTCGCCCGCAGGTCACGCGGCCCGGTCGATCTCCAGCCCTCTGCGCGCTAGTGTTGAGGCTCGCTGCCCGGTGGCCAAGCGGTAAGGCAGAGGACTTTGGATCCTCGACCGAAGGTTCGAATCCTTCCCGGGCAACCATGCTGATCAACCCTTAACAACCTGGGTTCCCCCGCGAGCGGGCCCCAACTAGCCTCGAGGCATGCGCCTCATCCCGGGCTGGAAGCACATCCTGCTGCTAGCCGCGCCGCTCGCCCTCGGAGTGTCAGCCCTGGCCGGCGCCACTCTCTACGCCTCCACGGCACCGAGCGCCGCCGCCGCGCAACCAATCCCCACGGTGGCCGCCCACGACATACCGCCGGCACCGGGCCTGCTCGTACACGTCGCGGGCGCTGTCGTGAAGCCGGGCATCTACAGGCTCCCGCGCGGCGACCGTGTCTACGACGCCATCGCCGCCGCCGGCGGCCTCAGGCCCGACGCCGATCTCAAGCACCTTCCCAACATGGCCGGCCGGCTCCGGGATGGCGAGCAGGTGAAGGTCGCCTTCGTGAAAGGCACCTCCGGAACGGCGACCTCGCGCACCAACCTCAACACTGCCTCGCTCGACGAGCTGGAGCAGGTAGCCGGATTCACGGACGCCTTCGCGAAAGAGGTGATCGACTACCGGATCAACTTCGGCGGATTCCAGAACACTCGCGAGCTCGTCGACATCCTCGGCATGAGCGAGGCCGACTATGTCATCGCCCGTCGCTACCTCACTTTGTGAGCCGCTTTCCGGCCCTCGTCGTAGCGACCACATGGTGTGTCGCCATAAGCGCGGCCGTCGTGCTCGCACCCGACCAGCCAACCCTCGGCGTAATCGCGCTAGCGCTAGCCATCCCCTGCCTCGGGCTGGCGCTGATCCTGCGGCCGGCCGTCCTGACCATCGCCCTCGCCTTCGCCCTCCTCGCCGTCGGTCGCGCCGAGCTGCCCGCGTCAGATCCCGAGACCAAAAGCCGCGCCACAGGACTGGCCGGCGAAACAGCGATGATCACCGGTCGAGTCGCCGACGACGCCAGATCATCCGCTGCCGGCGGCGAGGTCCTCGTCGAACCGGAGCGAATCATCATCGGCACCACCCATGTCAGCGGCATCGGCAACCTGATGGTCCGCTGGCGCGGCCCGACCCAGACCAGCGTCGGCGACCACATCAAGGCAACCGGCAAGCTCGCGCTGCCCCGCGACCTGCCGGCCTTCGACCGTCGCGCCTACCTCGCCCAGCGCCACGTCTACGTCGAGCTCCACTCCACCAGCTTCAACATCGTCAGCGACGGTGCCGGTCCGGCGAACTTCCCCGCCTGGTTGCGCACTCACTACGCGCACGCGCTCAACGATGCGCTTCCAGCGCCCCACGCCGGTGTGCTCATGGGCGTCGTGCTCGGCATCCGTCAAGGCATCCCGCCCGCGCTGCAGAACGCCCTGATCGCGACGGGCCTCGTGCACCTACTTGTCCTCAGCGGCCTGAAGGTCGCGGTCTTCGCCCGCATCGTGCAGGCCGCGCTTCAACCGGTGCTGGGAAGCCTCGCCACCTGGCCCGCGCTCGCGCTGATCGCGCTCTACGCGATGGTCGGCGGAGCCACGCCCGCGGCCGTCCGTGCCGCCGCGATGGGCGGACTTGTGATCGCCGCCTCAAGGCTCGGCCGGCCGACTCACGTGTGGACGTCAATCTCGATCACGGGCGCAGCGATGCTCGCCTGGCACCCGGAGCTCGCATGGGACGTCGGCTTTCAGCTCTCGTTCGCCGGCACCGCCGCGATCATCCTGCTCACCCCAACCATCGAAAGACGCCTCACCTTCATGCCCGCATTCCTGCGCGAGCCCTTCGCTGTCACATGCGCCGCCCAGGTCGGGACCGTGCCGATGATGGCCACCGATTTCCACCTTCTTTCGCCTATCGCGCCCCTCACGAACGCGCTGGTCATCCCGATCCTTCCGGTACTGATCACGGCCGGGCTGCTGATTGGCGCTCTCTCGGTAGTGCCCGAGCTGGCGCGCCTGGCAGCGATCCCCGTCGCTGGCCTCCTCGCCTATCTCGAGCAGGTCGCCTTTATCTTTACGCGCGTCCCACTAGCGGCCATCCCGATCGCGAAATTCCCCAACTGGATGGGCCTCGCGTACTACGCCGCTATCGCGCCGGCCATTACCGCAGCCCACTTCAAAGGCCGCCGCCGCACGATCGCCGCCACCGCCGCTATCCTCGCGCCCGCGCTCATCTCCGCCACTGCCCTCGGCATGTGGGCGAACGCCCCACCGCAGGCCATCGTGATGGCAGTCGGCGACGGGCAAGCGGTCCTGCTAAGAGGCCCGCACGGCGCGATCCTCATCGACGGCGGCCCGAGCCCCGCCCGCCTCAAAGACGAGCTCGGCGCGCAGCTGCCTCCATGGCAGACAAAGCTCGATGCCGTCGCCATTACGGCGCCGGCGTTGGGACACGTCGGCGGATTCGCCGGCTTCGGCCGAGCCGCCGGCACTCTCCTCATGCCGGATGTGCAGCTCAGCGGGAGCGCCTGGCGCACCGCCGCGATCGAAGCCACCGCCCGCGGTGCGTCGGTCGTGAAACTCACAGCGGGACGCACGATCGCCATCGCCGGATTCGACCTGCAGGTCCTCGCCCCGGAACCTCGCGCGCCCGGAGACCAGGTTGGCGCCGCTTATCTCGCCCTGCGGATCGTCGCTCCCAGCGGTCGCAGCTTTTGCGACCTCAGCGATCTCGACCTCGACGCGCAAACGATCGCGGCGACGCGGCTTCGCGGAACGTGCACATATCTGCTGCTGCCTGCCGGCGGTCGCAGCCTCCTCTCAGCAGACCTCGCCCGTGCCGCCCTCACGCCTACCACCCAGCTCATCGCCTCGCGCGGCGCTGGAAGGCTCGCAACCGGATTCCCGCCCAACGTCCTGCGTACGGATCAGGAAGGCACTATCACCTTGGCGATGTAGCGGCTAGACCGGGCCTGCGTACTGCGTGACTGCAGCGCCAACCACGAATGCAAGGAGCGCGCCGGCCCCGACTACAAAAGGGACCACTGCGACTCGTGCGCCCGCCCGCAGCGCTGAATAGCCTGCAACCAAGGCCACAATTCCGCCGGCGGCTATCAGCGGAGTCAAGGTGCCAAGCCTGTAGGCTCCTGGCAAGCTCCAAAAAAACGGATACGAAACAACGTCCGGTTTGAAAAAGTGGGCCATCGCCCGGAAGTAGTCCTGAGGCCACGCGACAACAAAGCCCTGAGTCACCGGAATCACCACCTGGAGGACAAGGACGGCCGCAGCCACTGCCGCCCCCGCAATGCTCAGGCTGACCGTGGTGCCGACACGCGCGAGGCCCATCTGGGCGAAAGGATAGGACGTACGATCCAAGCGTGCTGCGTGGAACACGTGAAGCTCGGAGGCGGTAATCAATAGCGAAACTGAAAGCAAACGAGGTGACGACATGAGGAACACAAACATCTCCAGAACCGTGCTCTGGGTTCTCGTCGCGGTCTACGCAGCCGTGATCTTGACCAATACGCTGCACCTGGTCTCGGTCCCCATTCCGGTGGTACTTTTGGTAACCATCCTCTTCGCGCTCATTCATGGCGCAGTGCGCTATGGCTGGGCCGGCATCGTGACCTTCATCGTCATCTCTCTTGTGGTCAGCAACATCCTGGAAAACACCAGCATCCTTACCGGTTTTCCGTTCGGCCACTATCACTACACCGATCTGCTCGGCCCCAAGCTCTTCCTGGTCCCGCTGCTCATCGGCCCCGCCTACGTCGCCACCGGCTACCTCGCCTGGGTTCTCGCGAACGTGCTCGTGGGAGACGTCCGCCGCGGGGCCAGTGCGTTCACTCTTGTCGCCGTCCCACTGATTGGTGCCTTTCTCATGGCCATGTGGGACCTGTCTTTCGATCCAGGCTTTTCGACAGTCCGCCACTTCTGGATCTGGGAGCAGGGCGGCGGCTACTTTGGAGTTCCCCTGACGAACTACCTGGGGTGGTTCTTCACGGTGTACCTGTTCCTGCAGCTGTTCGCTCTGGTCATCCGCTTCCGCCAGCTTGGTCACGAGACTATGGGGACCCTGCCCAGGAGCTACTACGCTCAGGCGGTCGTCATGTACGCGGTGCTTGGACTGTCATACGTCCTGGCCTACGCCGCGTTCGGCAACGGTACGCCCGTCACTGATGCAGCCGGTGTGGTCTGGAACACCAAGAGCATCGCCGAGGCGGCCGCGACCGTGAGCATCTACACGATGATCTTCGCCGCCGGCTTGACGGCAGTGAAACTGGTCCAGGGATCGGCGGAAGCTCGCGAGACGTCGGTCGAATCAGCGACAGCTTCAGAGACTAACGTTCTGATCGAGAAGGACTCGGGCATCAAACCCGCTCAACGTGGCCTCGTTCATTAAAGGCCAGCCTCTCGAGAAGTCCCTGGAGCTGGGCGGCCTCGAGATGGCCAGGATCGGCCTGGGCACCAACCGGCTGACCAAAACAGCTGACAACATCGCGCTCATCAGATCGGCGGTTGTAGCGGGTGTGCAGATGATCGATACCGCGCACTCGTACACGGGCGGACAGAGCGAGGAGACTATCGGCGAAGCGCTCTCGCCGTTCCCCGAAGGTTGCATGATCGCGACCAAAGGCGGCGCCGGTGGCGCCGGGCACGGTCGCCCGGAGGTGCTGCGCGCCGAGTTGGAACAGAGCCTTCGCCGGCTGAAGACCGACACCATCTCCCTCTATTACCTCCACCGCGTCGATCCAGAGACACCGATTGAGGAAAGCGTCGCCGTGATCAAGGACTACCGCGACCGAGGCAAGGTCCGCCACGTCGGCCTCTCCGAGGTCGACATCGACCAGATCGAGCGCGCTCGAAGCGTCGTGCCTATCGCCGCGGTCCAGAATCACTACAGCCTTGTCGAGCGAAAGTACGACGCGGTCATCGACTACTGCGCCGCCGAGGGCATCGTGTTCGTCCCGTTCTTCCCTCTGCGCGGGGTCGACGTCAATGCGCTCACCGAGATCGCCGCGCGGCACAGGGCGACTCCCCAACAGATCGCCCTTGCCTGGCTCCTTCGACGCTCGCCCGCGATGCTGCCGATTCCCGGCGCGCTTTCGCTCGATCACTTGAAAGAGAACCTGGCGGCGCTCCAAATCGAACTGACCGACAAGGAGTTCGAGGCGCTCCGCTAGTACGATCCATCCGTGCCCAGGACCGCCGCCAGCCGCTCCACGACAGTGCTTCTATTTCACGGCGAGGAGCGCTTCCTGGTCGACGAGGCTGCGCGCTCGACGGTGGAGGCCTGGAAACCCGAGCTCATCTCCGACTTCGGCTTCGACACTCTCGAGGGGACGGGCCTCACCCCAGCGCGCCTCCAGGATTCCATCCTCCAGGCACCCTTCCTGGATCCCTTCCGCGCCGTATACGTCCGCATGCTCCCGGCGCAGCGCGCCGAAAGCGTCGCCGGCGCCCTGCAAGAGATCCCCCCAACCACCCGCCTCATCATCACCGTCGCCGGCCGCCTCAGCCCAAGCAACAAGCTCGTGAAGGCAGTCACTGCAGCCCAGGGGTCAGCCACCGAGATGCAGCACCTGAAGGGCCGCGCCCTCACCGACTGGACGACAAGGCGCGCCATCGAAAATCACGGCCTCACGCCACCCATCGCGGCGCAGGTCGTCCGTGTCACGACACCCGACCTCAGCATCATCGACTCCGAGCTCGGCAAGCTCGCCGCTTACAAGGCATCGGGATCGAAGCTCACCAACGAAGTCATCACCGAGCTCCTCGCCGGCGCTCGCGAGGACGAGATCTTCAAGCTCACCGACAGCCTCTTGCCCCATCCAACTCCGCAAGCCATGAACATCGCGCGCGGACTTGTGCGCTCCGGCATGCAGCCGACCACCGTCGCGTATCGCATGGCTCGCCACATCGCGCTCGTGCTGCAGGTCCGCGCAAGGCAGGACCGCGGCGAGTCGCTGCAGCAAGCCCAGGACGATATGGCCGAGCACCGTTTCGTCATTCAGAAGGCCTACGAAACCGCTAAGGACTCCAATCCCGATCGCCTGGAATCAGCCCTGAACGCAATCCGCGATTACGAGTTCGAGGTCAAGTCTGGCCAGATCGACGCCGAGCTCGGCCTGGACGTCCTGCTTACACGCTTGTAGTCAACTTTTCCTGTAGAGGGAAAGGAGAGTGCCCACTCCTTGCCACTCTCAATGTATACCGCACCCTGGGGCTTGCCGCAAGGCCCCCGCCCCGTGCGATGCTGGCGCCTCAATTTTTGCGGGGAGGTTCAGGAATATGGCCGAACATGCGGTAGTCGTCGCCGGAGGCGGTCCGACGGGGATGATGCTGGCGGCAGAGCTGACATTGGCAGGGACTGACGTTGTCATCGTGGAGCGACGCGCCAGCTTCGCGCTGGAAAGCCCGCGCTCGCGAGGTCTGCACTCCCGCACCATCGAAGTGCTCGATCAGCGTGGCGTCGTTGATCGCTTTCTCGCCGAGGGAAAGACGGCGCAGGTGCAGGCATTCGGTGGAGTCCCGATGGACATCAGCGATTTCCCCACCCGCCACAACTACGGGATGGCGCTGTTGCAGAGCCATTTCGAGCGCATCATGTCGGGCTGGATCGATGAGCTGGGCGTCCCCACGCTGCGCGAGCGCCAGGTGACGGGTTTCACGCAGGACGACAGCGGCGTTGACGTCGCGTTGTCCGACGGCACATCGCTGCGGGCGAAATTTCTGGTTGGTTGCGACGGGGGCCGCAGCGTTGTGCGCAAGGCGGCCGGCATCGATTTCGCGGGCTGGGATCCAACAACGTGCTGGATC
>Ga0209011_1000380_pt1 | contig 17368 bp, 13 predicted proteins | sample BlaSpr_A8_OM1_M3_FD_187986 | JGI IMG/M metagenome (GOLD analysis project Ga0209011, IMG submission 187986) | Forest soil microbial communities from Thunder Bay, Ontario, Canada - Black Spruce, Ontario site 2_A8_OM1_M3 (SPAdes) (version 2) | ecosystem: Environmental > Terrestrial > Soil > Boreal... | reverse complement strand
CGAAGAATCGGGCCGTGACCCTCGGCAGATCCGCCGCCTGCTCAATGTCGGTGGGCGGTTCTCGGCAGCGCCCGGTGGGATGCTCGACGGCCCGGCCAAGCAGTGGGTCGAGGATCTGCTGCCGCTGGTGCTTGAGGACGGCATCAGCGCGTTCATCCTTACGAGCGACGACCCCGAGACGATGCGCCGCTTCGCGGTCGAGGTGGTGCCGAGACTGCGCGAACGGGTGGCGGCCGAGCGCGGTGCCGGCGCCATCACCGAGGGAACTGTGCGTGGCTCGGCCGCGCTTGGAAAGCGCCGCGCGGGCATTGACTACGACGCAATCCCGGTGTCGCTCCGTGCCGGCGCGGTCGAGCCCGGCGATGCCGATCACCGCCGCGTGAGCTCGGTCTACATACGCGGCGGCTCACCGGGCCTTGTGCTCCGGCCCCGCACAGTGGACGAAGTGGTCGCCGCGGTGGCGTTCGCCCGGGCGAACAGAGAGGTTCCGCTTGGCGTGCGAAGCGGCGGGCACGGCATCAGCGGCCGGTCGACCAACGATGGCGGGATCGTGATCGACCTCAGGCGGCTCAGCGAGATCGAGATGCTCGACCAGAGCACCCGCCGCGTGCGGATCGGACCGGGGGCGCGCTGGCTGGATGTCGCTTTGGCGCTCGAGCCTCGCGGCTGGGCGATCACCTCGGGCGACTACGGCGGGGTCGGGGTCGGCGGGCTCGCGACCGCTGGGGGCATCGGATGGTTCTCGCGCGAGCACGGCCTCACGATCGACCACCTCCGCGCGGTCGAGATCGTGCTCGCCGACGGTTCTGTGGTGCGCGCGAGCGGCGACGAGAATCCCGAGCTGTTCTGGGCCGTGCGGGGGGCTGGCTCCAACTTCGGGATCGTCACCTCGTTCGAGTTCGAGGCGGCCGAGCTCGGCCATGATGTCGGCTGGGCGCAGCTGACATTCCAGGCGAGCGATACGGCCGCCTTTCTCTTGGGCTGGGGTGTGGCGATGGAGGCCGCCCCACGGGATGTCACGACGTCGATCGTGATGGGCGGCACGCGGCCCGGCCAGCCGCTATTCGCGCAGCTCATGGGAGTGGTCGACTCAGACGATCCGGACACCGTGATCGAGCGTCTGCAGCCAATCGCTCAGGTGGCGTCGCTCGTTGATCAGCGCGTGCAGCTCATGCCGTACTCGGGCGTCATGGCGCACTTGGTGGAGGAGGGCGACCAGCACGGTCAGGGCGAGCCGCACATGCGCTCAGGGCTGCTCCAGCACCTCACCCCCGAGGTTGCGGAAGCCGCAGCGAGATTGCTCGCGACCGGGGCTGTGTATATGTTCAGCCTACGCTCGGTCGGTGGCGCGGTGTCAGATATCGGGCCCGACGCGACGGCATACGGTGATCGCTCGGCCAACTTTTTGGTCGTCGCGCTCGGATCGAACGAAGCTCGCCTCGACGAGGCATGGGCCGAGCTCCGCGGCTTCTTCCGTGGCCTGTACATCAGCTTCGAGACATCCCTTGCGCCCGTGCGACTCGAGCGGGCCTGGCCGGACGGACGGCTCGATCGCCTGCGCGCGCTCAAGGGCCGGTATGACCCCAGCAATCTGTTCCGCGATAACTTCAACGTTGTGCCGTCTCCACTGGAATCTCTTCGCGCGTAGCCCTACGGATCGTGGCGGCATTCACCCACAACCTATGCGCCGACCGGTGTGGCCGGCGTCACTGGATCCGCAGGTGCCGCGCGACGTTGACGGCGTTCGCGAAAGTCCCAGTTCCCGCCGGTCTGAAATTCCCCATGTCGAAGTCCGCGATGTGGACCTCGAAAGGTGGATCGGGTATAGATTTCCAGCTGGCATGGCTCAGCGAGTAACCGTCCGCGAGCGAATCGACCCCGCCATCACCGCCTCGCTCTTTGCCAACTACCGCTCTTCCGCCGACGCGGTCATGGAGCTGGTCGACAACGCTATCGACTCGCGCCTCAAGGATGGTCCCCTCGAAGTCCTTGTACAAGTTCACCCTTCGTACTTCGTCATCGAAACTCGAGGTGGGGAGGGGATGGGGCCCGCCGAGCTCGAACGCAACTACCTGCGCTGGGGCGGATCACCCAAACGCGGCAGAAAGCTGCTCGGCCAGTACGGTCAGGGCGGCAAAGCGGCGATCGGTCACCTCGGGAACAGCTTCACCGTAGAAGCCAGCCGGCCTGGCGATGCGGGCGCGTGGCGCTTCGCCGACCCGGACTATCGCGACCGCTCCAAGCTCAAGACCTACGAGTTGAAGGTCGTGAGCAAGCGGGTTCCGGCGGAACAGGGCTACGTACGCATTCGCATCGATGGCGTCGACAAGCGTCTTGATCCTCGCCGTCTAGGCACACGACTCGGAGATACGTACCGGCCGCTCATTCTGCGCGCCGAACTGAAGATGACAGTCAACGGTGTTCGCGTCGAGCCGCCCTCGATCAACTTTCAGGAGGAGCACCGCTTTGCCGTCCGCGCCGCAGGCACGACCATCCGGGGTTGGTATGGTCTCGCCGAGCCCGAAGGCCACGGCGTCGACTACGTGCCCGGCTTGCGCTGTTACAAGCTCGGCCGGCTGATCGCTAGTGGCGAGTTCTTCGGCCATCCCAACGCGGTCCAGGTCTCGGGCATGGCCCGCCTGGTCGGCGAGATCGACTTGACACCCGTCCCGCTGACGATGAACAAGAGCGATTTTGCTCGAGACGGGCCGGAATGGGTCGCTGTGGAGCAAAGGGTGCACGAATTGCTCGCACCGATCGCCAAGCGACTCGCTCAGGATGAGCTGGCGCCCCCTCCGGCGTCTGCTCTCAAGACCGCGGAGCAGGTGCGCCGGCTTCTCAGTCAGGTGCTCAAGCTCGCAGAGCGCGAGGAGATGTTCCCAGGTTTGGCAGCTCGCACCCAAGGCACAGCCGGGACGCGAGATAACGGACAGCGTGCCGGCAGTGCAGAGAGCCCTCGAGCGCCGGACCGGCCGCCAGCCGAGAACGAGCAGAAGCGTCGTGGCTTCGGGCAGATCGTCGTCCGCCCACTCGATGCTGCCATTCGAAGCCAGACCGTCATCGAGCGCGAGGCCACCACGGTAGTGATCAACTCGCGCCACCCGCTGTTCCTGAAGCGCGGGGGTGACATTTGGTACCAGCTCGAACAGCGGCGCGCGAAGTCTTCAAGTCACTTGAGGGTGCGAGCGTTGGTGACTACGAGCGGCGCGTCAACGAGGTGATCCTGCTCGCCTTCCAACTTCGAGCGCGGCGCCGCGAGACCCGGTCGCGTAAGGCATCACTCCAGTTGCCGCTGATCAGCTGACGCGGCCTAGTCGGCGAGGATGTATTCCGTCGTGTGGAGATGATGGGCGAGCGCCGCCAGGGCTCCCTCCTCATCCCGCTTCTCGATCGCGTCGACCAGCCGCTCGTGCTCTTGGAGGACCTGGAACAGGTGACCTGGATCGCGCCGCGCCCTCATCTGCATGAGACGGACGAACCCTCGCAGCTGGTTCAGAAACTGGGGCACGAGCTGGAGCCCTGATCGCTCCGAGATCGCGATGTGCATCTCCTCATCGCAGTCAACGAAGTCATCGACCTCGCCCGCCTCGGCAAACCGGCGCTGCCGTCGGAGCAGCGTTCGCAAGTGGTCGAAATCGTCATCGTTCATGTGCTGGCATGCGTGACTCACCGCGACTCGCTCGAGTGCCTCGCGCACGGCGACCAACTCAGCCCGCTGTACGGGCGACAGGTTGCGCACCACCATCTGGCGGCGGGGCCCGGCTTCGAGCAGGCCTTCTTGGAGGAGAGCGTAGAGCGCATGCCGCACTGGAGTCTTCGACATTCCCAGCGACTCGGCGATCGACCCTTCCGTGAGGACCGTTCCAGCCTCCAGCTTCTGCCGGAGTATCTCTCGGCGCAGCTGCTGATACGCCTTCTTGGCCAGCCGGCCGGATCCCGCCGGCTCGAAGCGGCCGTTCACAGCGATACTCCCGGGAGGCTGGCAGACGGATGGGCAACGAGCGGCTTCTCGTGGAGCCAGCATGCGACTTCGCGGCCGTCACCTTTGGCGACGAGGTGGGGGATATCAGTGAGGCAACGGTCCATCACGCGCGGGCATCGGGGATGGAAGCGACAGCCCGCCGGCGGCCGCGCCGGATCGGGAATTTCACCCGGGAGGGCCACCGGCAGATGGCCGGCGCCGTCTGCGTGCGGTATCGAGTCGATCAGCGCCTGCGTGTACGGATGCATCGGCGCTTTCCAGAGCTCGGCGGTCGGGGCGGTCTCGACAACCACGCCCAGGTACATGACCGCGGTGCGGTGGGCGACATGGCGGACTATCGCGAGGTCGTGTGAAATCAGCAGCATGCCGACATTCAAGTCTCGTGCCAGTTCGACGAGAAGGTTGGCCACCTGTGCCTGGACCGAAGCGTCGAGGGCTGACAGCGGCTCATCCAGCACGATCATCGCCGGATCGGCCGCCAGCGCGCGCGCAATCGCGATTCTCTGCCGTTGCCCGCCACTCAACTGGTGCGGAAAACGCCGAGCCATGCTCGCCGGCAGACCGACCCGCTGGAGCAGCTGCTCAACGCGATGGGAAAAACTCGATCTTGCATGCTTCCCACCGATCGCGAAAGCGTCCGCGATCTGGGCACCTACAGTTCGGCGCGGATTGATCGACTCGTATGGGTTCTGGAAGACGAGCTGCAACCGTCGTTCGCGCGCCGGCCGTGCGCGCCGCCCGAGGACGTGAACCTCACGGCCCTCGAACATCACGCTTCCCCCCGTTGTCGGGACCAGGCCCACTGCCGCCCTGGCGAGCGAAGTTTTGCCGCAGCCGGTTTCGCCCACGAGGCCGACGATCTCGCCCGCCTCCACACTCAGGTTGGCGCCTACCACGGCAGGCACGAGAGTGCCGTCGCGGCGCTGATAAACGACCCCTACATCGCGCAGCTCGAGCAGGCTCATCGCGCGACGCTCGCCACCAATGGATCCACCGGGCACGCCATCTCGCGTCCGTCATCGATCTGCACGAGAGGCGGGACGGAAGCTGCGCAAGAGGACTCCGCGTAGCGGCAGCGCGGGTGGAAGGCGCAGCCGGAGGGCCGCGACTCCGGCCCCGCGGGCTCGCCGGCGATCGGCACGAGCGCTCTATCGCTCGCCTCCGGATGAGGCAGCGAATCGATCAGTGCCCTGGTGTAGGGATGTCGCGAACTTCTCATCACGTGGGAGGTGGGACCTGACTCGACGACCCGTCCCGCATACATCACGGTGACCGTGTCGGCCAGCGCCGAGAGGACGCCGAGGTCGTGTGTGATCAGCATCACGGCGAGGTCCTTCTCGCGGCAGAGTCGGTGAAGCAAGCGCAGGATCCCCGCCTGGACTGTCACGTCGAGCGCGGTCGTCGGCTCGTCGGCAACGAGGAGCCGCGGTTCGCAAGCAAGGCCGATGGCGATCTGGATCCGCTGCCGCATCCCGCCGCTGAACTGATGCGGGTAGCCGCGCAGAGCCGCTTTGGGATTTGGGATACGCACGTCGGTCAGCAGCTGTACAGCCCTCTCGACTGCCTCTCGGTGGCTCATGCCCAGCTGGTAGCGGAGGTGTTCGGTCAGCTGGCGCTCGATTGTGAGCATCGGGTGCAGCGAGGACACCGGGTCCTGAAACACCATCGCGATCTCGCGACCGCGAGTCCGCCGCCGCTGAGCGCTTCGCATCGTCAGCAGGTCACGGCCGTCCAGAATCGCCGAGCCGCCCGCGCGCGCGCCCGCCGGAAGCAGCCCGAGCAGCGCCAGCGCCGTGATGGTCTTGCCGCTTCCGCTCTCGCCGGCGAGCCCGAAAACCTGGCCGGCCGCGATGTCGAAGCTGACACCGTCGACGATGGACAGCGGGCCGCGTGCAGTATCCAGCCAGACGCGTAGGTCGCGGACGCTGAGAAGCGGCTTCATGCGCCGCGCGCCTTGATGATCGCCTTCGGGTCGAACGCATCGCGAAGGCTGTCGCCGAGCAAGTTGAAGGCGAGCACAACGCTCACGATGGCAAAGCCGGGGAAGACGCCGATCCACCACGCCTGGAAGTGTTGAGCTCCGGTGGAGACCATCGATCCCCATTCGGCCGTGGGTGGGCGCGCGCCGAGTCCCAGGAAGGACAGCCCGCTGAGAAGCAGGATCGCGCTGCCTACTTCGAGGGCGGCGAGAACTATCACCGGGCCCGCGACGTTGGGGAGCACGTCGACCACCAGCGCGCGGTGGGCGGGCGAGCCGAGAAGCCGCCCGACGGCGACGTATTCCGACTGCATGGTCGTCCGCACCAGTCCTCGGACCACTCGCGCGTGACCGGGCCAGGAGACCAGCACCACCGCCAGCACGGCATGGAAGAGGCTGGGCCCAAGCGCAGCGACAACAGCCATCGCCAGCAGGATGGTGGGGACTGCGAAAACGAAGTCCGCGGCTCGCATCACAACTTCGTCCACCCAGCCGCCCAGGTAGCCGGCGAGGCCGCCAAGAGTGCCACCGATGGTGAATGCCAGGGCGACCAGCAGCATGGCCAGCGGGATCGAGATGCGAGCTCCCCACAGCACGCGCGAGAAGACGTCCCGGCCCAGCTCGTCGGTACCCATGAGGTGCGCCGCGGATGGTGGGTCGTAGAGCGCGACGCCCTGCGCCAAAGGATCCTGCGGGGCGACCAAAGGTGCGACCGCTGCGATCACGAACCAGAAGGCGGCAATGACCAGCCCGAAGATGGTCACGGGTTGCCTCCACGCACCGGGAATCCGGCGCCACATGGTGACCAGCGGTCGGCCGAAGGCGGCGGCGCTCACGCGACTCGAATCCTTGGATCGACGACGCCATACAGGATGTCGACGACCATGTTGACCAGGATGTAGACGATCGCCACGAAAAGCATCACGCCCACGATCGCCTGCAGGTCGAGGCCCGTCGCGCTCCTGTACGAGTACTGGCCGATTCCCGGCCAGGAGAAGATGTTCTCGACCAAGACCGTTCCAGTCATGACGTTGCCGAAGGCGAGCCCCACCACAGTCAGGATTGGCGGAGACGCCGCTCGCAGGATGTGCCGGAACACCACGGTCACCTCGGGCAACCCCTTGGCTCGCGCGGTGCGGACGTAGTCGTTCTCGAGCACCTCGAGCACTGCCGAGCGGGTGAAGCGCGCGAAGAGTCCCATGTTGATGGCGGCAAGGACGCAGGCCGGCAGGATCAGGTGCTGGACGCTGTTGACGAAAACATCGAACTGGCCGGCTGCCAGCGCGTCGATGGTGAACAGCCCGGTCAGGTGGGGCGGCGGCAGCACCGCGGCATCGAGTCGTCCGCTTCCTGGAACCCAGCTCAGCTTGTAAAAGAAGACGAAGAGCGCCACCAGGGCGAGCCAGAACTGCGGCGTGGACATCCCTCCCAGGGAAACGACACGGATGACCTGGTCGGCGAGCCGGTTGCGCTGTATCGCGGCGATGACTCCCAGCGTGATGCCGAGCAGGATGGCGAGCACCATCGCCGTGATGGCGAGCTCGGCGGTCGCCGGGATGTACTCGGCGAGGTCGGTGCGGACCGCCCGCCGGCTCTGCTGAGACTCGCCCAGGTCACCATGAAGAAGGTTTCCCAGATACACCATGTACTGGACCGGTAAGGGTTTGTCCAACCCGAAATGCTCTCGGTAGAGCCGCACCGCCACCGGGTCGGAAGAGGCCCGGTCGCCAAGGTTCGCGACCGCTGGGTCCCCCGGCACGAGGTGGGTGAGGACGAACGCCATCACTGACACCCCCAGGCAGAGAAACACCAGCGCGATGAGGCGTCGCCCTATGAAGAAGAGGAGTGGGTGTTGAGAGCGGCGCTTGGCGAGCGCCGCTCTCAGTGAATCAGGCCCTGCCGATCGAGGCGAAGTCGAGGTACCAGACTGGGCTGTATATGACATTGGTGAGGTTCTTGGTAGCAACCACGGACTGCCCGGGCTGAATGAGCGGCATCATCGGGCTCTTCTGGTTCATCAGGGTCTGGAGCTGCTGGTAGAGCTGGCCCCGTGTGGCATTGTCGGGCGTCGCGCCCGCTCTCGCGCCGAGAGCCTCGATCTCCGGAGCGGCGCCGGCAAGCCAGCCTGCGCGCTTGCCGACCAGCTGGCCGGGCAAGAACGCTTGGTAGTTGTTGGGGTCAGGGTAGTCAGGCGCCCAGCCGGCGAGGCCGAGTCTGTATTTGGCGCCGCGGTAGTTCGGCGTCGCGATCGAGCCGGGCTGACCGTTGAGGTTGACAGTGATGCCGACGTCCGCGAGGTTGGCCTTGATCTTGGCCGCCAGCGAGTCGTTCAGTCCGGTGCTGCTGATCGTGTAATCGAGGTCGATGGTGGCATTGGAGACACCGGATGCTTGCAGTTCGCTCTTCGCCTTGGTCACGTCACGCTTGACCGCCTGCGACTGCGGAAGGGCCCCAAGGAACTGGGACGGTACGACGCCAGGCGCCTGAGCCGCTCCCGCGCCGGCCACGCTGATCAAGCCCTGGTAGTCGATGCCATAGCGAATTGCGTTGACGAAATGCTCGTTGGCGCAAGCCGGGACGGTCTTGCGGTTGCAGAATGCGAAAGTGATGTTGGGCGACGTGAAGCTCGTCACGTTCAACGCGCTGTTGCCTTTGAGGCCGGCAGCCTGGTCGCCTGACAGGCTGAGCTCGATCTGGTCGGACGCCTTCTGAATCTCGATCTGCTGCGTCGCGGCCGCAACATTGCGGAAGATGATCGTGCCGAAGTTGGGCTTGTTAGGGCCCCAGTACTTGGTGTTCGCCTTCAGCACGACCTGCGAGGTGCTGACCGAAGACATCACATAAGGACCGCTGCCGACCGACTGCGTCGTCAGGAAGTCCTTGGCGCTGTCGGTAGTGGCGGCGTCCTTGGCGGCGCTTCCACCGTGGGCCATCAGCAGCTTGGAGTTGATGATGCCGAGGGCGGGGTTCGTGACGATGAATGGGATCGCCGGGTTTGGCACCGAGGAAACCAGCACGAACGTGTAGTCGTCGGTCGCCTTCATCGAGGTGATCCCCTCGACGAGGTAGACGGGGTTGTCGTGAAGGTTCAAGAGGCGGTTGTAGGTGAACTCGACATCACGCGCGGTGAGCGGAGTCCCATCGGCGAACTTCACATCCTTGCGGATGATGAACGTGAAGGTCTTGGCGTCCGCCGAGACCGTATAGGACTGCGCCACAAGTGGAATCGGCGTCGAGGAATCACCTAGCTTGAAAGTCAGCAGGCTGTCGTAGACGGCGTGGAAGAACGGGTCGGCTTCGAAGTCGACGCCGCCGCGACTGGGGTCGTTGTCCTTGCTGAAGTCCCACGCGTAGGCGTGGTCGACGACGAGTGTCTTGCCTGCTGCGCTGTTTGACGGGGCGGTGCTCCCACCGCACGCCGCGAGAAAAACCATGAGCGAGCTCATGGCGGCGATCAAAACCTTGCTGCGTCCCTGCATCAGACGGCTGTCCTCCCCAAAATCCGGTTGCCCCACACGGCCGTCTCGCGAAAAAGATCTAATCCGCGACAATATACATTCTTCTGGTGAAACAGTCCCAAGCGGTTCATGTCGCCTTAACCTCCGATCCCGCCACGGCCGCTGCCGGCGTGCTGGCGATACCGGTCATGTCAGGCGCGCCACCTGACCCTGTTCTCTTGGCGCTCGACCCCGCCGCGGCTGCGTTCGCAGCTTCGGGAGAGCATCGCGGCCGAATGCATGAGGTATTGCTGCTGCCCGCCGGGAGCGGTGTCGCTACTCCGCGCATCCTTCTCTACGGCTTAGGCGCGGCTGCCGACCTCGACGGCTCGCGCCTTCGCTTCGCGCATCAGGAGATGGTGCGGGCGGCGCGAGAGTTCGGGCATGGAAAGGTCGCGGTGCTGAAGGCCGGCGCGCTGCGGAACGAGGACCTCGGTGCCGTCATCGAAGGCTGCGTTGCCGGCAGCTGGGATCGGCGCGACCGGAGCACTGGTCGCCACCCTGCGCCCCTCACCAGCCTGACTCTTGTCGGTTTCGGCGACGCGCCCGGCGCCGTCGTCGACACATCCCGTCGACTTGGCGAGGCTACCGCCAGGGCACGCGAGTGGCAGAACGCGCCCGCCAACGAGTTGGGTCCGGATCGTCTCGAAGCGATCTCGCGAGAGCTCGCGAGTGCTCTGGGGTTGGAATTCGAGGTGCTCAGGGCCGAGGCGCTCAAAGCGGCCGGCTACACACTTCTCGCCGCGGTCGGCGGCGCCTCCGACCAGGAGCCGCGCCTGATCAGGCTGAAATATCGCGGCGGGGCCAAAGACGAACCAAACCTTGCCCTGGTCGGCAAGGGCATCACCTTCGACAGCGGCGGGCTCTCACTGAAGTCCTCGGACTGGATGGTCAAGATGCGCGGCGACATGGGTGGTGCGGCCGCTGTGCTGGCGGCGTTCCAGGTCGTGGCCGAGAGCCGGCTTGCCATCAACGTGATGGCGGTGATCGCCGTGGCGGAAAACTTGCCGGGTCGCGGCGCCCAGCGGCCGGGAGATGTGTGGACCACCGCTTCGGGCAAGACCGTCGAGGTCTTGAACACCGACGCAGAGGGCAGGCTCGTCCTGGCCGATGCCATGACGTATGCCGTGCGATCTGGAGCTACTCACATCGTCGACCTGGCGACTCTGACCAGCGACGCGCGGGCCGCCCTCGGTCATGCTGCCGCAGCAGCGGTAAGCAATGACGACCGTCTGTGGGGTCTCGTGGCCGCCGCGGGCGAAGCCGCGGGAGACCGGGTCTGGAGGCTGCCGATCTACCCCGACTTCCGAGAGTTGATCCAGAGTCAGAGCGCCGACCTCAAGAACTCCTACTACGGCGAGGCCGGCGTGATCACTGCAGCGATGTTCATCGGTGAGTTCGTCGAGGGGAGGCCGTGGGTTCACCTCGACATCGCCGGCAGCCACTGGAACGAGAACAGCCTTCACCGCGATATCCCTCGCGGCCCTCTTGGCGCGGGGACGAGGCTCTGCTACCGGCTGGCCGAGCTCATGGCAGCGCAATCCACTGGAGGCAATGCCGATGCCGCCCGCTGAAAGCCGCGTGCCGGTCTTGATCGCCAGCTGGCTGGAGCCCAGGCACGCGGAGCGAATCGTCGCGGCCGAACCGGATCGGATTGAGTTGATCTACGAGCCCGAGCTTTTGCCACTTACACGCTACGAAGCGGACCATCACGGCCCACCACGGCCGCTGAACGATGAGCAGCGCCGGCGATGGCAGGAGCACCTTGCTCGGGCCGAGGTCGCTTTCGAGTTCGATTGGGAGCGCCCTGAGGAGCTGCTCAAGCGGGCGCCCCGGTTGCGCTGGGTGCAGGCGACCAGTTCCGGAATCGGTCCGCTCATCGAGCACCTCGGCCTCGCCGGATCGCCGTTGCTCATCACCAACGCCGCCGGAATCCACGCGCAGCCACTGGCGGAATTCGTGCTCCTTGCCGCTCTCCACTTCGCCAAGGAAATGCCGCGGCTCAACACCTGGAAAGAGAAGCGCCACTGGGAGCGTTTCTGCGGTCAGGAGGTCTTCGGATCGCGGATGACGCTGGTCGGTTTGGGCCGCGTGGGATCGAGGATCGCCGAGTTGAGCTCGGCACTCGGCATGGAGGTGACCGGTTACCGAAGGACGGCCGGGCTTCCGACGCCGCCCGGGGTGCGCAGGGTTGTCGACTCGGCAGGGCTTGACTCCGTGCTTCCCGAAACCGACATCCTCGTGATCGCCGCGCCGGACACTCCGGAAACCACCAACCTGATCGATCGCAGACGGCTTTTCCTCCTGCCCGCACACGCAGTGGTGGTGAATGTTGGCCGCGGTTCGCTCATCGATGAGCAGGCAATGATCGAGCTGCTTGAGGCCGGGCGGCTGCGTGGCGCCGGGCTCGACGTCTTCGCCAAAGAGCCACTCCCGACCGACAGCCCGCTGTGGGCGATGCCGAACGTGATCATCTCGCCGCATTCGGCGAGCACGGTGGTGCAGGAGAACGACCGCCTCGTCGATCTCTTCATAGAAAACCTGCACCGCTATCTGGACGGCCGCCCTCTTGTCAATGTTTTCGACCACGCACGGAGATACTGAAATGCCTGAGAATTTCGAGCCCGTGTTCGGCGGCGCCATCTCCGCGGCGGTGACGCCTCTGCGGGAAGGCGGGGACGCGGTCGATCTGGAGGCGATAGGACCGATGGTCGACCACCTGGTCGCTGCCGGCATCGACGGGGTCCTTGCTCTCGGCACGACAGGCGAGGGCATCCTGTTGAGCACCGCCGAACGTCTCGCGGCTGCTGAAGCGTTCGTTCAGTCCGGGCACGGGCGAGTGATAGTGATCGTGCACTGCGGCGCGCAGACAACTGCCGCCACGGTCAAGCTCGCCGCGCACGCGGCCGAGGTCGGCGCAAACGCGGTGGCGGTGATCGCGCCTCCCTACTTCGCGCTCGACGACGATTCGCTCATCGAACACTTCACCGCCGCCGGGCGGGCCTGCGCGCCGCTGCCCTTTTTTGTTTACGAGTTCGCCGCACGTAGCGGTTACGCAGTAAAGCCCGCAGTCATCGAGGAGCTGCGGTCCCGCCTGCCGAACCTCGTCGGGCTGAAGGTGTCGGATGCCCCATGGGAGCGGTTCGAGCCATATCTGATCGATGGGCTCAAGGTCTTCGTCGGGCCTGAGGCCCTGATCCACCGCGGCCTCGCCGTGGGCGCCGTGGGCGCGGTATCGGGGCTCGCGGCGGCGTTTCCGGAAGCGGTGGCCGAGGTTGTGCGCCGGCCCACCGAAGCCGGAGCGCATCGACTGGGCGAGATTCGCGACCAGGTACAGCGCTTTCCTTTTCAGGCGGCGCTCAAGCACCTGCTCGTCCGGAGAGGCGTGCGGATCGAGGAGCATTGCCGGAGACCGCTGCGGGCCCTGCACCCCAACGAAAAGGCAGAGCTGGATCGGATGGCGGAGGAGCTCCTCCCGGTTCTTGGCATTGCTACCTCAACCTGAGCTGGCCGACAGTTCGCTAGCTGACCTGTCTCGGCGCCTTGACAGCGGCGAGCTCAGCGTGCGGCGCCTCGCGGAAATGCACCTGGAGCGGATCGCCGCCATCGACAAGGTCGGACCGAACCTGCGCTCGGTCATCGAGATCAATCCAGACTGGGTGGAGATCGCCGACCGGCTTGACAGCGAGCGACGTGAAGGCCGGGTGCGCGGGCCGCTGCATGGCATCCCGATTCTCGTCAAGGACAACATCGACACCGGAGACCGCATGCAGACCACTGCCGGTTCGCTTGCTCTCATGGGTGTGCCGGCGCCCGCCGATGCCCCGCTGGTGGCTCGCCTTCGGGCGGCGGGAATGCTCATGCTCGGCAAGACAAACCTCAGCGAGTGGGCCAACTTCCGCTCCTCGCGGTCGTCTGGTGGATGGAGTGGGCGCGGCCGGCAGTGCCGCAACCCGCACGTTCTCGACAGGTCACCCTGCGGCTCCTCCAGCGGGTCGGCGGTTGCCGTCGCGGCAGGCCTGACACCGGTCGCCGTTGGGACCGAGACGGACGGCTCCATCATCTGCCCCTCTTCTGCCAATGGAGTGGTCGGAATCAAGCCGGCGGTCGGCCTGGTCAGCCAGAAGGGAATCATTCCTATCTCGCGGAGCCAGGACAGCGCCGGCGCTCACGCCCGCCACGTGCGCGATGCGGCGCTCTTGCTCGGCGCGCTCGCCGACGTCCCAGCCGACTTCACTGTCCATCTCGATCTAGGCGCGCTGCGGGGCCGCCGTCTCGGGGTCCTTCGCAAGCCCTTCACCGGCTATAGCGAGCACACCGACAAAGTGCATGAGGAGGCCCTGCTCGGCCTACGCGACTTGGGTGCCGAGCTGATCGAGGTGGAGATTTCGACGACCGAGGCGATGCGCGCCGACGAGCGAAAGGTGGAGAACACCGTGCTGCTGTACGAGTTCAAGGCGGGGATCGATTCCTATCTCGCGGCCAGGCCCGGGATCGGGCCGCGCTCGCTTGCCGATCTGATTCGCTTCAACCAAGAACACGCGGCGGAGGAGATGCCGTATTTCCGCCAGGAGCTATTTGAGTTGTCCGAGGGCAAGTCGGGACTCGATTCCGCCGAGTACCTTGCAGCGCTCGCCGCGTCGCGCCGGCTGTCGCGCGAGGATGGCATCGACGCCACGCTCGATAGACACAAGCTCGACGCGCTGGTAGCTCCGTCGCGGCCGCCCGCCTGGGTGATCGATCAGATCAACGGAGACCGCGCCATTGGGGGCTCGACCCAGCCGTCGGCGATGGCGGGTTACCCGATCGTCACCGTGCCATCGGGGATGGCCTTCGACTCGCTGCCCCTCGGCCTTGCTCTTTTCGCCAAGCCCGGCTCGGAGGCTCTGCTCCTCGGCATGGCTTACGCCTTCGAGCAGCTGACCAAAGCTCGCCGGGCGCCGCGCTTTCTGCCGACCTTAGACCTCGACTGACCTGCGGGGACGTGCCGCTCCGCGCGCGCGTCTACCTATATGCGCTGAGCTGACCCCACCTCGTTACGGCCCATTGACTTGCTGACCATTCGTCCCTAGGCTGCCGCCAGTTGGATTCGGATGGAGGGTAGATGGGCGGTGCAGCTGGCCTGAAGCGCATCTCGGTGTGGGATCGGTTTTCCGAGAGCGCGAGCCTCGGCAGCTACATGCCGGTCCTCCGCTCTGACCTCACCTGGGCCCGGATGACGACCCGTCACGGCAAGCCCAACATCATGCTCGCCGACCGCCCCCGAAAGTATCTCCGCATCGGCGAACGGGACGATTACCTGGCACAGCGAATGGACGGCACGCGTCGTGTCTCGGACCTCGTCGTCGACTACTTCGACAAGTTTGGAACCTTCGGTCTCAAACAGGTCAGCGACCTCGTCACCATCCTTCGCCAGGCCGGCTTTCTTACCGACCCGCCACGCGACGTCTGGAAGGATCTGGCCGAGCGACTCAACCCCGCAAGCAAGCCGGCCGAGCGCCGCTGGACCGAGGGGACGGCGATGCGCTTGAGATTTCCATTGCGTGGAATCGACGGATTCGTGACCCGCTACCACAATCTGGTGCCGTGGATCTTTTCGCGGCCGTTCCTGGTCTTCACCGTCGTGGTCTCGGTGGCAGGCTTCGGAGCCTTCGTGAAGGAGCTCATTCAAGGGCGAGACCCCTTTGCTCCAATCGCAGGTTCTGGCCTGCTCGCAATCGTGGCGTTTGCAGTCGCCTACTACTTCACGATCTTCATCCATGAGAGCGGGCACGCCCTCACGACCAAGCACTTCGGCCGAATGGTCCCGAAGGGGGGTTTTCACCTCTATTACCTGATGCCGGGCTTTTACGTCGATTGCACGGATGCGTGGCTAGAGCCGTGGAAACACCGCATCGCCATCTTCTGGGCAGGGCCGTATTCGGGCTTTTTCCTGGCCGGACTCTCGTCGTTGGTGGTCTTGGTGCTGCCTCCCGGTGTCGTTGCCACCGTCATTTTTGAGGTCGCTGTGGCCGCATACCTGACCAATCTCCTAAACCTGATGCCCCTACTGCTGTTCGATGGTTACTGGATCCTCGAGCAGTGGCTCGAGATACCCCAGCTGCGGGACCGTGCGCTGGCGTTCGTGGGTGGGCCTCTTTGGCGCCTCCTCTGGGCGCGACGACGACTGACGCGACGGGAGCTGTTCTTCGCGATATTCGGGTTCCTCTCAGCCGTCTACGCGTTCCTCGCGGTGTTCATCGCCGTCTTGTTCTGGCGAAAACGCCTCGTGCCGGTCGTAGCGCCGCTATGGTCGACGCCAGGCCTTCTCTCCAAGGCGATCGCTGCGCTGTTGATCGCGGCTGTCGCGATCCCGCTCGGCATTCTCTACCTGCGCAAGCTGTGGAGCCTGCGGACTGTGGTTACAAAAGCACCACAGGTGGCGAAGCGGGCCATCTTCACCGTCCGTATGCACGACCGCCTCGTGCTGCTCCGCGGCTTGAATTTCCTCAAAGCCGTGCCGCCGGCGACAATCGAGAGATTGGCCGAGGCGGCTCGGGTTCGCGATCTAGCCACGGGCGAAGTGGTGATCCGTCAAGGCCAGCGCGGCGCGGAGTTCTTCATCATCGCCGACGGTCAGGCCGAGGTTTCGATCCTCGAACGCGGCGATGAACGGATAGTGAACAAGCTCAAACCCGGGGATTTCTTCGGCGAGCGTGCACTCCTCGAAGGTGGGATCCGGACAGCGACGGTGCGCGCCGTTACCCCTATGCGGCTGCTTGTGTTCGGGGACCGCGCGTTCTGGGCAGAGCTTGCGGGCCCAATTGAGTGGCAGCGCAAAGTGCGGGAGTCGCTCACCGAGAGAGAGCTTCTGAAGCGAGTACCGCTTTTCACCGATGTCAGTTCGCGCCAGCTCGACCTGCTCGCGGTGAAACTCGTTGTGATGCCCTTCCGCAAGGGATCAGTCATCGTGCGTCGAGGCGACCCCGCCGAAGATTTCTACATAGTCCGGGATGGCCGGTTGGCGGCACTCGGGGAATCACGTCAGACTCTTCGCGAGATGGGCCCAGGCGAGTTCTTCGGCGAGATCGCGCTGCTTCGGGAAACGCGTCGTACGGCGACTGTCGTCGGGACCGTTTCGGGATCCGTCTGGCGCCTGGACAGACAGGAGTTCCATGAGCTGCTGGGCCAGTATCTGGCGTTGGAAGACGAGTTCGAGGGTGCAGCAGTAGCCAGAGGTCACGGCATGGAAGGGGTGGCCTAGCATGCAGTGCTGGATCTGCGCGGCCCCGGCGAGCGCCAGCTGCCGGTTCTGTGGGCGGGCAGTTTGTCGGAACGACGCCCGTATCCACCCCTTCGTTCTCGAGGTGTACGAGAGCGGAGGCACCCACTACGGCCTGGCGGTTGAGGATGCCATCCACTGTGGAGTGTGCAAGCCCAAGCCGGACCCCGTGCCGATGGAGTTCCTGGATGAAGCCCGACGCCCGCCCCCGGCCGCGAAGCCAAAGCCCGCCAAGGGGTGACAAACGACACAGGGTTTGTGTGCCAAAAAGCGCATCCCAATCGACCCCAGGGAAGCGCAGACTCATGGCGTAGGGGAATCCTCCCCAATTGGAGGTGGACACATAATGAGCAAGCAGGTCTTCGATGAGGTGATCCAGCGGGCGTCTAGCGATGCTCGATTCAAGGCGTCGCTGAGCGACAACTTCGAGGGCGCGGTGAGGAACTATGACCTCACGGGCGACGAGAAGGTTCGATTGGCGAATGGCCTCGGCATGCCGGGTGTAGCCAGCGCCTACGCGATGTCCGCCGCCGCCGCAAGCACGAACGAGCTGGGCTCGCAGGAGTTGGGCTCGCAGGAGTTGGGCTCGCAGGAGTTGGGCTCGCAGGAGTTGGGCTCGCAGGAGTTGGGCTCGCAGGAGTTGGGCTCGC
>Ga0209011_1000378_pt1 | contig 17388 bp, 20 predicted proteins | sample BlaSpr_A8_OM1_M3_FD_187986 | JGI IMG/M metagenome (GOLD analysis project Ga0209011, IMG submission 187986) | Forest soil microbial communities from Thunder Bay, Ontario, Canada - Black Spruce, Ontario site 2_A8_OM1_M3 (SPAdes) (version 2) | ecosystem: Environmental > Terrestrial > Soil > Boreal... | reverse complement strand
CGAGCGCATGCAGCGTCGCATCGAGTTGCGCCAGCGCCTGTTCGTAGGTCAGTGACTCGTCGAGGCTCATGGAATGGCCTCGTCGACCGTTGCCTCCAGCCGGCCGGCTGAGAGCAGCACCTTGACGGCCTGTCCCTTGCGGGCCTCTTCGGCGCCACGGATGACGCCGCCGCCGCTCGCGTCGAGGGTGATGCTGTAGCCGCGCTTGAGCGTCTGTTCAGGCGCGAGCGAGCTCAGCCGTGCACCGCGATTCTGCAGGCTGGTAACTCGCTCCCGCACCCCGCGGCCGGCCAGGGCGACCAGCCGCTCTCGCAAACCGTCCTTCGCGAATCGGCCCGTCTCGATCCGCTGGGCCATCACCTGCCAGCTTCGCTGCAGTCGCCGGCGGCACTCCTCCAGGGATCGTTCGCGCTGGCGCAGGGCCTCGCGGGGATCGCGCTGGCGCAGCATTCCCTCCAGGTGGGCGATCCGTTCGCGCCGCCGCGCGTGCGCATCGAGGGCCAGCCGATCGAGGGACTGGCGACGCCGCTGCAGCTGGTGTGAGGGAGCGATCAGGGCGGTGAGCCCGGCGCGTTGCAACCGCTGCCCCCGCTCGCCGAGCTGCCGAAGCAAGTCCTGCTTGCTGGGCACCACGATCTCGGCGGCGGCCGTCGGAGTCCGGGCTTCTCGGTCGGCGACGAGGTCGGCGAGCGTGCGGTCTGAGGTGTGGCCCAGAGCGGTGATCACCGGGATCCGCATCGCCTGGATGGCGCGCACCACCGCCTCCTGGTTGAAGGCCATCAGCTCCTCGAAGCTCCCGCCACCGCGGGCGACGATGACGACGTCGGCCAGCTCGTCCTCGTCGCATTGCCGCAAGGCCGCCACCAGGCTGCGTTGCGAGGCCGTCCCCTGCACCCGCGCGGGGTAGAGGACCAGCCGGGTGTTGGGGAAGCGTTCCCAGATCGTCTGCTGCAGGTCATGGATGACCGCGCCGCTGGGCGACGTGATCAAGGCGATGCAGCGCGGCAGGAATGGGAGTGCCCGCTTGCGCTCCGACCGGAAGGCGCCCTCCGCCTCCAGGCGGCGCTTGAGCTGCTCGATCGCCGCCCGCACCTTGCCGGCGCCGTCGTAATCGAGTTTGCTGACCACCAGGTTCACCCGCCCGTATTGGGCGTGGTAATCGACCTGGCAGGTGACCACCAACTCCTGGCCGTTCTCCGGCAGGAAGGGGAGCCGGCGAGCGGTGCCGCTGAAGATCACCGCCCCCACGGCAGCGGTCGCGTCTTTGAGCGTGAACCAGACGTGGCCGCCCCGCAACGTGACGCCGCTGACCTCGCCCTTGACCACGACGCTCTGGAAGCGGGCGGCGAGCAGGTCGTGAATACGGGTGTTGAGCTCGAGGACCGTGAGCGGCTTGATCGCATCCTGGGGCTGGACCGCCATCAGGGGACCGCCTCCGCCAGGTCCGAGTCGCGCCGGTAGAGGGCGCGCTCCACGGCCGCGCGCAGCGCGTCGACCTGTCGCGTGTCGTCCGTGAAGACCCGCACCAGGGTGGTGCGGATCGGCAACCGCTGGAATAGTTCGGCGACGGCGCTCCGCTCCACCGCGCGGCTGACCGGGTTGTAGATGTTCACCGGGAACGGATCCGTGAACGGATTCTGCGGCCGCGGGTCGACGGAAGCCAGGTCGACCTCGAAGGAGGCCCCCTTGAGCGACGGCGGCAGCGCCTCGCGGATCCGGCTGACGTAGTCGGACGGCTGCGGGTAGAGGAAGGCATCGGGCAGGTTGGAGAACTCGTAGTAGTCCTCGAAGATCAGGCGCCACTTGAGCTCGCGACGGACGATCCGGCCCCACTCGTGCGACAGCTCGGCGGCGCGGCCGCCGTCGTGGCGCCAGCGGTCCACGGTATCGATCAGCGACCAGTCGGTCAGCTCCCGGTAGTGGTCGAGGTGGTCGAGCGGGTTGCCGGGAAGGATCCGATCGATCGTCTCCCGAAAGATCTCGCGCATGTGGAGGTCGATCCGGCGCACAGTCCGGTGGTAATAGATGTTGTTGTAGAGGTAGAGGCGGGCGTTCAGGAAGAGGAGGAGCGCCTGGGTTCCATGCTGGTGCAGCAGCATCCCCTCCGGCGCGAGGAACGAGTAGTGCAGCAGGCGTTCGATGTCGACCGGCCCCACCTTGACGCCGCACATATAGGCATCGCGCGGGACGTAATCCAGGTTGTCCGCGGTGTACATGCCGTTGAGGACCGGCTTGAGCGCCCGTACCCATGCCGGGGCGGACAGGCCCGGGAGATCGGGCTCGGCGATCAGGTCCGCGATCCAGCGTGGATCGATCCGCTCCCCGGCCGCAAACGGCCCGGAAGGGCTGGCGTTCATGGCGGCGATGATCGAGGCAAGCTCCCCGCCGATCAGGGCGCGACCAATCACCTCGTGGTCGATGGAGAAGCGATCGAGGTAGTTCTGGTCGAAGAAGTGACCGAAGGGCCCATGGCCCACGTCGTGGAGCAGGCCCGCCACGCGCAGCGTCTCTTCAACACAGGCCAGTGACGGGACATCGCCCGCCACGGCGGCGAGGTTTGGATACAGCCGGCGGGCCCAGTCGCCGCTCAGGTGCATGGCACCCAGCGCGTGCTGGAAGCGGGAATGCTCACCGCCGGGAAAGACCCACCACGCTGACTGGAGCTGGTGGATGCGACGCAGTCGCTGCAGCCATGGGTGATCGAGCAGGTCCTGCTCCGCGGCGACACTGGCGCCGTGGACCCGTTTGGTGATCTTGATGTACCCATGGAGCGGATCGGCCATCAAGTTCACCGCGTCGTATTGGCGGGCGAGATCGTTCATGAGTCGGCAACATTTTAGTCAGCCGGGGGTCGCGGATTCGCGCGTGTAGCATGTCGTCGATGGAGAAAGCCGTGATCGTCGACGCGCTCCGCACCCCCATCGGGCGCTATGGCGGCGCCCTCAAGGACGTCCGCGCCGACGACCTGGCCGCGCTGGTCGTCAGCGAGGCGGTACAGCGTAACCAGCTCGACCCGGCGAGTATCGAGGATGTCTATTTCGGTGATGCCAACCAGGCCGGCGAAGACAACCGCAACGTCGCCCGCATGGCGGTGCTGCTGGCCGGGCTGCCGGTGGAGATCCCGGCTGCCACGATGAACCGGCTCTGCGGCTCCGGGATGCAGGCGGTGGTGGCGGCGACGCGCGAGATCGAGACCGGAAACGGCGCCTGCTTTCTCGCCGGCGGCGTCGAGAGCATGACCCGCGCTCCCTACATCCTGGAGAAACCTCAGCGCGAGTTCGCCCGCGGCGCCCAGACGCTGCACGACAGCACGATCGGCTGGCGGATGATCAATCCAAAGCTCGCGGAGAAGTATCCACCCATCAGCCTGGGGCAGACCGCCGAGGTGGTCGCCCGCCGCTACGGCATCACCCGCGAAGCCCAGGACGCGTGGGCGCTCGGCAGCCACCGCAAGGCGGTCGCCGCGCAGGAGGCCTGCCACTTTCGCAACGAGCTTGTGCCGGTCGGGCTGGCCGGTGGCGCCAAGGTCGAGAAGGATGAGAGTCCGCGGGCGGATACCAGCCTCGAAAAGCTGGCGAGCCTCAAGCCCGCCTTCGAAAAGGACGGCACGGTGACCGCTGGCAACTCCTCGCCACTCAACGACGGGGCCGCCTGCCTGGTGATGATGGCGGAATCACACGCGCAGCGGATCGGGGCGCGGCCTCTGGCGCGCGTCCTGGCCGCTGCCAGCGCGGGCGTCGACCCATCCGTCATGGGGCTGGGACCGATTCCCGCGTCGCGTAAAGCGCTCGCACGGGCGGGCTTGCGCGTTTCCGACCTTGACTGCGTGGAGCTGAACGAGGCCTTCGCGTCGCAGGTGCTGGCCTGCATCCGCGACCTCGAACTCGACCCGGAACGCGTCAACCCGAATGGCGGCGCGATCGCCCTGGGTCATCCCCTGGGCGCCAGTGGGGCGCGCCTGATCGCCACCCTGGTCCACGAGCTGGTCCGCCGCAAGGCACGGTACGGCCTCGCCACCATGTGCATCGGCGTTGGCCAGGGAATCTCGACCGTCGTGGAAAACCTCCAGCGTTAGCGCCCCGCGTCAGCACTGTCAACGCTCTGCGACGGTCGCGTTTGGCTCGCCTCAATGCGGCTGATGGATGATCGTCCCGAGGCCACAGTGCTCCCTGTAGGTTGTGTCATGCAACGCCGTCTGCTCGCCGCCTGTGTGGTGGCAGTGCTGTCGCTCGCTCCCGTTACGGCCCAGGCCGCGGGCGCGGCCGACGTCGACGCGCTCTGGAATCAGCCGCAGGGCGTCGGTGTCGACAGCGCCTTCTATGTCGTGCAGGCATGGTGGGATGGGGTGACGCGGGCCATGAGCGATCCCAACCAGCGCGGGCTTGATGAGCTCGCTCAGGCGAATGCGGATCTGCTCAATGCCTACTCCCTGCTGCAGCAGAAGCGCAGCGGCGATGGCCCGCAGCCGGTCGCGGTCATCGACCCCTTCCTCTCCGGTGTCTACAACTTCATCACGGGCTCGAATTCGAAAGCGCCGATCGGTTCGCTGTTGAACTGGGCCAATCAATCGCTGCTCAGCCTGGAAGGCCGTGGATCGACGACGGATATCGTGCAATCACTGCTCAAGGACTACCGGTCGCAACAGGCGGCGGCGGAGCGCGACCTGGCAGGCCGGAGCGACCTCGTCGCCCTCTGGAGCGCAAACGCCGATCGTGACAGCACGTTCCTCGCGAAGATCAAGGGCGTGGCGATCGCGTCAGATGGGCTGGCCGCCTCGCTGAACGACGCGGGCCACGCAACGATCGCGATTGCCGCCAAGAAACGCGCCGAAGGCCAGTCGACAGGCACCACGGGCCAGACCGGTAACCAGCAGAACAACCAGCAAAGCGGGCAGCACCACTAGGCCGCTGCCTCCGTCAGTCGGCCGGACTAGACCTCTTCGTCGTCCTGGACACCTTCGAGCGTGAGCATCAGCCCGTCCTGCAGGTCGTAAAGCGCGTCCATCGATTCCCCGATGGAGATATCCTCGGGCGCCCGATTGCCGAGGGGATGCTCCATCTCCGCGGCGAGCCGCTGCACGCGGAACGCGAGGTCGGCCGGCAACTGGGTCTCTTCGGCAATATTCAGCATCTCGAGCTCGTCCAGTAGCCGATCGATGTGGCGAATCCGGTTGCGGCGGGCATAGCGCAACTCGCGCTCCGCCTGCCATCGCTCGCGTTGCGCGGTGATCTGGACCGAGGTCTGCTCGATCATCCGGCCGCTTCCGAGGGTTGTCCGAGCCATGCTTCCCGAGGGTTTACATTACTTTCAAATACGGAGTTGGTCAAGAACCCGGCCTGCCGGCCGACGCGAGTGGCGCTTTAGTGCCATACGAGCGTTTGAGGCGTATCTGGGCTAGCCTGTCGGGCGGCTACCTCCTGGTGGTCCTTTCGGCGTTCCTCTTCGCGGCCGGCGGCAATACGGTCAAGGCGCTGTTCAGGCTGGGCTACTCGCCGCTCGTGTTGGCGCAACTCCGCATTGGGTGGGCCTTCGCGTGGCTGTTTGTCATCCTGCTCGTCGTCCGGCCGGCGCTGCTTCGCGTCGACCGCCGCGAATTGCCCGCCCTGGCGGTTTTTGGCACCATCGGCCTCGCTGGGGTGCAGCTGAGCTTTTACCTGACGATCGCCCGGATCAACATCGCGGTCGCCTTGCTCGTTCAGTACCTGGGCTTGGTCGCGGTGACGGCGTTCGAACGGTATCACCGTCGGCAGGCGGTCCCCGCGCAGGTGTGGGGCGCCCTCGCCATGGTGCTGGTGGGAGCTTTCTTCGCCGTCGGGGCCTACCAGCCCGCCCTCCTGCGCGTCAACCTTCCGGGTGTCATGCTGGGCCTGGTGGCGGCCGCGTTCTTTGCTTTCTATGTCCTGCGGGCGTCGACGCTGGCCCGACGGCTCAATACCTGGACGCTGCTGGTTTACGGCTTCGGCGCCGGCAGCCTGTTGTGGGCGGTGTTCGATGTCGTCAGTGGCACGGCTCTCCCGGCGGACTGGAGGATCTGGGCCGTTATGGCTCTGCTGGGCTTGCTGGGCACCCTCGTCGCGCACGCGCTCTTCGTCCTCGCGCTGCGAACCATCCGCCCCTCGTCTGCGGGCATCGTGGCCACTGCCGAGCCGGTCTTTGCCGGCCTGATCGCGTTCCTCCTCCTCGGCGACCGGCTGCAGCCACTCCAGGTCTTCGGCGCTGCCGTGATCGTTGCCGGGATCATCATCGTCCAGGCAGTGAGCAGCGATACGGCGATCACCGCGCCTCCCATCCAATGAGTGCGATGGTCCTCGACCAGGTTCGCGCCCGGCTCGTCGCCGGCGAAATCATCTGGCGGCTGCACTACGAGCCCTCCTGCATCAGCACGCAGGACCTGGCCCGCGCCGCTGTCGCCCGCGGCGCCGAAGAGGGCTGGACGGTGATCACCGACGTGCAGCGCGAGGGGCGAGGGCGCCAGGGGCGGTCCTGGGAGGCTCCGCCAGAAACGGCGCTCCTCTTCTCCACCATCCTCCGGCCGCCGCGCGACGTCCTCCCCTTGCTGCCCCTGCTGGCGGCGCTGACGGTCGCCGGCGGGATCGAGGTTTCCACGGGCGCGGTGCCTGACCTCAAGTGGCCGAACGACGTCCTCCTCCGCGGCAAGAAGCTGGCGGGCATCCTGTTGGAACGTCCCGCCGGGGCGGATGTCGTTCTCGGCGTGGGCGTGAACGTCAACCAATCGCGTGGGGATCTCCCCGACGGCGGCACCTCCCTCGCGATCGAACTGGGTCACGAGCTGGAGCGCGAACCGCTGCTGGCCGCCATCCTCAACGACCTCAGCAATGCCTACGAGCGCGCGGATCGCGAAGGGGTCAGGTGGATCGTTCCCGGCTGGCGGAGCCGGAGCTCGATGCTGGGTGAATCGGTCGCCTTCCATCGCGATGGCACGCTGATCCGCGGGATCGCAGAGGACGTCTCGGACGATGGGGCGCTGCAGGTCCGCCTCGACGACGGCTCGCGGATCAGTGTCGTCGCCGGTGAAGTCGAACGCGTGCGGACGCCCTAGTCGTAGGTCTTCCCGTTGTCCTGGATGTAGCCACCCTCGTGGGTTCCCTTCGGATCATGGTGGGTGAAGTGGATCAACCCGCCCTGCGCGTTCCAGATGTACTCGCCGTGCACGATGACATGATCGCCCAGGGCGACCGGGACCCGCGCCGCGATCGAGATGTTGTGCTCCACCTCGATGGTGATCTCGCCTGAGGAGAGCTTGACGATGAACTGCTCGTGCATGCCGGTGGCGCTGGTTCGGTCGGGCAGCAGCCGCACGACGGTGCCATCCGCGGTCACCTCGACGTTTGATTGGTGGTTCTGGAAGTCGGATACGATCGCCGCGTCATCCGGCTGCGCCGCCGCACCGCACCCCACCAGCCAGGCGGCCGCCATGACCGCGGCAAATCGCTTCATCCCGAGAGTCTAAGGAAGGAATCGCCGGATTCCTTCCCGATCGGCTAACTGACCTTGACGTCTCCCGTCATCGCGGCGTGGATGGTGCAGTGATACTTGAAATCGCCGGTGCTGTTGAAGGTGACGAAGAACTGGGTGCCTGCGCTACACAGGCCGGAGTCGAAGGTGGTGTTGTCCTCCGTGACGCTGTGCTGGGCACCGTTATCGATCCAATCCCACTCGACCGTCTGTCCCTTGCTGACCGACACCGTCGACGGCTCAAATTTGCCGATCGTGTTCGGGTCGGGGTTGATTTTGACGACCTGGGATGCGGTGCCGGTCGTGGTGCCGCCCTTGGGCGTGCAGGCGGAGCTGCCGCCGTCGCCACTCGAACCGCCGCACGCGGCCAGCACAAAGGCGCTCCCAGCTGCCACGATTGCCATCTTCCAAACGCTCACGCATTGCCTCCTTGTCCGAACGGTTTACCCTGGGACTGAGTCTACGGGGCGGCGACGCGTCGTCGCCCTGGAATCATCCCCGATGGCGCAGAATCAGGTGACTGCCCTATTCGGGCAGGGCGTCGAACTCTCGGCGCGCGGCCCGCACCCAGAGCGCGGTCGCAGCTACGGAGATGACCACGCCGACGATCAGCAGGACGAGGTTGAGGACGAGTCCGGTGAGGAGGAACGCAATCCCCAGCGCCAGCACGGCCGGCCAGATGCTGGGCGGCGGCAGGTGAATGGCGTCGTGGCTCTCAGGGTGCGCCGCCTGCTCAGGCTCGGTCATGCGCCGAAGTTGTTGTAAATCAGGGCCCAGGCGAAAGCCAGGCCGAACATGATCAGCGCGGTGACGAACAGCAGAATGCCGAGACGAACATTCTTGCGTGCTTCCTCTCTATGCATCAGCGACCACCGGAAACTATAGCCTCCCGATCATGCGATCGGCCACCATCACCGCGAACAGTAGCCCGAGATAGGCGATCGAGTAGTCGAAGAGCAGCCGGGACCAACGCTGCCGTTGGCTACGGAGATTGACGAACGCGAGCGCGATGAAGACGCCACCGAGCACGACGGCCCCGGCGAGGTAGAGCTGGCCGAGCGCGCCCGTCACCACGACCGCGAGCGTGACCGCCACCAGGACCACCGTGTACAGCAGGATCTGGCGACGGGCGACCGCGTCGCCGCGGACCACCGGTAGCATGGGGACGCGCGCCCGCGCGTAATCGCCCTTGAGCCTGAGCGCCAGCGCCCAAAAATGCGGCGGCGTCCAGAGGAAGATGACGGCGAAGAGATAGATCGCCGTCAGGTCGACCCGGTGTGTCACGGCGGCCCATCCCACCACCGGCGGGACCGCGCCGGCGGCGCCGCCGATCACGATGTTCTGGACCGTCGTGCGCTTGAGCCAGAGCGTGTAGATGAAGACATAGAAGAGCAGACCGCTGATCGCCAGCGTCGCGGCCAGCACATTGACCCAGAAGGCGAGCAGCAGGAAGGCGGCCAGGCCGAGCGCGATGCCGAACAGCAAAGCGTGGCTGGGCGCGATCCGGCCGTCGGGCAGCGGGCGGCGTCGCGTGCGGAGCATCTCACCATCGAGGTCGCGGTCGATCCAGCAATTGATCGCGCCCGCCCCGGCGGCGGCGAGCGCCCCGCCGAGCAGGGTGAGTACGACCAGGCTGGTCGATGGCCAGCCGCGCTCGGCCATCATCATCCCGCCCAGGGCAGTGATCAGCAGCAGCGGGATGATGCGCGGCTTGGCCAGGCTGACGTAATCGAGGGCCACCTCTCGAGTGGGGCGGCGCCCCCGCGGCGTACCCAGTGCCGCGCTCTTAGGTTCTTGGAGCGGCAGCCGGCCGGCGATCACGCTGAGCACGATCGTCCCCGCCCAGACGGCGGCGGCGAGGGCGAGGTGAAGTCCGCGCAGTACGGGCGGCAGCTGCAGCGTCACGACCGCCGCCCCGACGGCGACCTGCAGGGCGAGCGCGGCCAGCGTCAGGGCCACCGTGGCGCGGACGGCGCGATCCCGACGATGCCTCGCCAGCACCGCGAGCAGCGCGAGCAGGACGCCGATGCCGATGGCGCCGGCGACGCCTCGATGCAGCAACTGGATCAGGGGCAGCCGGTGCAGCGGGATGTCGAAGCCACCCCCGCACAGCGGCCAGCCATCGCACGCGCCGCTCGCGCCGCTGCCGACCACCAGCGAACCGCTGAGGATAAGCACGAAGGTGCCGGCCGCCGCGCCGCGCGCGCGCCAGACCGCCACCGGGTCACACTCGCCGGGCCCGGTCAGGATGGCCGCCGTCGCGGTGACGCACACCGCGCCCAGCAGCGCGATGGCCGTCCCCAGGTGCGCCAGCACGATGATCGGCGGCAGTTCCAGCACCACCGTGATCGCACCCAGCACCACCTGCACCCCCAGCAGGCCGACAGCCACCGTGGCCGGGATCAGGATGTCGCGACGGCGCCGCAGGGCGAGCCAGGCCACGAGCGCGGTAGCAACGATCAGGGTGCTGGCCAGCGAGGCCGTGGTGCGATGGGAGTACTCGATGATCGAGTGCAGCTCGAGGGGCGGCAGGAGCCGTCCGTGGCATAGCGGCCAGTCCGGGCAGCCGAGGCCGGAGCCGGAGACCCGGACGACGCCACCGAGGACGACGAGCGCGTACGTCACGAGCGCAGTGGCGACGCTCAGCGCCCGGAATGCCTTCATCGTCGGTCTAGGTGTGCTCGCTAGCGGTGGTCACGCCGCGGCGCAGGTCCCGAACGGGACGCCCACTGCGGACCGGCGGGACGGTGTCGAAGTTGTGCGCCGGCGGTGGCGATGTCGTCGCCCATTCCAGCGTATTGCCTTCCCAGGGATCCTTGGGCGCCGGCCGGCCGCCGCGGATGCTGAGCGCGAAGTTGACGATGAAGACCAGGATCGCGAGCGCGATCATGAACGCTCCGAACGTCGCCAGCAGGTTCCAGGGGGCCCAGTCGGTCCGGTTCGAATACCACATCGCGATTCGCCGCGGCATCCCTTCGAGCCCCAGGAAGTGCATCGGCATGAAGGTGAGGTTGAAGCCGAGTAGCTGCAGCCAGAACTGGATCTTGCCGAGCGACTCGTTCAGGTAGCGGCCGGTCATCTTCGGAAACCAGTAATAGAAGGCGGCGAAAACGCCGAACACGCTCCCGCCGAAGAGCACATAGTGGATATGCGACACCACCCAGTAGGTGGCATGGATCTGGTAGTCGACCGCCAGCGATGCCATGAACACGCCGTCGACCCCGCCCATGAGGAACATCAGGACGAAGGCGACGGCAAAGAGCATCGCCGCCGTGTACTTGATCGAGCCGCCCCACAGCGTGGCCAGCCAGTTCAGCACCTTCACTCCGGAGGGAACCGCGATCAGGGCGGTGGTCGCCATGAAGAATTCCTGCAGAGCCAGCGGGAGTCCGGTGGTGAACATGTGGTGGGCGAAGACCATGAAGCCCAGCACGCCGATGGCCGCCATGGAGAAGGCCATCGCGCGGTAGCCGAAGATCGGTTTCCGGCTGAACACCGGGATGATCTCGGAGACGATCCCAAAGGCGGGCAGGATCATGATGTAGACGGCCGGGTGCGAGTAGAACCAGAAAATGAACTGGTACAGCAGGGGATCCGACCCGTGCGTAAAGAAGTGGGTCCCCAGCTGGCGGTCCATCAGCACCATGCCGAGCACGCCGGCGAGGAAGGGGCTGGCCAGCAGCGTCAGCGCCGCCGTGATCTCCATCGCCCAGACGAATAAGGGCAGCCGGAACCACGTCATGCCGGGCGCCCGCATGTTGTGGATGGTCACCAGGAAGTTGATCGCGCCCATGATCGAGGAGATCCCGAGGATGTGCAGCCCGAGGATCCAGAGGTCCTGGCCGATCCCGATCGCGTACGCTTTCTCGGTCAGCGGCACGTAGCCGGTCCAGCCGGCGGCGGCCGCCCCGGTTTTGGTCAGGAGCCCGCTGTACATCGTCAGGCCGCCGAGCGGGATCAGCCAGAAGGAGAGGGCGTTGATCCGCGGGAAAGCCATGTCACGGGCGCCGATCATCAGCGGCACGAAGTAGTTCCCGAAGCCCGAGAAGACGGGGATGATCCAGAGGAAGATCATGGTCGTCCCGTGGAGGGTCATGATCTCGTTGTAGGTTTGCGGCGCGAGGAAGTGATTGTTGCCGACGGCGAGCTGAGTGCGCATCAGCAGCGCAAAGATGCCGCCGACCAGGAAGAAGGCGAACGTCGTGTAGAGATAGAGGATCCCGATCTTCTTGTGGTCGACCGTGGTCAGCCACGACACGATGCCACCGGCCGGGCGGGTTTCGCTCCGCGGTAGGGCGATGCTAGCCATATGCCTCCTTCATCCTCCGCTCACGGTGACGGTTCCCCGCATGTTGTTCGCCTCGTGGAATTTGCACAGATACGTGTAGGTGCCGGGCTTGGTGAACTTCACCTCGAAGGTGTCGCCCTGGTTCATGGGGTCCGAACTGGGCACCGCCTGGTTGTCGAAGACGACGTTGTGGACCAGCACACCGTTGTTCTTCCACTCGATGACGTCGCCCACCTTAGCGGTCACCGTTGCCGGCTCGAATTTCAGGGCATCCGTCTCGCCCACGTTGACGCCGGCGGGCACACCGCTCACCGTCTCCGCCGCGGCACCGCCGGGTGGTGCCGCGCCGCTGAGAAAAGCCTGGTAGTCCGCGTCCGACACGGCATCGACTTCCAGGAGCATGGAGAAGTGATTCAGCCCGCAGAGCTCATTGCATTGGCCGAGGTACTGGCCCGGCTGGCTGGCCTCGATCCAGCCGCTGTTCTGAAAGCCGGGCTTGGCGTAGATCTGCCCTCCCAGGCGTGGCACCCAGAAGGAATGGAGCACGTCTTTGCTCGTGACCTGCAGCCGCACGACCTGGCCGACCGGGATGGTCAGCTTGGTGACGCTGCTCCTGCCGTTCGGGTATTTGAAGGACCATGCCCACTGGATGCCGGTCACCTGGATGGTCTGCTGTGGCGGCGGCCCGTTTCGCACGTAATCCATCCGCAGCGTGGTGCGGATGAACAGAAACGACACGATGACCACCGGGATGGCTGTCCAGAGGATCTCCAGGCGGGGGTTGCCGTGCACCTGGGCCGGCTCGCGATCGTCCTTGCGCCGGAAGCGCAGCGCGGCGTACACGAGGAGTCCGCCCACGATGACGAGCACCACCATCGCGATCCAGAAGATGCTGGTGTAGACGCTGACGATGTCGCAGGCGTTCGGGCCGGCGCAATCCAGCGGACCGACATTGACCGCAGGCACGCTCACGACAGTGTACCGACCGGCGGCGTCATCATCGGTGGAAAAGCCACCACCGCCCACCCGGTTGCCGCTCGCCGTTGCGTTCCTGCGCCGTCCGGCGGGCGTCGTGCATGGCGTCGTACCAGAAGGTCAGCGCCAGCAGGAAGGTGCTCATGAAGACCAGCAGCGAAAACATTTGCAGCAACAGCGAGAGCAGCACCATCGCGCTGCCGCGCGGCTTCCAGAATGCGAGCAACTCGCCGGTGGCGCCCGGGATATTGAGGGTCACTAGGAAGAGGCCGACCACCCCAACAAGAAAGATCAGGGCTTTCCTCGGTTGACGGTTGTACAGCTGACCCAGACCCGGCACCGCCGAGAGCCAGGTTGCCAGCCGGACACTCGCCCGACGTTGGGGCGGCGTCAGGACCGGTGGACGGTGAAGCTCGACCACAGGCGCTCGACGGGCTACCGCTGGAACATGCGGTAGCAGTAGTAGGCGACCAGTAGCAGGGTGCAGACGCCCCAGATCAGTACGAAGAAGAAATCGCCGGCCCCCGGGTCACGAGAAAGGTTGATCAGCTCGACGAGGGCGGCCGCCATCAGCCGCCCGCCTTATGGGCCTTGGTCACGTCCAGCAGGTTCTCGGCGAGGATCACGAGCGCGGTGAATCCCACGAGCACGGCGAAGGCGAGCGCCGTCCCGATCAGGTTCTTCAGTTGCTGGCGTCTCATGGCTGGCTCGTGTACTGCTGCCACATCCGGATCCAGTGGACCAGCAGATTGATATTGTCGTTGAGCGGTTGGGGAAGGAGCTTGTTGACGCCCCACGCCGGCATGATCGTCCCCTTGTGTTCCTCGCCCGTGCTGCCCAGGAAGATGCAGCGGTAGTAATAGTCGTCGTTGAAGAAGCCCAGCCGGTTCTGGTCGTTGAGCGGCGGCCCCTTACCGCCCTCACCCGTCGCCCCATGGCATTGCGCGCAATTGTTCTCGTAGAGCTTCGGCGCATTGTTGAAGGTCCCAAAGGGGTCCGCGACAAGGTTCTGATGAGCGCCCGCCTGGTCCGTCGCCTGGCGGTTGCCGTTGTGGCAGATGATGCAACCGCTCTCATCGATCCCCAAGCCCTTGTAGGCATTGGGGATGAAGCCGGTGAGCTGGGCGACGATGGGCTTGTTCGTCGAGGGGTCGGTGACGACCTTGCCGTTGGCGTCGAGCACCGAGTAAGGCACCATGAGTGGGTCGAAGCATTTGGTGGCGGCGGCCGGAGCCGCTGCGGGCGACGCGGCTGGAGATGCCGCCGGGCTCGGGGAGGCCGTCGCCGGCGCCGCCGATGAGGAGGGCGAAGGCGATGCCGAGGGCCTCGCCGACGGACTAGCGGCCGGACTCGCCGACGGGCTGGGCGCCGCCTTTGGCGGCCCGCAGATCAGGGTCTCCTGGCCGTACTTGGCGAAGACGGCGTCGCTAATGACGGATGGATGGGCCGTGGAACCGGGTTTCTCGGCCGCAAGTCGCTCCGCCGCTTTTTGCGGGCCGATCTTCTGGATGTCGGGCACGTGGCAGGTAATGCAGCGCTCGACCATGAACTGCCCGTTGACCTGGACCTTGGGAAACAGCTGCTGCACCTCGATGGGAAAGTCCTGACCGTACTTCGCCGCGTACTTCTGCTGGTCGGTCACCCACGGCCGGCTGAGGTCCTGGTAGAAGGCGAAGCCGAGCAGCACCAGGAAGGCGGCGCTCACCACCAGGAAGGCGCGCCCTAGCACGGCTTCCCGCCGCAGGTCTGCGGGTTGCCGAGCACCCAGCCCCAGTCCCACACGAACTCATGGCCGCGGAAGAAGGTGCCGATGATGACGAGTGCCACCACGATCGTGGTGTAGAGCGCGAACAGGATGATGGCGACTTTCCTTTCCGATGGCCGCCGGCTCGGGTTCCGATCCAGGAAGGGCACGAGGATCATCAGCACGATCACGAAGGTTGGGAAGGCGACGCCCGCCATCAGCGGTGGGAAACGGGAGAGCAGCTCCTGCAGGCCGAGGAAGTACCAGGGCGCCTTGGAGGGGTTGGGGGTCATGCCAGGGTTCGCCTTGCCCAGCAAGGGCGCCTGCAACCAGATCGAGACGATGATCAGGAAGACGGTCATGGCGACCGCGACGATGAACTCTTTGAAGACGAACTCGGGGAAGGAGACGACCATCTCGTCCTCGCTGTCGTCCCGCACGGTCGACGGCACCTCCGCCTGCCGGCGACGCTGTTCCACCCGCTCGCGGGCCGCGATCCGGTCTTTTGCCTCGGTAGCCATGGCTAAACTACAGCCCCCCGCTGAAGCCGTCTTTTCGGACTCGCCAGAAGTGGACGACCATCAGCAGGAACGCCGCCAGCGGCAACCCGACGACGTGCAGTACGTAGAAGCGCAGCAGCGCATTGTCACCGACCACGCGCCCGCCGATCAGCAGGTAGCGGGTGTACGGTCCGGCGATGGGGGCGTACTTTGCCATGTTGGTCCCTACCGTGACGGCCCAGATGGACAGCTGGTCCCAGGGCAACAGGTAGCCGGTGAAGCTCAACAGCAGCGTGATCAGCAGCAGCAGCGTGCCGACGCCCCAGTTGAACTCGCGCGGCTTCTTGTAGGCGCCCGTCAAAAAGACGCGCGCCATGTGGAGCCAGACCGTGATCACCATCGCGTGCGCCGCCCAGCGGTGCATGTTGCGGATGACGCCGCCGAAGGTGACCACGAACTGCAGGTCGCGCATGTCCTGATAGGCATGCTGCGTGGAGGGCACGTAATAGAACATCAGGAAGAGCCCGGTGACGGTCAGCACGATAAAGAGGAAGAAGGACAGTCCGCCGAGGCAGAGGGTGTACGACATCCGGATCCAGGAGCGACGCACGCGGACCGGGTGGATGTGGAGGAAGAAGTTCGTGAGCGCGGTGCGGGCGGCGATCTTGTCTGTGAGCGGAAGACCGTGGCGGAAGACCGAGCCAACCATCTGGCCGATGACGGTGAACATCTCGTCCAGCGCCGCACGAATGACGGTCATGAACCCTCCTGGTTAGCTGATCAGACTTTCAGGCGGAACGTGCGATCCACGATGACAGAGCGATCGATCAAGAGTTTCCCATCCGGGGCCACCTCGACGTGGACCCGGTCCATCGGACGGGGCGCCGGCCCGAAGAAGTTGATGGCGTCCCGGAAATAGCGGCTGCCGTGGCACGGACACTTGAAGCCGGGCAGCGCCGCGTTGGCCTTGGTCGCCTCCTGGCCGGTATCGGGGTCCCTGGCGATCGCCGTGCCCGCATTGACCAGGTCGCTGGTGACGTCGTCGAAGTAACGGGGCGTGCAGCCCAGGTGGGTGCAGATCAGGCTGATGGCATAAAAACCGTTCGGATCGTGGTTGATGACGACCCGCTTGTCGATCAGGACGGTCGTAGACCCAACCGCGTAGGTGCCGGGTGCGTCCGCCTTGAAGGCGGGCGGGTCCTCGTAGGTGGCGTTCGGATACACGAACTTGAGGCTCTGGTAGAGGGCGATCGCCGAGGCGGCGCTAAAGCCAACCCAGCCGGCAATGGCCAGGAAGCTTCGCCGCGACATCTCGCGGCTGTCCTCCATGAGGCGTTTGAATGAGGAAGCCATCACACGAAGGGGTTATGGGCTGGCGGCGTGAAGATCGTCGCGAACACGATCGTCGACGCCATGATGATGATGAAGAGCGCGGCGACGAGCAGGCAGCCGAAGTCAGCCTTGATCGCCGCCAGCACGCCGTGCACGCAGTCGAGGATAGCAAAGCGAGCGGAAGCCAAACATCGGGTCTTGGCCCTACGCCGCGAGCGCCTTGCGCTTACGCACGTACTCGTTGACCAGGGACACCACGGTGGCATGGCTCCACGTCAGGGGGGAGACAGAGACGGGGGCCCTGGTATAGGGGTCGAGCTGCTCGGAGAGGACGCCGCTGGGCAAGGCGGCGCCCGCCACCCACTCCAGGATCTCATGCGCCTTCTTGAGGTCGTCGAGCGAGCGCGCCTGGCTGACCAACCACTGCCCGTACCACATGGTGCAGATGAACCACGGGTTGCCGGGGACATTATTGATGTCCTGGCTCACCTGGTAGTACCAATCGTTCTCGTAGCGGGCGATGCCGCCCACCTCGGTCTTGCACCAGAGCCGCTCATAGACCGCCTTCATCGTGCTCACGATTTGCGGATCGTCGGCGGTGAACATGCCAAAGTACCACAGCCCGTAGACGCTCGAGTCGATCGTCAGGTCGCGCGCCGTCGTGCCATCCGCTCGCACGTAGATGCGGCGGATGAAGCGGTTCAGCTCCGGGTCGAAAAGGAAACGCAGCGTGCCCTGCTTGATCCCGTCGGCCACCCCCCGGTAGCGGTTGGCCAGGGTCATCTCGCCATAGAGCGCGGCGAAGTTGGCGGCGGCCCGCAGGCCGGCCCAGACGGTGGCCACGGTGAAGCTCATCACCCCGCGGCGCTCCTCCCAGAGGTCATAGCTCGGCTGCGGAAGCCCGGTGAGGGGATCGATGTAGCTGGCCAGGAAATCACCGACGAGGATGATCAGCGGCCGGTAGTAGGCCTTGAAGAACTCGAAGTCGCGATGGCGGTCGTAGTGCTGCCAGAGGGCGAAGAGCACCAATCCGGTCTCGTCCTCCTGGATCGGGTACTGCGGCTTCCCGGTGG
>Ga0209011_1000377_pt1 | contig 17390 bp, 17 predicted proteins | sample BlaSpr_A8_OM1_M3_FD_187986 | JGI IMG/M metagenome (GOLD analysis project Ga0209011, IMG submission 187986) | Forest soil microbial communities from Thunder Bay, Ontario, Canada - Black Spruce, Ontario site 2_A8_OM1_M3 (SPAdes) (version 2) | ecosystem: Environmental > Terrestrial > Soil > Boreal... | reverse complement strand
TCGGGCGGGCAAGCCAACTGGTTGGTGGCTGCGTTGAGCAGCCTGGTCATGGTCTCCGGGTCCTGGTGACCGAACCGGCTCGCGATGAGCGCGGCCACGCCTGCCGCGTGAGGCGATGCCATCGACGTTCCCTGGTGGTAGACGTAGGTGGCGCACTGTCCGTTGTCGTCGCAGATCTTGACCCCTCGATTTGGGTTGCGTTTCGGAACCGACATGAACGCGTCGTACAGCGCAGCCGGATAGGTTGAGAGAACCCGGCCATTGGGCACGTTCGGGGACTGGGCGAAATAGATCGAGTCACCGCCCGGGGCTGTCGCCTGCACCCAGGGCATCCCGTAGCTGGAGTAGAACGACTTCTGGTTCAGGTTGCCGACGCTGCTCACGGTGTAGACGCCTGGAACCATGGCCGGAACTACGAAGCAATTCTTGTTCACAGCGCGCGGGGGAGGGGCCGGTGCGGGCGGGCTGGGCGGAAAATCGGGGCTGATCAGGTCGAAGGTCGGGTTGCCAAGGTCGTCGGTCTCGTTGCCGGCGGCGGCGACGACTGTGACGCCCTTGCCCATGGCGAAGTTGATGGCACGGCTCTCAGCCAGGTAGATCGTGCGCTGGCCCGTGTCGTCGAGGCAGTTGTACAGCCAGGGATCCGCAAAGTACGAGTTGTTGGTCACGTCCATGTGGTGCCTGCCGGCCCACATGAAGGCGCAAACGACGGCTTCGGGCCAAAAGTATCCCATCGAGTCGCCGGCTTTGATCGCGGCGATCCGGATGTTTGGCGCAACTCCAACGATGCCGCCTTCCATTCCGCCGGCCGCGATGGTCCCGGCGGTGTGTGTTCCGTGACCGTCGTCGTCCATCCACGCGGATGGGGCCGTATTCGTGACGCCGCCGATGCAGGAGACGCTGTTCTTGAAGTCCACGTTCGCCTTCAGGTTCGGATGCGTGTAGTCGAGGCCGGTGTCGATGTCACCGACCAGCACCTGTCTGCTGCCTCGAGTGACCTCTTGGGCCGCGAATGCGTTGATCTGCGTCATGTCCCATTGACGGGCTTTGAGTGATGCGAAGCCCTCGTCCCCACCAGCCGAGTCGCTTGCAGTGGCTTCAGCAGGATCCTTCTTCAGGTGAGTCGCGAATCCCTTGGTCGAGGCCACGCCCGCGACATTGCTGTCGGTCTTGACCTGCTTGCTGAAGGAGAGGTTCGTCGAACGTGCGATAGCGACGCCGATTTCCGGGTAGGCGGCGACCATGGTCCCGCCGGCCGACCGAATGGTCTGGGTGGCGCCCGCGGGAAGCGCCTGCGAGCCGTAGACGACGAGATAGGTGCTGTCCGACCCAGCCTGGGCAAAGGATGCCCCGGGACCGACGATGAGGGCGCCGGACAGCAGAAGTGGGGTCGCGATACGGGCGGCGACGAGCTTGAGGCGATCCAGCATTAACTAACTCCCCCTGAACTCACTCCCCGACGCGGCCGGCCGCGACAAGCGCCACCGTCCGAAATTCATGTGAGCATAAAACCAGCACCAATTGGTGCGCAAGTAGGCGGAAGACTCTCTCGTGTCGAATCCAACTCGCTGACAGACGCCGATGCGGAAGTCTGCGGAACCGGATTGGTGACGCCGGCGTAGGTTATCTAGGCGATGGACGCTCTCGAGCCAGGTGGGCTCTCTCGGCGGAAATGGCGAGCTCTGGCGTGGGGTGCAGCGGCAGCGATCGTCGTCATGGTGGCCGCCGTCGTCTACCTTCGCCCAGCCCCGTCCCAAGGATTCATGCCGTTTGCAACGCCCACGGTCAGGCCCGGTGAGGCGACAGCCAATTTCGTGATGTACGACTTTCCTTCGCCCGCAATTGGGTGGGCCATGGGCTTTACCGACGGGTCTTCGGGCTTCTCGGTCTCGCGGACAGTCGATGGCGGGAAGAATTGGCAGAGGCGACTTACAAGCGGACAAGTGCCCGCCGCTCCGTTGTTGCTTCGATTTTTCAATGACCAACGCGGCTTTGTCGCCGTGGGCGGCCGATTGCTTCGCACCTCTGATGGTGGGGCCAGCTGGAAGTCATTGAACCTCCCGGAGACGCGGACTTCCTTTCTGGATTTCAGGGATGAGCGGCGGGGCTGGCTGTTGGTTCCGATCGCCGACGGTGCCGGCCAGCCGGCCCACCTTTATTCGACAGATGACGCGGGTGACAGCTGGCAGACGCTTCCTGACGCTCCCCTCGGAGCAAACATGATCGCGTTGCGACGGACCACAGAAATGTGGGTTTCTTCGTGGGGGCCCGGAACACCGCGCGTCTACCGATCTACAGATGGTGGCCGAAGCTGGCAGCGACGCGAGATACCCATTCCGGAAGGTATCGAAATGGACCCAACCGCGTCCTGGAACACATTTGTCAACCTACTTCCGGGCGAAGGAGCAGTTGCATACGCATACTGCGGCTGTTTCGCAGGCAGTTCCTTCCAATCCACGTCATTCGACGGCGGCGCGACCTGGCGGTTTGTTCCGGCCGAGCCCTACTCAGGCGGGACGGCGCACCGATCCGTGATTGCGTATCAGGACGACTTCCACTGGTGGTTCATCGATGCCAGGATCCTCTATCGCACATCCAACGCCGGCCAGACATGGACCAAGATCTCGGATCAGCTCCCTGACTGGCCGTTCTCGCCACGGGTCATCGACGCGAAGCACGCCTGGGCATTAGTAGGGGTATTTGGCGGCTACGGCTTGGCAATCACGAGCGACGCCGGTCTTCACTGGACTCGAGTGACAGTCCCGCCGGGGACGTAGAAGGCGCAGCCTCCCTCAAAAGTCCTACTTCTTGCGCCGGCTGCGCAGGAATGCAATCTCTGCCGCATACAACAGCAGGACCAACGCGACGACCACGATGAGGAGAATCCACCCGGGCTTCAACGCGTTGGGGTCCGTGTCGTTGGGGACTTGCTGCGTCGGTGAGCTGCTGCGCACAGTCGAAGCTGCCGACGGCAGCGGGCTTCCCGGCGACGTGCCCAGCCGTGGCGCGCCGGGGTCGCTCGCGGCAACCTGCAACGACGCCGATGCCGGCTGCACGTATGGGGTAGCGGCCGTGACCGGATGCAGTGTCAGGGCCAGTGCCCCCGCCGCCAGCGCAACTGCGAACTTCCGCATCGTCTTATCGCTAACGCTGCCTTAGGAAAGAACAGAACGCGGCCAGTCCTTCCCCGCCCCTCATGTCTGACTATCATGCCGACCGTGATAGTCAACCGGAAGGGCGTCTGAACGTGGCCGAGAACGCGAACGCCGCGCTGCGGACAGGTGTCCGCCTCGAAGTCTTCACCGTCGCGTGGATGTTCGCCGAGGCGGTGCTCGCGATCGGGGCGGGCGTCGGCGCCCGCAGCGTCCTGCTGACCGGATTCGGATTCGACAGCGTCATCGAGCTCCTCAGCGGTGTGACCCTTTTGTGGCGGCTCTCCTCCGAGGCGCGCGGTTTGAGCGCGCCAAACCTGGAAAGCGTGGAACGTCGGGCGACCAGGATCTCTGCAGTGCTGCTCGTGCTTCTCTGCGCTTACCTGTTGTTCTTCGGCCTGGGCGGGCTGGTCTTGGGCCAGCGTCCAGAAGCATCCGTGCTCGGCGTGGCGGTGGCCGCCGCCGCCGTGGTCGTGATGCCAATTCTTGCCTGGCGGAAGGTGCGTGCCAATCTCGCTATAGGCAGCGCCGCCCTGCGGGCAGACATTGCCGAGACGATCACCTGCGCGTACATGGCCGCTGCGACGCTGGCCGGCGCGGGACTCAATCTCCTGTTCGGCTGGTGGTGGGCTGAGTACCTTGGAGCGCTCGCGCTCCTCATTTTCGTGGCGATGGAGACCAAGGAAGCGATCGAGGCAGCCCGCGAGTAGACGTCAGCGGCGTCCTTATTGCTCGTGCGTTCTTCCTTTGTATGCGGAGCATCGCGTCCTGCCTGTGCGTACTGGCTTTCGTCGGCGCCTGCACCTATCACCTCGGCGGGCAGAGCGCGGAGTCGAAGCCACCACCCGGGCTCGAACCGGCTGCCGTCTCGGGCGGTGTTGCGGCTCTACCTCCGACTGCGCCGATCGTCGACCCCAACGCCCCGCAGCTCGACCTGCTCGTCACGAAGTCGATGCTCTACTCGGCCGGTTTGAAGCACGGCGTCAATCCTTACTTGGTGATGGGTCTCGCCTGGCACGAGAGCGGGTGGAATGCGTCGGCCATCTCATCCGCTGGAGCGGTCGGCATCATGCAGGTGATGCCCGCGACGGCAGATGCCGACGGGCCGGCGCTGCTTCACCGCCAGGTGAACCTGTACGACGCGACTGACAACATCGACCTGGGGACCGCGATCCTCAAGAACAACCTCGACCGCTACCACAACGACCTTGCCAAAGCGCTGGTCGCTTACTACGCCGGCGCGGGTGCCGTTACGGACTGGAACAAGCTCAGCGATGACGTGCGGCGATATGTCTGGAGCGTCTACCGCGCGGCTGTCGCCTTCAGGGACGGCAAGGGCCCGGTCTAAAGTTGCGTCATGAGCGAGAGCCAACCCAAATATGTCTCCCGGGTCACGATCGTGCGCGACCGCGGCCCGATCCGCCGCGCATTCCTGCCAGCTGAGCCCGAGCCCGTCTTCTTCGGTACCCACGATGAGGTGCGCGAGCACTACGGCACCGCGCCTGGGCAGTATCCCGACCACGCCACGACGCTCGACTACGTAGTGGCCGCCGCCGCCGGTTGACTCACCGGAACCCTGGGTGGTGCGCTGGAGGCGCGCGGGATCGACGCGAGCGAGGGCAAGCTCAAGGCTGAGGCTGAAGGTGACGTATACCTCGTGGAGAAGGTGCTGGTGATCAAGAAGATTCGGGTCCGCTACACGCTGACCGGCTGCCCCGACGACATGCGCGAGGCGGCGGAGCGGTCGCACTCGTTCCATGCGTCGCGCTGCCCTGTCGCAAAAAGCATAGAGAAGGCGATCGAGATCACGACCGAGCTCGAGTTCTTATGACGCTCGCTCCGCCGGTGCTGGCCGATGTCCTGGCGGCACGTCGCCGGATCCGACCGCACCTCGAGCCGAGCCCGCTGCGCAACTACCCGGCGCTGGACCGGCTCGTTGGCGCGCAGGTCTGGGTCAAGCACGACAACCTGCTTCCGACGGGCGCCTTCAAAGTGCGTGGCGGGGTGAACCTGATGTCGCAGCTCGACGCTGCGACGCGGGCGCGAGGCGTCATCGCGGCCTCGACGGGCAATCATGGGCAATCGGTCGCCTTCGCGGCGAAGCTCTTCGGCTTGAGCGCGATCATCTGCGCGCCGGAAGGCGCCAACCCGGTTAAGGTCGAGGCGATGCGCGACCTCGGAGCAGAAGTCGTCCTGGTCGGCCGCGACTTCGACGACGCGCGGCTCCACTGCGAAAAGCTGGCTGCCGAGCACGGCTATCGCTATATCCACTCGGGCGATGAACCCGACCTGATCGCGGGGGTGGCAACCCACACCCTCGAGATCCTCGAGGAGCGGCCCGACATCGACGTCATCCTTGTGCCAGTCGGTGGAGGAAGTGGCGCGGCAGGTGCGTGCATCGCCGCCAAGTCGATCCGCTCCACTATCGAGGTCATCGCGGTGCAGTCGAGCGCGGCGCCGACAGCACACGATTCCTGGCGCGCCCGCGCCCCGGTCGAACGCCCGAACACGACGATCGCCGAGGGCCTGGCCACGCGTACGGCATTCGACCTGCCGCAGCAAATCCTTCGCGACATGCTCGACGACTTCGTGCTGGTGACCGACGACGAGCTGCTGGCCGCCACCGCGGTGATGATCGAGAAGACTCGCACTCTCGTTGAACCGGCAGGCGCTGCGCCGCTTGCTGCGGCCCTGTCGCCGGCGGTGAAAGAGCGGCTGGCCAGGCGCAAGGTCGCCCTCATCTGCTCCGGCGCCAACATCAGCCCTGCGCAGCTGCGTTTGGTGGTCGCGGGCTAGCTCGTCGGTCGGATTCGGTGCCGTTGGCGCCAAACGCACGTATGAACAGCGCGGGATTCGTGCCGTTGGCGCCAAAGACACCTAATCCCGGTGGTTAGCGCTTGACTGCGCGGTCGCCGATCTCCAGCGCTGAATCGAGGATTTCGAAGCCCTCGTCCAGCTCGGCCTCGGTGATGCACAGCGGCGGGTTGGTCATGATCGTGTTCCAGCGGGTGAACGTGAACAGCCCGGCGTCCAGGATTGCCTGGCCGATCGCCTTCATCTCCGGCGACGTGCCGTTGAACGGCGCCAGCGGCTCCATCGTGCGCTGATCGCGCACGAGCTCGAGGATGCCGAACAATCCGATCGACCGCGTCGCGCCCACGCACACGTGCCGCTCCCGCAGCTTCGTGTGATGCCTCTCGAGCACCGCGCCCATGCGCTGCGCGTTGCCGACCATGTCGTCTTCTTCGTACGCCTGGATGGCGCCGAGCGCCGCGGCGCAGCCGAGCGGGTGGCTGTTGTAGGTCAGCCCTCCGTAAAAGACGTGGTCGTCGTAGTAGGCGGCGACCTTCGGCCGCATGCCCACCGCGCCAAGCGGCACGTAGCTGCTGGTCAAACCCTTCGCCATAGTGATCATGTCCGGCACCACGCCCCAGTGGTCGACCGCGAACCACTTGCCGGTCCTGCCGAAGCCCGTCATCACCTCGTCGCAGATCATCAGGATGCCGAACCTGTCGCACAGCTCACGCACGCCTTCGAGGTAACCGTCCGGCGGGATGAGGATCCCGTTGGTGCCGGTGATCGGCTCGAGGATGAAAGCCGCGATCGTCTGGGGGCCTTCGAGCTGGATCGTCTCCTCGAGCTGGGCGAGCGCGACCTCCGCGGAGTCGAAGCCGCGCTGGATGCCGTGATACGGGTCGAGCACGTGGACGACGCCGGTGGCGAACTCGTTGGGCCAGCGGCGCGGATCGCCCGTCGCCTGCATCGCGGTTCCGGTCGCGCCGTGATATGACCGGTAGCGGGCCAGGATCTTGGGCCGGCCCGTGACCGTGCGCGCGATCTTGATCGCGTTTTCGTTGGAGTCCGCGCCCCCCAGTGCGAACAGGAACTTGTCGATGTCCCCCGGCAGGAGCTCGGCCAGCTTCGCGCCCAGGCGCGCGCGCGGCTCGTGAGCCATGAACGGGCCGATGTACGGGAGCTTTTCGGCCTGCTGCTTGATCGCGTCGATGATCCGGCGGTCGCCGTGCCCCGCATTGACGCACATCAGCTGGCTGTTGAAATCGAGGAACCTGCGGCCGTCGGCGGTGTGGAAGTACACACCCTTGGCGCTCGTGACAGCCAGGGGTTGGAGCGCGGCCTGGGCCGTCCAGTCGTACAGGGTGTGGCGCACACAGAGCTCCGAGATCTCCTGCGCGCTCAGGGCCTTCACCGTTTCGGTTGCCATGTCGGAAATCGTAGCTCCGGACTAGCATGACAAGAGAGATGCAGGAGTCCCCGGCAACCGCATTTCGCCAGCAGCTGGAGTCGCTGTATTCGATCTCCATCGAGATCGCCCGCCTGCACGAGATGCAGCAGGTGCTGGATCGCGCCCTGGCCTTCTGCCTCGACCTCACCCAGTCGGCGTTCGGCTTCATCGGCCTGCTCAACGCCAGTGAGCAGATGGACGTGGCGGCGATCAAGGGCTTCGAGCCGACAGATCCGAATTTCTACGAAAACTTCCGGCTGATCCCGGTGCGGCCGAGCGTCTTCGGAGTGGTGATCACAAATCGACGCTCGAAGCTCTCCAACGACGTCCTCCATGACCCGGACCGGGTCGGCCAGCCCCGCGGCCACCCTCCGGTGCGCACTTTCCTGGGCGTGCCCCTCCAGGTCGGAGAGCGGGTGATCGGCATGATCGGGGTGGCGAACAAGCCGAGCGGGTACACGCCCGACGAGGAGCGGCTCCTGTTCACCTTCGCCAACCAGGTCGCCGTTGCGATCGAGAATGCGCGCCTCTATGAGGACCAGCGGCGGATGATCGACGAGCTGGAGCAGCTGCACCGCGACCTGAGCCAGGCGGACCGCGACCAGGTGCTTCGTCAGGAGCGCGAGCGCATTGCCGCCGAGCTCCACGACAGGATCGAGCAGGGCATCTTCACGCTCGGTCTCAAGGTGAACGCGATTCTCGAGCACGAGCCTGTTACGGAGCCGATCGCCGCGGGCCTGGGCGAGGTCCGCCAGCTCGCGATCCACACGTCGGAGGCGGTGCGGGAGGCGATCTTCGCCCTCTCCCTGCCCCCGGCCCAAGCCGGAGGGCTGGCCTTGCAGCTCCGGCGCCTGGTCCGGGAAACCGGTGAATCCGAGGTTGTCGAGGCCGACCTGGTCGTCAGCGGCAAACCCGCCGGCCTCAGCACGGAGTCGGCGCACACTCTGTACGTACTGGCTCGCGAAGCCCTCGCCAACGTGATCCGGCACGCCCAGGCGCGCCGGGTCCTCGTGAGCCTCCGCTATTCCGACGAGCATGTCGACCTCGTCATTCAGGACGATGGGGTGGGGGCCTCGGAGCAGATTCTCAAGAACTACCAGGACAGCAGCACCCACTTCGGGCTGAAGCGCAGCCGCCGCCAGGTCGAGGCGCTGGGGGGAAGCTTCGAGGTGCACAACGGCGAGGAGAGCGGGCTGGCGATCCGGGCCAGGGTTCCGGCGCAGGCATGAAGCAACGCCGACGCGCCAATTCGGTCGTTTTGGCGCCAAACGTACCTATCAATTGCGCCGATTCGGTCGTTTTGGCGCCAGTCGAACCTAATTCCTGGCCGCGGTTCAGGTTGTGATGGCAACACGACAAAACGGGCGGATTCGGGTCCTGATCGTCGACGACCACGAGATGGTCCGGCAAGGCCTGATGGCGATGCTCCAGCCCGAGCCCGACTTCGACGTGGTCGGCCAGACCGGCTCCGGTGCGGCCGTGGTCGACCTTGTGGAAACGACCCGGCCGGACGTAGTTCTCCTCGACGCCCGCCTACCCGACGTCAGTGGTGTCGAGGTCTGCCGCCGGCTGGGTGTGTCGCATCCCGGCGTCGCGGTGGTGATCTTGACGACCTATACCGACGCCGACCTCGTCCAGGAGTGCCTCCAGGCCGGAGCTCGCGGGTACGTCGTCAAGAACGTCGAGAGCTTCAGCCTGAAGGAGAGCATCCGCGCCGTGCACCGGGGCGAATCTGTGCTGGCGCCTCAGGTCGCGGGCGCGGTCATCGAGCGGGTGCGCGGGCCGCAACACGCCGAGTCGGGCCGGGCCTCTCTGAACGCATCGCAGGTCGCGATCCTCCGCCTGATCAGCCGAGGCCACTCCAACCGCGAGATAGCGGCCGAGGTGCACTTGAGCGAGAACACCGTGAAAACCCACGTCCAGGAGATCTTCCGCAAGCTCGGCGTGCGCAATCGCGTCGAGGCCGCGATCCTGGCCGGGAAGTCGGGCTGGATCTGACCCCTCACCCGATCGGGTGACAGAGATTCGCCCCTCCGGGTGATGACCCCCGCCCCCGGCTCTGGTTTGGTAGACGGCGGAGGTGTGAGGCATGTTTCCTGCTGCTTTTGACTATCGCTCTCCATCCACACTCGACGAGGCGTTAGGTGTACTGGCCGAGCGCGGCGATGACGCAAAGGTCATGGCCGGCGGCCAGAGCCTCATCCCCCTCCTCAAGCTTCGATTCTCGCAACCACAGCTCATCCTCGACATCGGCCGCCTGCCCGGGCTGGCGGAAATCAAGCGCGAGGACGGCCACATCCGGATCGGCGCGCTGGTCCGCCACGTCGACGTCGAGCGAAGCGCCGAGCTGGCAAAGCACCTGCCGCTGATGGTCGAGGCCGTCCACTGGATCGCCGACCCGCTCGTGCGGAACCGCGGAACCGTGGTCGGGTCGGTCTGCCATGCGGACCCCTCCGGCGACTGGGGCTCGATCATGCTGGCGCTCAACGCGGAGCTGGTGGCGCAATCGAAATCAGGGGAGCGGGTGATCCCGATCGATGGCTTTTTCCAGGGCCCGTTCACCACCGGCCTGCGGCCAGACGAGGTGGCGACCGCGATCCGGATCCCTCTCCCGACCGGGCCTTCCGGCGGCTCTTACCACAAGCTCGAGCGCAAAGTAGGCGACTTCGCCACAGTCGCGGTTTCGGTGCAGCTCGAGCTCGACGGCCGCAAGGTCAAGAAGGCCGGCATCGGCCTGACCTCTGTGGGCGCAACGAACCTCAAGGCGAAGCAGGCCGAGGCTGGGCTGGCCGGCCGCGAGCTGACGGACGACGTGATCGCGGAGGCGGCACGACGCGCGGCCTCGTTCGCGGAACCGAAAGACGACATCCGCGGAACCGCCGCATATAAGAAGGACATAGTTCGGGTCTTCGTGCAGCGCGGCCTCAAAGCAGCCCTCGCTCGAGCCCAGGAGGTCAAGGCGTGAAGGTGACGATGCGCGTCAACGGGGCAGAGAAGAGCGGCGACGTCGAGCCGCGGGTTCTGCTCGTCGACTTCCTGCGTTCGAACCTCCTCCTCACCGGCACGCACATCGGGTGCGACACGACCAGCTGCGGCGCTTGCACAGTGCTGCTGGATGGAGAGCCGGTGAAGTCTTGCACCCTGCTCGCGGTGCAGGTCGACGGCCGCGAGATCAAAACAGTCGAAGGCATCGCCCAGGGCGCGAACCTCGCACCGATCCAGATCGGCTTCCACGAGGAGCACGGCCTCCAGTGCGGTTTCTGCACGCCGGGCATGATGCTGGTCGGCGAAGCACTGCTTCAGCGCAACCCGAATCCCACCGATGACGAGATCCGTTGGGCGATCAGCGGCAACATCTGCCGCTGCACCGGCTACATGAACATCGTCAAGGCGGTCCAGCACGCAGCGAAGCTGCAGGCCCAAGCGGCGAACGCGCCCGAAGCCAAACAGCCGGCGATGGCGGGAGGCGGGGAATGAGCTCCACCATGCACATGCACGGCGGCATCGGCGAGTCCATCAAGCGGAAGGAGGACGCGCGCTTCCTGCGGGGCAAGGGCAACTACCTCGACGACTTCGTGCTTCCAAACATGCTGCACATGGCGATCCTGCGCAGCCCACACGCGCACGCGCGGATCAAGTCCATCGACACGAAGGCCGCGTCGGCCAAGCCGGGCGTGATCGCTGTCGTCACCGGCGAGCTGATGGCGCAGCACAAGCTCGCGTGGATGCCGACGCTCAGCGGCGACACACAGGCAGTCCTCGCGACCGACAAGGTCCGGTTCCAGGGCCAGGAGGTTGCCGCGGTGGTGGCCGAGACCCTGTACCAGGCCGAGGACGCGCGGGACGCGATCGAGGTCGAGTACGAGATCCTGCAGGCGGTCACGAGCCCCGAGGGCGCCAAGGCGGCGGGCGCCCCGCTCATCCGCGACGAGAAGGAAGGCCAGAAGGACAACCACATCTACCGCTGGGAATCGGGCGACAAGACCGGCACCCAGGCTGCCTTCGCCAAGGCCGACAAGGTGATCAGGCTGCATACCTTCTACCCGCGCTGCCATCCCTCGCCGCTCGAGACCTGTGGGTGCATCGCCGACGTGAACGGCGTGACCGGAAAGGCCACCATCTACATGACGAGCCAGGCTCCGCACGCGATCCGGACCGTGTTCGCCCTGGTCACGGGCCTGCCCGAGCAGCAGATCCGCATCATCTCGCCCGACATCGGGGGCGGTTTCGGCAACAAGGTGCCTGTCTATCCCGGGTACGTTGTCGCGACCGCCGCCAGCCTCCTGATCGGCCGCCCGGTGAAGTGGGTCGAGGACCGCACCGAGAACCTCATCTCGACCGGCTTCGCCCGCGACTACCACATGACCGGTGACCTGGCGGTGGACAAGAACGGCAAGATGCTCGCTCTCCGTGTGCACCTGGACAGCGACAACGGCGCTTTCTTCTCCGACGCGCAGCCTTCGAAGTTCAAGGCAGGGCTCTTCCATATAGTCACCGGCTCGTACGACATCCCGACCGCCCACGTCACCGCCGACGGGTACTACACGAACAAGGCGCCGGGCGGCGTCGCGTATCGGTGCTCCTTCCGGGTCACCGAGGCGAGCTACCTCATCGAGCGCCTTGTCAGCAACGCCGCCATGGAGCTCGGGATCGACCAGGCCGAGTTTCGGAAGCGGAACTTCATTCAGCCCGAGCAGTTCCCGTACACCTCGGCCACCGGGTGGGTGTACGACAGCGGCGACTACCCCAAAGCCATGGACGTAGCGCTCGAGCAGCTCGGGTACGAGGAGCTGAAGAAGGACGTCGAGGCACGCCGGAAGAAGGGTGAGATCACAGGTATCGGCATCGCGAGCTTCACAGAGGTCGTGGGCGCCGGCCATGGAGCGGAATTCGACATCCTCGGCCTGAGGATGTTCGACAGCGCAGAGCTGCGCGTCCATCCCACCGGCAAGGCACTGCTGAGGATGGGTGTGAAGTCGCAGGGCCAGGGGCACGAGACGACGTTTGCGCAGATCGTGGCCGAGGAGCTCGGCATCCCCGCGCGGGACGTCCTCGTCGAGGAAGGCGACACGGACACAGCTCCGTACGGCCTCGGCACGTATGCGTCACGCAGCACGCCGGTCGCGGGCGCCGCGACGGCGATGGTCAGCCGCCAGCTCCGCGACAAGGCGCGCAAGCTCGCCGCCCACCTTTTGGAAGCGGACGAGGAAGACCTCGTGTGGGAGCGCGGGAAGTTCTACGTCAAGGGCTCGCCCGAGAAATCGAAGACCATCCAGGAGGCGGCGTTCGCCGCGTATACGAATCTCCCTGAGGGCATGCAGCCCGGGCTCGAAGGCGTGCACTACTACGACCCGCCGAACATGACCTACCCGTTCGGCACATACGCGGTGGTCGTCGACGTCGACAAGGGCACGGGCCAGGTCAAGGTGAAGCGCATGGTCGCGGTGGACGACTGCGGCGTCCGCATCAACCCGATGATCGTCGAGGGCCAGATCCAGGGCGGTCTCACCGAAGGCTTCGGCATCGCGTTCATGGAGCTCATCACCTTTGACGCCGAAGGCAACTGCATCGGCTCCAACTTCATGGACTACCTGCTGCCGACCGCCTGGGAGACACCCAAGTTCGAGATCGGCCAGACCGTCACCCCGTCACCCCACCACCCGCTGGGCGCCAAGGGCGTCGGTGAGTCCGCGACCGTCGGCTCGCCCGCGGCGTTCGTCAACGCGGTGATCGACGCCCTGTCTCCGTACGGCATCACCAACATCGACATGCCGGTCACCTCCGACAAGGTATGGGCGGCTCTCCGCTCGAAGGGAGTGACCGAATAAACGACGAAGTCGTCGACCTGCTTCACGAATACGCGACCGCCGGCACGCCCTGTGTGCTGGCGACGGTCGTGCGCGTCGAGCCGCCGACCTCGGCGCGCCCCGGCGACAAGGCGGTGATCACCGCCGACGGCCGGCTGCGCGGTTGGATCGGCGGCAGCTGCTCGGAGCCGATAGTCCGCCGCGAGGCGCTGCGGGCCCTGTCGGAGGGCGCGCCTCAGATGATCCGGATCGTGCCGGCGCCTGAGGTCAAGCAGACAAGAAAACGCGGCGAGCTCATGGTGGCGACGACATGCCCGAGCGGCGGTGCGCTGGACATCTTCATCGAGCCGCGCCTACCCCGGCCGCTGCTCCTGGTGTTCGGCGACAGCCCGGCGGCGCATACGCTCGTGCAGATGGGCTCGCTGGCCGGCTTCCGGACCTGCTCGGTTCATCCTGGAGCCCGGTCGGAAGAATTTGCCGCCGACATCGTCCTTGGCAGCCTGGACCTCGCCGAAGCCAGGGTGGGAGCTGATACGTGGGCGGTGGTGGCGACCATGGGCCACTACGACGAAGACGCGCTCGAAGCGGCGCTCGCGCACCCGGAAGTCGAAGTTGCTCTTGTCGCGAGCACGCGCCGGGCGGCAGCCATGCGCGAGGCGCTGAGCAGCCGCGGACTGGACGAGAGGACGCTGGCCAGGATCCGCACTGCAACCGGCAAGATGCGCGGTGTCAACCAGGAGGAGGTCGCCCTTCTCACGCTGGCCGAGCTGGTGGCCGCGCGAAGGAAGCGCGGGCATTCAGTCGCGGTCGTCGAGGCGCCGGCAGTCGTCTTCGCCATAGACACGGTCTGTGGCATGACGGTCGATCCGCTGACGTCGCAGCACAAGACGATCTATCGCGACCAGGCGTACTGGTTCTGCTGTTCCGGCTGCCAATCCAACTTCGAAAAGGAACCCGAGCGCTACCTCCGACCAATAGTCGCGTGACGAGCGCCGGGCTGATCCTCGCAGCGGGCTCCTCGCGCCGCATGGGAAGCCCGAAGCAGCTGCTGCTCATCGACGGCAGGCCCATGCTCGAGCTCGTGGTCGCGGAGGCGAACGCTTCGAAGCTCGACGAGGTGGTGGTCGTCCTCGGCGCCGTGGCGGACGAGATTCGCCCTCGCGTGGCCTTCGGCCGTGCCAGCATCCATGTCAATCCCGATCACGCCGACGGGATGGCTTCGTCACTCAAATCGGGCATCGCCAGCCTGGCTCCTGGGGTTGACCGAGTGGTCGTCATCCTCGGCGACCAGCCCGACGTTCGGGCTTCTCTGCTCGATGAGCTGCTCGAATTGCAAACGGCGTCTGGATTGCCGGCGGCCGCGCTCAGCTTCGACGGGCTTCTGCACCCGCCGGTCGTGCTCGAGCGCAAGCTGTGGGGCGATCTGCAGTCATTGCAAGGCGATGTGGGCTGCCGCGCGGTGATCAGGGCTCGCCCTGAGCTGGTCGCGCGGCTGCCGGCGGAGGGGAACCTGAGACACCCGGTGGACGTGGACACGCCGGAGGATTACGCGAGGATGCGCGGGGGGTAAGTTAGTTCTCCGTTTCTCCCAGCACGTCGCCGACCCTGAGCCGTTCGAGGTTGCTCATCCGGGATTGGGCGCGCGGCCCGAGGCGGTTGAGCACCGCGGCGACGACTCCTTCGACGACCGCCATCGCTCCGACAAGTGAGTCGAACGGTCCGACCTGATCGACGCCGGTCACGATCACCTGCTTGGCAAACGCCGAGGCGGGCGACAGCCACGGATCGGTGAACAGGATCACGTTGCAGCCCTGCGCCGAAGTCACCTGCGCGCTCTCGATGGTGTCCGCCTGGTAGCGGCGATAGTCGAAGATCACCAGCAAGTCGCCCTTGCGCATGTCGATGAGCTCTTGCGCCGGCGTGCTGCGCTCGGCATCCACCAGCCCGATTCCCGGCCGCAGCAGGTGCAGCTGGTGGGCGAGATAACGCGCCAATGGGGCGCTGACCCGTCCGCCGAGCACCATGACGCGGCGTCTCACATCGGAGAGCAGCTCGACCGCCTCGTTCACGTCGCGATGCGAGAGCACATCGAGCGTGATTTTCAAGTTGTGGGTGGCGACCTCGAGCGAATCGCTCAGCACGGAATCCGTCCCGCGGGCGGGCTCAGCGTCGCGATACCGGGTGAGCGGTGAGCTCAGGCGGGCCTGCACCTCGTTGCGGAGCGTTTCCTGGAACTCGGGATACCCGCTGAAGCCCAGCTTGGTGATGAAACGGGTCACCGTCGGGGGGCTCACCCGCGCGCGCTCGGCGAACCTGACGACGCTCTCGAGGCCCGCGATCGGGTACGAAGCAAGCAGGACCCTGGCGAGCTTTCGCTCGGCCGGGCTCAGGCTGTCGAGGCGCTGTCGGACCAGCTCCATGACCCGCGACTCCTGACCTGTGACGTTTGTTACATCTCGCTGCATCCCCACCCTTCTCGGATCATCCTTGACAACGATCCAGTCCCCTGATAGCTTCGCACGAAGCCCAGGCCACTGGGCGGTCGGTTAGGGCGTTAGAGGAAGGGAGGGGCTCCGCCATGAGCGTGCAGGCCAGGGATTCCGACGTCGAAGCACTCCACCGGATGGGCTACGCGCAGGAGCTGCGCCGCCGCATGTCGACCTTCTCCAACTTCGCGGTCTCCTTCACCATCATCTCGATCCTGTCCGGCTGTCTGACGCTGTACGCGTATGGCATGAACACCGGCGGGCCGATCGTCATGAACATCGGCTGGCCGATCGTCGGCATTTTCGTCACCCTGGTCGGCCTCGCCATGGCCGAGGTCTGCTCGAGCTATCCCACGGCCGGCGGTCTCTATTACTGGGCGGCCAAGCTCGGCGGGACCAACTCCGCGGCCTGGAGCTGGTTTACCGGCTGGTTCAACCTGCTGGGCCAGGTGGCCGTCACGGCCGGCATCGACTTCGGCGCGGCCTTCTTCACCTCGGCCCTGCTCAATCAGCTCTTCGGCTACACGCTTGACCCACCCCACATCATCGGCGTGTACGCCGTCATCCTCTTCCTGCACGGACTGCTGAACACGTTCGGCGTGCGCCTGGTCGCCATCCTCAACGACATCTCGGTCTGGTGGCACCTGGTTGGAGTCCTGATCATCGTGGGTGCTCTCTTCTTCATACCGTCGCACCATCAGTCAGCGCAATTCGTATTCACGGCGTTCGTCAATAACACGGGCTTCGGCAGCTCGGTCTACGTGTTTCTCATCGGGCTGCTGCTGGCTCAGTACACGTTCACCGGTTACGACGCCTCGGCACATATGACCGAGGAGACGCATAACGCCGCCATTGCAGGTCCGCGCGGCATCGTCTACTCGATCGTCGTCTCTCTGTTCGCCGGCTGGCTGCTGCTGATCGGTGTGACCTCAGCGATCCAGGACTACGGCAAGGAGGTTGCCGCGGTCGTGCCGCCGGCGCAGATCTTCGTCGACGCGGTCGGCCAGAACCTGGGCACCTTCCTACTCTTCATCGTCGTCGGCGCGCAGTTCTACTGCGGCATGTCCTCGGTCACCGCCAACTCACGCATGATCTACGCCTTCTCGCGCGACGGAGCGGTGCCGGGCTCGCAGTTCTGGCACCGGATCAACCCCCGCACACGGACTCCGACCAACTCGATCTGGTTTGCCGCCGTGGGCGCCTTCATCCTCGGCTTGCCCTACCTCTGGAACCCGGTCGCGTACGCGGCCGTGACGTCAATCGCCGTGATCGGCCTCTACATCGCCTACGGCATCCCGATCCTTCTGCGCCTCCTGGCCGGCGAAAAATTCCAGCGAGGGCCGTGGCACCTCGGCCGGTGGAGCTACGTGATTGGATGGATCGCAGTGATCTGGATTGCGTTCATCGCGATCCTGTTCATCCTGCCGCAGGCAGCGCCAGGCACCACCCTGACCACCTTCAACTACTCGATAGTGGCCGTCGCCGTAGTGTTGCTGTACGCGGGTGGCTATTGGTTCCTCTCCGCGAAGAATTGGTTCAAGGGACCAAAGGTTCAAGGGACAACGGAAGAGCTTGCGAAGATCGAAGCCGAACTCGCCGCCGCAGGGTAATCGCAGCGCGGCCGAGAATGACCGACCCAAGATAGGGATCACCGTCCACCCCAGGAGGGGCCTGGAGTATTTCATGCCCTACCGGCGGGCGG
>Ga0209011_1000376_pt1 | contig 17449 bp, 18 predicted proteins | sample BlaSpr_A8_OM1_M3_FD_187986 | JGI IMG/M metagenome (GOLD analysis project Ga0209011, IMG submission 187986) | Forest soil microbial communities from Thunder Bay, Ontario, Canada - Black Spruce, Ontario site 2_A8_OM1_M3 (SPAdes) (version 2) | ecosystem: Environmental > Terrestrial > Soil > Boreal... | reverse complement strand
CTCCGCCGCGGCCATCGCGAAGAGGGCATCGCCGAGTACGTGCAGCGCTACGCGCGGAGGCTCGAGTATTACTGCCGCCTGGAGCCCGGCAATTGGTTCAACTTCTTCGATTTCTGGGGCGACCAGCAATGACCCGCTCCCGCGGCAGCGCGCCCGGCATCTCCATCGAGTTGGAGGTCCCGTTCCACGACCTCGATGCGCTGCAGGTCGTCTGGCACGGCAACTACCTCAAGTATCTAGAAATCGCCCGCACCGCGCTGATGCGCTCGCGCGGGCTCGACGTCGAGCAGATCGTCGCCGCCGGCTATCGGCAGCTGGTGATCGAGGTGAAGTGCCGCTACGCGTTCCCGCTTCGCTACGGCGATCGCTTCCGCGTCGACGCCTGGTTCCGCGACGTCGCGAACCGGCTCAACATCGGCTACGAGATCTTCAACCTCACCCACCGGAGGCGCAGCCTGCACGGGCACACCATCCTCGTGACCACCGACCCCGAGGGGCGCTTGTTGCTCGAGACTCCCCATGCGCTCCTCGATCGCCTCGGCTAGGCGGGTGGCAGCGCTCGCCGCGGTGGTGCTCGCGGGCGCTGCGCCGGCCACCGAGCCCGAGGCGAAGGAGCCCGTCTCGCTCGGCGCGCTGCTCGCCCGTTTTCGCGCCCTCCCCGGCCTCGAGGCGCGCTTTCACGAGGTGAAGAAGCTGGCCCTGTTGAAGGCGCCGCTCATCAGCGAAGGCACCATCCACTACGCGCCGCCCGATCGCCTGGCGCGACAGACGACCCGCCCCGTCGCCTCCACCCTCGTCGTCGACGCCCGGGAAGTCCGCTTCGGCGACGCCGAGGGCAGCCAGTCCATCCCGCTCGAGGGGAACCCCGTGGTGCGCCTCTTCGTCGACGCCTTCCTCAAGGTGCTGGCCGGCGACCGCGGGGCACTCGAGCGCATCTTCGCCATCGACCTGCGAGCGTCGGCCAGGGGCTGGGTCATGACCCTGGAACCGCGGCTCGCGCCCATGACCGAGGTGATCGAGCGCATCGTCCTCGAGGGCAAGGGCGCCGTCCTCAGTAGGATGGTGATCCGCGAGAAAGAGGGAGACGAGACGGTCACCATTTTTAGCTCGGTCGACGTCGAGCGGCGCTACAGCGCCGAGGAGAAGGCGCGCGTCTTCGGCGTCGCAGCGCATTGACATGAGCGATCGACTCAAGATCGCGGCGGCGCTCCTGCTGCTTTTGGCCATGGGCCTGTTCTGCGCGAGGCGGCTGCGCGTCTCCACCGAGATCACCTTCTTCGTGCCCGACGCTGCGGACCAGGAGCTGGCGGAGATCTCGCGGCAGCTCCTGGACTCGCCGCTCACGCGCAGCATGATCCTCAGCGTCGAGGCGCCCGACGGGGAAACGGCCATCGCGGCGGGCAAGGGCCTGGCGGCGGCGCTGCGCGGCGATCCGGAGATCGCCTGGATCCGCAGCGGGCCGGGGCCGGGCGTCGCCGAGGCGTTCTACCGGCTCTTCTTTCCGCATCGCTTCCAGATGCTCTCCGGCGATCCGGAGCGCGAGCTGCCCGCGCGCTTGTCGGACGCGGGCCTTCGGCAGGCGGCCCGCAGGCTCAAGGGCCACCTCGCGCAGCCGCTGGGCGCGCTGGTCAAGCGCATCGCCGGCGACGATCCGCTCCTCGCGTTCGAGGAGCAGCTCAAGCGCCTCGAGGCCGCGCGCGCCGGGCCGCTCGAGGTGCGCGACGACCAGTTCATCACCGCCGACGGGCGATACGCCATCGTTTTTCTCGCGGCGCGCGGCTCGCCGTTCGACGCCAGATCGCAAGGGCCGTTCCTGGCGCGCATCCGCGCCGCCTTTGCCTCGGTCAACGCCGCCTTCGGGGGGGCGCTGCGGCTCGAGCAGAGCGGCGTGAACCGCTTCGCCGTCGACGCCGAGCGCATCGTGCGCAACGACATCGACCGCATCTCCCTCGTCTCGATCGCCGGCATCGTGGGCATCTTTCTCTTGCTCTTCCGCTCGCTGCGCGTGCTGCTCGTTTCCTTCGTCCCGCTGCTCTTCGGGCTGCTCACGGCCACCACCGCCGGGCTGCTGGTCTATGGCAGCCTGCACGGGCTCACCCTTGCGTTCGGCTCGACCTTGCTCGGCGTCTGCATCGACTACCCGATCCTTTATTTGAACCACCAGGCGCTCGAGCCCCACCCGGCGGGACCGTGGCGCACGCTGCGGCGGATCCGCGGCGCGCTCTTGCTCGGCGCCCTCACCACGCTCGGCGGCTTCGCGGGCCTCGCCTGGACCACCTTCCCAGGCATGCGGCAGATGGCCCTCTTTGCCACCGCGGGCATCCTCGGCGCGCTCGCGGCGACGTGGCTCCTGCCGCCCCTGGTTTCCCGCACGCCCGCGGCGGTGCCCCTCCACCGCGCCCTCGCCGACGGACTCGGCCGCCTGCTCGAGGCGATGCGCCGCAAGCGCGCGCTGCTGGCGGTGCTCCCGGCGGCCGCCGCCGCCCTCTGCGCCGCCGGGCTGCCGCGGCTTCGCTGGGCCGACGACCTCTCCGCCATCCAGCGGCCCAACCCGGCGCTGCTCGCCGAGGACGAACGGGTACGCGCGCGGGTGTCGCGGATGGACTCGGGTCGCTTCATCATCGCCACGGGGCCGACCGAGGCGACGGCGCTCTTGCGCAACGACCTCGTCCACGGGCGGCTGGCCGCCGCGCGCAGCGCCGGCCTGGTGGTGGACTTCCGCTCGCTCCACGATCTGGTCTTCTCCGAGGAGCTGCAACGCCGAAACCTGGCACAACTGGCGGCCTCGCCGCGGCTCTTCGAGCGCACCGCCGCGGCGCTGGAGGCCGAGGGCTTCCAGCGCGAAGCGTTCGGGGGCTTTGCGCGCGCGCTTCTGGGAGCGCCGCCGCCGCCGCTCGCGCTCTCGGAGGTGCTCGCCTCGCCGCTGGGCGACCTGGTCAGCCCGTTCCGCGTCCAGATGGCCGGCCAGGTGGGCATCCTCACGCTGGTGCGCGGGGTCCGCGATCCCGCCGCCCTCGAGCGGGCGCTCGCGGGGCTCGAGGGCGTGCGCAGCTTCGACCAGGGCACCTTTCTCTCGGCCGCCTATGGGCGCTACCGTACCCGCGCCCTGGAATTGATCGGCGCCGGGATGATCTTCGTCTTCGCCATGCTCTTCGCCGCTTACCGGAGCGCCAAGCTCATGCTGGTGGCCGGCTTGCCGGCGGTGCTGGCCGCGGCCACCGCGCTGGCAGTGCTCGCCCTCTTTGGCGTGGAGACCAACTTGCTGCACGTCGTCTCGCTGCTCCTGGTGCTGGGCATCGGCGAGGACTACGCCATCTTCCTGGTCGCGGGCGCCGTCGATCCAGGGGAGCTGAAGGCGAGCGCGATGAGCGTCGTGCTCTGCTGCCTCTCCGGCGTGCTCAGCTTCGGGCTGCTCGGGCTCTCCGAGATCCCCGCGCTGCGCGCCATCGGCGTGACCTGTGGTCTGGGCATTCTCTTGTCCCTGGTGCTCGCGCCGACGGCCTTGGTGCTGGTCGGGCGGGAGGCCCCCCGGTGAGCGCGCGCTTCATCCTCGCCGCGGCGCTGGCGTGCGGCTGCGGCGCGCTTCGCCCGACCCCGACCGCGCCGGAGTATCCCGGCGCGCTCACGCCGCCCTCGCTGCACGGCGGCGACTTCATCCGCTCGCAGAAAGTGGTGGCGCGCTACCGCGGCCGTACCAAGTCGTTTTCGGCTATCTTACAGAAACAAGCCGACACGCTCACGCTGATCGGCCTGACGCCGTTCGGCAGCAAGGCGTTCGTCATCGAGCAGGTGGGCATGGCGGTGAAGTTCACCTCGTACCTGCCGGAGGAAGTGCCCTTCCCGCCCCGCTACGTCCTCTTCGACATCCACCGCGTCTACTTCGGCGGCCTGGGAGGCGGCCCTCTGCCGGACGGCGAGCACGTCGCCGAAAAGGACGGCGAGCGCATCCGCGAAGTCTGGAAGGGCGGAAGGCTCTTCGAGCGCTCCTTCACGAGGCTCGCCGCCGATCCGCCGGGCGCGATGGTCATCGTCTACCAAGGGGGGATGACCCCCGGCGCATCGCCCGCGCAGATCGAGATCGACAACGGATGGGTCGGTTACCACCTCTCCATCGCCACGTTCGCCGAGGAGCGCCTGTGAGGCGTTCGTGCTAGCCTCCGTCGTCGAGGGTCGCCGGAAGGACCCTCTCCTGCATCGACATGACCTCGCGCTATCCCGTGACGGCATACGCGCTGTGCAATGCGCTGGGAGCAACCACGGCGGAGGTGATCGCGTCGCTGCGCGCCGGCCGGAGCGGACTTCGGCCCTGCCAGCTGGACGTTCCCTTCACCGCCAAGACCGGAGCGGTGCCGGGGCCGCTCGAGGCGCCGCCTTCCTCGCTCGCCCTCTGGGACACGCGGCTCGCGCGCATCGCGCTTCGCAGCCTGGACGAACTGGCCCCGCGCATCGACGCGGCCCGCAGCCGCTGGGGGCGCGACCGGATCGCCGTCATCCTCGGCACCAGCACCGCCGGCATCGAGGAGACCGAGCGCGCATGGGGCGCGCGCAAGCGCACCGGCAGCCTGCCCCCGGCGTACGACTGGGACCGGCAGCACGCATGCCACGCGCTGCTCGAGGTGGTGCGCGCGCGGACCGGGCTCCGTGGGCCGGGTTTCATCGTCTCCACCGCGTGTTCCTCGAGCGGCAAGGCGTTCGCCGCCGCCCACCGGCTGCTCGACGCGGGCGCCTGCGATGCCGTCCTGGTAGGCGGCGTGGACAGTCTCTGCCAGACGACGCTGCGCGGCTTCCACAGCCTGGAGCTGCTCTCGGAGGGGCCCTGCCGGCCCTTCGCAGCCGATCGAAAGGGAATCAGCATCGGCGAGGGCTGCGCGCTCGCTCTGCTCGAGCGGAGCGGCGAGGCCGCCGCGGCGCTGCTCGGCGAGGGCGAGACCTCCGACGCGCACCACATGACCGCGCCGCATCCCGAAGGAACGGGGGCGCGGGCCGCTATGGAGCAGGCGCTGGCCCGGGCGGGGCTTCGGGCGGAGCAGGTCGATCACATCGACGCGCACGGCACCGGGACGGTCCTCAACGACGCCGCCGAGGGCCGCGCCATCCGCGAGCTGTGGGGGGACCGGGTCCCGGTCGTCTCGACCAAGGGATACACGGGGCATCTGTTGGGCGCGGCCGGCGCGACCGAGGCCCTCTTCAGCGTCGTGGCCATCGAGCAGGGATGGATTCCGGCCAGCCTCGGCGCCGAGCCGGTCGATGCGCGCCTCGGCATCTGGGTCGCCACCTCGCTCCTCCAGCGCCGCTGCCGCGTGGTCCTGAGCAACTCGTTTGCTTTCGGCGGCAGCAACGTCAGCCTCGCGTTCGGAGCGGCGGCGTGAAGCCCGCGTGGGTCCTGGGGGCCGGCTTGTGGGCCCCCGGGTTCGAGGGCCTCGGCCCCTGGGTCGAGGGACGGCGGGCGGCCACGCCGGGCGAGCCGAGCGCCGCCATCGTCCCGCCGCGGCTGGCGCGGCGCACCAGCTTCCTCACGCGCATGGCGGCCGAGGTGCTCGGCCAGGCGGCGGCCGGGGCCGACCTGTCGCAGGTGATGACGGTCTACGCCAGCGCCTACGGCGAAGTGCAGACGCTCGCCGCGCTCTTGGAGATGCTCTGCTCCGACGGCATCTTCTCGCCGGCCCGGTTCCACAACAGCGTGCACAACACCGCCGGCGGCCACATCTCCATCGCGACTGCGAACCGCGCCTTCTCCACCACGCTGGCCGCCGGCGCGGAGACGGTGCCGATGGGCCTCTTCGAGGCCCTGGCGTTGCTCGACGATCGCGGTGGCCACGCCATCGTCGTCTTCGCCGACGAGGCGCCTGCCCAGTTCGGCCTCCCGCCGTTCGAATCGCTCGCGGTCGCGGTGCACCTGGCTGCCCAGGCGCCGCCGGCGGGAGCGCTCGCGCGACTCTCGGGTCTGCGCCGCGCCGATGGCCTCCGCGTCCCCGAGGTGCGGGCGGATTTCGTGCACAATCCCGTCGCGCCTTCGCTGGCCCTCGTCGAGGCGATCCGGCTGGGGCGCAGCGGCCCGGTCCCGCTCACGCTCGACCCGCGCGTCGGCTGGGTCGTCGACCTCCAGGCCGCGGAAGCGTCCAGATGAAGAAGCGCTATCCTCCCGTCGCCGAGCTGGTGCCGCACAGGCCGCCGATGATTCTCATAGACGAGATCGTCGACATCGGGGAGAAGTCTCTCTCGGCCCGCGTCGCGCTGACCGAACGATCGCCGTTCGTCGAGGAGGGCAAGCTGCCGGCGCTCGTCACCCTCGAGTACATGGCCCAGAGCATCGCCGCCTTCGCCGGGGCAGCCCGCTTGGCGGCGGGACAGCCGGTGCGTCTCGGGCTGCTCATCGCCTGCCGCGAAATGGAGCTGGAGGTCGATGCCCTGTCGGTCGGGGACGAGCTGGAAATCACCGTCGAGCAGGTCTGGACCGACGAACAGCTCGGCAGTTTCGATTGCCTTGTCACCCGCCGCGGTGAGAAGATCTCACGCGCAAGCTTGAGCGTGTACCAAGGCGATCTCTCGCCGGAGGGAGCGGGATGAGCGTACGGGCCCTCGTTACGGGGGGGAGTCGGGGGATTGGCGCGGCAATCGTCGAGGCGCTGGCGCAGGCGGGGCACCCGGTGGTGCTCAACTATCGCGAGAACCACGACGCGGCCCGAGCGGTCAAGGCCCGGGTCGAGGCGGCCGGCGGCCAGGTGCAGCTCTCCCAGTTCGACGTGGCCGACGCCGCCGCTACCGCCAAGGCCATCGAGGGCCTTCTCGCCGACGAGCGCCCCATCGGCGTGGTGGTGAACAACGCGGGCGTGGCGCGCGATGCGGCCTTCCCGTCGCTGGAATCCGAGGCCTGGAACCTGGTCCTGCGCACCACGCTCGATGGCTTCTACAACGTGACCCGGCCCTTGGTGATGCCCATGGTCCGGCGCAAGTGGGGACGGATCATCAACATCAGCTCGGTGTCGGGCATCGCCGGCGTGCGCGGCCAGGTGAACTACTCGGCCGCCAAGGCGGGCATCATCGGCGCCACCAAGGCCCTGGCGCAGGAGCTGGCCAAGCGCAACATCACGGTCAACGCCGTCGCCCCCGGCATGATCGAGACGGAGATGATGGGGGCGGCCCCCCTCGATCGGATCATGCCGCTCATCCCCATGCAGCGTCTCGGGCAGCCGCGGGAGGTCGCCGACGCCGTCGCGTTCCTCGCCAGCGAGCGGGCCTCGTACATCACCGGCCAGGTTTTGGTGGTCAGCGGGGGACTTTTGTGAGCCTCCGCCGCGTGGTGATCACGGGCGTAGGCGTGGCGAGCCCCATCGGCAACTCGCTCGCCGCGGTCTCGCTGGCGCTGCGCGAAGGGCGCCACGGAATCGCGACCCAACCCAGCTGGAACGCGCACGGCAACCTGGCCACGCGCCTGGCGGCGCCGGTCCGCGACCTCGACTTCTCCACCTACCCGCGGAGGAAGACCCGCACCATGGGCCGCGTTGCTCTGCTCTCGGTCCATGCCTCCGACCAGGCGGTGGCGGACGCCGGCCTCACGCCGGAGCAGCTCGCCTCGGGCGACGTCGGCCTCGCCTATGGATCGACCCACGGCTCCAGCTCGGAGCTGGAGGAGTTCTGCCGCACGCTCTTCCGCAACGAGAGCCTGCAGGGCCTGCCGTCCACCTCGTACCTCAAGTTCATGAGCCACACCTGCGCGGCGAACCTGGCGCTGTACTACGGAATCACCGGGCGCATCATGACCACCTGTTCCGCCTGCGTCAGCTCCAGCCAGGCCATCGGCTACGGCTACGAGGCGGTGAAGTACGGCTTCCAGGAGGCGATGATCTGCGGCGGCGCGGAGGAGCTTCACTTCACGCACGCCGGCGTGTTTGACATCCTCTACGCCACCTCCAGCACGTACAACGACCACCCCGAGCTGAGCCCGCGCCCCTTCGACGCGCGCAGGGACGGGCTGGTGATCGGCGAGGGCGCAGGGACGGTGGTGCTCGAGACATACGACCGGGCCGCCGCCCGCGGCGCGCACGTCTACGCGGAAGTGATCGGCTACGGCACCAACTGCGACGGCAGGCACATGACCAACCCCTCCGCCGAGGGGATGGCGGGCGCGATCCGCCTCTGCCTCAAGGACGCGGGCACCTCGATCGACGCCATCGACTACGTCAACGCCCACGGCACCGCCACCGAGCTCGGCGACATCGCGGAGAGCGCCGCCAGCTTCCAGGTATTGGGAGACAAGGTCCCGTTCAGCTCGACCAAGGGCTACACGGGCCACACGCTGGGAGCCTGTGGCTCGCTCGAGGCCGCTTTCTGCCTGGCGATGATGCGCGACGGCTTCATCGCGGCCAACCGCAACCTCGACGAGGTCGATCCGCGCTGCGCGCCGCTCAACTACGTCCGCGGCGGTCCGCGCGAGGCGCGGCCGCGGACGATCATGACCAACAACTTTGCCTTCGGCGGCATGAACACCTCGCTCCTCTTGCGCGCGGTGTGAGGCGCGGGCCATGGACCTTCCGGCTTCCTGCGACGTGACCATCCTCGGTGCCGGGCCCGCGGGCTCCTCGGCGGCGGCGCTGTTGCACCAGGCGGGCTTCTCCACGGTGGTGCTGGAAAAGCAGCAGTTCCCCCGCTTCGTCATCGGCGAGAGCCTCTTGCCCCGCTGCATGGATCTGCTCGGCGAGGCGAATCTGCTCGAGGCCGCGAAGAGCCGCAACTACATCATCAAGCGCGGCGCGCTCTTTTTGCGCGGATCCGAGCGCTGTGATTTCAACTTCGCGTTCCAGCACACCAAGGGCTGGGAATGGACCTGGCAGGTCCCGCGCGCCGACTTCGACAAGACGCTGGCCGACGCGGTCGCGCAACGCGGCGTTCCCATCGCCTATCAGCACGAGGTGGTCGGCATCGACTTTGCCGGCGCTCCCACCGTCACTTTCGCGGACGCGGCGGGAAGGCGGGGGACCATCCGGAGCCGCTTCGTCATCGACGCGAGCGGGTACGGCCGCGTTCTCCCTCGCCTGCTGGCCCTCGAGTCGCCCTCCGACTTTCCCCAGCGCAAGGCGGTCTTCGCCCACCTGCGCGGCGACAAGCGCAAGCCGGGTCCCGACGAGAACCGGATCTGGATCGCCTGCCTCCCCAGCGGCGCGTGGATCTGGATCATCCCTTTCAGCGACGGGCTGACCTCGTTTGGCGTGGTCGGAGGGGTGGAGGCGTTCGAAAGCTATCCCCCCGCCGCGGCCGATTGCCTGCGCGCCGTCATCGCCGACCCGAACTTCGCCCGGCTCCACCAGGCGGAGTTCGAATTCGAGCCGAGGACCATCGCCGGCTACGCCTGCACCGTGAGCCGGCTCCACGGCGAGGGCTTCTGCCTGGTGGGCAACGCCACCGAGTTCCTCGACCCGGTCTTCTCCTCGGGCGTGACGCTGGCGCTCGAGTCGGCGAACCGGGCCGCCAAGACGCTGATCCGTCAGTTGCGCGGCGAGGCCGTCGACTGGGAGAGCGACTACGCCAGCTACATGAAGCGGGGCATCGACGTCTTCCGCACCTACGTCACCCGCTGGTACGACGGCACGCTCCCGCGCATCTTCTTCGCGCCCAACGCCAAGGAGCCGGTGAAGCGCATGATCTGCTCGGTGCTGGCCGGTTACGTCTGGGACGAGAGCAACCCCTTCGTCGCCCAGCACCAGCGCAAGGTCGCGCAGGTCGCACGCCTCGTCTCGTAACCATGCTCCTCGGCCGCGGCGGGATGGCGCTTCTGCTATCGGCCGCGGGGGCCGCGGCCCCGCCGCAAGCGCAGCCCGCCCAGACGGCTCGGCTCGAAGGAGAGGTGGTCGACGAGGCGGGGGCGGCGGTGGAAGGAGCGACGATCGCCGCCGGCGGGGTGTCGGCGATCAGCGACGCAAAGGGCAGCTTCGCGCTGGTGGTCCCTCTCGCGCCCGGTGGGGCGACCGTGGTCACCGTCCTCAAGACGGGCCTCGACCCTGCCCTCTTCGAGGAGCAACTGCGGACGGGCGAGACGCGCCGCGTCCGCTACCGGCTCGCGCACGGCGCGCTGAGCGCCACCGTCAAGGGGAGCCGCCTCTTGCCGAGGCTGCCGGCGATCGAGCGCGATCCGATCGTCGGCCACTACGCGATCACCCGCGCCGACCTCGATCGCGTGCCGGGCGCGATGGAGGACATCTCGCGCGCCGTCGCCAACCTGCCCGGCGTGGTCGCCGACCCCGACCTGCTCGCGACCCTGTTCGTCCGCGGCGGCGGACCGGACGAGCTCATCATCTATCTCGACGGGGTGCCGCTCGAGAACCCGTTCCACCTGGGAGGCTTCACCAGCGTCTTCAACCCCATGCTCATCGAGTCGGCCGATCTCTGGGTGGGCGTCACGCCGGCGCGCTACGAGCCCTCGCTCTCGGGCGCGCTCGACGTGCGCTACACGACCAGCGAGGCGGGCCGGCTGCGGGTCGAGGCCGACCTCTCCATCCAGACCGCCAAGGTCCGCGCGGATGCGCCCACCGGCGTCGAGGGCCTGAGTGTGGTGGCGGCGGCGCGGCGCAGCTTCTTCGAGCTCTACTTCGCCGGCCTGCGCGCGCTCCACCTGGTGGGCAGCAACTACGTCGCGCCGGACATGAGCGAATACTTCGCGCGGGTGCTCTACCGCCGCGGCAGGCATCTGCTGAGCGCCAGCTACCTGCTCGCCTCCGACGGCTTCGCGGTGGTGGCCAAGCCGGGCGAGCCGGCGCTCTTCGGATTCGACGGCGGCGTCAAGCTCTCCAACGTCCTGCACCTGGGCGCGCTGCGGGATCGGGTCGATCTCGGCGGCTCGCGCGAGCTTCTGCTGACCTTGGCCGCCACCCACGACGCGCAGGCGACGTCGGTCACCGGAAGCACGGCGTTCGCCCGCGACGTGAGCCGCTTCGAAGCCCTGGGGGAAGCGAGCCTGTCGCTGCCGTTTTCCCAGAGCAACCGCCTGCAGCTCGGCGCGCACGTGCGCCGCCAGAGCTATGACCTGCACGGGCAGGTCCCCGACGCGCGCGGGCTGGCGCCCTGGATCGCGCTGCCGATCGTCGACACCGGCGAGCCCAACCTCGAGGTGAGCCCGCGGCTCGTGCGCACCGTCGCCGCTGCCTGGGGCGAGCACCTTTTCCGCCCCTGGCCGGCCTTGGCGTTCGAGGCCGGGGCGCGCCTCCAGTCCAACACCGGCCAGGCGGTCTACTCGGTGCGGCTGGCCAGCTCGCTTGCGCTGCCGGTTGGGACGGTCGTCAAGATCGAGGGGGGCATCGCCACCCAGCAGGCGAGGAACCCGCTCGTGCTCGACGCGGCGTACGGCAACCCGCAGCTCCTTCCCGAACGCTCGCGGCAGGTGGTGCTTGGCATCGAGCAGCCGCTGCCCTTTCGCGCCTTGGTGCGCGTGGAGGGATACGCCAAATGGCTCGACCGGCTGGTGGTCAACCCGGACAGCGACGAGGGTGTGCGCGCGTTGCTCGCCGAGGGGCAGCCTGTTTTCCAGAACCTCGGTTCCGGGTTCGCGCGCGGGGTCGATCTGCTGTTCCTCGGCCGCACGGCTCTGCTCTCCTACGGCCTCTCCGGCGGCCTCTTGAGCGCCGAGCGGACCAACCCGCTCGCCGCCAGCAACAAGACCTACCCGGCGCCGTGGGACCAGCGGTTTTCGCTCTCGGCGAACCTCTCGGTGACGCCGGCGGATGGGTGGCTGGTGAGCGGGCGCGCGACCTTCCACACCGGCCGCCCCACCACCGAGGTGACAGGCTTCGCGCGCGACGATGCGCGCCAGCGTTACCTCCCCGCCTTCGGAGCGACGAACGGCGCCCGCTATCCTTCGTACTTCGAGAGCTCGATCCGCGTGGAGCAACGGTTCAAGGCGGGAGGCCTGGAGCTCGCGTGGTACGCTGAGCTGCTCAACGTGACCAACGCGCAGAACGTCTTTCTTTACGTCTACGGCAAGGGCGACTACGCCAGCGGAACGCCACCCTCCCTGGGCACCTTCAATCACCTGCCGATCCGGCCGTTCCTGGGAATCCGCGGTGAGAATTGACGGCGTGCTGCCCAGGGCAGTGGCCAGGCTGCGCGGGCGATTCGAGGCGCTCAAGGCGGAGCACTCGTCGGCCACCCGCCTGGGGGTCGCGGTCGGCGTGGGAGTTTTCTGCGGTCTGAGCCCTTTGATCGGTTTCCAGTTCTTCCTCGCGCTGGGACTTGCCTGGCTGTTGCGGCTCAACAAGCTGGCGGTGATGCTCGGATTGCAGATCTCCGTGCCGCCCATCACGCCGCTGGTGGTGCTCGCCGAGATCCAGCTCGGCGAACTTCTCCTCCGCGGCCGGTTGCTCCCGCTCTCGCTGGCGCGCATCCGGGCCATGCCGGGCCGCGAGCTGCTCGAAACGTTCCTCGTCGACCTGACCGTCGGCGGGCTGACGAGCGGTGTGATCGCCGGGGCCGCGCTTGGCGCGATCACCGCCCGGCTCATCCAGCGCCGGCGCCGGGAGACGCCGCCACCAGCTCCGACAGCGTGACCGACCGGAGCTGCTGGACCTCGAGCAGCTCGAGCAGCTGCGGAAGCACGGCAGCGGCGATCGGCATCCGCGCGCGGTGCAGGCTCGCATCGTGCAAGACGAGGATCGCCCCGGGCCGTATCTGCCGCTCGAGCCGCGCGAGGGCCTGCGCGGGCGTGGTGCCGGCGGCCCCGTCGCGGGCGGTCGCCGTCCAGCCGATCAGCTCCAGGCCCGCCAGCGCCGCGGCCCGGCTCACGCGCGGCGAGAGGAGGCCGACGGGCGGCCGGAACCAGCGCGGCCGCCGGCCGCAGACCGACTCGATCAGCGCGCTCGTCCTCTCCAGCTCGGCCGCCAGGCGCGCGGGACCGGCAAACGCCGTCAGATACGAGTGGCACCAGGAGTGGTTTTCGACCGCATGGCCGCCGCGAGCGATCTCCGCCAGGGCTTGCGGATCGCGCGCGGCCCGCTCGCCCACCACGAAGAAAGTCGCGCGGTGGCCCCGGGCATTGAGCGCCGCGAGCAGCTCCGCGGTGTGCCCGCCTGGGCCGTCGTCGAAAGTGATGGCGACCTCGGGGCGCGAGGTGTCGACCGAGACGAGCGGCCGCGCGAAGATGCCGCTCGCCTGAAGGAAGACGCCGGCGGCGAGCACGCCGACCAGCAGCGCCAGCGCCAGCGCCGCCAACCAGGCCGGCGGGGGGCGGCCGGCGGCGGCGAGGAGCGCGAGCAGCAGGCAAGCCCCGCTCGCCGCAATCAGAAGGACGCGACCGAGGGGCGAAGCGAGTCGGCCTACCGGCGCAACCATCGGGAGGCAGACGGCTACCACGTGAGATCGGCGCGCGTAAAGGCGGCGCATTTGACCTGAGAATCATGGACGGAAGATGATGCGTGCAAAGGAGGGGGATGACATGGGGGACGCCCGGTCCGGTCTGGTTCGAATCGCGCTCGCCCTGGCAGCCGCGCTCTCCCTCTGTTGCGCCCGAGCGGCGGGCCCGATGCGGATCCCCCTGCGCTGGGCGCCAACCGACGACATCCGCATCCCCGTGGCCGCGGTCGACGCTCTCAGCAGACAGGCGATCTACGTCGGATCGTTCGCCGACGCACGCCAGGACCGCGGCTCGATCGGCAAGAACACCGAATCGCGCATCGACACCAAGCCCAAGGACGACTGGCTGGTCTCCACTCCCGACGACGTCGCGGTCTTTCTTTCCGGCCGCTTCCGCGAAGTCCTCAAGGCAAACGGCGTCCCCACGGTCGCCTCGGGCGCCACGCGGGTCATCAAGGCCGAGGTGCGGCGGTATTTCGTCACCGAAGGGGAAACCTACCAGGCGGACGTCTTGCTCCGATTCACGGTCGAGGACGGCGCGGGGCGGACGCTCTGGCAAGGCCTCGCCGAGGGCCACGCAAACCGGTGGGGACGTTCCTACAGCGAGGAGAACTATCAGCAGTCGCTCTGCAATGCGTTTCTTGAAGCGACAAAGGACGTCATGCAGAATCGGGAGTTTCTCGACGCGTTCCGCACCTAGTGCCTTTAACTTGACGTCGGTTCGTCGCCTGCCAACATGCAGCACATCTCAAACCAAGGGAGCCCTCTTCTCGGGGGCAAGGAGGATACGTTGAAACGCCTCGGTACGTTCGCTTTGCTCGCAGCTGTCCTCACCTCGAGCGTCGCCTACTCGAAGGAACCCATCGCCAAGAAGGAATCCACCGCCAAGAAGGAGACCACGACCAGGAAGGACTCCACCGCCAACACCATCCAGGACACCGGCACGCACACCCGTCCGAACGAGTTGTCGCTGCTGGCGTATTTGCCCTGGTACTACGGCTTCGGCATCGGCGTGACCGCCCGCTATTCGATCGTCATCCTGCCGGACGGCTTCCTACCCAACATCAACGACTCGTTCGCCATCGAGCCGGGCGTGAGCTTCGAGCACGCGTCCTGGGGCAGCGGCCCCTTCAGCTACAGCTACAACTCCTTCGCTCCCTATGTGATGGGCACCTGGTCCTTCCACTTCTCGGAGGAGTTCCGCGCCTACGGCGGGCTCGCGATGGGGTTCCGCGTCTACTTTGGATCGGACACGGGCTTCGTCAACCCGAGCGCGTTCACCATCGACCCGGTGGCGGGCATCTTCTACAAGTTCTCGCCGAACATCTCGTTCCGCGGAGAGCTTGGCTACCTCGGCCCCAAGGCCGGCATCGCCATCGCCCTCTAGCGCCCGGTTGGGGCCGGTCCCGCCGATGCACAAGCTCGTCCTCCTTCGCCATGGCCAGAGCACCTGGAACCAGGAGAACCGCTTCACCGGCTGGGTGGACGTCCCGCTGAGCGATGCGGGCGTGGGCGAGGCGCACGAGGCGGGCCGGCTCCTGGGCGAGGCGGGGTTTCTCTTCGACGTCGCGTACACGTCACTGCTCAAGCGGGCCGTCAAGACGCTCTGGATCGCGCTCGAAGAGCTCGACCAGATGTGGATCCCGGTCATCAAGAACTGGCGCCTCAACGAGCGCATGTACGGGGCGCTGCAGGGCCTGGACAAGGCGGAGACGGCGCGGCGCCACGGCGAGGCGCAGGTGCTTCTCTGGCGGCGCAGCTTCGACATCGCTCCGCCGCCTTTGTCGAAGGACGACCCGATGTGGCCGGGCCGCGACCGGCGCTATGCCGATCTCCGCCCCGAAGAGATTCCTTTGACGGAGAGCCTCAAGCTGACCATCGATCGCTTTCTCCCCTATTGGGAGAAGGAGATCGCGCCGGCGGTGCGCGCCGGCAGGCGCGTGCTCATCGCGGCCCACGGCAACAGCCTGCGCGCGCTGGTGAAACACCTCGACGGCATCGGAAACGACGAGATCGTGGGACTCAACATCCCCACCGGCATCCCGCTCATCTACGAGCTGGACGAGCGGCTTCGCCCATTGCGGCACTACTACCTGGGCGACCCCGAGGCGGCAAAGAAGGCGGCCGAGGCGGTGGCGAGACAAGCCAAAGCGAAGTAGCGGGCGCCCGTATAAGAAAGTTGTCATGAAGAGGACGCTCGCCGCCGCCGCCGCGTTCACTTGTGGTACGGCCCGCCGCGGAGGATTTCGAAGGCGCGGTAGAGTTGTTCGAGAGCGATCACGCGGGCGAGGCGGTGTGGCAGGGTGAGCCGGGACAGCGACCAGGTGAACCGCGCCTTCGCGCGCAGAGTTTCGGCCAGCCCCTCGTCGCCGCCGATGCAGAGCGTGAAGCTGGCCGTCCTTCCCACGCGCTCAGCCAACTCCGCTGAAGTCAGCTCGGTCCCGCGCTGATCGAGCGCCCACAGCTCGCCTTGGGTTTTTCCCAGGAGCGTTTCGGCCTCCCGGGCCGGGTCCGACGCTTTGAGCTCAAACAATTCCAGCAAAGCGAATCGGCCGATGCGCTTGGCGTACTCGGCGGCCAGCGCCGCCGTCTCGTCCTTGTCCTTGCCGACCGAGACGACGCGGATCTTCAGGGCTCGACCCGCGGGGCGTCCGCCCAGAGGCCCTCGAGGTCGTAATGCGCGCGCTCCTCCTGGTGGAAGACGTGCACCACCACGTCGCCGAAGTCGAGCAGCACCCAGCGGCCGCCGCGCTGCCCCTCCGAGCCGATGACGCGATGCCCCTGCGCGGTGAGCTCCTTCTCCACGCCGTCCGCGATGGCCTCGAGCTGCCGGTCGCTCGTGCCCGAGCCGATGACGAGGAAGTCGGTGTACCCAGACACTCCGCGGAGATCGAGGATCACCACCTCATCGGCCTTCTTCTCCAGCGCGGCGCGGGCCGCCGTCACGGCCGTGCGCTGGGAATCATCGTCGATCCGCACCGCGGCGCGCGCGGCCGTGCGGGCGGGGCTCGAGCCTTCTTGCGAGAGAGCGATCTGGCTGGGCGAGTTGGGCATCCTGCTTTTTCCTCCGGGCTTCATGTACGGACCTGGCCGTCTCCCCGCACCACAAAGCGGGTGCAGGTCAGCTCGCGCACGCCCATGGGGCCGTAGGCGTGCAACTTGCTGGTGCTGATTCCGATCTCGGCGCCGAGCCCCAGCTCGCCGCCGTCGTTGAAGCGGGTCGAGGCATTCCACAGCACGCAGCTCGCGTCGACCTCGCGCAGGAAGCGGTCGGCCAGCGCGCGGTCCTGTGTGCAGATCGACTCCGTGTGCCGGCTGCCGTACTTCGCGATGTGCCGCAGGGCGCCCTCGACCCCGTCGACCACCGCGACGGCAATTTTCAAGTCGAGGAACTCGCGTCCAAAATCGTCGGCCGCGGCCGGCACGCCGCCCGGGCAGAGGGGAAGCGAGCGCTCGTCGCAGCGGAGTTCGACGCCTTCGTCGCGCAGCGAGCGGGCCAGCCGGGGCAGGGCGGCCTGCGCAACGCGCGCATCGACGAGGAGGCATTCGAGCGCATTGCACACGCCCGGCCGCTGCGTCTTTCCGTTCACCGCCAGCCTTTCCGCCACCCCCAGGTCCGCGTCTGGAGCGACGTAGAGGTGGCAGACGCCAAGGTAATGCTTGATGACCGGCACGCGCGACCGCTCGGAGATGAATTTGATCAACGACGGCCCGCCGCGCGGGATGCAGAGGTCGATGTGCTCCTCGAGTTGCAAGAGCTCGTCGAGCAGCGGGCGGTCGGGCGGCACCAGCTGGACCGCGTCCTCCTCGAAGCAATCGATGATCGCCGAGTTGGTCTGCAGCGCTTCCGATCCTCCGCGCAGGAGCGCCGCGTTGCCGCTGCGCAGGCAGAGTGCCGCCGCCTCTGCCGTCACGTTCGGCCGCGCTTCGTAGATCATCAGCACCACACCCAGCGGCGCGCGCACCCGCTCGACGCGCAGGCCGTTGGGCCGCGTGTATGACTCGACCACTTCGCCCACCGGGTCGGGCAGCGCGGCCACCTCGCGCATGGCCCGCGCCACGCCGCCGATGCGCTTCTCGTCGAGGATGAGCCGATCGAGCAGCGGCGCGGCCA
>Ga0209011_1000375_pt1 | contig 17469 bp, 17 predicted proteins | sample BlaSpr_A8_OM1_M3_FD_187986 | JGI IMG/M metagenome (GOLD analysis project Ga0209011, IMG submission 187986) | Forest soil microbial communities from Thunder Bay, Ontario, Canada - Black Spruce, Ontario site 2_A8_OM1_M3 (SPAdes) (version 2) | ecosystem: Environmental > Terrestrial > Soil > Boreal... | reverse complement strand
GCTTCTGCAGCTGGATGCCGAGCAGCAGCGCGGCGATCGCCAGAACGGTCAATGGCAGCGAAGCGGCGAGCAGGGGCAAGCTTCCCGGACCAGCCAGGCTCAAAGTCGCCGCCTGAATTGTCTTGCCGGCAATGAAGCATAAGTTGAGCATCTGCGTCAGCGCGAGCGGAGGCAGTTCGAGCATCATGAAATAGATCACCAGCGGCGGCGCCGAGACGTTCACCGCGCCCGAGAACAAGCCCGCGACGACGCCAAAGGCGGCGCCCGACGCGGCGGGACGACGCCTGATCCAAGTCAAGTCGAGTTGCCGGATTCTGTCCTGCAACAGGAACACGACGATCATCGCCGCTAGCAGAAGTTGCAGCACCTCGGGTGGTGCCACGAGCAGGAAGTGTGTGCCGACCATCGTGCCCAGGACGACCCACACCGCGATCGGCCAGTGCCTGCCGATGCTCTCGCGCCAGTTGCCTCCACGCACTACGCTGATCACATTGACGGCGATGTTCGGCACGACGGTAATCAGCACCGCTGTCTTGATGTCGATAAGCAGGGCGACCAGCGGCGTGGAGACCAGCGGGAAGCCGAAGCCGATGGCCCCGTGCGTGATGCCGCCCACGATGACGATCGCAACGAGCGCGGCGATCATCGCCGGAGTGAACAAGGTGTCGAGTCCGAACATCACAGCGGCGTTTAAGTGATCCGTGTCACCGCTTTAGTCGGAGCTTCCCCAGCGGCCGAGGGTATGTGCATGTTCAGCACCGGCGACATCGCTGAGGTACGTCGGCCGATCCGGGCCCGGTATCGCACGATCGAATACCGCCGGCGCCGTGGCAAGCAGGCCGGCGCGCGTGTCGGGGTTCGACGCCGCCTGCTCCAGCGCTTCTCGATCGGCCCAGACGGGCCTCCCGGAAACAATGCGCAGATAGATGCGTCCGGTATTCCGATCCGCGAAGTTGATCTCCCGAAATCTGTCGATACATTGCCTGAGAAAACCCGTGTTGTTCTCCGGCGCCAGGAGTCCCTTGTCGCTGTAGAGAAACTCCGGAGCGGTGGCATCGATGTTTACCCTGCGGTATCGCTCGACATCGAGCGCGCACTTGACGTCCAGCACATTCAACGTGTCATTCCAGCCAAACGCGACCGTGCGCGGGCGGTCCCCGAGCTGCACGCTGTTGTCGAGAAATTCGAAATGCACGCGCTTGTCGGTGCGCTGTATCCAGGTAAAGAAGAGCTGCGGCATTCCCGAGTATGCCTCGACGCTGTGCGCGAGCGTGTCGTCGACAGCTTTATAGCGGCCGACGTCGAGCCCGCGCTTCCAGGCGCGCTCTACGAGCGAACCTGGAGGTGTGATCATGAAGAAGAGATAGATGGTGTGGCCAAACCGTGTCAGCAGATTGCTGCCGGCCTCGTCCGAATCGGGAGCGAAGCTGTCGAATCGGAACCGATCGATCAGCAGATGCGACATGTTTCCGCGCTCGGCCTTTCGCGCCATATAGCGATCGAGTTTCTGATCGACGATCTGCAGTTCCTCTCCCGTGAAAGTGGCTCCGTACTTATAGACAGGGCCAAGAGTTTCGTAGTCGAGCAACTGCTTGCGCCAGATGTCCGGACTGATGAGCGCAAATTCGCTCCAGGTCACACCGATGTCGCCTGCGAGCCTCCTTTGCAGCGGGCGCAATGTGCTCTTGCCCGCGGCAGAAGCCCCTTTCGTATTCATGACGACTGGCTGCTCTTGCCGCGGTAGCAGGCTATAGCCCTCGCTCTTGGCGGTATTCATTAGCCACGGCTCGATCAGCCGGCCGATTTCCTCGCTCCCAAAATGGTTGCAGGCGATGTCGGTGACGAGCGACGCAATCAGTTCGCGGCTGCCCCAGATGCCGCCGTGGCGGATGAGCAACGCCGATACGACTTTCGAAAGAGCGCGATACGCGGCTTCCTCCGCTCCGTGACCCGACGAATGCGCCTTTGTCGCCCAGGCCGCGAGGAGCTGACCCTGGTCGCGTACGCCGGAGTCGGCGACTTCGGCGTTCGCGCGCCCGCGTCTGAAATAGCTCAGCAATTCGCGCTTCGGCGCCTGCGACGTGGGGGCAGAAACCGCGGTGGGTGCGGCAAAAAAGCTCGTCAGCTCGTTCTCGATGATTCCCGACAGCCTTCGCCTCGCCGCATCGTAGACTGCATCGATATCGCTCATTCTGGGCTCGATGCATCGCTCCAGAAGCACGCGCGTCATCTGCCGGAAATTGATGCCGAGATCTTCGATGCGCGATCCGTCGGGAACCGAGAGATCGGCGGTCACGCGAAGCAGGACTTCATGCAGGGCCAGCCGCCGCGGTCGGAAGATCACGAGCTCCCTGATTTCCAGGCCCGTGAGATCATGCAATTCTCCGGCGTCGGCAACGTTTGTGAAGACGTTGTCGGGTCGAAAGATCGTGCAATAGTGGAGAAGGTGCGCCGGAACCTGCGATTGGATCCCCGGGTTCCAAGGTCCGAATGGAGAATTTGTAGCACTCGCAGCGAAAATCATCTCGATACTCGATCCCGTCGTCAAATAAGGTCTCGACATCGGTTCAGGAGTCGGTCGAACGAACCCCGAAGCCACGGCTCGCGGTCTGCTTTTTCGGACAATGCTAGCATCGGACCTCGTGCTCGGGATCGGCAATCGACGGGAGAATCGCCAACCCGGTTCGATCGAAGTCGATACGAAGGGTCGAAAGTTCGCGTGTGTCGACTCGAACCGACCCAGGGTCGGGCGCGTGTTTGGCCCCGACTACTCGAGGCAGGGAGCGTATGCCGAAATTCAATGCCAATCTGACGATGCTGTTCAACGAGGTCGACTTTCTCGACCGCTTCAAGGCGGCGAAGGACGCAGGCTTCAAAGGCGTCGAATACCTGTTCCCGTATCCCTATCCCAAGGAGGACTTGGCCGAGCGCCTCGAGGCGAATGGGCTTACGCAGGTGCTGCACAACCTGCCCGCCGGCGATTGGGCCAAGGGCGAGCGCGGCATCGCCTGCCTGCCCGACCGCGTCGGCGAGTTCCAGGACGGCGTCGGCAAGGCGATCGAGTATGCAGGTGCGTTGCAATGCCCGCAGATCAATTGTCTCGCCGGCATCGCCCCGACGGGTGTCGATCCGGCCAGGATCCGCGAGACCTTCGTCCGCAACCTGCAGTTCGCGGCAGGCAAGCTCAAGTCGGCCGGCATCCGGCTGCTGATCGAGCCGTGCAATACGCGCGACATTCCAGGCTTCTTTCTCAACCGGTCACAGCAGGCGCTCGACATCATCAGCGACGTCGGCTCGGACAACCTGTTCCTGCAATACGACATCTACCACATGCAGATCATGGAAGGTAATCTCGCGCCGACGATCCAGCGCAATCTCGGCAGCATCCGCCACCTGCAGCTCGCGGACAATCCCGGCCGCAACGAGCCGGGTACGGGCGAAATCAATTACCCGTTCCTGTTTCAATTCATCGATAACCTCAGCTATTCCGGCTGGATCGGCTGCGAATACAAGCCGGCGAAGTCAACGCTGGAAGGGCTGGGATGGATCAGGCCCTATCTTTGAAAATCCAAGCTGCCGCCAATCATTCACTCGAACCGCAAAGGACAGGAGCATGAGCAAGGTTGGGTTCATCGGGATGGGCATCATGGGCAAGCCAATGTCGCTCAACTTGATCCGCGGTGGCCATGAGCTCTACGTCCATTCGCGGCACGGTGCCCCGCAGGAGCTCGTCGCCGCGGGCGCTACGGCTTGCGACAGCGGCATGGAAGTGGCCCGGAAGGCGGACACGATCATCACCATGGTGCCGGACACGCCGGATGTGGCTGCCGTGCTGTTCGGCGCGAAGGGCGTCGCCGAAGGGCTCACGCGGGGCAAGATCGTCGTCGACATGAGTTCGATCTCGCCGGTTGAGACCAAGCAGTTCGCGCAGAAGATCAATGCGCTCGGTTGCCAATATCTCGACGCACCGGTGTCGGGCGGCGAAGTCGGGGCAAAGGCAGCGAGCCTGACGATCATGGTCGGCGGACCCGAAGACGCGTTCAACAAAGTCAAGCCGCTCTTTGAATTGATGGGCAAGAACATTACCCTGGTCGGCGGCAATGGCGACGGGCAAACGTGCAAAGTGGCGAACCAAATCATCGTCGCGCTCAACATCGAAGCCGTCGGCGAGGCGCTGTTGTTCGCGTCGAAGATGGGTGCCGACCCGGGCAAAGTGCGCCAGGCGCTGATGGGCGGCTTCGCGTCGTCACGCATCCTGGAAGTTCACGGCGAGCGGATGATCAAGCGAACCTTCAATCCCGGGTTTCGGATCGAGCTCCATCAAAAGGATCTAAATCTGGCACTCACCGCGGCGCGCCAAATAGGTATGTCGCTTCCCAACACCGCCACGGCGCAGGAGCTGTTCAATGCCTGCGCGGCGCACGGCGGCAAGGGCTGGGATCATTCGGCTTTGGTGCGTGCGCTCGAACTTCTGGCGGACCACGAAATCGGCGCGAAAGCCGACGGAGCGAAGTAGGCCGTCGCATGAGCGTGTCGTGATCCGCTCGAAACGCTCAACGGCTCCCTGCGACCGTCAGCCTCGTGACGCACGTCGCTGATCCACGCGAGTTGCTGCGGCGCATGTTCGACGCCGCGATCGACGCGGCGCAGCCGGTCCACTGTATTCCACCGCATCTGCCGCAATCACCACGCGGCTTGTGAAGCGCAACTCAGTACGACTTGGGCAGGCCCAGTACCTTCTCCGCAATGAAGCAGAAGATGAGCTGAGAGCTTACCGGCGCGATGCGCGGCAGCATTGATTCACGAAAATAGCGCTCGACGTGATACTCCTTCGCGTAACCCATTCCACCGTGGGTGAGCACGGCCGTTTCACAGGCGCGGAAGCCGGCTTCGGCACCTAGATACTTGGCGGCGTTGGCCTCCGCGCCGCAAGGCAGCCCTTTGTCGTATAGCCACGCCGCCCGCAGCATCATGAGGTTGGCGGCCTCGAGTTCCATCCAGCGCTCGGCCAGCGGATGCTGAATCCCCTGGTTCATGCCGATCGGCCGGTCGAACACGATGCGCTCGTTGGCATAGTTCGCTGCGCGCTTCAGCGCGACGCGCCCTAGGCCGATCGCCTCTGCCGCGAGCAGAATGCGCTCAGGATTGAGGCCATGCAGGATGTAATCGAAGCCTTTGCCCTCTTCGCCGATGCGGTCCGCGACAGGCACGCGAAGCTCGTCGATGAAGAGCTGATTGGAGTCGACGGCCTTGCGTCCGAGCTTCTCGATCTCGCGCACTTCGACCCTGCCGCGATCGAGATCCGTGTAGAACAGGCTTAAGCCCCCGCGCGGATGAGCGACATCTTCGATCGGCGTCGTCCTGGCGAGCAACAAAATCTTGTCGGCGACCTGCGCCGTCGAGATCCAGATTTTCTGTCCGCTCACTACGTAGTGGTCGCCGTTGCGCACGGCCTTGGTCTTGAGCTTCAGCGTATTGAGGCCGGTATTCGGCTCGGTGACGCCGAAGCACGCCTTGTGCTTCCCCGAAATGAGTGGCGGCAGCCATCGCTGTTGCTGCTCCTTGGTGCCGAATACGACGACCGGATGCAGGCCGAAAATATTCATATGCACCGTCGACGCCGCGGCGATGCCGCCGCCGGACTCCGACACCGTCTGCATCATGATCGCGGCTTCGGTAATGCCGAGGCCCGCGCCGCCGGATTCCGCCGGCATTGCAATGCCGAGCCAGCCGGCGCCGGCAAGCGCCGCATGAAAATCATGCGGAAATCCGCCTTCGCGGTCTTTCTTGAGCCAGTACTCATCGCCAAAGTCCGCGCATATCTGTTCTATGGCCGCGCGGATGGCCTGCTGTTCTTCGGTGAATGAGAAGTCCAAGATCGGTCCTCTGGGGGGATGGCGTGGTGCGTGAGTTTCTATTCAGGGACGATACCCGCCGACTTCACGATCTGCGCCATTCGAGATGCATCGTTTCGCTTACGGGCCCGTCCGCACCGTTTTGTCGCGCTCGAGCTGCGCGATCTCGTCCGGCGAGTAGCCCAGTTCGCGAAGGATCGGCAGTGTGTGCTCGCCGAGCACCGGCGGCGGCAATCCGAGCGTGTTGCGCTTGCCATCGAAGGTGATCGGCTGGCGCACGGTTTTGATGGAGCCATAGCGCGGATGCGTCAGCTCGGTGATCATGCCCGAGGCTTCGGTGTGTGGATGTGACGTCACGTCGGCAAACGAATTGATCGGCGCGCACGGGATGCCGGCATCGCGCAGTATCGCCAGCCATTCATCGCGCGTTCTTTTTTCCAGCACCTCCTGCACTGTCGCGACGGTCGCGGCGCGATGGGTGACGCGCTCGGCGTTGGTGCGGAAGCGCGGATCCTGCGCAGCGTCGGCAAGGCCCGCGACCTCGCAGAATTTCCGCCACAGGCTGTCGTTGGCGACACCGAGCAGAATCTCATGATCGGCGGTCTCGAAGGCCTGGTACGGGCACAGCGATTCGTGGCCGGAACCGGATTTTTTCGGCTGCGTCCCCTTCTCCCAATAGCCCTGAAAGAAATAGGCGAGAAAGGCGAGCGCCGTATCGAACAGCGACACCTCGATCAGCGCACCTTCTCCAGTGCGCTCGCGATTGAGCAGGGCCGCGAGGATCCCGGCAAACGCGTGGATGCCGGTGGTCTGGTCGACCGGAGAAAACGGACTGCGCGACGGCGTGCCACCCTCTTCGCCGGTGATCGACATCATGCCGCTGAACGCCTGCAGGATGACGTCGTAGCCCTTTTCGTTGCGCAGCGGTCCTTGGCGGCCGAAGCCCGAGATGCTGCAGTAGATCAACCGCGGATTGTCAGCCTTGAGCGTCGCATAGTCGATACCCAAACGTTGCGGCACTCCGGGCCCGAAGCTTTCGATGACGATATCGGCTTTGCGGGCAAGCTTGCGGGCGATCGCCTTGCCGGCATCGGTCTTGAGATCCACGGCAATGCTGCGCTTGTTGCGATTGGCGCTGAGGAAAACCGTGCCGTCGTTGCCGCGAAACGGAGGCCACTGGCGTGTGTCGTCGCCGTGCGCGATGGCTTCAAGCTTGATCACGTCGGCGCCGAGATCGCCCAAATATTGAGCGCACAGAGGCCCCGCAAGCACTTTGGTGAAATCCAGGACCAAACAATCGGAAAGCGGTTTCACGGTGAGCTTATCGGGGGAGACGCCCGCACGGCAGGGAGTGGCGGTATGGCACTAAACGGTCATACCATTGACATTGCGAATGGTATTCTGCTATTGTGGACTCGTGATGTCAAGCGACTCCTCGATGACCGTCGATCGCGACGAGACCGTTCCGCCGCCCAAGCTGGGACCGATCCGCGTGCCTAAATCGAGTGAGGTGCTCGCATCGCACTTGCGCGTGCACATCCTCGACGGCAGCATCGCCAATGGGATGCCCCTGCCCGCGGAGCGCGAACTGGTCGTTCAGACGGGCTTGAGCCGCGGATCCGTGCGCGAAGCACTGCGCATCCTCCACACCGAGGGGCTGATCACGACCCGTCCGGGCCGCCTCGGCGGCTCCGTCGCCCGCCGGCCCGGCGACGATGCGCTTGCCCGCTACATCGGCCTTTTCGTTCAGGGCCGCGGAATATCGCTGATGTCGCTGTTGCAGGTTCGTGAAGCGGTCGAGCCGCCGATCGCGTCGCTGGCTGCCCTGAACCGCACCGACGAGGACCTCGAGGCGCTCGCCGTAATCAACGCGAAAGTAGAAGATGCGTTCGCGAACGTTCCCGTGTACCTCGAAGAAAACGTCAACTGGCACGTGGCAGTGGCGACAGCCAGCCATAACGAATTGCTGAAGGCGTTCCTCACCGCGATCTCCGGCCTCATCTTCAAGGCGTCCGCGATCGAGAATTTCGCGTCGGAGGAAGTGCGCACGCTCGTCATCAGAGCGCACAAGCGTATTCTGGAGGCTATCGAAAAGCGCGATGCCGAGGCGGCGCAGCGCCGGATGGCGCGGCATCTGTCCGCGCTCACCAAGCAGATGCGGGCATTCGTTTCGGCACCCGTCGTACTGCGCTGAAGGCGACGGACATGGCCATCGAGTTCGAGGTCGACAACGGCATTGCGCTCATCACGCTCAACCGGCCCGAGCGCCTCAACGCGCTCGATGCCGAGCATTACGAGGCGTTGTCGAAAGCGTGGATGACCGTGCGTGACGATCCGTCGATCCGCGTCGCCGTGGTGACCGGAGCTGGCGAAAAATCGTTTTGCAGCGGAGCCGACATCAAGAGCTTCATCACCCAGCCGCCCTCGCTCGCCGAAATGACGCTGACACAAAAGTCCCAGCTCCTTAACCGCGGCCTCGAATTGTGGAAGCCGGTGATCGCGGCGGTGAACGGCTATTGCCTCGGCGGCGGCATGACCATGCTGCTTGCCACCGATCTGCGGGTCGCCGCCGAGCACGCGACGTTCTCGGTGGCCGAAGTCAAGCGCGGCGTCTTTCCGGCCAACGGCGGGACGCAACGAATCATCCAGCAGCTGCCGCACGCGATCGCGATGGAAATGCTGCTCATCGGCGATTCGATCGACGCCGCGACCGCGCTGCGGTGGGGTCTCGTCAACCAGGTTGTGCCTCGATCGCAACTGATGTCGGCCGCAATGGACTATGCAAGGCGGTTGGCGGCCAACGCGCCGCTGGCGGTGCAAGCTGCCAAGGAGCTCGCGCTGCGCAGTCGCGATCTCGACCTCGCAAGCGGCCTGCGGATGGAGCAATTGTTCCTGCGGCTTCTGCAAACCTCGGACGACGTGTGCGAAGGCGCCGCGGCGTTCTCGGAAAAACGCGCACCTCAATTCAAAGGACAGTAAGCATGGCGACAGCGCCGCGCAAAGTCATCATTTCCTGTGCCGTCACGGGCTCGATCCATACACCCTCCATGACGCCGTTCCTGCCGATCACGCCCGACGAGATCGCTGCTGGCAGTATCGGCGCCGCCAACGCCGGTGCGGCGATACTGCACTTGCATGCGCGCGATCCGAGGGACGGACGCCCGACGCCGGACCCTGCGGTGTTCATGCAGTTCCTGCCGCAGATAAAGGAAGCGACCAACGCCGTGGTCAACATCACCACCGGCGGTGGTCACGGCATGTCGCTGGAAGAACGGCTCGCGGCCGCGTTGTGGGCCAAGCCGGAGATGGCATCGCTCAACATGGGATCGATGAACTTCGGCCTGTTCCAGGCGCTTGGAGGCAAGCAGAAGGAATGGAAATACGACTGGGAGCCGAAATATCTTGAAATGACCCGCGATTTCATCTTTCGGAACACGTTCAAGGATATCGAGCGCGTGCTGCAGCAGCTTGGAGAAGGCTGCGGCACGCGCTTCGAATTCGAATGCTATGACATCGGCCATCTTTACAATCTCGCCCATTTTCTGGAGCGCGGATTGGTGAAGCCGCCTCTGTTCGTGCAGTCGATCTTTGGCATCCTTGGCGGCATCGGCGCCGATCCCGACAACCTCGTGCACATGCGGCACATTGCCAACAAACTGTTCGGCAACGACTACCAGTGGTCGGTGCTCGCCGCGGGGCGCCATCAGATGGCGTTCACCACGCTTAGCGGTATCAACGGCGGCCATGTCAGGGTCGGCCTGGAGGACAGCATCTATCTCGGCAAAGGCACGCTTGCCCGCAGCAATGCCGAACAGGTTGCGAAGATACGCGGCATCCTCGAGTCCTTGAGCCTCGAAATCGCCACCCCCGACGAAGCCCGGAGCATGCTCGCGCTCAAGGGCGCGAATCAGGTCGCGTTCTGACGCCGCCGGTCGCGGCTTGCCATTTCATTCCCTACAGGCAACATCCATGACACTACGTTCTTTTCTGTTCGTCCCCGGCGACAGCGAACGCAAGCTCGCCAAAGCGGAAACGACCAAGGCCGATGCGCTGGTGCTCGACCTCGAGGATGCGGTCGCGCCGGAAAACATCGATCGCGCGCGCGCCATGGTGAGAGAATATCTGCAGGCGCGCCAACCGCGCGGCCGCCAGCAGTTGTGGGTGCGCATCAATCCGATCCAGACACCCAAGGCGCTGGCCGACCTCGCGGCGGTGATGTCCGGCGGACCCGACGGCATCATGCTGCCCAAGGCCGACTCGGCCGCCGAGGCGATCACGTTGAGCCACTACCTGTCCGCGCTGGAAGCGCGCGAAGGGCTCCCGCTCGAATCGACCCGCATTCTGCCCGTCGCCACCGAGACTCCGCGCGCGATGTTTGCGCTCGGCTCGTATCACGGCGCGAGCTCCCGCCTCTTCGGTCTTACGTGGGGCGCCGAGGATCTTTCCACCGCCGTCGGCGCCAGCACCAATCGCACGCCCGACGGTGAATATGATTTCACCTACAAGCTCGCGCGCTCGCTTTGCCTACTCGGCGCGTCTGGAGCCGGTATCGCGGCCATCGACACCCTGTGGAGCAACTTCAAGGACCCCGAGGGACTGCTCGCCGATTCCAAAGCGGCCCGTCGCGCGGGCTTTTCCGGAAGGATCGCCATTCATCCGGACCAGGTCGATATCATCAACCAGGCGTTCACGCCGGACGAGAACGAATTGGCGTTCGCTCGCCGCGTCGTCGACGCGTTCGCGGCGGCGGACGGCGCCGGCACGCTGCAGCTCGACGGCAAGATGCTCGATCGCCCGCACCTCACGCAGGCGCAGCAACTGCTGGCGCTCGCGGCGCGTGCAGCAGGCTGACGTCCATTCCAACAATCGCATCGCGGAGGAATACTAACCATGCGTTACCTGAGAATCGTCACTTTGCTCATCGTCGGCATCGCGCTCGCGCCAGCAGCGTGGGGCCAGCCGTATCCCAACCGACCGGTGAGAATCGTCGTGCCCTTCGCGGCCGGCAGCGCCACCGATATCGTGGCGCGGTTGCTGGCCGAGGAGCTGAAGGCGGCTTTCAACCAGAGTTTCATTATCGACAACAAGCCCGGCGCCTCGGCCATCATCGGTGCCGAGGCGGTCGCGAAATCGCCCCCAGACGGCTACACGCTGTTCGTCACCACCAATACTTCGCACTCGGCCAACCCGTTCCTGTTCAAGAAGCTTCCCTATGACCCGATCAAGGATTTCGCACCGGTCGCCGGCATCATGCTCATCCCGGTCATCGTTGTCGTCGATCCCAAGCTTCCGATCAATAGCATGCAGGACCTGGTCGCTTATACCAAGGCAAACCCCGGCAAAGTGTCCTTCGGCTACGGCAACAGCATTGGGCAGGTGGTCGGTGCGAGCTTCGCCAAAGCTGCCGGTATCACGGTAACGCCCATCCCGTACAAAAGCTCGCCGCAGGCGATGACCGACGTGATGGGCGGTCAGGTTTCATATGGGATCACCGACATGGCGGCGGGACAATCCCTCGTCAAGGCGGGCAAGCTTCGCGCGATCGGCGTTTCGAGCGTCAAGCGCTCGGCCCTGATGCCGGAACTGCCGGCGATTTCCGAGACACCCGGGCTCGCGGGCTTCGACGTTACGGCCTGGGTCGCCATGTTCGCGCCGGCCGGTACACCCAAGGATATCGTCGACAAGTTAAGCGCGGAGGTACGAAAGGCGCTGGCCAAACCCGAGATCAAGGAACGCATCACGACGTTTGCGGCTGAAACAATGGCGAGTAATCCAGAGCAGCTCGGCGAGTTCGTCCGCGCCCAGCTCGCGAACTGGGGCAAGCGCATCAAGGACGCCGGCATCGAACCGGAGTGATCGCCGGAAACCATGAGCCCTACCCACGAGGAGCCAAGATGCCAGGCCTTTATTTCGAAGCATTGACCGTCGGCCGTGTTTTCGTTCATGCGATGCGCCGGACCGTCACCGAAGCCGACAACGTCTTCTTCAGTGCCCTGACGATGAATCCCGCCGCTCTGCATCTCGACGAGGAATTCTGTCGTGAGCACACGGAATTCGGCCAGCGCATCGTCAACAGCGCGTTTACGCTAGGTCTGATGGTCGGCATCTCCGTCAGCGACACAACGCTCGGTACGACGGTCGCGAACCTGGGCTGGGACGAGGTGCGCTTTCCCAAACCCGTGTTTCACGGCGACACCATCCATGTCGAAAGCGAAGTCGTCGAAGCCCGCGAAAGCAAATCCCGCCCCAACAGCGGAATCGTGGTATTCGCGCATCGTGGCTACAACCAGCGCAACGAGATCGTGGCCACCTGCAAGCGCTCGGCGTTGATGTTGCGTAACCCAGAACCCGCCAAACCGTAGCGCTGGACGGTTCGAGCCCTGATCGGGAGCCAATCACCATGCGGCCCGCAACGAAGCGGGCCGTTTTATTTTGCGCCGCGATTCCGGGTTTGCCCCGCAATAGGTGCACAATTCTGACGAGCTGCCATTTGCGGAACCTTTGAGGGCTCGGTAAACGGCGGTCTCTTCGAGGAGATGTACTGTGTCCGATGTTGTCGTATCCCCAATCTCGAAAATCATGGGTGCGGAGATCGAGAATGTCGATCTGAGTGCTCCATTGCCCGACGGGGTCTTCGCGCAGATCGCCCGCGCTTTTCTCGACCACAAGCTGCTGGTTTTTCGCGGCCAAGAGCTATCGTCCGGCCAAATTCAAGCCTTTGCCGAGCGCTTCGGTCCGATCGAGGTGCACACCGTTCGGCGTCCCGATGGCAGCGTGCTGGATGGCGTCCACGCCGTGACCAACCTCGATGCTGAGGGGAAGCCGTCGCAAAAGCCGCATATCAACGCCAATTACTTCTGGCATAGCGACAAGTCGCACTACCCGGCGCCGGCGCTTCTTTCGATGCTCTATGCCGTCGAGCTGCCGCCCGATGGCGGCGAGACGGAGTTCGCGAACATGGCCATGGCGTACGCGGAGCTTCCGCCCGAGATGAAGCAGCGCATCGAGGGCCTCAAGGTCGAAAACGACTTCGAGTACGCGATGACGAACGTGGGCAAGGTCCTTACCGAGGACGAGCGGCGAGCGACGCCCGCGGTCGTTCATCCCCTCGTGCGAACGCATCCTGAAACGGGTGTCCGAAGCCTGTTTGTAGGAATGTATTCCAGGGCCATTGTGGGAATGCCGAAAGCGCAGGGACAGGCGCTGATCAAGGAGCTGCTGGATTTCGCCACCCAGCCCAGGTTCACGTTCCGCCACCGGTGGCAGCTCGGGGATCTGGTGGTCTGGGACAATCGGTGCCTCAATCACCGCGCGGTAATGAATTACGAGATCACGCAGTATCGGCGCGTCCTCCTCCGTTGCGTGGTCCGAGGGACCGTGCCTGCCTGAGGTCTCGTACGCTATTTGCTACGAGCACCCTCCGCAACTCGACGCACGCCATCGATCCACGCCTTGGTTTGCAGCACCATTGCGCGAACGTCGGAGGAGAGTGTAATGAAGGAAAATCCGCTTGCGATCATCCGGGCGGCCGCGTCGACCGTAGGCGCATTGATTCCCGCAATGATGTTGCTCGACTTGCAGCGCGCGACCACGCGGCGGGTCGAGTCTTCCACCAGAGCGTCGATTTCGGGATCGCTTCCGGTCGCCGGCGGGAATCGGCCGAGTACCGACATGGCGAGGTCGACGGACCCAACATAGATTCCGTCGATTCCATCAACCGCGGTGATCTCGTCCAGGTTTGCCATGCCCTCCGCGGTTTCGATCATGGCAAAGACGTTCGTCGATTCGTTTGCCCGCGCGTTGTAGTCGGGGCCATAAACGAGGGCGGCACGCGTGACGCGGCTGAGACTCCGGATACCGCGCGGCGGATATTTACATGCACGAACCAGTTCGAGAGCCTCCGCCGCCGTGTTGATCATCGCGCACGTGATCCCGAGCGCCCCGGCGTCGAGCAGCATTCCGATGGTCGCCGCATCCACCTTCGGGATCCGCACCAGCGGTACGACTCCGGATGCCGTGATCGCCTGCAGGATCGCGACTGCGCCGTCGAAGCCGATCGAGCCATGTTCCATGTCGATGGTCACGGTGTCCCATCCAAGCCTCGCGTAGATCTCGGCGGCGAAAGGGCTTGGCATCGCGCAGTATCCGTTGAGCAGGTAGCCATTGACGGCCATCCGCTCCTTCAACGAGTCGCCGGGACGCATGCGCTCTCTCTCCAGTGTGAATGATGCTCAAACGGTGCGGGCAATACAGCGTAGCGTACCCAAATTTCCACCGTTCGCGCCATACTTGTCGCCAAGGCGCGGCGACCGGGGCCAGGGTGAGCCCGGGCGGGTCGTCCGCGAGGCCAATGGTAAAGTCTTGCGCTATGGGCCGTGAGCCTGCGTTTGCGTGCGAAACAAGATGCGTCTTGCCAACGTGAGGCAAGCAAGGTCTTAGGTTCAATGGGAGGAGTCATGAAGTCGTTCAGTCTGGGCCGCTGCCTTTCCGCCATCGCGATCGTGTTCGGGGTGCTGGCGATGTCCTCACCCGCCGTGGCACAGTTTCCGGACAGGCCTGTCCAGCTTGTCGTGCCGGTCGGTCCCGGTGGAGGAACCGATCTGCTGGCCCGGCAGATTGCGAAGAAACTGGCCGAAGTCTGGGGACAGCCGGTTATCGTCGAGAACAAGACCGGTGGCGGAGGAATCATCGGCGCCGAGGCAGTGATCAGGTCGGCTCCGGACGGCTATACCTTGCTGCTCAGTCACGACGGGGTCATTACCGCCACGCCCGTCCTCTACAAGCGTCCCGATTTCGATCCGGCCAGGCAGTTGGCGCCGATTTCGCAGCTCGCGACGATTCCGTATCTCGTCATCGTCAATCCGTCGGTGCCGGCCAAGAACATTCCGGAGGTGATCGCGCTGATGAAGGAGAAGACGGCGAAAAGCCAGAGCATGGGCTTTGCGACTTCCGCGCTGGGTAGCGCCGATCACCTATCCGGGGAGCTGTTCAAAATAGCCGCCGGCGTGGACATGCTCGTCGTCCCGTATAAGAGCACGCTTCCGGCCATGTCGGACGTCATTGCCGGTCACCTGCCGATGGGGTTTTTTTCCATTCCCGCGAGCCAGCCCCATGTGAAGGCGGGAACATTGCGCGCCCTGGGTATCACTTCGAGTACGCGGTCGAAGTTGCTGCCGGACGTCCCGACCGTCGCTGAAACGCTCCCGGGCTTCGTGACCGGCGCCTGGTACGGTCTTTGGGCTCCTGCGGGCACCCCTCCAGCGATCGTCGAAAAGATCAGCAGCGATGTCAGGCGCATTGTCACTTCGCCGGATATTGCCGCCTACATGTTGAACAACGGTTTTGAAGCAGCGACTTCAACGCCCGCGGAGTTTTCGGAATTCATCAAGAGGGACTCCGCCAAGACCGCCCAGGTGATCAAAAGCGCCAACGTGCGGCTCGAGTGATGCAGTTTCTTATTCTTGCCACCGATGGTACCGATGGCGACGCGCCCTCGCGACGCTCTCGCGCTCGCGACGAGCACCGCGCACTGATCTCAAAGCTCAAGGACTCGGGGAACTTCAAGCTGGGCGGCCATACCCTTGACGCCAATGAAACGATTATCGGCTCGGCCGTCATTGTCGACTTTCCTTCTCGGGAGGAGCTCGACGCTTACTTGAGGATCGAGCCCTACGTAGTGCAATCCGTGTGGGAAGAGATCAAAATAACGCGGATCAATCTGGGATAGCCGGCCACCATCCACTTTTTGGGAGTTTGCTCATGTCCAAGCTTAGCAATGACCATTCCGTGCGCACTTGCGCAAGGGCGTTGATCGAAACCATCGACCAGTACAACGTAGATCACGACAGCCAGAGGCTGCGTAGCGGCTTGTTGAGCGCGACGCAGGCCCTGGCGGCTCGCCCGGACCTTTTCAAGCTTGGGGGAAAGCGTCAGGCGAACCACATCGATAATTCCAAGTATCTCTATTACGACGGCCAGTTGTCGCTCACGCTCGACGAGTTCCCGAAAGACAAGCTGATTCCGCCGCACGATCACGGCATTTGGGAGGCCATCGTCGTATGCAGTGGTCGCCTGAGGCATACGGTGTATGCGCGAGCAGATGACGGCAAGGTCGAGGGGCATGCCGAACTGCGGGTGGTCGAGGACGTTGAGCTCACGCCGGGCGAGATCACCATGGTTGTCCCGCCCGGTGATATTCACAGTTTCAAAGCCCTGACCGACGGCACCTTCGTGATCACCATCGTCGGCGGCGAGTACAGCACGACACGTCACTACTACAGGACCGAGGACAACACCTACGTCGTTCGTACCCCGAAGGCGCTGCGCGACAGCGGCGCGCTCGTCTGACGGGGCCTCCCGCTCGACGGATGGATTTTGCGACGGAGACGATCGGTTTTCTGGGACTCGGCGCCATCGGCGAGCCGATCGCAACACGGCTGTCGGGCGGGAACCACAAGCTCGTCGTATTCGATGTTCGTCGAGAAGCCGTCGAGCCATTCACGGAAGTGGCAGAGGTCGCTGCATCGCCGAAAGCGGTCGGTGATCGCGCCGACATCGTATTCAGCTGTCTTGCGTCGGCAGACGCGCATCGCGATGCGCTCCTGGGTCCGCTCGGCCTGATCCACGGGAAGCGCGTTCGCACCTATGTAAACCTGGGCACTACCGGAGCTAGCCTGGTTCGTGAGCTCGGGGACGCGATGGAAGCGCATCGGATTGCTACGGTCGATGCACCCATCACCGGCGGAGTGGGTCGCGCGCGCAATGGGACGCTCACGACCATGGCGGCAGGCAACCGTGGCGCGTTCAACGCAGCGGTACCGCTGATGCAGCTCTATGCCAGCAAGATCGTTTGGCTGGGAACCCGCCTCGGTAGTGCGCAGGTCATGAAGCTCGTGAACAATGCAGTTTCCTTCGCCAATCTCGCGGCCGCCTGTGAGGCGCTGCTCGTTGGGGCCAAGGCAGGCCTGGATCCCGTGGCAATGCTGGAAGTTCTCAATAGCGGTAGCGGACAGAACAGCGCGACGCTGATGAAGATTCCCAGCGATGTCCTGACCGGAAAGTTCAAATTCGGCGGATCGCTGGCCATTGTTATCAAGGACTATAAGGCCTTTCTTGAAGAGGCCGAGTCCCTGGGCATTGAACCGTCCATCGGTCAGGCCGTTCTGAAGACGTACATGGCTGCGCTCGCGCTGGTGTCCGAGGCGGGCGATGTGACCGAAGTCATACGTCCCATGGAAATCGCGGCGGGCATCGAGCTCCGCAAGGCGCGCGGGCAAAACTTAACCGGAGGAACTTCATGTTAATTAAACTCGCCGCAAAGCTCGTCTCGATCGCACTGGCGGGCGCAACACTGGCGCTCGGCGCGCCATCGGCGTTGGCGCAACCGGCGCCCACCAAGGTGACGCTGACCCTGGGAAGCGACGGTTACCATTATTTGTTGCACTACATCACCGAAGGCGCCGGGCTGTACAAGGCCGAGGGCCTGACGGTAGAGATCGTTCGTTTTACATCGGGGGCCAAGATCATTGCGTCGGTATTGGGGGGCAGCGCCGACGCGTCGATGGTCAACGTAGGCAACTCGACGCTGGCGATCGAGAAGGGTGGCGACATCGCG
>Ga0209011_1000374_pt1 | contig 17479 bp, 15 predicted proteins | sample BlaSpr_A8_OM1_M3_FD_187986 | JGI IMG/M metagenome (GOLD analysis project Ga0209011, IMG submission 187986) | Forest soil microbial communities from Thunder Bay, Ontario, Canada - Black Spruce, Ontario site 2_A8_OM1_M3 (SPAdes) (version 2) | ecosystem: Environmental > Terrestrial > Soil > Boreal... | reverse complement strand
AACGAGGAGCTGGCCGCGACGGCGGTCTTCGGCAGCCAGCTTGCCTCCATCCTCCCCGCGGCGAAGTACGACGGCGTCCTCGGCATGTGGTACGGCAAGGGTCCCGGCGTCGATCGATCCGGCGACATCTTCAAGCACGCCAACCTCGCCGGGGTGGGCAAGAACGGCGGCGTGCTGGCGTTGGCCGGCGACGATCCGTCGTGCAAGAGCTCCACCATCCCGAGCCAGAGCGAGCCTGCGTTCTGGGCGGCGGGGTTTCCCGTGCTGTACCCCGGGAGCGTGCAGGAGGTGCTCGACCTCGGGCTGCACGGCTACGCGCTCTCGCGCTGCTCGGGGCTGTGGGTGGGCGTGAAGTGCGCCACCGACGTATGCGACGAAGCAGGCACTGCCGAGGTGTCGCCGGACCGCGTCGCGCCGGTCGCGCCGCTTCTGGAGATCGCCGGGCGGCCCTTCTCCCCTTCGTTCGACGCGCGCCTGTTCGCGCCCTTCTCGCTGGAGATGGAGGCGACGCTGCACTCCTCGCGCCTGGAGATGGCGCGCAGGTATGCGGCGGCCAACGGCCTGAACCGCATCGTCGCGCGCAGCGGCGGCGACCGGATCGGGATCATCGCCGCGGGGAAGACCTGGTTCGACTTGCGCCAGGCAATGCGCGATCTGGGTCTCGAAGGCGAGGCGCTCCAGAGGGCCGGCGTGCGGCTGCTCAAGATCGGCATGCTCTATCCGCTCGAGCCGGGCATCGTGCGCGAATTCGCCGACGGACTCGACCAGATCCTCGTCGTCGAGGAGAAGCGCGCCTTCCTCGAGCTGCTGCTGCGCGACGTGCTGTACGGCGCTCCGCGGCGCCCTCGCATCGTCGGCAAGCTGGACGAGGCGGGGAACCCGCTCGTGCCGTCCTACGGCGAGCTGGACGCCGACTCGATCGCGCCGATCGTCGCCGCGGTCCTCGCCGGAGGTCGCCTTCCGGAATCGGCCCGCGCGCGGATCGCGACGCTCGAAGCCGTGCGCCGGCGGCCGGAACCGCTCGCGGTTGCGCGCAGCGCATTCTTCTGCAGCGGCTGCCCGCACAACACCTCCACCGTCGTCCCGGAGGGATCGATCGCCGGCGGCGGCATCGGGTGCCACACGATGGCGATCCGCATGGACCGCTCCGTCGTCGGCCTCACGCCCATGGGCGGGGAGGGCGCCCAGTGGGTCGGGGCTGCCCCCTTCACCAGCACGCCGCACTTCTTCCAGAACATCGGCGATGGCACGCTCTTCCACTCCGGCATTCTGGCGATCAAGGCCGCCGTGTCCGCCGGCGTGAACATCACCTACAAGGTGCTCTACAACTCCGCGGTGGCGATGACCGGCGGCCAGCAGGCGGCCGGCGCGCTCCCGGTGCCTGCGCTCGTCCACCAGCTCCTGGCCGAGGGAGTCCGCGAGGTGGCCGTCATCTCCGACGAGCCGGAGAAGTACCGCCCGCGCGATCTGGGCGGCGCGACGCTCCACCACCGCGACGAGCTGGACACGGTCCAGCGGCGGCTGCGCGAGACCCCCGGCGTCACCGCGCTCGTCTACGACCAGGAATGCGCCGCCGAGAAGCGCCGGCTGCGCAAGCGCGGGAAGCGTCCCGACCCGCCCACGCGCGTCTTCATCGACCCCGCGGTCTGCGAAGGGTGCGGCGACTGCGGGGTCGTGTCCAACTGCCTGTCGGTGCAGCCCATCGACACCGAGATGGGCCGCAAGACGCGCATCCACCAGTCGTCCTGCAACAAGGACTACTCCTGCCTCAAAGGAGACTGTCCGTCGTTCCTCACCGCGGTGCCCATCCGCGGCAGATCTGAAGTACCGAAGCAGAAGCGGCGAGCCCCGCCTTTGACCGAACCGCCGCCGGAGCCGGCCCGGAAGGCGGCCTGCGGCGACGGTTACTCCATCTACTTGATGGGCATCGGCGGCACCGGCGTGGTGACGGTGGACTCGATCGTCGGCACCGCCGCGCTGCTCGATGGAAAGCACGTCCGCAGCCTCGACCAGACCGGGCTGTCGCAGAAGGGCGGGCCGGTGGTGTCTTTCTTGAGACTCTTCGACGCGCCGCCCGAGGTCGGGAGCCGGATCGGCACCGCGCAGGCGGACCTCTATCTCGGGCTCGATCTTCTGGTGGCCGCCGCGCCGCAGAACCTGGCCCGCGCGGATCCCGATCGCACCGCCGCCGTGGTCAGCACCAGCAAAGTGCCGACCGGGCAGATGGTGACCCAGGTGGAGAGCGCCTTTCCGGAGGTTACGGGCCTCACCCGCGCGCTCGACCGCGCCACGCGCGCCTCGACGAACCTGTACCTCGATTCGCTGCGCATCTCGGAGGCGCTGTTCGGCGATCACATGCCCGCGGGACTCCTGCTGCTGGGAGCGGCGTACCAGGCGGGCCTCGTGCCGCTGCGCTCGGAGTCGATCGAGCGCGCCATCGAGTTGAACGGCGTGTCCGTCGAGGCCAACAGCCTGGCGTTCCGCTGGGGCCGGCGCTGGGTGGCGGACCGCGGCGCCGTGGAGGCGGCGACGCCCGCAGAGGCGACGGCGCTCGGGCGGCTACCGAAGCCTTCGGCCGACATCGAGGGACTTCTCGCTGGCGCGGGCTTCGCAGGCGAATTGCGGCGGCTGGTCGAGATCCGCGCGCCCGACCTCGCCTCGTACCAGGACGTTGCCTACGCCCGCGGTTACGTCGAGTTCGTCCGGCAGGTCGCGGCGCGCGAGAGGGAGCGCGCGCCCGGCCGGACGCGCATCGCAGAGGCGGTGGCGCGCCACCTCTACAAGTTGATGGCATACAAGGATGAGTACGAAGTCGCGCGTCTGCTCTTGCGCGAAGGGGCTTTCCCGATGGTCCGCGACCAGTTCCCGGGCGGCGCCCGCGTCTACTGGCACCTGCACCCCCCGTTTTTGCGCGCGCTGGGGATGAAGCGCAAGCTGAAGCTGGGTCGCTGGGCGCGCCCCGCGCTGCTCCTCCTGCGCTCGCTTCGCCGGCTGCGCGGCACGCCGCTCGACCCTTTCGGACGGACGGAGGTGCGCAAGGTCGAGCGCGCGCTCATCGGCGAGTACCGCGACCTCGTGCTGCGCTCGCTGGAGACGCTCTCGCCGTCCACGGACGAGGCGGCCGCGCAGATCGCCGAGCTGCCCGACCTGGTGCGCGGCTACGAGTCGATCAAGCTGCGCAACGTGGCGCGCTTCCGCGAGCAGGCGGCCGCACTCGAGGCCGAGACGCGCCAGCGCGCTCGCACATTGCCTCTGTCCGCTGGAGGCGCGCAGGTGTGAGCATCGCGGTCGGCCAAGACTAGATCCGGCGACTCGTCGAGCCCAGGTATGACGAACGTACGATGGGAGTGAGGCCGGCGCGCCGCTGAGCCGAATCCATTCTGTCGTATCATCATCATATGAACGCCAAAGTGGAACAAAAGGAGCGGTCGCATGAGTCGATCCTGAAGTCCGCGTCGCGGCTCCTGCGCGAGCGCGGCATCTCGGGCGGTCGCGTCGCCGACGTGATGCAGGGCGCCGACCTCACCGTCGGCGGCTTCTACGCGCACTTCCCCTCGAAGGACGCGCTGGTCGACGAGACGCTGCGCCGGACCGGGAGCAGCCTGCGCAGCGGCCTCTTCGCGCGGCTCGACGAGAAGCCCGAAGCCGATCGCGCCGAAGTAGTCCTGAAGCGGTACCTGTCGGCGGCGCATCGCGACGCGGCCACGCTCGGCTGCCCGTTTCCGGCCGTCGTCGGCGAGGTCGGCTCCACCGCGCCGCAGCACGGGCCGGTCGTCGGCGAGCAGGTGCAGGCCCTGATCGACGGGCTTGCGAAAGTTCTGCCCGCCGGCGGCATCGTCCCCCGTCGCATGCTCGCCGTGGGGCTCGTCGCGCTCATGTATGGCGGCCTGAGCCTCGCTCGCGCGGTCAAGGCCAGCGAACTGTCCGACGAGATCCTGCGCGCGTGCCGCGCTGTCGGCGTGGCTGCCGTCGGTGGAGGAAAGCCATCGTCGGCGCGCGCAATCAAACGAGAGGAGCTGCGACGATGAGCGAACGCACCCGCACCTTTACCTGGAGCGATCCGGCGGGCGTCGGGAAAGCCGGTCTCTCGATGGCGGGCGTTGATTTCATACGCGCCATCGCAGAGCGAAGGCTTCCGCCTCCCCCCATCGCAAATCTCATGGACTTCGACATCGTCGAGGTCGGCGAAGGCCGCGTGGTTTTCGCGGTGGTCCCCCAGGAGTTCCACTACAACCCGATCGGCGTGGTCCATGGCGGCCTTGCAGCGACGCTGCTCGATTCCGCGATGGGTTGCGCGGTGCACACCCTTCTTCCCGAGGGCCGCGGCTACACCACGCTCGAGCTGAAGGTGAACTATGTGCGGCCGATGAAGCACGATACCGGCCGCGTTCAGGCCATCGGCAAGATCATCCATCTGGGCGGCAAAATCGCCACGGCCGAAGGGACGGTGGTCGACGGTGCAGGCAAGCTCTACGCGCACGCCACGACGACGTGCCTGCTCGGTGACATCCGGTCTAGATGAGGCCGACGCCGCCCATGCGCGCGCCGCGCAGGATCCTCTGGATCGGAAGAGATGTGGTCTTTGTCGTCAGGTCAGTCGGGCCAGGACAGTGCCACACCACCGCGAAATCCTGGCGACGCTTTCATCCCGCAGACCTTGACGAGCTCTTCGACCGTCTTCGCGTCGAGAACGCACCTGGCCCGGGCGAGAGGCTGGCGCTGACACGCCTCGATCAACGCATCGTGCGCCTGTCCCCCCAACGCCGTTGCCCGCATCGCCTTCAAGTCCTCCGCCATCCTTTTTTTCGCCTCGTCCGGAACGTCCGCTCCCAATCGATTCATGTCCTCGATGGCCATCTCTTCCAGGACCTCCAAGACGTGCTGCCACGCTCGACCGCACTCCTCCGCGCTCGGTTTCTTGATGCACGCCGCCGCGGAGAGCCCCAGGACGACCGTCAGCGCGACTCTTGCCCGCATGCTCGACATGCTGTCAGGCCCGACGCGCAGCAAGTCATCGGCGGGCCGGCGGGATCAGGCTTTGTCCGGCGCCGGGGCGGGACGGCGGCGCGCCGCGAGCTGGATGCCGCCGGCGACCACGCTCGCGGCCAGCGCGAGCAGGCCCCAGTGCAGTCCGCCCAGGTCGAGGCCGAGGAGCGCGTCGACGGAGAAACGGCCGGGGCCGGTGAACGCCACGCTGAGGCCAGCGAACCCGAGCACCAGCGTGTATTCGTAGCCGCCCTTCATCAGGAAGAAGCCGTTTTTCAGGTGCGCGCTGACGCCCGCGACCAGCATCACCCCGAACACCACCGAGGCCGCTGCCGGCGTCAAGAACCCCAGCGCCAGCGCCAGGCCGCCGCCGGCTTCGGTCAGCCCGGCGAGGATGGCGTTGCGGCGGCCCGGCACGAAGCCGAGGCCCTCCAAAGCGCTTGCGGCGGCGTCCAGCCCGGAGAATTTCTGGGCGCCGTGCGCCACCAAGGTCAACCCGATCACCGCTCGAAGCAAGAGGAGTCCAGTGTCCATGTCATTCACCCTGGACGTGAGATGCCCGGCGCTTATGGACGATGCATGCCGCGGATGGAGCTGAGCGCACCCTGGGGCCTGCATGACCAAGGCGGCCCGGTTGCTGCGCGAGAGCGACGATTCGACCGCCGCAGTGGCCGGCCGCGTCGGCTACCGGAGCGACGCCGCGCTCAACCGGGCCTTCAAGCGCTGGGAGGGCAAAGGCCCCGGAGCCTACCGTCGCGCCAACTCCCGCCTCAGACGTACGTGAGCCATTTGATTCGAGAGGATGCTCGACCTTTCCCGCTCACGGAGGAACCCTCGCGCCAGCCGAACGTCTTGACATGAAGTATCTTGATATTAAGATATCAGTCGAGATGACGAGAATGACGGTGAGAGCAGCACCGCGCGACTTGTCGGGAACCCACCTGTGGCTGGTGATGATGAAGGCGCACCGGGCGCTCCAACGCCTGGCCATTCAGAGCGTCGAGTCGTTCGAGGTGGGTCTCTCGGAATTCGGGGTCCTGGAGATGCTCTTGCACAAGGGTCCGCAACCCGTGAACGAGATCGGCCGGCGAATCGGGCTCACCAGCGGAGCCATCACCGCGGCGGTGGATCGACTCGAGTCGTGCGAGCTGGTCGCGCGGGAGGCTCACCCGACCGATCGCCGGACCCGCGTCGTCCGGTTGACCGCAGCGGGACGTGTGCGGGCGACCAGGGTCTTCGCCGGCCACAAGCGGGCGATGGATTCGACGGCGCGCGGGCTGTCGGGGGACGAGCGCGCGACGCTCATCCAGCTGCTCAAGAAGCTCGGCACCTCCGTCGAGGAACTGGGCGAGACGGAGATCCGCCGCGTCGGCCAGCAGCTCCGCGCCAAAGGGACGATCTGATGCAAGTCGGCATCGACAGCTTCGCCGCGGCTTACGACGACGCCAGCCTCGCCATCAGCGCCTCGGATCGATTGCGCAACCTGGTCGAGCAGATCGAGCATGCCGATCGAGTCGGCGTGGACTCCTTTGGGATCGGCGAACACCATCGCCGCGAGTACCTGGATTCCGCGCCTGCGGTCATCCTGGGAGCCGCCGCGGCCCGAACGCAGCGCATCCGGCTGACCAGCGCGGTCACCGTCCTCAGCGCAGCCGATCCGGTGCGCGTGTTCCAGGAGTTCGCCACGCTCGATCTGCTCTCTCAGGGGCGGGCGGAGATGGTCGTCGGCCGCGGATCGTTCATCGATGCTTTTCCATTGTTCGGGTTCCCGCTCGAAGACTACGACTCGCTCTTCGCCGAAAAGCTCGAGCTCCTGCTCAACATCCGCGAGAACGAGCACGTCCACTGGTCCGGCCGGCATCGAGCTGCCCTGACAGGTCAGGGCGTCTATCCGAGACCGGTGCAAGACCCGCTGCCGATCTGGCTGGGCGTGGGCGGGACGCCGAAATCCTTCGCGCGCGCGGGGGCGCTCGGGCTGCCGTTGATGATCGCCATCATCGGCGGTGAGCCCCGACGCTTCAGGCCGCTGGTGGACCTCTACCGCGAGGCCGGCAAGCGGTCCGGACACCCGGCCGATCGACTCAAGGTCGGCGTGCACGCCCTCGGCTACGTCGCGGCGACCAAGCAGGAAGCCGCGGACGATTTCTTCCCCGGCTACGCACGCGCGATCAGCAGCGTTGCTGAGGAGCGCGGATGGCAGCCTCCCACCCGCGCTGCATTCGACGCGCAGCTCGGCCCCGAGGGGGCGCTCCTGATCGGCAGCGCCGAGGAAGTGGTCGAGAAGATCGCCCGGCACAGCGAGGCGCTGGGTGGCATCTCCCGCATCACTTTCCAGATGAACGCGGCCTCGCTGCCCCACACGAAGCTCATGCGAGCCATCGAAGCGATCGGCGCCCGGGTTGCCCCCGTCCTGCACGGCGAAGGCCAAGGGGCGTAGTCTGAAGGGGGAGAGTCCTCACACTGGAAGCTCGCTCCTCAAGAGGCGCATCAGTTCCTCCACACCACAGTGGGAGTAGTCCTTGGGGAGCTCGGCGACCGAGGCCGTCTGCAGGACTCGACTGAGGTTCTCGCGCAACTCACCGAGCAGCTTGGGAGGTGCGACCAGCGCCAGCTTCGCGAAGGCATTGCTGGCGTGGCCGCGTTCCAGCACGTGCGCCAGCATGTGGGCGAAGCGCCGTTCCTGGGTTTCCTTCGGATTGATCTCGCCGTGGCCGTGCAGTGCGCCCTTGTGCTCCGAGGCTTTGGAACTCGAGCCGGCGGTCTGGTCGGGATGTCCGCTGCCATCGCCCTTGATGGTCTGGTGAAGAGTCCATTCGCCGTTCTTGTCGGTAAAGGTAAAGATGCGGGCTGCGCGAGCATCCGCCACCACGACCCAGGTCGACGTTACGTCCTTCATTGGATTGGCTCCTTGAAAACAGCTCGACAGGATGCTGGTCGGGAAGGGATTGGTCTTCGTGTCCGCCCTTCCTTACCCAGAGTGATAGCGCAAGACCGCCCGTTCGGCACGATAGATCCCTGAGCAGGCGAGCAGACGGACTTGCGGGTGGGTAGCTTCGCGGCCCTGGCGCGCCCGTCGCACCACGCCCGCCTTCTCCAGCACCTTGACGTGCTTGGACACGGCGTTGAGCTGGTCCCGGTCGGGGCGCGGCGTCGTCAACGGCGGGAGTCTCGGCTCGCCTTCACACCGCGGAGCAGGAACTCGTCGAGCATCGGCGCCACGTCCGCCGCGCGGTCCGTCATGGCGAGATGGTCCATCCCGGGAAGCACCGCGAGGCGCGCGTCGGGGAGCAGGTGCCGCATCTGCGCGGCATGCTCGACACGCACGATGTCGCGATCGCCCACGATCAGAAGCGTGGGCCGCCGGATGGTCTGGATCTGCGCAGGCGTCCAGCCCTTGAACTCGCGCATGCGCTGCACGCTCTTGGCGAAGAAGGAGGGCAATTGCTCGGGATGCGGCGCGGTCGCGAGGTACGCCTTTCTCAGGTCGAGCGGCATATCGTCGAGCTTCGCGTGATCGAACCCCTGCCAGAATCCCGGGTCGGTGCCGTCGCGACTGAAGAAGGCCGACTCGAGGACCAGCGAGCGAACGACCTCGGGATGCCTGAGTGCGATCTCCAGCGCGATGTGGCCGCCGTTGCTGTAGCCGAGGAAGTCGGCCTTCGCGACGTGCAGGTGCCGGAGGAGCATGACGGCGTCCTCGGCGGATTGCTCGAAGGAGAAGGGGCGGTCCACGTCCGCGGTGTGGCCGTGCCCCTGCTGCTCGAACGCGATCACCTGCCGCGCCTTCGAAACGAGCGGGATGAGCTTGCCGAACGAGGTCTCGATGGTCGAGCCGCCGCCGTGGAGCAGCACGAGCGGGACGCCGTCCCTCGCTGGGTTGCCGTGGATTTCGTAATAGAGCTCGAGACCGTTCACCGGCGCGTAACCGCGCTCGACTGAGGGCGCCGCGAGCATGAGAGTCAAGGCCACGAGCGTGCGCATGCGCTCACGCCTCCTCGGGCGACGGCTTCCAGTACCGGTAGCCGCTGGAGCGGAACGGAATCTCGAGTTCGGCGCAGATCTCCGCCAGGACGTCGGGCGTGTAGAAGTAGTTCCTCACGCGCGTGAGCCGATCGCCGTCCGCCTCGACACGGGTGATGGCGCGCACCGCGTCGCCGTCGCCGTGCGCATACCAGTGGACCAGGAGCCACTCGCCGCGGTGCTGCCGCGGCTCGACGCGCGGGATCTGCGGCAGCACGTCGCGGAAGAACGCAGGATCGAGGCCGTCGAGCCGCGCCGGATCCGCCAGCCGCCGGATGCCGAAGAGCATGCCCTGGAAGACGCCGCGCCGCGCCGCCTCGGGCCCGTACTCGGTGTGGACCCGCACCACCTCGATCTCGGCCGTGTCGAGCAGGAGCGAGGTGAGCCGATCGAGATCGCCGGCGTTGAACGCGGCGCAGAACGCATCGAGCACTTGCGGCCTCGGCGGAGCTTCATCCTGGTCCGCCGGCTCGATGAGCTTGCCCCGCCCGCGATGCAGCGCGGACTTGACGGTTCCCAGCGTGGTGGAGAGCGTCTCGGCGATTTCCTCCAGCGTGAAGTCGAATGCCTCCTTGAGCACCACCGCCGCCCGCTCTTGCGGCGAGAGGCGCGACAGGAGCGTACCCGCCGCTTCACGAACCGCGCGCGGTTCCGTGCTGGACGCGCGTGCCGGATCCGGTTCGGGCGCAGGTTTCTGGGCGCGGACGCGGTCGCTCCACAGGTTCGAAGCGATCCGGAAGAGCCACGCGCGCGGATTTGCGGGCGACTCGTTCATCCACCCCAGCTTCGCGAAGCCACGCAAGAGCGCGTCCTGAGCGAGATCGTCGGCGTCCCACGGATTCCGGGAAAGGTGCCGGCAATAGCGGTAGAGCTCGGGCCGGAGCGGCTCGTAGAGATCGAGGAAGCGGTGCCAGGACGCTTGGACGTCGTGGCGAAGCGCATCGCTCACTATGGGATTGGGCATGTCCATGCACGAGGGACGGACGAGAGGGGTGGAAGGATAGCAAGGCTCTGGCTCGCAAGCTCACCGAGAGCGGCTGGGTCGCCCAGCAATTGGGCCGTCCCGTTCTGACGTCCTGGCAGAGGCGCTAGCTCGTCTCGGAGGTGACTGCCCGGAAAGTCGGAGATGCTCGACATCTGCGGCGGGCCTGGCGTCACTTGCCCAGAATGTAGAGCTGCCACAGGTCCTTGTGACTCATCCCGAGCATCGGCTGGATCGCCAGCACGCCGGTGCGGCCGATGCTCTTCTCGAGGTAGCGCATTTCGGTGAACGCGTCGCGCGTTGCCTGGTCCGGCGGGACCTCGAAGCCGTTCTCGCGCATCATGAGGATACCCTTGGCGCGCAGCGAGAGCTCGGTGCGGAGGCGCAGGTAGCAGAGCAAGTCGGCGACCACCGGTCCCTGGAACTTGTCCTTCAGGGTGTGCAGGTAGCGGCCCGCAGGCGAGTCGGCGAAGCGGCCGGAGTTGATCAGCTCCAGCATCGCGGTGTCGGCGTCGAAGCCCTTGCCAAGCCAGTCGCCCAGGGAGCGCTCGCTGAGGTGAAAGACTGCGTAGAGCAGCGGCGGGAGTACCGCCACGATGCCGAGGGTCGATATCCTCGGCGACATGAAGAAGTGATTGAACCCGGAGTGGAGCACGATGGCCAGCGCGAGCCCGGGGAGGACGGCCTGCACCCAGGGGCCCGCGCGCCGCTCGACCAGCGCGAGCCCCATCACGCCGAAGATGGCGGTGGCGCCCCCGTGCATCAGCGCGGTGCCGAATCCGCGCACCACCCATGTGCCCAGGGTCGCGTCGGGCATGAGCTGCAAATAGTAGAGGTTCTCGGCCGTGGCGAATCCGGTGCCCACCGCGAAGCCGAAGATCGCGGCGTCGACGAGGAAGCCGATGCGGTGCGCGCGAATGAGGACGACGATGACCAGCGCCTTGAGCAGCTCCTCGCTGGCGGGCGCGACGTACCGGGAGAATGTCGCGAGCGGCAGCGTGAAGCGCCCGAGGAAGAGCTCGTTGAGCGGATACGTCGCGGCGGCGATCACCGCGCCGCTCGCGAGGACCGCCACCACGGCGCGCAGCTTCACGAGCTTGTAGCTGTCGAGGTAGAGCAACGCGGCGAGCAGCGACAGCACCGGAAGCAGGCCCACCAACGGGCGCGCGAGCGCGTCGGTCATGGCGCGCGGTCCTTCACATGATCTTGAGCGAGACCATCCACTCGTCGCCCGCGCGCCGCGCACCGCGATAACCCACCGCGTAGCCGATGGAGAGCGTCATGTCGTACCAATGCAGGACGGTGAAGCGCAAGTCGATCTGCGCGCCGGTGCTGCCGTAGCTCGTGCGCAGCCCCGAGCGCTCCACGTCCGTCCACAGGCCCGAGACGAAGACCGCGGGCCGCAGCCAGGTGAGGTAGAAGGCCGCCGTGCCGACCGTCTCGAAGATCACGGGCGGCAGCTTCGCCTCCACCGTCTGGCGCGCGAAAGTGTGCCCGCTGATCTCGTCCAGCCCGAAGCCCGGAAAGGCGTCGTATTCCCGGTAGCGCTGGATGGAACGGCGGTCGACGTAGTTGTTGCCAAAGGCGCCGAAGAAGAAGCTCGCGAACGGATCGCCACGGTCGCCGCCGCACACGCCGGCGGCGCTGCGAAACCAGAGCGACGCATGCGGCAGCGGCAGCACGAAGCCGAGCTCCAGCCCCGCGCGGGCTCGCGGAATGACGTCGCCATGCACCTGGCTCGCATCCAGCACGACCTCCCAAGCGATGCCTTTCTCGTCGTCGACTGCGCCGAGGGACCTGCGCACCAGCGTGTAAAAGACGCCCACCTCCGCGGTGACCAGGCGGTCGAATGGAGCAGCGACGTTCTGGAAGTTCGGCAACGCGTCGAGCTTGTCGTAGAAGGCGAGCTCGGACCTGAGGTCGAGCCGGCGCGGGAGGTCGTAGATGAACGGGTAGTCGTAGCCGAGACGGGCGGCGTAGCCCTTGCGGCTGCGTTTGGTCGGCCCGAAGAGGTCGTAGAAGTCGGAACGGTTCCAGGAGAGGCCGCCGTGCCAGCCGAGGTAACGGTAATCGATGTTCACGTGCCCCTTTTCCCGGGCGGGCACCTTTCCGTCGACGGAGTATGCCCCGGTGATGCCGATTGCGCCGAACCGGAGCGGGTCCTCGAAGTCGAAGTGCCAGCCGAGCCCCACGGAGTTCTTGTAGCCTTGCAGGACGGGATAGGCGCCGCGCAATCCCAGATTGCGCAGTGGGAAATAAGGTCCCCGGCTGATCACCGCGATGGCGGCGGGTTCCGCCGTGCTCGGTGGGGGCACCTGCCAGGTGGTGACGACCGGGTGCTTCGCCGCCAACTCGGCGCCCAGGAAGCGAATCGCGCTCACGTCCTCCAGCGGCCGCGGCTCGATCACGGCCGGCACGAAGCCTGAGCCCGTGTAATGGAAGACGACGAGCTTGCCGTCGGGCAAAGGCAGCGGGCGAAAGAAGCCAGATTCCGCATTGGACACGGCCTCGATCTTTCCGGTGGCCACGTGGTAGCGGAAGATGTTCGACACACCGGTGTAGTAGCTGCTGCCGTAGAGGCTGCGCCCGTCGGGGGAGAAGACGAAGCTCTCCGGCACCGATTGCCCGAAGCGGAACTCGGAGAGCGGGCTTGCGTCGCCGGCGCGCAGCTTCTCGAGCTCCCAGACGCGAAGGTATTGGTCGCCGTTCACCTCGCTGCTCGACGCCGAGAGCAGCCGGCCGTCGGGCGACACGTCGAGGTCGTAGGGCACCACGCCGTACGGGAAGGTGTGGACCTGGTTCCATTCCTTGTATGGATGGGGAATGCGCACCAGCGTGGCGAGCCCATTGGAGTGCCGGACCCCGAAAAGCGATCGGTCAGTGCGGTTGAAGACGATCTCGCCAATGCGCGCGTCCTCGAGCAGCATGCGCTCGTGGCCCGTGCGCGCGTCGAGCGCCATGATGTCGCGCAACGCGTAGTTGTCGCTGGTGTAGAACAAGGTCCCGGTCTCCGGGTCCCAGGCCAGCGACGTGACCTTGTACATCATGGCGCCCTTGATGTCGGCCAGCCGCCGCACGTCGCCAGTGCGCGTGTCGAGCGCGCCCACGTGCTCGAGCACCCCCGGATAGCGAAAGCCGCCGTAGAGGATGCCGCTGGCCTCATCGTAATACGCGCGGGACACCGAGCCGACCGCGCTGGGAAGCAGGTCGCGGTAGGGAGTCACGGGGTACTTGCGCACCTCCTCGAGGTTGTGCTTCTGGAAATCGCGCTCGAAGGCGATCCAGTCCTGCCAGCCTTTCTCCAGCGTGATGCCGAAGACTTGCTGGAATTGGTCCGAGTAGTAGCGCTTGCTGCCCTCGTCGCGCTTGAGCCACGCCACCACGCGCTCTGGGCCGTGGGCATGGGCTAGCCAAGTGAAGAAGCGCGTTCCGTAAAGGTAGGCATTGACGCCCACCTGGAAATCGATGCGCGTGCCTCGCGACACCAGTCCGAGCGGGTCGAAGAAGTGCGCGCCGTCCCGAACCATCGCGCGAAACACCATCTCGTCATAGCCGCCCTGGGCGCGCCCGAGGCCGCCTCCCATCCAGGTCTCCATGAACGTCGCGCTGCCCTCGAGGTACCAGCGCGGCACGTTGAAGCGCGGCACGGTCAGGTAGCTGTAGAGCAGGCTCTCGGGATGGCGCGCGTCGGGATACACCTTGCCGTCGAAGAAGCTGCGCCAGCGCCGGTCCTGCCTCGTCGACATGTCCATGGTCGCCACGTGGACCAGCTCGTGGTTCATCAGCGAATACATCCGTTCGCTGGCGGGATACGTCTCGAACGCGTGCGAGAGCGGCGCGATGTCGAAGCCGAGCGAGTTGGTCGGCACGGCAGTGGCCGAGGCGTTTCCGTAGTCGGAGAAGTCCTTCAAGAGGACGGTGGTGCGCTCATGAGGTTTCCAGTCGAATACCCGCCGCTGCCAGGCGAGCGAGTTCGCGAAGGTGCGCAGCGCATGCGGTTCGAGATAGTCGAGGGTGACCGATGGGTGGACCAGCCGCACGTCGCGCGTCTCGACGGAGGAGAGCCCCAGCGGGCTCGCCTCTTCCCCGGCGGCTTCGCAGAGCGGCGAGAGCGATGCGAGCAGCAGGCACGCCAGGCTTGAACGCATGCAAGGCTTTCGAGCGAAGCCCGGCGCTCCCCCTACTTCGCGGCGGCGTTCATGGAGGCCGCGTTGATTGCCAGGGCGTTCGCGAAGGCCGGGTTCGTCGCCAGGGCGAACAACCCGGAATCGTGCGCCAGGATGGTAAACGCCTCCGGGTGCTTCCCCAGCAGCTGCCAGGCCTGGGGCGTCATCATGGCCTGGACCGCCGTCGCCTGGGCGGCGAGCGCATCGGTGTTGAACGCCTTTGCCTGAGCGACGAGCGCATCGGCCGACTTCTGCGCATCGACCGCCTTCGCCTGAGCGACGAGGGCATCGGTGTTGAACGCCTTCGCCTGAGCGACGAGCGCGTCCGACTTCTGCGCATCGACCGCCTTCGCCTGAGCGACGAGCGCATTGGTGTTGAACGCCTTCGCCTGAGCGACGAGCGCACCGGCCGACTTCTGCGCCTCGGCCGCCTTTGCCTGAGCGACGAGCGCATCGGTGTTGAACGCCCTCGCCTGGGTGACGAGCGCATCGGTGTTGAACGCCTTCGCCTGAGCGACGAGCGCATCGGCAGACTTCTGCGCCTCGAACGCTTTCGCCTGAGCGACGAGCGCATCGGTGTTGAACGCCTTTGCCTGAGCGACGAGCGCATCGGTGTTCAACGCCTTTGCCTGAGCGACGAGCGCATCGGTGTTGAACGCTTTCGCCTGAGCGACGAGCGCATCGGCGTTGACCGCCTTCGCCTGAGCGACGAGCGCATCGGTCGACTTCTGCGCCTCGAGCGACGTCGCCCGAGCGACGAGCGCATCGGCGTTGACTGCCTTCGCCTGAGCGACGAGCGCATCGGCGTTGGCCGACTTCGCCCGAGCGACGAGCGCATCGGCGCTGGCCGACTTCGCTTGGGCGATCAGCGCATCGGCGTTGCGGAGCATGGCGGCGAGCGCCTCGCTCCTGGCCAATGCCTCAAAGGCCGGATCCTGCGCAAGCGCACGCATCTTCGGGTCTCTGACGATGCGCTCGAACGAATCGCTCTGCATGAGCTGTGCGACCGTCTGATCGCCGAGCTTCACGTCCCCAGCCTTGATCTGCTCGGCGCGGTAGCGCTGCGCCGGCGCCACCGTGCCAACCACGCTCTCGCCGCCGGGCGGGAACTTGAGGACAAAGCCGGCGATCAGGACGGCGGCCGCGGCAACGCCGGTTCCGATCCACAGTGCGCGCTTGCTGACATTTCGACTCATGGTTTTCCCCTTCGCTGACAGGTTGACAGGTAGAAGGCACTTCGCGGCGGCGGCATGGGCCAGGCCGGCGGGTGGATCGAGCAGAGAAACGCGCCGCAACTGCGCGAAGAAATGGCGCTGCGCTTCGTACTCAGCGCGGGCGTCCGCATCGACCGCAATGAGCCGCTCGAGCTCGCGAGCCTCTTCCGGCGTTGCCTCGCCGTCGAGGACTGCGAACATCAGCGGCAGATGTCGGGGGTCCATGCTCAGTCGAGCTCCAGGTCGCGAAGCAGCTCGCGCAACAGCTGCCGCGCCTCGAACAGGCGCGACTTCACGGTCTTCTCCTCGATCTCGAGGATGAGGCCGATCTCGCGATAGCTGCAGTCGGAGAAATGCCGCAACGTCAGCACGACCCGATGGTCCGCGCTCATCTGCATGAGCGCTCCCTGAATGCGGCGCGACACCTCGGACTCCGCGGCACTCGACTCGGGATCGACGGGCTCGAGCTTCCCGGGCTCACGCCCCAAAAGCGGCTCCTCCCGGCTGTTGCGGCGCAGGAGGTTGAGCGCCGCGTTGAGCGCGATGCGGTAGATCCAGCTGAAGAATCGATGGCTCGGGTCATAGTGAGCAAGCCGTTCCGCCACTTCCATGAACGCGACCTGGGTGACGTCGCGCGCATCGTCCGCGTTGCCGAGCACCCGGTACGCTGCATTGTAGAGCGGCCGCTCGTACCGGTCGATCAGGACCCGGAAGGCGCTGGAATCACCGCCTCGGCAGCGATGCACCAGCGTCTCGTCGGACTCCTTGGCCACAATTACACCGGCGGGCGCGAAAAGTTGGCGCGGATCATTCGAGGGCCTCGATCTCGAAGATCTGGTCGAACCCGGAGTACCGAAAGATGTCGCAGAGGTGGCGGTTCACTCCGACGAGCCGGAGCTTGCCCGCCGAGGCCAGGAGCCGTTTCTGCGTCTTGAGGAGGACCCCCAGGCCGGCGCTCGAGATGTACTCGAGGCGCCGGCAGTCGAAGGTGATCGTTCCCTGCAGGCGGTCGAGAAACGATTGGGCCGCCGGGGACTGGGCCGAGTCCAGGCGTCCGGCGAGCACCACCATGCCGTCCGAGCCGTTCTCAATCGTGAACATGTCCGTCCCCCCTCTTCGGTGCGCCGCCCGACCCAGTCAGCGTCTTGCGGAAGGTGATCCGGGTCTGCCGGAGCTCTTCCAGGTATTCGTATTCGATGGAGTCGACCATCCGCCTGACCAGGTGGATTCCCAGCCCGCCGGGCTCGCGCTGCTCGATGGGCAGGTTGATGTCCGCGTCGGGGACCTGGGTGATGTCGAAGGGCTCGGTGCCGTGATCGATCAACGTCGCCTCCACGCCCCCCGGGATGCGCGCGAGGGTGAGGCGAACCCGGGACTCGCTCGACTTGCCGTATTTCACCATGTTGGTGAACAGCTCTTCGACCGCGAACTCGACCGGCGGTCGCAGGGAGGCGTCGACGCCGTGGCTCGCGAACATGGCTCCGATGAACCCGAAGATCGCCTCCAGCGAGTCGAGGCTGCGCTCGAAACTCGATGCCGCGGGCAGCCGCGGGACCTCGCGCCGGATCAGGACGGCGGTCACGTCGTCTTCCTGTGGCGCGCTGCGGGCGAACGCGCGCACGGACTCGAGGAAAACGTCCGCGAGCTTCGCCATGGTCTTGCCGTGGTGCTCCCGCAGCACCTCCTGAATGCGCGTGAGCCCGTATTCCTCCCCCTCGGGGTCGCGGTACTCCATCAATCCGTCGGAGAGCAGGACCAGGATGTCGCCCGGCTCGAATTCCAGAGTCGCCCCGGCGCGCAACACCGTGAGCGGCATGGCGGCCACCGGGAAGCTGGTGGGCCGGCGCAGCTCGCAGTCCCCGGTGGCGGCTCGGAAGACGATGATCGGACCGTGCCCCCCACTGTGGAAACGAATGCGATGCGCGCCCGGGTCGAGAAGGCCGATGAACGCACAGATGAAACGGTCGGCGGGCAGCATCTCGCTCAAAAGATTATTCACCTGCGTGAACGCCGTATCGAGGTCCGCGCCGAGGCGAAAGGCCATGCGCAGCATCGCTTGCATCTGCGCCACCGTGAGGGCGGGCCCCATGCCGTGCCCGGTCGCGTCGCCC
>Ga0209011_1000373_pt1 | contig 17531 bp, 14 predicted proteins | sample BlaSpr_A8_OM1_M3_FD_187986 | JGI IMG/M metagenome (GOLD analysis project Ga0209011, IMG submission 187986) | Forest soil microbial communities from Thunder Bay, Ontario, Canada - Black Spruce, Ontario site 2_A8_OM1_M3 (SPAdes) (version 2) | ecosystem: Environmental > Terrestrial > Soil > Boreal... | reverse complement strand
GTGCAGCCGGAACTGGTTGTCCCAGATCAGGTCCATGCCCGAGTCGTGCTTGCGGCTGAACCACCAGAACCAGTCGCTGCCCTCGGTGATGAGGATCTCGCGCCAGGCGAGCGCCACCTGCTCCGACTCCTTCGGCCGCTGCCGCGATTGCTCTTCCAGCCAGTCACGCGTTTCGGCGAGCAGGTCCCATGCAATGTTGTGCTCGGGGTCACCGATCCAGGTATCGAGGCTCGAGCCGATCCAGCTACCCGTGTGCAGGTGGTGCAGCTGCTGTTCCGGCGGGTGCTCCGCGATGAAGTCGGAGACGGTCGTGGTCACGACGCTCGGGTTCGCCTCGAGCTCCGTGTACAGCGCATTGAGGAAGTCGTGGCCGTCGCGCGGGTAGTACTCCCACGCGTTCTCGCCGTCGAGCGCGATCACCACCAATTGCTCTCGATCGCCCTGCTGCTCGCCGATCTTCTTCACCCGGCCGACGAGGCTGCGCGCCGCATCGAGCGACGACATCTTTTGGTAGTCGAAACCGATTGCGTTCGAGATCTGAGCGTCGCGGAAAACCATCGCTACACTCTGGCCTTCCCTCTCTACGCGCTTGGGGCTGTACAGGTGCGCGTCCCGCGAGTACTGGCTGTCCATCGACCGCGCCAGCACCTCCTCGTCGCTGATCATCCAGTCCAGCTTCGCCCCGGTGGCGAGGCCGATCACGCTCTCCCCCACCGCCATCTCGGACGGCCACATGCCCTTCGGCCTGCGCCCGAGCAGTCGCTCGAAGGCTCCGAACCCGAGCTCGATCTGGCGCTCGGCGTCCTCGCGGTGAGAGAAGTGGCGCTGAGGGAGCTGGATGTTGAGGTTGGCGCTGCGCGCCGAGTCGACATGAATGATCAGCGGAAGGATCGGGTGGTAGTAGGGCGAGAAGGTCAGCTCGGCCTGGCCCCGATCGGCGAGCTCGCGGTATTTCGGGATGACCTTCGCCATCATGTCCAGCTGCGCGGTGAAGAGCGGCTGCTTGTCGGCTTCCGAGAAGTCGCGGTCCTTGCGCTTCAGCTCAGCGAGCCGCGGGTCTGACTCCATCCATACCGGGTCGCACCACGCGAGGTTGAACCAGACCTGGAGGTCGCGAATGTCCTGCATCGTGAACTGCGCGTCGATGGGCCGCGAGGCCAGCTCCAGATAGCGTGGCGACTGCTGGACGCGCAGCGAGCGCGGGGATTCGCGCATCCAGCGCAATACGAAATCACGCTCCTCGGCCGAGAGCTCGCCGGCGTCGCGCCGGCTCAGGTTGAGAAAGAGGTCGACCGACTCCGACTTGCCGTAGTCCTCGATCTGCGCCAGGAGCGACGGGACGAGGTTGAAGGTGGCGCGGATCTTCGGGTAGCCGTCGAGCAGGGCGGGCATCTTGTAGTAGTCCTTGGCACAGCGCAGCCGCACCCACGGCAACAGGTAGGTGGACGTGAGGTCGTCTTTGTAATACGGCTGGTGCATGTGCCAGACGAAAGCGACGTGGATGGGCTTCATTTGTTAACCACAATCATCGCAACGTTGGCAGGGAGCAGCGGAAACAGTCCGGTTTCCGCTCATTCTTTAAGCGTATTCGTCAAGGGCGCGGATGAAGTTTAAGTAGACGCGCTGGTGCTCTCGGATGATGCCGTGCGCGCCGAGCTCCCACCACTCGTCAGGGGTGAAGTAAGCGCTCACCTCCGCGGCGGGTCCGGACTTGCCGTACCACTGGATCAGGTGAAGGTTGTCGGACTGCAGCAGCCACCTTGCGATCTCGATGAACCGGGGGTCGCCGGTCAGCCGGGCCTTCGAGTACGCGTGGTGCATCAAGCGAAAAACGCCCTGCTGGGCCGAGTTGCCGAGGAAGAACTCCATGCCGCCCTCGCCCGCCCACGTCGACCCGTACTCGTTGATCGGCAGCTCATACCGCGAGTCCGCCGCCTCGGCCACGGCTTCCGAGGGCAGCAGCATGCGCAGCTTTCGCTTCTTGATCTGGGTGTTGAGGGCGCGCACGAACTGGAAGATGCCCGAGTCCTTCGGGTGATGCTCGCCAAACGTCTCGAAGTCCCATCCGAGCGTCACGACTTCGCCTCCCGTGTCGCTCAGCCAGCGTGCGTACGTGTCGGCCATCAGCGGCCACATGCTCCAGCCGCGGTTGGAGAATCGATATCCGATGTCGTCGGAGAGCTCGTGGTGGCGAGCCAGGAGGGCCAGCTTCTGCCCTGGATATCGATAGACGTGCGTCGGCTCGCGCCAGCCGAGCTGCCACGCCCGCCCTTCCATGAAGGCGCCGGTGAACCCGCACTGCTGAAGAGCGAAGTACACGTCGTTCGACATGAACATCTCGGTCGTGTCCGTCATCGTCACCCGTTTCTGGAAGACGTCCTCGAGGCGGCGGCGGGCCCACAGCATCGACTCTTTGAACTCGACGATGTCCATGTAGAGGAGCCACGAGTGGTACGGCTCGACGCAAACCACCTCGACGTTAGGGCTCGCGCACAGGCGCTGGAACGAATCGAGCACCTTCTTTCCGTACTGCTCCGCCTGGACGAGAAACGAGTTGCTGAAACCGATCGACATGCGCCAACCGCGCCGCGTCAGGTCGCGGAACATCGCGGTCGCCGGAAAGTACGCGTACTGCGCGACCTTCTCGAAGTAGCGGCGGTCCATCGCCTCGTCGAACAGGAAGCTCGCGAAGTCGTCGGGCGGCGTGCCCGCCGGGATCACCCGCGCCGGGAGCCTCAGCCTTCGCGGCTGGTGGACCACCGTGTAGACGACAAGGTTCTCAGCCATTCGAGGGCGGCTTCCGCCCGGCCTTCGGCTCCGGTGCGGGAGGCTGTTTCACCGCTTGCAGCGCGGCGGCGAACTCCACGCGCAGCAGGAGCTGATCGATCACCTTCTCCCAGATGTACTCACGCGCGGTGGTCCTGCCGCGCTTGCGCATGCGCGCCGCGAGGTTGGGCCGCTCCTTCAGCAGCGTCAGCTCGGTGACGAGCTCGACAGGATCGCTTGTCTCCACGACGAGCGCGTTGCGGTACGCCTCCGCATAGTCCTCGCCCGTCGAGCCCGTCACCGCCAGCCCGCCCGCGGCCATCACCTCGAGGCCGACGAGGCCGAACGGCTCGTGGCCCGAGTTGGCCAGGACCGCGTCGCAGGCCGGATAGATGATGGCGAGCAGGTCGTCATTGAGAAAGGTGGTGAGGTTGATCACGTCGGCGTCAACCTTTGCGCGCAGGAGCGCGGCCAGCCCCGCCACATCCGGAGGTGTTGGCGCGTCGACCACGACCAGGCCCTGCTGGCGCGCGTGGTTGACTACCTCGGCGCCGTGGGGCTCCTTCCCGCCGCGCATCAAGAGCTTGACCTTGCTGCCCTTGCGCTTGAGGTAGGCCATTGCGGACACCGCCATCAGCCATCGCTTGTCCGGGTCGAAGCGGCCGATCTTGAAGCACAGGTATTCCGCCGCCGCCGCAGCCCTCAGCTCAGCCACCGCCACCGGGTCCGCATCAGCGATTGACGAGCGAGGGATGCCGTTGGGGATGACTATCGCGTTCTGGTGCCAGTCCCACATCTCGAACTTCATGTAGCGGCTGACCGTGGTGAGGGTCGCCGCCAGCGTCAGGGCGGCCCAGTCGATGCGGTGGAAGCCGAATGTGTTGTTGGCGTTCCACAGCATCACTACATGGTCGCGAAGGCCGCGGCGGTAGAGCGTGTCGGAGATGAGGCTCATCGACCACGACGTATGCCACTCCTCGCCGAGCACCACCACGTAGCCGCCGGCGGCGACGGCCGGCGCCATCACTTTGTCAATGACGTCCGGCGGCAGGCTCAGGTTCCAATCGCGGATCTTTCCTTCCTCGCCGTCATAGACGCCTCCGCGATGCTGCGCGGAGATCCACTGGCCCCAGCGACGTAGATGGAGCTTTCCTTCTTCGAGCGTTTCTTCGCCGGGCAGATCCGGGTCGCCGATGAAATAGAGGTGCGTGTCGTAGCCGCGCCTCGCGAGTGAGCGCGTCAGGCCCTTCACGCGAACTCCAAGACCCCCCGCCTGGCTGTAGAGGTCAGGGCCTTCGAAGCTGAGCACGACGAAGGCGGTCCGGTCGGGCGTGAAGATCATTCCAGCGGACCGAGAAATTCCAGCGCCTCGTCATGGAGCTCCTTCGTCGGCGCGCAGAGCAACGTGGTCCGGCTCTCGAGAGATGCGTTCAGCGGCCCGATGAGGTTGCCCCGCATGTCAGTCGCGACTCCGCCCATCTCAGAGAGCAGGAGCAGGCTTGCCGCCATGTCGAAGACCCGCACCGGCATCGGCGCGCAGAAGACATCGAACCCTCCCGTGGCCGTGTGCGCTATCGAGAGCGCCATCGAGCCCAGTATGCGGAGCTTGTTCGAACGCTCCACCAGCGGTCGCGCGACCGCGATCCCTTTCGGCGAGCTCTCGAGCCCGAGGATCTGGATCCGCTTGCGATCCTGTCGAGGAGCCACCAGAATAGGCGCGCCGGCGCGCCACGCCCCCTGCTTGCGGATCGCGGTCCATGCCTCGCCGTTGTTCATGTTCAGCACATATCCCGTAAGCGTGTCGTCGATGGTCGGTCCATCGAGCAACGCGAGCATGAGCGCGAACACCGGGACTCCCTGCTTGGCGTTCAGGCTGCCGTCGACCGGGTCGACGAGGATCAGCGGGTAGTCGGAGCCGAAGCTGCGGCGTCCCGATTCCTCGGAGAGGACCGAGAATACCTCACCACTCCCGGCAACAGCCATGAGCTCGGTGAAGACGACCGCCTCCGCCGCTCGGTCGAGCTCCAGCGTCCTGTCACCGCCGGCGCCTACCTCGAAGCGCACGCCGCCTGCGTCGGTGCCCGCGAGTGGGAGCACTGCGTCGCGCACACCGGCCCCGATGCGATGAAAGACGTCGAGCCAGTCGCGCGGTTTCAGCTGGTCTCAGGCAACCCGGGGTCGGTCGCCACCTTGCGGCGGCGCCGGCGGCGGCGCTCGACGACGATCGTGATGAGGTAGGGCTGCTGCATCGCCCACACCTTCTCGATGAGCTGCGGGACGGGGAGGCTGTGGGGCCCGTCGATGCCCAGCATGACCAGCGCCTCCGCCACGTGATCGGGCAGCTCAGTCTTGTCGTGAAGATTGAGCTGCTCGAGCGTTTCGAGAATGTCATCGAGACGGCGCAATCCCTGCCGCCGATTCTGATCGGACCGGTTAAGCAACGCCGCTAGCTTAATAATCTTTCGCGGCGCGCGTGAGCGCGCGGCTCACCTCGTCCGGCCGTTCGAACTGCAGCCAGTGGCCCGCGCCCTGGAGTACCTCGAGCCTGAACGGGCCCTCGACATGCTGGGCAGTGGCCTCCACGGCCCGCCTTCCAAGCGCAGGATCCTCGTCGCCCCACAGCAGTGTGGTCGGCGTCGTGATCTTCAGCTCCTGCGTGAGGGCCGCCCAGGCCCCGCCGCCTCGGCCGAGGTTCGCGCGGTAGTAGTTGAGACCGGCGGTGAGCCGGCCGGGCCGGCTGAGGGAGCGGGTGAAGTGCTCGACGATGGCTCGCGGCACCGCGTCGGGATTCGGTCCGAGCGCGAACATCGCGCGAAGGCGTTTGTAATCCTCGTCGGCCAGCACGTGCTCCGCCTTGCCCTCGATAAGGAAGAGTGCGACGTAGCGGGACTTCTCCCGCTGCTCCTCGTCGACGCGACTTGCCTCGGCCAGCGCGGCGGGGTGCGCGACCGACAGCGCCGTCAGCGTCTTCGTCATCGCAGGATGGCGCCCGGCGAAAAACCACGCGATGAGCGAGCCCCAGTCGTGGCCGGCGACATGGGCCTGCGAGCGACCGAAGGACTTGATGATCGCGGCGACGTCCGCGACGAGGTGGTCGATCGCGTAGTTATCCACACCTTCCGGCGCGTCGCTCAGTCCGTAGCCACGAAGATCCGGCGCGACGGCAAGGCAGCCGGCCTTGGCCAGCGCGTCGACCTGCTTCGTCCACGACTCGGCGCCCTCCGGGAATCCGTGAAGAAGGATGAACATCTCTCCGTCCGCCGGCCCGTCGACCATGGCGCGAAAACGCAGGCCATTTGCCTGGACCATGTGCTGTGAGGCTGTCACTTGCAGTTGGTGAGGATGAATTCCGATGCGACGTCAAGGGCCTGCTCGAGCACGGCGAGGAGTCCGTGGCCCTGGCCCTTGAAAATCTCGAGCCGAGCGTTGGGAACGAGCTTTACCGCCTCTTTCAAGAGGTCGATGCGGGCAAATGGATCGCGATCGCCACTCAAGAAGAGGGTCGGGCAGCGAATCGAAGGCAGATGCTCGGTGCGGAGCTCGTCCGTGTGGCCCGGACGGTGCAGCGGATACGAAAAAAGCACGAGCCCGCCGAAGTCCGCCTCGATCGCGGCCATGCTCGCGACCCTTCCGCCGAACGATTGACCGCCGCCGATGACCTCATGCCCTCGACCCGAGGTCTTGATGAAGACCGGAACCGCTCGCTCCGCTTTTCCTTTCGGCAAATCCACCGCGACGGCATTGATTCCGCGACGTGTGAAGCCCACCACGTAGGGTTTCATCGAAGCTGCGGTGCCCGATGCGCCATGACCGAGGACCACTCGCATTTTTCTATCGTCGCAGTTTTTTGCGGTCGCGTGGACGTCGCGATGGGTCTTCATCGCGAAAATTTCCGGACGCGGCGCAAAAAATATTTCTTCCGAACCATTGACGTGAGTGGTTGCATTCATGTATCACAGCACCTGTATGGCGATGCTGCTCGTGGTTGCCACCACAGAGGCGACGGACCCGACGCGAGTCAGCGTGTCATTTCGTACAACCGCCAACGTCTCGGAGTTCTCGTCATTGAGGCTTCGCGGCGATACCCGTGGGGTTGCAGAGGAGGTACGTGTAGGAGAGATCGTTCATCACGTCTCACCAAACGCGGACACCAACAAACCAATGGAACCTCGGGTCCGTATCACCAGGAGAAGGAGGTAGCAACATGGCAGCAAAGAAGAAGGCAGCGAAGAAGCCGGCAGCCAAGAAGGCCACCAAGAAGAAGAAGTAGTTTCTTCTTCGATCGTTTTTTAGTTCGTAATGCGCCGGGGTTCTGTGGAGCCCCGGCGCTCTCTATATGAGAGGGAACCAAGGTTCCCTTCTCATACTCACCCTCCCTCCTCGTGACACAAGGAGGCCTGAAGACAAAGTCACAGCCGGGTGAAACCCGGCTGTCACGCCACGCTAGCGTGGGCCCGGCTCGCCGAAGTGGCGCCACCGTGCCGGTTTCTCGCGGCACATAAAATTCGCATCCGTGAGAAACGCGTCCATCACAGAGCACAACCGGCGCATGTGGGATCGCCTTGCCCGCGCTGGAATCCCGTACACCCAGCCGCAGGGCCGGCCGCCGCGGTCGCGCGCCGCCCTCAGACGTTTTCTGGATCCAGACGGACGGTTGAAAGGGGTTCGCCTGCAGGGCGCCCGAGTGTTGGCGCTCGCAGCTGGTGGAGGATGGGATGCAGTCATCTTCGCGATGCTCGGTGCTGAGACCACCCTCGTCGACATCTCGGCGATTCAGCTGCGGACCACCCGCGAGCTGGCGCAACAGAAGGGCGTATCGATCAAGACCGCTCGGATCGACATGGCCGACCTTTCCCGCTTTGCGGACGGCTCATTCGACGTCGTGTGGCAATGCCATTCGCTGGTCTTCGTCCGCAACGTGCGCAAGGTCTTTCGCGAAGTGGGTCGCGTCCTTGCGCCTGGAGGTACCTACCAGACGACGACCATGCATCCCACCACCCTCCGCCTGTACGGCCGCTACGCAGATGGCGGGTGGAAGCCGCGGCTGTCTTACTTCGACGATCGAGCCATGCCCTACGAGAAAGAAGCTGACGTCACCTGGGAGTTTGGGCGGACCCGCGTGATCGCGCCCACCATTGAGTTCGGACATACGGTCGAGACCCTGGTCAACGGCATCGTCGAAGGTGGAATGGTCGTCGACGGCCTATGGGAGTACTCGCCAGGTGAGCCCGACCTCAAGGCCAAGCCTGGGAGCGACGGCCACCTGGAAACGCTCTTCCCCGCCTTTATCGAAATTCGAGCGCGAAAGCTCTAGGGCGCGTCTGGTGCCAGACATGTCAAATCGATGAGTTCAAAGGCACGTTTGGCGCCAAGCGTGTCGAACTCCAGCTCCCCGACCTCGCGCGGGTGACTCTTCACCCTTAACTGCTTGACTTGCGAACATTTGTTCGCTATGGTCTGCGTGCCTCCACTTCTCCCCTGCGTCTTCATTTCGCGAGGCGGCCAAAGATGCAGGAAGAACTCAACGTTGCCATCAACTCGATTCGGGTCCGTTTCGGCAGCCAGGCGCTGACGAGGGCGGCGGAGCTGCCGCCCCCCCAGCCCTGGCCCAGCCGGACTCCAATCGATCGCTTGACCGGGATCGGCGGACTGCCGCGCGGCCGGCTCACCCTTCTGACAGGCAGCGGGACTTGCGGCAAGTCCACGCTCGCTCTTCTGCTGCTGGCCGGCGCGACCCGCGAGTTCGCGCATGCGATGGTGATCGACACCAACTCAGGTTTCGATCCCTGGACCTTGCTTCCCTTCTATCCCGAGCTGAGCGCGCTGACAGTGGTCCGCGCGCCAGCTCCTGAAATCGCCGGTGAGGCGATGGCAGCGTTGGCCAAGGCGGGCGCAGGATTCATCCTTCTAATAGGCGAGGTCCCGGAGCACTGGCTGGGACCACTCGAGTCGGGGGCGAACCGCTCGGGCACGGTGATGGTGGGCGTAATCGATGCACCCGGACGTGCCTTCGCCCACGCCTCGAGCCTCAGCGTCGGTCTTTCGCGGACCGATTGGATCTGGGAACGTGGGCAGCTCGTCGGGCTTCGCACCTCCGCTCGGTGCGTGAAAAATCGCGTGGCTCCTCCGCTTGGTGAGACCGAGCTGGAGATTCGCTACCCGCTCGGCGCGAAGTCGCTGTTCGATCACCAGGTGCACGTCACCGAGGTTCCTTCACTTCATGTGGAGCTCGAGTGCGCATCTGCTGTGGTCTGACCAACCACCTCGAGCTCGCCCGGCGCCCGGACCTGTACGGAAATCCCGTCGTGGTCGGACATTGGGAAGAGCACGTGGTCGCACTCTCCGAGGAGGCGATGCCATTTGGCGTGATGCCGGGGATGGCGCTGCGCCAAGCAGAGCATCTCTGCCCGCAAGCGACCTTTCTTCCACCGGACCCCGAAGCCGCCGCGCACCTGCGAGAGCTGATCTCCTCGGCGCTGTACGATCTCGCGCCGACCGTCGAGGTCCGCGTCGAAGGCATCGCGTGGCTGGACGTGAGCGGCGTCCCCAAGCCTGGCGAATCGATCCGCGAAGCTCGACGCCGGTTGAAGACGGCGATCGGACGCGAACCGCGACTTGGTCTAGCGCCGGGCCCTTTCTCCGCCAGACTCGCAGCGGCGCGCGCGAGACCCGGCCGCCTCGTTCAGGTCGACAAGGCGAGCGCATTCCTCGCTCCGCTTTCTCCTCATGAGCTCCCGCTCGATGCAGAGCAGCTGGAACGACTCGACCTTCTTGGGCTTCGCACGCTGGGCGCATTGGCGGCGATGGGCCCGCGCGAGCTGGAGAGCCAGCTCGGCCGCGCCGGACGACATGCGGTTTTGCTCGCGCGAGGCCTCGAGCCCGACGAGCTCACTCCGTGGCGCCCTCCTCTCTTCACCAGCGCACACCGGCAGTTCGAGTCATCGATCGAAGACCGCGAGGCGCTGCTGTTCGTCGCGCGTGCGCTGTGCGGCGACCTCGCCGAGGAGCTCGGCCTGCGCGGGGCCGGTGCGAAGAGCATCCGCGTACGCCTCTTTTTCGAAGATGGTTCTCAGGAACGGCGCGACTCTGTCGTGCGCCATCCGCTGAGCAGCGCGGCCGAGCTGTTTGGATTGATCGGGTCGTGGATCAAGGAGTGGCAGCCGCACGCTCCGATCACCGAGATGTGGATCGAGCTGCCGGTGCTCGAATCAGCGGGCAGGCGGCAGCTGCGGCTGTGGGCGGGCGGCGACGGCAACGGCGAAGAGGTGGCCGCCGCACTCGAGCGATTGCAGGAACGCCATGGCGACGAGGTGGTGTATATGCCGCGGCCTCACCTGCTGTCCTCCCCACTCCCATCGCAGCGCTTCGCGTGATGCGACTGCTGGAATCAGAAGCAGCCGTTGGCCGGATAGCCCGGCTGGTCGGAGACCTTCTGAAGCCCGCCGGCATCGGAGTAGAGGTAGATGCCTTGCGGACTGCCGAACCACACGCCGTGGTCGTCGGTGATGCCGCCAGACAAGGTGGCGGCGATCGGACCCTTGTGAATGGATCGCTGCTTTGCGTCCTCAACGGAGAGCAGGAGCTCGGCGGTCGGGTCCGGGTAGTTGATGGCGTCGTGGACGGCACGGGTCAGCGGACGTCCGTGAGCGTCGATCCCGATGACATTGAGACCTGTTCCAGGCCGATCAACCCAGATGATCTCTCTGCCGGCATTGAGGTCGAGCCGCCAGATCTGGTTGGACTCGACGCGCACGCGGCTGCGGACCGGGTTTGCGTCGGCAGGATTCAGGGCGCCGAACCAGAAGATGCCGCCGCCCCCGCTGACCTGAACCAGGACTTTCGTCACGACACGAATGGACCCGGTCGAAGGGTCGAAGAGCCACATGCCCGGGGTGGGGCCTTCGACCGCCTGGACCAGGTAGATTCCCTCGGGCGCGTAGTCAACGACGACTGCCCGGGGTCCCAAATTGGCCGCGGGCTCGATCGGAAATCCGACCTCCTTGCCGCTGGCAACGTCCACGATCTGGACGATAGGCAGGCCTTGCTTCAAATCAGGGAGCACTGCGGCGTAATGGGTTCCTGCCGCGGTGACCGCCTCGCGCCTCACCGGCAGCCATTTGGAGAACGCCCGGTCGAAGTAGAAGCCGCCATTGCCGGCGGGATCGATGGTCACCGAGCGCGAGGGGAAAGAGATGAAGGCGTTCTTGACAGCGCTTGGATCAAGCGAATTGAAGATTGGGAGGCGGCACGAGAACGAGACGTGGCTGAGCGGCAGGTCGCCCGGAATTGGACTCTGGGACGCCCTGGGACTGGGTGTGCTTTTCGCAGCGGTGGGCTGCGTAACCGGACTGCAGGCGAGCGTGAGCACGATCAGTGCCGCCGGCCAGCCTCGCATCGACTCATTCAAACGCCGGCCGCCGGCGAACGTTTCCAGTGACGCGCCTATTGTCCCCGCCTGCCGCGGTCGAGGTCACGCTGAGCGAAGACGGCACGCCGGCATTCATCACCGGCGCCTTCAGCGGGTCGGTCGACCCGATCGCTCGCTGGAAGGTCGAAACCGAGTGGTGGAAGCAGCCCGTGATCCGCGAGTACTGGAAGGCGCTGCTCAACAGCAACCTTCTATGTGAGCTGTACCACGACCTCCGCGAGGACAAGTGGTTCGTGGAACGGATCTATGACTGAGGGGTCAGAGGGGCGGCTGTGCGCCAGAAAAAGAAATGACCCCGCCGGTTCGCTTCGCTGGCTCCGGCGCCTGCCTTGCGGCTGGTGCCAGATCCCTCGCACGTTCCCTTCGGGGCCGTCGACTACCGTATCGCGCCATTCGATGGGTTGGCAATCCCCAATCTTTGTCGCCAGGCTACGTCTTGTAGCTGTGCGCTAGGTGAACCCCTACGTCGAGCTGCACTGCCACTCCAACTTCTCCTTTCTTGATGGTGGCTCTCATCCCGCCGAGCTGGCGATGCGTGCGGCCGAGCTCGAGATGCCGGCGCTCGCGATCACCGACCGCGGTGGCGTCTACGGCGCGGTGCGATTCCTCCAGGCCTGCCGCAAGATCGGAGTGAAACCGATCATCGGCACCGCCTTGGAGGTCGAAGGCGAAGAGGTAGTCATGATCGCGCGCGATCTTAACGGTTACTCCAATCTGTGCCGGCTGCTGAGCTTTGCGCACGCCGACCAACCCAAGGGCGAGGCGCGCGCGCCCATCGCGAAGGTCGCCGAGCACCGCGGCGATCTCTTCTATCTCAGCGCGACCGACGACGAGAAGCGGCTGCGCGGGCTGCAAGAGGCGCTGGGCCGGGAGAACGTCTTCAGCGAGCTGCACCACCACCTTTGTCCTGAGGACCAGTGGGTGCTCGAGGGCCGCGCGGCGATGGCGAAACGGTGTGGAGCTATGGTCGTGGCGACCAACGAGGTGCACTATCACGTCCGCGAACGGCGGCGGCTGCATGACGTGCTGGTCGCCATTCGGCATCGCGCCACTCTCGAGACGGCACGGCCGCATCTCTTTCCCAACTCCGAGCATCACTTGAAGGGTGGGGCGGATATGCGGCCTCTCTTCAAAGGGCATGCCGAGGCGCTGGCCACGCCGTGGGAGATCGCGCAGGAATGCGACGTGGATCTCAATTTCCGCAAGGTGCGCTTTCCCGGCTTCCCCGTGCCCACCGGTGAAACGCCCTTCTCATTCCTCTACAAGCTGTGCTTCGAAGGCGTGCGCGAGCGCTATCGCCCGATCACGCCTGAGGTTGCGCGCCGCCTGCAGCGTGAGCTGGAGGTGATCGAGAAGACAGGGCTCGCCGAGTTCTTCCTCATCAACTGGGACCTGATGCGGTTCGCGCGCGAGCATGGCGTCCCGGGCCAGGGACGTGGGTCCGCCGCCGACTCGATAGTCGCCTACGTGCTCGGCATCACCAGGGTCGACCCCATCGAGCACAACCTGCTGTTCGAGCGCTTCCTGCACGAAGAGATGACGAGCACGCCGGACATCGACATCGACTTCTCCACTGAGCACCGCGAGCAGGTGATCCAGTACATCTACGACAAGTACGGGTGGGAGCGGACGGGGATGGTGTGCAACGTCGTCACGTTCCAGCCGCGGATGGCGATCCGCCAGGTGGGCAAAGCGCTGGGTTTCTCCGCCGAATTGCTCGACAGGCTGGCCAAGGGGGTGGACCGATGGTTCACCGAGGACGTCGCCGACTCGATGCTCGACGCGGTGCCGCCGCCCGAGATGCGGCCGCAGAGCTGGCAGCAGTTCCTGGAGCTGTGCCGCGAGATCATCGAGTTTCCACGCCACCTGTCGATCCACAACGGCGGCATGCTGGTGACCGGTGAGCCACTGGTCGAGATCGCGCCGGTCGAGCCCGCGACCATGGAAGGCCGCCGCGTCGTCCAGTTCAACAAGGACGACGTCGAGGACCTGGGGCTGATCAAGATGGACATGCTCGGCCTGCGCACCCTGTCGGTGGTGGCGGAATGCCTGGAGCTGATCAAGGACAAGACGGGGGTGCGGCCCGATCTCGACCAGCTGCCGCTGAACGATCCGAAGGTCTTCGAGATGTGCGGCGACGCGGACACGATCGGCGTCTTCCAGATCGAGTCACGCGCGCAGATGCAGACCCTCCCCCGCACGCGGCCGCAGAACTTCAACGACCTGGTGGTCGAGGTGGCGATCATCCGGCCGGGCCCGATCCAGGGCAACGCGGTTCATCCCTACATCCGACGCAAGCAGGGGCGTGAGCCGGTCACTTACGCGCATCCGCTGCTCGAGCCGATCCTCAAGGACACGCTCGGCGTGATCCTCTATCAGGAACAGATCATCGAGATCGCGATGTACGTCGCGGGTATGCCGCCGAGCAAGGCGGATGGGTTCCGGCGCGCGATGACCCGACACCTCAACCGAGTCGAGATGTCATCGCTGGAGGGTGACTTCATCAGCGGCTGCCTGGCCAACGACGTGCCTCGCGACGTCGCGGACATGCTCTTCAACGCGGTGCAGGGCTTTGCCGTGTATGGCTTCTGCCGCTCACACGCTGCGGCATTCGCGCGGACTTCCTACGAAACCGCGTGGCTCAAGCTCAACCACCCTGTCGAGTTCGGCTGCGGCCTGCTCAACAACCAGCCGATGGGCTTCTATCACCCGAGCGTCCTGGTCGAAGACCTGAAGCGCCACGGGGTCACGGTGCTTCCAGTCGACGTCAACCTTTCAGACATCCGATGCCTACCCGAACCCCTGCCAGAGAAGGCACACCTCTCCGAGGGCCCTCCCTCCTCCACCGGACCAGCCCTCCCCCGCCGGCCAACCGATCTCAGCGTATCTGCCGGGTCAAGCCTGCCTGTTAAGACCATGACCCACGCCATGCGCATCGGCTTCAACTACGTCCGCGACCTCGGCGAGGACGGGCGGGAGGCGATCGTCGCCGAGCGCGCACATCGGCCCTACGCCTCCTTCGACGATTTCCTCCACCGGCTTCGCGGCGCACCCGTCGGGCCCCGCGCCGTTCGCAACCTCGTCATGGTCGGCGCCTTCGACGCGCTCGGCCAACCACGCCGCGAGCTCCTGTGGGGCTGGCAGGAAAGATGGCACGGCCACGGCCTGCGCCGAGGCATCGAAAAACAATCCGAGCTTCACCTCAACGGCACCGCCCCCAACCTCCCCTCGATCGACGCCTTCGACAAAAACCAGCTCGAGTACCGGATCTCAGACCTCTCCACCGGCCACCACCTCATCCACTTCTGCCGCGAAAAGCTGCAGAAGCTCGGGGCACTCGAGAGCAACAAGCTGGCGGCCATTCCAGATCGCCACAGAGTCCGCGTCGCCGGACTCGTCATCACCCGCCAGGCTCCCTCGACCGCGAAGAAGATCCGCTTCTTCACGTTGGAGGACGAGTTCGGCCAGGTCAACGTGACCATCAAGCCCGACGTCTACGAGCGCTACCGCCAGGTCGCCAACCGCCAACCGATCCTCGTCATCGACGGCGTGATGCAGCGCAACGACGGGGTGTATTCGGTGCTGGCCAGCCATATCGAAGCCCTCCAGGGCGTGCCCCGTCCGCCCCAGAAATCGCACGACTACCGCTGACCCCGCCCCCCGAGCCCTTACTTTCTGTAGCCAGTCATGGGTCTTTTAAGCCAAGCTATGCACTCAGGACTAATACGGCGCCGCTGAAAGGCGTTGAACGCAGCAGCCCCAAAGGAAGGATCCATGTCGATCGGCAGAGAAATCGAAGACATCGCCCGGGACCTGGTCAAGCACCAGCACGACCACCCTCCGGTGCGCGACCTCAACCGTGAAGTCGAACGCCGGCTCACGCTCGCCGATCGCATAGCCGACGATTTCGCCCGCCTCCTGGGCAGCTGGGTCTTCATCCTCGCCCAGGTCGGGATCATGGTCATTTGGGTTGGCCTGAACACCATCAACCTGATCCGGCCGTGGGACCGCTATCCCTTTTACTTCCTCAACTTCGTCCTCACCATCGAAGCGGTGGTCTGGGTCTCAATCGTGTTGATGGCGCTCAACCGGCAGGCTGATCGCGACCGCCTGCGCTCGCAACACGACTACGAGCTCAATGTCAAAACCGAAGAAGAGCTCAAGGCCCTGATGAACCACCTGATGCACCAGGACGAGATCCTGCTGCAGATCGTCAACCGCCTCGACCGCACCGACCGCGAAATGAAGCGGATCGCCCGTCACCTCGAGTCGGTGATCGAGACGAGCACAAGCCCACCGGTGCCGCGTTCTCCTGAAAAATCCGAGCGCCCGCCGATCATCCTTCCGGCGCCCTAGCGCATGACCTGCAACTAAATGACCTGGTAGACGGCGTATCCCTCTTTGTCGTAGACCAGCTTGCCGTGCTCGTCCCAGAACGCGCGGCTCGCACCGCGCGGAATTTCCTGCGGTCCGATCATCACGTAGTCGACCCCGTACTTGCGCACGAGATCGGGGGCCAACGGATCGCCGGTGAGGATCAGCTTCAGGTCCGCTCCCTTCGCCACGAAGTCCGGCATCCCGTACGTCCAGAGCCAGCCCGGATAGCCGATCATGACGCGCCTTCCGGCCAGCGTCGGGATCGGACTGTTGTGCTCGTCAGCGACGGCGAACACCGCGGTTGGGCTCGTGTGCTGGCGAGCCCATTCCGCGACATGAAGCCCGCCCGCGTCTGTGAACTGTACGGAGCTCACGCTGTAGTCGGACGCGCGCGCAAGGTCCAGGGCGCCCGACAGTCCGAGCAATACCAGCAGCGCTGAGGCGGCGACCGCCAGGCCCGGCCCACGCTGAAACATCCGCGCCAGGACGCCTCCCACCACGATGCTGCCCAGGAGCGCCCAGAAGCTGAAGAACTTCGTGTTGTCCCAGTCCCATGGCTGCAGGACGAAGACGTTTGGGACCAGGAACCAGAGCCAGATCGGCGTGAACCACTTCACGAAACCGGCCGGGATCCAGGAACGCAGGATGTGACCGGCCAGCAGCAGCGGAATGAACACCGAGGTGTTCTTGATCCAGAACCAGACGAAGTCCCTGCCGATCCAGATCAGGCCGTCGCGCTGCCAATCTGCCGACGACAGCCAGCCGAGCTCGATGCAGTAGCCACCGAGATGCGGGCCGTCGCCACACATGCTCGTGTTGGCCGGCGGCCACATCCACACGAGGATCGGGAGGCCGATCGCCAGCGCGGGGATGAAGAACGCGAGCCATTGTGCCCGGCGGCTGAACAGCAATGCCCAGAACAGCGCGAGCGCCACCACGGTGCCGTAGGCGTGCACGTGGAACACCGGCATGATCCCGGCCACCACGCCGCTGAACAGGAACGGCTGGCCCTTCGAGCCGCCGCGTACCGCGAGCCAAAGGACGACAAGCAGGATCAGCGTGAGGCTGAAACCGAACAACGTGGAACGCTGTGGCACGAGATACGCCAGCACCGGGTTGAGCCACTGGAAGTTCAGGTCGCGGTTGAGCGTGTACTCCCGGGGCAGGTGCAGCAGGACGCCGAGCCCACCGTGCTGGATTGAAGCGAAGAGCTGGTAGAACCCGAGGCCGCCGCTCAACAGGAACACGAAGACCGCGATCACCGCGGCAGCGCGGCCGCTCGCAAACCGAAGAGCGGCCAGGTAGAGCACCGCGGGAAACGCAAGGCCGAGAAGGCCGCTCGTCATCACGAGCGAAGAGGTCAGACGCGCCCCAAGCGGGACCAGGTTCGCCGCGAGCAAATCGATCATGAACGGGTAGCCGAGGCGATGGCCGGGATCGATCGGATACTCGGGCGGAAAGTTGTGGCCGTACGCGAGTGACCCCGCGAGGTTCAGGTGCGCCGCCCAGTCGCCCCAGATGTTCACGTAGCCGGCGAACAGGCCGTTGGGCGTGTACACGAAGGCCTGATGCAGGAAGTGCACGGTCCACACGCCGCAAACCACCAGCACCGCCGCCACCGGCCATGGATGGCCCGGCGAGCGTGGTGATGCCAGCCATCGCTTGCGCGCATCCGAGAGGTCCGAGCGAACCTGACTTTTGTGCGTGGCCACAGACACGGCGGCCGCGAGCAGCACGATGCCAAGTGCCAGCAGGACCGTCACCACTCTGACGTCCCGGACCACCAGTGAGATCACAAAGCTCACCGCGGTCACGGCGGTCGCCCCGATCACTGTGCCGAAAGCGATGCGCTCCTCGACCGTCAGGGCGAGACCGATCAGATACGTGAGGCAGTATCCGGCCGCCACGCACGCCGCCAGAAGAATTGCCGGCGCTAGTTCCAACAGAACAGCTGTGGCTG
>Ga0209011_1000372_pt1 | contig 17607 bp, 17 predicted proteins | sample BlaSpr_A8_OM1_M3_FD_187986 | JGI IMG/M metagenome (GOLD analysis project Ga0209011, IMG submission 187986) | Forest soil microbial communities from Thunder Bay, Ontario, Canada - Black Spruce, Ontario site 2_A8_OM1_M3 (SPAdes) (version 2) | ecosystem: Environmental > Terrestrial > Soil > Boreal... | reverse complement strand
CATTAGGGAGAGTCCCTCGCCGCCTTCCGCACCCACGCGCCCCCGTATGTCCACCCGCAATCGGCTACTCTTCTTCCTCACCGCTTGGCTGATCGTACTAATGCCGTTCTTGTTCTGGTGGAGCACGTGGTTCGGACGCCAACTCTCCGATAGGCAGATTGGCGAATATCTAAACGACAACAAGCACCCACGCCACATCCAGCACGCGCTCGTGCAAATGGCTGAGCGCATGGGACGGCGCGACGCGAGCGCGACGCGCTGGTATCCAGAGATGATGCGGCTGGCCTCACATCCCGTGGAAGAAGTGCGCAATACCGATGCTTGGGTCATGGGGCAAGACACCTCGGCCACCGGTTTCCACGAGACTCTGTTGAAGATGCTGGAAGACTCTTCCGCAACGGTGCGCGGGAACGCAGCGCTATCCCTGGTGCACTTTGGCGATGCGTCGGGCCGCCCGCAGATCGTGGCTTTGCTGTTGCCTGACCGAATCGCTGCGCCGGTTGCCGGGCGCGTCATCGATGCTGACAAACCAGGGATCGCCGTCCATCAAGGTGGATTGATCGCCAAGCTCCAAGCTGGGCAGGAGACAACGGAAGTGCGCTCGCCTATCAGTGGGCGCATTCGGACACTCTCGGTGGCGACGGGAGCCAATGTGGCGGCGGGAGCCGAAATGGCTACCGTGGAACCCGGAACCGAACAAGTTTGGGAAGCGCTGCGTGCCCTTTATCTCATCGGTCAAGTGGACGACCTGCCCGCAATCCGCACGTGTCAACGCGATCTACCTGAGATTCCCGATCGCGTGCGCCAGCAAGCACTGCTGACCGAGACAGCTATACACGCGAGAGCGGCGCACTAACCGTAACCTGCCACTTTCACAAGAATGACTTGGCCGTGCACCCAAGAAACGAAAAGGCGCGCTTCCGCGCGCGTCATTTCGCTGAAGCCCAGGAGCAAAACCTAAAACTTCAAAACGTCATCGCCCCAACTACCTTTTCAATCTCGGCGATATCCACCATGACGATAGCGTCCCAGGGACAGCCATCCAGAAAACACCCGTCCGGACCCTTGCTCACGCACTTCTTGCACCCGATACAGAGAATGGGGTCCACGTCGATGCGGCCGAACGGCGGATTATTCTCATCCGGCACCCAGAACATGCAGTCCTCCACCGGGCAGTACTCCACGCAGGCCGGCGATCCCGCGCAGCCCGTACAGCACTCCGTGATGACAGCGAGTTCTTTGGGTTTCTTCTTGCGAGGTGTGGTCAGCCCCTTGGAGCGGGGCTCCTGCTTCAGCTCGTCGGGTACCATTCCGGCGGGCTTTACAATTTCACGCTCGGTTGCCACGCCCGGAATTATACCCTCGATTTAGCGATTTTGTACCACCGCTCTTGCACCAGCTCTTTCCATATCCTGAGCTCCATGCGTGCCATTCCGGCGCCGATTAGGTTGTAGACTCTTCCCATGCGCAACGTCGTGCTCGGTCTGGGGATCAGCGTCGACGGGTACATCGCGCGCCCGAACGGCACCGTCGACTCTCTCTTCATGCCCAAGGACTACTCGATAACATCCCTCTTCGCCACAATTGATACTGGCCTCATGGGCCGCAAGACGTTTGACGCGGATCTCCGGATGGGTGGCGGGTTCTTCGGCAGCTCGTCGATGGCTACCTTTTTCTTTCCCATAGCAAACCGCCCGGTGCACGGGATAGTGCCGTGTTCACCAACTCCTCCAGCAGTTCCGCAAGCAAGAACATCTGGCTCATGGGCGGGGCGAGCTCGCCCGCAAGTTTCTCAAAGCGGACTTGGTCGATGAACTCTACCTCGGCATTGTTTCGGTCCTACCGGGGGAAGGCATTACGCTCTTCCCCAACGGCTTCCCGCAGCGCGACTTCACCCTGAACTAGAACAAGAACCACTCGAGAGGCCTCATCGCCCTCAAGTACAAGCGCGCTCAGACTCGCGACTCTCTTCGAGCGCGGCCGCAAAAACTAGCGCCAGAAAATAAAGCAAGTCCACGACAATCGCAAACGACTGAAATCCAATCTTGATAGGCGCGGGGAAAGCCGGCAGTTAGCGAGTCGCCCCCATGGTAATCTTCACACCTCAAGTAAGACTTCATAAAATTTGCGGGGTGCTACCCCCTCTCCTCTCCAACTGGAAAACGTTCTGCTTTCTCGAAACGAGATTATCCATCCGGCCATGCGCGAGGTGCACGCTGCTTCTTCGCTCCATTCGGCTGAGGAAGTTGAAATGTGGCGTGGAAGGACGCCGCTGACTAGACTGCCGCCGCCAATGGCGCCGATCCTTCCGCTCCACCCTTTTTCGGATGTGGAAATGCCACGTGATCCAATCGATCAAGTTATCCTTCGCGGCTCTGCCCGCAAGTTTGCACATATACCGATCGGTCTGGCGCAGCTCTCTACTATGCTGGACCGAGCTACACGTGGTATCCCAGCGGACTTCCTGGATCCACAGAGGATCAGTCGAACGAGCTGTACATAATCGTGAATGCAGTCCACCAACAGCTGATTACTAGAGCTGTTTCAAAACTGGGTACAAAGCTTGATGTGTGAGGTAGTTAGATTTTTGAAAATGAGAGATAAACAGAATCAGCAGCGGCAGGGAAGGCCGATGGCGCGATACGGAGTCTAAAACTGCGACCCCTCACAATCGAGAACTAGCTGTGGCCGTCGCTGCCGGAAAGTTCGCGGACGATGTTGCCGACGAAATTTTTGGCGTCGCCGAAGAGCATCAGCGTGCGGTCAAGATAGTAGAGCGGGTTATCAATGCCGGCGAAGCCGGCGGCCATGCTGCGCTTGATGACCATTACGGTGCGCGCCTTGTCCACATCGAGAATAGGCATGCCGTAGATGGGGCTCCCCGCATCCGTGCGAGCGGCGGGATTGGTGACATCATTGGCACCGATCACGAGAGCCACATCGGTTTGCGGAAGTTCGCCGTTGATGAGGTCCATCTCTTGGAGCTTGTCGTAAGGAATGTCGGCTTCGGCCAGCAGCACATTCATGTGACCGGGCATGCGGCCCGCGACGGGATGAATGCCGAAGGTGACCTCCACGCCGCGCTTGGTCAAGGAATCGTAGAGTTCGCGCACTTTGTGCTGCGCCTGCGCGACGGCCATGCCGTAGCCGGGAACGATAACCACTTTGCTGGCAGAGGCGAGTATTCCAGCAGCTTCTTCCGGCGTCGCGCTTTTTACCGGACGCGCTTCTTGCGCACCCGCCGCGCTGGTCTGAATTTGTCCAAAGCCGCCGAAGAGAACGTTGGTGAACGAGCGATTCATGGCCTTAGACATGATGACCGAGAGGATAAAGCCGGAAGAGCCGTCCAGGGCGCCAGCGATGATCAACAGCTTGCTGCTCAGCACAAATCCCATGGCCGCGGCGGAAAGTCCGGCGTAGGAGTTCAAGAGTGAAATGACCGTGGGCATGTCCGCGCCACCGATGGGAACGATCAGCATCACGCCAAAAACCAGCGGAATAATAATCAGGGCGGGAAACAGCCGCATCTGTTCGGGATGAACGACCAGAACGCCAGCAACGATCACTGCCGCACTCAGGAGTCCCAGGTTGACGAAGTTCTGTCCTTTATAGGTGATGGGCCGTTGCGGCAGGATTTCCTGCAGCTTGCCGGCGGCCATCAAGCTGCCCGTGAAGGTCAGCGAGCCGAGAATCACTTCCATGGCTAGCACAGCCATCATGAAGCGCGGAATATCGGGCGCGCGGAGATAAAACTCCGCCGTGCCCACCAGAGTGACGCACAGCGCGCCGAAGGCGTGGCTCAGCGCGGTCCGCTGCGGTACCGCGGTCATCTGCACGTTGCCGAGCGGCACGCCGATGACGGTGCCGAGCACCAGCGCGATGGCAATCCACTTGTAGTCCACGATGCCGTGGTGGAACAACGTTCCAGTAACCGCGAGCAGCATACCCAACTCGCCGGCAAACACGCCGCGCCGGGCGGTAGCCGGGGAGCTCAACCATTTCAGCGAAAGAACGAACAGCACCGTGGCGGTGAGGTAAGTGATCTCGATGAGGGTGTCGGTGCCGATAAAGTTGATCATGGTCTTTTCGGCCCGCTGGATTTGAACATTCTGAGCATGCGATCGGTGATGATGAATCCGCCTACCACGTTGCTGGTGGCCGCGACAATGGCGATAGTGCCGAGAATCACCGCAAGGTTGCTCTTGTGCTCGCCTACCAGAATGATCGCGCCCACCACGGCGATAGCGTCCAGCGCGTTGGTCAGCGACATCAGCGGCGTGTGCAGCAATGGAGAGACGCGGCGGATCACTTCGAATCCGATAAACGCCGCCAGCATGAAAACGTACAGGCCGGTAAGCAGGTCCAGCTTCATGTTTATGCACCCTCCTTGATTGCTAAGGCCGGCAGAGAGAAAAATTCGCGGAGCCTAGCGTTCACCACTTGGCCGCCGTACGTGAGCAGCGTATCGCGGATGATCTCATCTTTGGTATCGAGCTGCAGTTTTCCATCTTTCACCAGATGGAGAAGAAACGCCGTGAGGTTGCGGGCGTACATCTGGCTCGCGTGGTACGGCACTGTGCTGGCGACGTTGAACCAGCCAATGAGGGTGACGCCGTGCTCGAGGATTTTTTCGCCCGCGCGCGTGAGTTCGCAGTTGCCGCCGCGCTCGGCGGCAAGATCGACGAGCACCGAACCTGGCGCCATGCCCGCGACCATTTCCTTGGTCACCAGGACCGGAGATTTTTTGCCGGGGATTACGGCGGCGGTAATCACCACGTCACTTTCCGCGATGACTTTTCCGAGGAGTTCGCGTTGCCGGCGGTAAAAGTCTTCGCCCTGCGCCGTTGCGTAGCCGCGGGCATCCTGCGCGTCTTTGGCTTCGATGGGCAGCTCGACGAAGCGCGCGCCAAGGCTATGCACTTGCTCTTTCACGGCAGGCCGCAAATCGTACGCGGACACCACGGCGCCGAGCCTGCGCGCCGTAGCGATGGCTTGCAGTCCGGCGACGCCGCAGCCAAGGATCAGCACGCGCGCCGGCATAATTGTTCCCGCTGCGGTGGTCAGCATGGGGAAAAACTTCGGCAGCGCATCGGCGGCAATCAGCACTGCTTTGTATCCGGATATGGTGGCCATCGAGGAAAGGGCGTCCATGCTCTGCGCCCGGGTGGTGCGCGGCATCAATTCCACCGAGAACGAGGTGACACCTTTGTCAGCGATGGCCTGGATGGTTTCCGCCGAGCCGAGCGGCCGCAGGAATCCGACGAGCACTTGATCACGCTTGAAAAGCGGAACATCGGCCTCGCCAGTGCGGTCGTTCGAGCCGTAGCAGAGCACCTGAACGAGGATATCGGCGGCGCGGAAAACCTCGGCACGCTGCGGAAGAATTTTCGCGCCTTTGGCAGCGAAGTCGGCGTCGGGGTATCCTGCTTCGACGCCCGCTCCCGCTTCCACCACGACTTCGAGGCCTGCTTTTGCCAGGTTAGGGATCACCGCGGGCACCAGCGCAACGCGCCGCTCCCCCGGAAAGCTCTCTCGCGGAACTCCGACGATCATGAACCTTCCTCCAATACTGCGAAACTGAACCCGATGTCCGATTTGGATTTCTGGCCGGGCGGCATTCTACACCGATTGTTCAAAGCGCGCCTGGCCAACAAATCACGACGCGAGTCTAAGCCACCCTACTCGGCTGCCGCCTCTTTGCCGGGTATGAAGTAAACCTCCTCGAACATGGAGCCCTTCTGCCAGCCAGCACGCTGTAGGATGCCTTGCCCGTTTTCGCACATGCTCGGATGCCCGCAGAGGTATCCCGTCGTCGTCTCAGGCCTTAGGCCCCACTGTTCGGTGTACTTTCGGACCAGATCATCGACGCGGCCGGTCTCGCCTTTCCAGGCTGCGTCTTCCCACGGGCGGCTAATCGTCGCCACATATTTGAACCAAGGTACCTCGGCGGCGAAGCGCTCCAGCTCCTCGCGATACCCGAACTCCCACGAACGGCTGCCCCCCTGCAGGCAATAGAGCTTGTGGTTCCCAGGCATGGGGTTGCCCCCACTCTTCCAATCCTTATAGAGCGTCCGGACATAGCTCACAAAGGGTGCAATGCCGGTCACGGTTGCGAGCAGCAGGTGATGCGTCCTCCCACTTTTCAAATCGAGCGTAAATCGACCCTTGGGGATCTTGCGGCACAGCATGGTGTCGCCCTTCTGCAGCTTGTAGAGATGGGGGGTCAGCGCGCCCTGCGGCACCAGCTCGATGAAAAACTCGAGCGCTTGTTCATACGGCGAGGACACGATGGAGTACGCACGCTCAATACGCTGGTCGCCATGATCAACGCCGAGCGTTGCATATTGTCCGGCTTTAAACTGGAATGGCCCTCCCGGGTCCACACGAATCAGCCACAAGTCTTCCGAAAAATCCCGCCGCTCAATGATCCATGCCGTATAGTGTTTGTCCGTCGCAGGAACCATACTTGTTTTCCTCCTCTGCCGATTCTTTCATCTCATCCCCATTCCCGGAAGTCTCTTGATACTAGATTTGTGCGTGTGGCAACGCAACAAAATCGCCCTCTTGAACGAGAAGTCTCAGCCTAGCTAGTTCGTCCCAGCCAAAATCGAATGCCTGGAGCGGTGAGGCTTCCCCGCGATCGGACCAAACCATCTGTTTCCCAGCCGGTTCTTTTCCGTTTGATATCCCAAACGCGCGGCATTGTACACCGGGTTGCCCTTTCGCGAGGCCTTTCTATATTATCCGGCCGACAACTTTCGTTCGATTCAGACGAGGACATACAGCTGGAGGATGTCAGATTTCACTCTATCCTTGTCTTCGGCACTTGCCTGCTGTACCGCGCGTTATCCACTTTTCGCCATCCGCTGCCACGTCGTTTGCAGGCCTCCACATCCCAACGCTGCCGCGCTTCTACAACTATATCGTTTTGAATGGCCGTAGGTTGCGGCTTAGACCAAAGCCACAAATATCCCGCGTCGCTTGTCCACGGAACCCACAGAAATATCAAGGAGACACAAAGTCAGAAAGAGGCCACGACAATCCGTCTGGCTGGGTTCATCGTCCTCACCTGCACTGTAATCCCCAAATGGGGCAACGGTGCGGCCCCGCCTCCGGCGACCTGCCCTTGGCTATCATGTGCCAGTGGGGGCATCCTGGTGGAGCCGAAGTAAGATCGAATCGCCGTTATCGAGCAAAACGCACAGCTGCAACCTGCTGAAAGCCGCGCTCGTATCCTCGAGACCATCCGCAAGCACTACACGAAGTCCGCGTAATAGCACCTTGATAGACGATATGTCTTAGGTGCTGCTCAGGAATTAAACGGTAGGGTGTTCGCAGCACTCGGAAAACGTCAGAAAACGAACTACTCCTGCGGCTTGTTCCGGTGGATTAGATATAGTACGACGCCAAAAATCAAGGATAGCCCACCAACGATGCAAGGCAGAGGAGTCGTTACGTAGTGGGTGGCACCGGGCCTGTTTAAATCCTCCACTGAGAACAGAACCGGAAACCAAAGTACCGCCTGAACGAATATTAACAAGGCTCCCAGCGCGATAAATGCCCATCCATGAAATTTCCCGAATTGCATCTTGTCTACGCCTCACCCTCGTGATTTGACCAATATACCGCAGGGGTTCAGCAGCAGGAACGAAACTGGATCTTGGCTTTTGGTCCTGTCTCAACTGCTTCTAGCAAAACCCGCGCGACCAGAACCCGCACCCCGCGGAAGAAAACTCCAACTTGGCTCGATAAAGTTTTCCTCCCCTTTCATTTACAGGCAAAACCTGATTGAATCGGAATTTCCGATTTCAACTCCATTTCTGCGCAAAACCATACGCCCGCAGCCCTCTCGCGTCAACCTCAAATCGCCCTGGCCGCGGTTGCGGGACAAACCCGGCTCCTTTTGCGGTTCTGCTGACCGCTCTGGCCTGTTACCTGGGTCGACGCTGGCACTCCTCCCCACGGGATGATGATTCCTCAACGGTCAGTTCGCAGTCTCTCCTGGTTCGCTACCCGTTCGTCAGCGGCGCCGCGTGGAGTATGACGCGCGTCAAAAACTCGAGGAACGATCCGCCGAGACGTTTTGGCAGGCTTATCGGTGTCTGGATAGCTGCCAGAATCCGCTCGAAGCGTGGTACTCCATTGTGCGAAACCAATGTGTTGTATGAATTCTTGCATCCGGTCTTGAAAGCACTCCGGCTTCCACAAGCCGGGATGCACGCATTCCGTCATGGCTGCAATCGCAGTTGGGAACTTTCCAGGATGAATCCCGCTGTACTCCGCCAGCAGATGGGATATAGCTCTGCTGTGATGACGGCAAGATATATCGGAGAAATTCCACTCGAACAAGTGCGGGCGTCGTGCAATGGCAGTATAGAAGCTTCCCAAGCTTCGGACGTGGGCTTAATCCGCGGCGTCGCATGTGTCTATCCACACGGTTCGGTGCCGCGTCGAAAAGGAATCCGATATATTGAGAAAGTAAGCCGGTTCGTTAGGATAAAAGGGAGCGGTGGTCCTCCGATGGAATTCTGAATCTGAATGGTAGCGGCATCCTTACCTAGGGTCTCATCGGAGCAATTAAAGGGAGGTACGAAGATGGAAATTAAACGGATTATCCCCGAGCAAACTAAGGAGCTTCTTGATTCCAACGCTGGCTACATCTATCTGGATGTGCGAACCGTGCCGGAGTTCGACGCGGGACACGTTCCGGGTTTTGTTTCCCCCATAACTGTGCGAAAATATCGTTGAGGCACAGGTGAGCACGTCACTCGGCAAAAGCGCCACGCTAACCAGGCCCGACGACTTCGGCAAGCTGCTCGAAGAGGAAGGCATTCTCTTTGCACAGCTCGACAAGATCGTGAACTGGGCGCGCAAGAGCTCGATTTGGCCGCTCGGCTTTGGCCTGGCCTGCTGCGCGATTGAGATGATGTCGATGGCCGCGTCTAGGTTTGACGTTGCCCGATTCGGCGCGGAAGTCTTTCGTCCTTCACCGCGCCAGGCCGACCTGATGATCATCGCCGGCCGGGTTTCGCAAAAGATGGCGCCCGTAATCAAGCGTCTCTACGATCAAATGCCTGAGCCGAAGTGGGTCATTTCAATGGGGGCTTGCGCCACTTCCGGCGGCGTTTTCAACAACTACGCCATCGTGCAAGGCGTGAATCAAGTCATTCCCGTGGACGTTTACGTGCCCGGCTGCCCGCCGCGCCCCGAGGCGTTGCTCCATGCCATCCTGCAGCTTCAAAAAAAGATCGACGCCGAACGCGGTTCGTTCAGGCGCGCGCTCAACCTCTCGTAGCCGTGCGATTAAGCCCTCCTTTAGAATCGCTCGCGGTAGGCCCTAAAATAGTCGCAGGCATGCCAGCAGGGTAACCCCAAGAATCACGGCTCTAGCTAACACACTTTTCATTCTGCGCCCCCAAAGCCGACCGAATAAGCCAATAAGAACGAACAGTTAAGGTCGCTGAATCTGCTATTTCCCAGTCCACCGGCTGAAAATGAGTGCGGCGTTCGTACCGCCAAAACCAAACGAATTGGACAGCGCGTAGTCCACCGAAGCCTTGCGTGCCTTGTTCGGGACGTAATCCAGATCGCACTCGGGATCGGGCGCTTCTTGATTGATCGTCGGGGGCAAAATCTGATCGCGCAGCGCCAGCACGCTGATGCCTGCTTCGAGTCCACCTGCGCCACCGAGCAGATGCCCTATCATCGACTTCGTCGAACTCACCGGAACTTGCTTCACCCGGTCCCCAAACAACCTCTTGAGCGCCCGAGTCTCGATGATGTCCCCGATCGGCGTCGACGTCCCATGCGCATTCACATACCCGATATCTTCCGACGCGAGCTTCGCATCCTTCAACGCCGCCTTCATCACCCGATACGCCCCGTCGCCGTTTTCGGCCGGTTGCGTGATGTGATAGGCATCGCCAGACATGCCGTACCCAACAATCTCCGCCAAAATCGGCGCATTCCGCTTCTGAGCGTGCTCCAGCGCTTCCAAAATCAAAATTCCCGCGCCTTCGCCCACCACGAATCCATCACGTTGCGCGTCAAACGGCCGGCTCGCGTGCGGCGGATCATCATTCCGCGTCGAAAGCGCCTTCATCGACGCAAATCCCCCAATCCCCATCGGCGTGATAGCCGCTTCCGTCCCGCCGCAGATCATCATCTTCGCCGCACCGCGCTCGATAATCTTGAACGAATCGCCTATCGCATGTGCGGAAGCCGAGCACGCCGTCGCCGTCGCCGAATTCGGCCCGCGCGCCCCATATCGAATCGAAATGTGTCCGGAAGCGAGATTGACAATTGCGGAAGGAATGAAGAATGGTGAGATCTTCCCCGGCCCACCCTGCATCAGCTTAATGTGCTCACGCTCTATGATGTCGAAGCCGCCGATGCCCGAGGAAACGTAAACACCCACTTCATCCAGATCAGACTGCTCCGGTTTCCAGTCCGCCATCTTCACCGCAAAATCCGCGCCGGCCAGGGCCAGCTGGATGAACCGGCCCATCTTCTTTAATTCTTTTTTCTCGGTCCACTGGAACGGGTCGAAGTTCTTCACTTCGCCCGCAATGCGGCAGTCGAATCCCGCGGTGTCGAAGCTTGTGATTGTGGCAATGCCGCTCTGCCCGGCCAGAAGGTTCTTCCAGCTTTCCTCCGTGCCGATTCCTACCGCGCAGACGAGTCCAACGCCTGTCACAACTACCCGGCGAGTCAACTGTGCTTGCTCCCTGATGAGGTGGTGCTTGGGTTCACCTGAGACCTGAGACCTGAGACCATACACATGGTGAAGAGTGATGGTGTAAAAGATAAACGACGGCTCGAGTCTATCGAATATTGGGGAAAAAGAGCAGCGGAGGATTCAGCGTGAGCTTCAAGATGAGGATATGAATTCCGGTTTACATGAACGAACAGACTATAGGTTGACGAGACCTAGCAGCGCAGGTATGAATCGGAGAGCGACGGGGACGCCGCTAAATAGTTCCGGATTCGCCTTCTACGAGCGGAAATCGTCGCAAGTCAGCCCGTGTATATTCGTTTCCTTCCCTACATTTCTCGCATTTAATGCGACCCGCAACGAACTTCGGAAACGAAACTAAGTCGCCGCGTTGCGTGGGATTAATAAAGAGGAAGATTTGGCTCCCCAGGCAGAGAAATAGACGAGGCAAGTCACGGCCAGAACTGCTGGTAGCCGAGGCAGCAAACCCAATTCGGTACAAGTTCGGTACAACTGGGAGCGAGATTTCAGGAGAGAGAACCTGTAAGCGACGCTCACAGCAAAGCATTTGAAATTTTGCCTTTTTTGTTAGAAGGCAGAAGTTCTTGTCGATGAGAGAGGCATGATGGCGCTGCTCGTTGACCGGATGCCCTGCAAATCTTCAATGAGTCGTGCGGCGTCACTCGCGTTGAACACAAGTGGAACACGGACACCGGATATTCTGCGTAATCCATTGATTACACAGCAGTTAAAAGCTTGGAGGCGGGGGGAGTCGAACCCCCGTCCGAAAAGCGCTACGAACCGAAGACTACATGCTTAGCTCAATTCCATTTTGTTCGCCCGCCGCGCTCAGAATGAGCAAGAAACGCAGCCGGCTAGTCCGATGAGTCTCGCCCGAGCCTTACGGACCGAAAGGCCCAAGCCAGCCCGCTGAATGACGTCTGACCCCAGACCCGCAGGCGAGGCCTGGGCAGACGTTGCGCTTAATTAATTAAGCAGCAAGTGCCAAGTTATTGTTGGCAGTTCTAGTTTCCACCAAGTTACGGGCAGGTGGGTCCCGGCATGCCTTCGGGTCGCGACAGCTTCCGTCGAAACCGTGTCGCCCCCTTCGGTACAGCCCTATTTTAGCATGTCTGCCAAGGATGGGCCGGACCGGAGTGTTTATCGGGCTTTGCGGTTCTGGAGAGGTTGCGGGCAACTTACGGGAGTCCTAGCGTCGAGCCACGTTGAGAAACAATTGGGCACACCAGTACATCCAGGTGGTTGACTCAAAACGACCTAACCTACCAGAATCACCAAGCGGGGGATTTTCAGGCAAAATACCCGAAAACCGGTATGGCACAGGAACCCAACGCAATCGAACAAGCGGTGTCGCGCGCTCTGCGGGATAATCTCGAACGCATCCAGCGGACTTCGGACGAACTGCATCAGGCGATCAACGATGTGGTGTCCGCATGCGCAAGCAGCAAGCCTTCTAACGCATTGCCGCCTATGCTCCGTGCGCAAACCGGAGCGGCGTCACTCGCCGCAGCACTGGATGTATTGTCGCGATTTGTGACACTGGCGCTGCAGGTGGGGCCGCGATCTCCACTAGAAGCGGAAATGACGCGACTGGTAACCACGGTGATGTCCGAGCCGGGATTCGTCGCGGAGCTACCCGCGCTGGGGCACCAAGCATCCGAAATAAATGCAGACATTGTGGCCTCCACGCGGACGGCACACCCAGTAGAAGCTCATGTCCGGCCCGAACCGCTGGAGCTACAAGCCGAATCGGACGCCGCGATTGCGCAAAGCGATATTGAAAGCGATTTTGATGTGAACCGGCTGTCGCCGGAGGAACAAGAATTGCACCGCCGAGCAAATCGCGTGGCCAAAGTTTCGATGCAGGATATTAGAATGCTCCACCCGGACCAGGTGCGCCTGGGCCGGGAGCACAAAGATATCTGCATCCGATTGCGTGACGACATTGAAAAAGCTCATCGAGAATACGACCGCCGCTTCCGCCCCATCATGGACCACCCAGTGGATTACTTCTATCGCTGGCTGGTGGAGATTCTCGCCGAAGGCGACGCGCATGCCCTCGGCGAATATCCGTACGCCACGCCTGCGCGACAGCACTAGCTCGGCTTGCCGATCACGTCTCGACGCCGTTCCGCGCCGTGACTCCGTCCAACGCCACGTGAGCCGCGTTACGGCAATCATCCTTGGTGCGTGCCTGCTGTTCGGCGGAGCGGACGGCACGTTTGCGCAAGCTACACGTGCCAGAACCCACTCCAAGAAAAAATCGAAGAAGCCAAAAGTAGCACCATGCCGTATGGGCTGCGCGCCGGACACTTCTGCGCCTGAAATAACAGCGCCCACTCCTGAAGACGCGGCATCTCAAAAGGAGCTTGCCGAGCTCACGCGAGGGCTGCGAACTGCGGCGCCTGACGCGTATGGGAAACTCTCCGCTTATGCCATGAAAAATTCCTCAAACATTTGGGGTGCACGCGCAGCGCTAGCTCTCGGCTATGATGACTACGCAAAAAATCATTTGCCGCAAGCGATGGCGTGGTTTAGCAAAGCGAAGAGCGACACGCTGCTCCGGGAATACTCTCTGTACTGGTCTGCTCAGACCGCGAGGTCTCTCCGACGAACTGCAGAGGCTTTCGCGGATTTGAAAATTATCCATCGCGATTATCCCGATACAGCGATGAAGGAGCAGTTTCTGGAAATATTCAGTCCGACCGCAGTAGAAAGTGGCCACCCACAAGACGCCATCGAAGCACTGAATGGATACCCAGCCACTAGTGTGAAGCCAGCTTTGCTCTTGGAGCGAGCGCAAGCATACAAAGCAGCGCGTCAATTCGCGCGCGCGGCGAAAGATTATCAGTTGCTCTTCTACAAATATCCCCTTTCGGACGAAGCGAAAGCCGCAGACACGGCACTACGCCAAATTACCCGCACCCTGGGCGGGGAATACCCATATCCTGGGGTTGAACTGCAGGAACAGCGCGCGCAGCTTTTTTTTGACGCGCATAAATGGAAAGAAGCGCGTTCCGAATTTGAAAAACTCCTCAAGATGCTCCGGGACCCAGCCAATCCAAAACGTCAGCATGCGGAGCTGCGCCTGGTGCAGGCGCGATTGCAGCCTAAAGGTTCACCAGCACAATTGGCTTCTCTAGGTACGCCCGATGCGGATGTGGATGCAGAGCGGCTGTATGTTCTGTCGCAGGCTTATCGGTCCACTAAAAAGGAATCCGAGATGTTATCCGCGATCGGAACGCTGACGGAGAAATATCCACAGAGCAAATGGACCGAAGAAGGATTGATGGCGGCAGGAAATTACTACTGGGTGCAGCTCGACCGCATTAAGGCCATCGGCTATTACCAGCGCGTGCTCGACACTTTCCCGGCAGGAAAGAATTCCTACAACGCGGAATGGCGTATCGCGTGGATTGCTTACCTCAATCGCCAGGCGGACGCCGACGAAAAACTGACGGTATTTCTGCGCAAGTATCCGGTGTCGTCTAATGCACCCGACACGCTTTATTGGCTGGGGCGGAACGCAGAGCGCAGCGGCAATAAGGCTCACGCGCGCAGCTATTTTCGCACTGACTCCGAACGGTTTCCGCAAACATACTTCGCGCGCGCCGCGAGGGAACGATTAGCCATGTTAGGTGAAGGTGAGGAGGATGCCCCGGAGTTCTTGGCGGCAATTCCAGCACCTCCGGTGTTGCGGGCTATTGAGGATCCGATCCCTGAGGCGGCAGCAGACCGCTGGGCTAAAGCGCAGGCGCTGCGCCTGATCGCCTTTGATGCTTCCGCAGAAATGGAATTGAAAGATGCGTACTATGCCACCGGCGCGCCGCGACTTCTGTTGGAAGCCGCACAAGCAGCATTTGATCAAGGTCATTTCGGGGCAGGGATGGCTTACGGCCGAATGATGATTCCAAGTTTTGACTCGCGGAAATTCAACGAGGTTCCGATAGCGGCATGGAAGGCGCTCTATCCCCTACCCTATGAAGCCGCCCTGCGGCGTGAAGCGGCCAGAAATAATTTTGATCCGATGCTGGCCGCAGGATTAATTCGGCAGGAGTCCACTTTTCAAGCGGACGCTGTCTCGCACGCCAATGCCATCGGCCTCATGCAAGTTCTTCCGAAAACCGGCAAGCTGCTGGCAAAACAGTTAAAAGTTCGTTACACCAAGAACAAGCTTTTCGAAGCGGACTACAATTTGCAGCTGGGCATGGTGTACATCGCCAACCTGCTGCGCCAGACGGGGGCTCCGGAATATGCGGCCGCCGCCTACAACGCCGGGGAAGATCGTATTGCGGCGTGGCGTGCAGAGCGTAATTACGAAGAAATAGCGGAGCTGGTGGAATCCATTCCTTTCACGGAAACTCGCGAATATGTGCAAATCGTCTTGCGCAACGCCGAAGTCTACCGGATGATTTATGGTAGCGGAGGAGCGCAGCCTGCCGGGTCGGTAAGCCGCAGCCGGTAAAATCACGGGTCGCTGCTTGCTTTCGTTCACGTTGCGCCGGATGTACAGGCACGCTCGCATTTTCTCTTAATTTTGGATTTGTCTTCACCAACTGATATCGCCGAGGAGCAGTGGAAATGAGTGCGATTCCCGATTCCAAGATGGCTGAAGCTTCGCGCCGGATACTTTCGGCAAAGGCTGAACAATTCACGGAATCGGTCATTCGTGAAATGACCCGGCTTGCCATGAAGCATGGAGCCGTGAATCTTTCGCAGGGCTTTCCGGACTTTGCCGCACCGCTTGAAATCAAAGAAGCGGCACGCCAGGCGATCGCCGACGACATCAACCAATACGCGATAACCTGGGGCGCGAAAGCGCTACGTGACGCCATAGTCGAAAAATTCGAACGCACACAGGGCATTCGCATCGATCCGGAGCGCGAGATAACGATTTGCTGCGGCTCGACCGAGGCCATGATGTCCGCCATGATGGCCATCATCAATCCAGGCGATGAAATTGTTGTGTTTGAGCCGTTCTATGAAAACTACGGCCCTGACGCGATCCTGAGTGGTGCGACGCCGCGCTTCGTTAGAATGTGGCCTCCTGCGGCGGGCGGCGCGGATGGATCTGACTGGACCTACGACGAAAAGGAGCTGGCCGCCGCGTTTGGACCACGTACCAAGGCGATCATAGTCAATACTCCGAACAATCCTACGGGCAAAGTGTTTAAACGTAAGGAATTGGAATTCATACGCGATCTTTGCGTGCGCTGGGACGCTTTCTGCATCACCGACGAAATTTATGAACACATTCTCTACGATGGCTCAGAACACATCTCCATGGCGCGTATCGAGGGCATGCGCGAGCGGACGATTGTCATCAATGGTATGTCCAAAACTTATAGCGTAACCGGATGGCGCGTGGGATGGGCCATTGCTCCTCCCGAACCGACCTCGGCAATCCGCAAGGTTCACGATTTCCTTACTGTCGGAGCGGCCGCACCACTGCAGCAAGCGGGCGCCATCGCGCTCGCCTCGCCGCAGTCGTATTACGACAAATTGGCTGCCAGCTACGGGGAGAAACGTGAACGGCTATTGAAAATCCTAACGAGCGCGGGCTTCACGGTGTTCAAGCCGCGCGGCGCGTATTACATCATGACGGACATCGCGCGCTTTGGTTTTCCGGACGATGTGTCCTTCTCTAAATTTCTAGTTGAAAAAGTTGGTGTCGCCGTTGTTCCCGGTTCGAGTTTTTATAGTAATGTGCGCGATGGCGCATCGCAGGTGCGCTTCACATTCTGCAAGAAAGAATCCACGCTCGCCGCTGCCGAAGGGCGGCTAGCCCACTTAGCTGAACAAATCGCTAGTAACTGAACCAACCATGCCATCTTTCCCATATAATGTGCCCATTCTTGGGAACTTGGGAGGCTTCGCTTGCCTGCGATGACATGAAAATCAGTCGGCGCGTGGCGGAGGAATTGCGCGCATGCAAAGTAGGGATCAACACGATGGGTCGCGCGGCGACCGCGAAGAGGTTTTCGGGGGAATCGGCCAATCGTGGAAAGGCTACTTTGTCGGCGGACGGTATCTCGTGCTTGCCGTGACGCAAGGAGCGCTAAACGAAAGACTCTACGGAAATTTTCCGGAGTACACATTCCTTCCGGAAGCAGATTCCGCGAGGTCGCTGGTGAGTGCCACGGCTAGGTAATCGGCGTAATGGTGTGGAATGCGGCTTTAACCATCCCCGACTGCAAACCATCCGATCCGTTTGCGTCAGAGTGTGCTATCCAACCCGGTGCACGCCGCCACGCCGGTGGGATCGCATAGTCCTGCCGCACCACACATCCAGAACTTGAGCATCATGCACCCCTGAGAAATCTAACGCAAACGCACCCTGAGAAGCGGGTACTCGGAAACTATTCCGGGCCTGAAGCTCGGATCTGAGAAGTTAGTCATTCCCTGGTCCTTTCGTGCCCAGACGAGGCCAGAGATATGGAGCGCGACGGGATCCCGAACGGTTTTGCGCGAGTATCGTGATAGCATCTCAGCCCTCGTGAGTGCTTCGTCGTCTTCTCGACGCGACTTCATAAGACTGGCGCTTGCAGGGACGTCACTCCCTGTTGTGAGTAGTCTGGGATTGGGTTCTAACTTGGCCAACGACCGGACACGCTGGTACCGCGACGCCAAATTTGGAATGTTCATACACTGGGGACCATACTCGCTGGCCAGCGTGGAGGCCTCTTGGCCCATAATGACACCCACACCAGCGGGCATCAGCGAAGCGGAATATCGCGAGTTGCCGAGGCGGTTTAATCCCTCAAAGTTCGACCCGAATACTTTCATTGATTTGGCTCGGGCCGCAGGACAGCAATACATGGTGTTCACGACTAAACACCACGATGGTTTTTGCATGTTCGACTCTTCCTACA
>Ga0209011_1000371_pt1 | contig 17608 bp, 15 predicted proteins | sample BlaSpr_A8_OM1_M3_FD_187986 | JGI IMG/M metagenome (GOLD analysis project Ga0209011, IMG submission 187986) | Forest soil microbial communities from Thunder Bay, Ontario, Canada - Black Spruce, Ontario site 2_A8_OM1_M3 (SPAdes) (version 2) | ecosystem: Environmental > Terrestrial > Soil > Boreal... | reverse complement strand
ACCAGCTCGCCCAGCTCTGACGGGGTGGTGCGCCACGTGCCTCCGCCCGACCGCATCGCGACGCGCTCGGCGCCGCCGTCGACGAAGACCTTGATCGGCCCCGCCCTCACCAACCCGCTCCCGAAACCAGCGCGGATCCCAAGACCGGAGGTTGCTTCGAGCAGCTCCCAGGACAGGAACTCGTTCACGCGCATGCGCAGCCGTCCTTCCGCGGCGAGCTCCTGGTAGGCCCGCAGGTCGTCGGCGAAGCCTCGATTCACGGCGGCGCCGACGGAGGTGATGCCGCGAGAAAGCAGCAGCCGCTGGGCGAGCAGAATGCCCTGCTTGCGGCGCTCGAGGGGCGGCGGCGGCTGAACGTCGGCGACCAGGCGCATCGCCGACTCGAGGAGAAGCCCGTTCGGCGAGCGGTCGGCGTCACGTCCGATCCTGCCGCCGTGCGGATTTGGAGTGTCGGCGGTGATGCCCGCCGCCTCCAGGGCCGCCGAGTTCGCCACGCGTGAATGGCCGCCACGCTCGTCGATGAAGGCAGGGCGCCGGCCTGTCGCACGGTCGAGCTCGCGACGATGCGGCGGGCGGCGCTCGGCGAGCTCGTCGGCGCGATAGCCCATGCCATGCTGCCACTCAGCTCGGCTGAGCTGCTTTCCCTGTGCCGTCAAGCGCTCGGCGATGTCCGCCACGCTGCGCGCGCCGCCGAGGTCGACGCCGAATCGAGTGAGGCCGAAGTAAACGACGTGAGCGTGCGCGTCGTTGAACCCCGGCAGCACCGTCGCGCCGGCAAGGTTGACCACTCGCGTCTTCGGGCCGCGCAGTGCCATGAGCTCGGCCCCGCCGGCGGCCACAACACGCCCGCCGGCGATCGCCAGGTGAGTCTGTGGCTTGAGGCCGGCGCGCCCAAGGGTGCGAATCCGGCCGCGCGCGAGGATCAGATCAGCTCTCAAGCAATCGTTAGATTAAGCGCGTGCCTCCGATCGACCTGCGCTCAGACACGGTGACGATGCCCTCGCCGGAGATGCGGCGCGCGATGGCGACCGCGCCGCTGGGCGATGACGTCTTCGGTGACGACCCGACGGTCAACCAGCTCGAACAGGTGGCGGCCGCTCGTCTTGGCAAAGAGGCGGCGGTGTTCCTGCCCAGCGGGACGATGGGCAACGTGATCGGCGTAGCGGTCAACACCCGCGCCGGGCAGGAGATGATCGCCGACGCCGAAGCCCACGTCTATCTATATGAGGGGGCCGGCGCGGCTGCCATCTCGGGGGTCCAGATCCGGCCAGTGGCGACGGAGGCGGGCGTGATGTCGCCCGCGCAGATCGAAGCCGTGCTCAGGCCGCGCAACGATTTCCATCATCCGATCAGCGCGGCCGTGAGCTTCGAGGACACGCACAACCGCCATGGCGGGGTCGTGTGGCCGCTCGAGGATCTGCGTGCCGCATCTGACGCCGCTCGAGCCAACGGCCTGCGGGTGCACCTGGACGGAGCCCGGATGTTCAACGCGGCAGTGGCGAGTGGAAATGACGTGGCAGACATCGCCGCGTGCGGCGACACCGTGACCTTTTGCCTGTCGAAAGGCCTCGCTTGCCCGGCGGGCAGCATCTTCTGTGGAAGCGCGGACGACGTCGACGAGGCCCGGCGCTGGCGCAAGCGCCTCGGAGGCGCAATGCGACAGGCGGGGGTCATCGCCGCGACCGGGCTGATCGCGCTCGAAACGATGGTCGACCGGCTGGCCGAGGACCACGCGAACGCGCGGACGCTGGCCGAGGGTTTGGCCGAGCTCCCCGGCGTCACGTGCGACCTCTCAAGGGTGCAGACCAACCTCGTCTTCTTCGACCTGCAGAGGATCGGCGGAGCCGAGTTCGAAGATGAGTGCAGGAAACGTGGCCTGCTCGGCGGGGCCACCGGACCACGCAGGGTTCGTTTCGTGACTCATTACGGGATCACGCCAGAAGACATCCAGTCGACGCTGAAGATCTGCGAAGAGGTCCTCACGGCCTAGCTCGTCAAAAGCGATGCCAGCAGCTTCGGGTCGATGTTGCCTCCGCTGACGATGGCGACGGTCGGCGGTCCGGGCTCGAGCTGCTCCAGCGCCGCATACGTCAGCGCACCCGCGCCTTCGGCCACGACTTTCGCAGCTGCGGCCAGCTCTGGGATGGCGGAGCGCAGCCTCGGCTCGGGCACGGTGAGCCATCGATCGACGCACTCCTTCATTAGCTCGAGCATCTTCGGGTGAAAGGGTGCGGCGGTTCCATCCGCGATCGTGTCGGGCGTGAGTGAGACGGGACCGCCGGCCTCGATGGCGCGAGTCCAGAGCGGGTAGCCATCCGACTGCACCCCGATCACCTCGATCTCAGGGCGCACCCCCTTGATCGCGGCAGCAATACCGCTGACAAGCCCACCCCCGCCCACGGGCACGAGAACCCGGGCCAGGTCGGGCATGTCCTCCATCAGCTCGAGGGCAAGGCCGCCATGACCGGCCTGCACGTCAGGGTCGGTGTGTGGGTGAATGAAAGCCTCCGGCTCCTCGGTCCAGCCTTCGGCCGCCATCCACTTGAAGAGCGCCTCGCGCGTCATGGGAATCGGCGTCGCACCCCACCGCTTGACGCCTTCGACCTTGGGAGGCGGAGCAGTGTCGAACATGAAGACCCGGCATGGGACGCCCAATCTGCTTGCGACATAGGCACAGGCCTGGGCGGCATTGCCGGCGCTGACGGTGATCAGTCCCCGTCGCAGCTTCTCCGGGTCAAGCGCCGTGGCCGCGGCAAAGTAGCCGCGGACCTTGAAGCTCCCCGTCGGCTGGAGACACTCGAGCTTCAGCAGGGCGCCTTCGACCGGGATCATCGGGGTTCGGAGAATGTGCGGTCGGGCGCGCTCCGCGGCCGCCCGGATTCGATCGACGCCGATCAGCACGCGGATAATCGTAGGGATGCCGATCTACGAGTACCGGTGCGAGGCCTGCGGCAAGCGATCGACCTCGCTTCTGCCGAGCTACTCCTCACCCGACCCACCCTGCCCCCACTGCGGCCAGCCCGCTCTGAAACGCCTTGTCTCGACGTTCGCCACGGTGAGCTCGAGTGAGAGCGACGGCGGTGACTTCGGCGATGTGGGCGGTGAAGACGAAATGGGCGGTGGGGATGACTACGGCGGCGGCGGCTACGGGGACGACGACTTCTAGGTTGATTGGGCGCCCTACGCGCGCCCGGCGTCAGACAGCCCCAAGACTTCGTTCGCCGCTTGGATCAGCTCGCTTCGATTTCCTTCGTCGTGCGCGAAGATCCTGAAAAGGGCCATACGCACGGGTAGGCGCTTGAAGAGGTCGAGCACCCTGCTCTGCTGGTAGCGGTGCTCGAGCGGTTCGTAGATCAGGATGTCGGCGGTCTCGGTCATGGGGTTGAAAGCGCGGGACTCCTGGGCGGCCACGTCGACCTCAAAGACGATGTCGCGAAGCGTCGCGGGCAGGCGTTCCCTCAACTCGCGCGCAAACTCTTCTCGCGTGACGCTCAGCGCGCCCGCCGGGATGTCCCTCGCGTCCGTGTGGCCCTGGTAGATGAGCTTCCACTTGAGCCTGCGCGCGACCACGTCAGCCCATGCCGCTCCGAGCTCGCGCTGCCGGGCATCTCCCTCGCCGAGCCCCCACCGGCTGACCTCCGAGAGCAGCGACCACTCGGTCAGCATCTGGAAACGATCGAGCCTGTCCAGTGGGTTGCCACCGAGCAGGAGCTCGAGCGTCGGGCGAAACACCTCGCGCAGCTGGAGGTCGATGCGGCGCACGGTCCGGTGAAAGTAGACCTGGTGGTACAGGTACAGGCGGGCGTTGAGGAACATGTACAGGGCCTCGGCGGCATGTGCGTGCAGCGTCAGGCCGCGCTCCGAGATAAACGAGTAATGGAGGATCCGCTGCACATCGACCGGCCCGGTCGCGACGCCACATATATAGGAGTCGCGAGGGACGTAGTCCATGTTGTCGGCCGAGTAGGCGCCCACCAGCGCGGGCTTCAGCGCCTCGAGCCAGGGCGGCGGCTCGAAGCCTTCGAGCTCGGCAGGAGAGATCAGGTAGGCGACCCACCGCGGGTCGATCCGCTCGCCGGGTTCGAAGTCGGCCGTGGGGGACGCCCCGAGCGATCCGACGTGGTCGGCCAGCGGGCCGGTGACCAGCGAGCGCCCGATGACCTCGTGGTCGATGCCCCAGGTGTCGAGGTAGTTCTCGTCGAAGAAATGGCCGAACGGTCCGTGGCCGACGTCGTGGAGGAGGCCGGCCATGCGCATCGTCTCCTCGACCAGAGGCACCGACGGTGTGCCGTCGTGGGCGGCGCTGAGCGAGGGGTAGAGGTGGCGAGCCCATTCACCCGCGAGGTGCATCGAACCGAGGGAGTGCTGGAACCGCGAGTGCTCCGCGGTCGCGAACACCCACCAGGCGCTCTGCAGCTGGTGGATGCGACGCAGGCGCTGCATCCACGCCACGTCGACGAGGTCCTGTTCAGAGGCCTGGCCGGCCACGCCGCCGGCGCCGCCCTTCGTGATGCGAAGGTATCGGTAGATGGGATCGCTGGAGAGGTTGACTCTCGAATACTCCGGAGGCGTCTCGCCCACGCGGCGATTATCCCCATGAACGGCGGGCTTCAGCGGGGCATCGACCTCTTTAACAGCGGGAGGTACTGGGACGCTCATGAGGCCTGGGAGCACGAATGGATGCCGGACCGGAAGGGTCCCGACGCCGGGTTTTACAAAGGACTGATCCAGGTCGCGGCGGGTTGCCTGCACTACTCGCGCCGCAATCGCCGGGGCGCCATCAACAAATGGCGAAGCGGCGCGGATTACCTCCGCCCCTACCTACCTTCGCACCGCGGCGTGCGCCTTTCGCCGCTTGTTTCCACAGTCGATCAATTTCTCGAGGCGATTCAGCCGCCCAAGTGGCCGGAGCTCACGATGCCGCGGATCGCTCAGGAGTAAGGAGGGAAGCGCCGGCCCGCCGCGGATTCGATGAGCCCGCCGTGGCCAAGGCGCAACAGGTCTTTAGCGTCCGCGCGGCCGTACGCGAATACAAAAGGCAGCAGAAGGTCGAGCGAGCTCGAACGGCCGAATCCCGCGCAGGACGCGACACCCACCACGGCCGCCCCGCGCAGCCGGCCGAGCCAGAGCATGCTGCCGGGGTGCATCGGGGCCCCGAGCTGCAACAGCTCCCCGCCCGCACCGGTGAGCTCCGCGTAAGCGGGATCCAGCGGGTCGATCGCCGACGCGCCGGCGAAGAGCACCAGCTGCGCGCCCAGCTCGACCGCCTCCGCATATGCGGCCGCCACCGCCTCGCCGGTGCGCGCCACCTCTCGCACGCCCATCACCTCCGCTCCGTACCACCCAAGCTTTGCCGTCACGGCCGCCCGGAAGAGCTCACGAGCCTTGGGCTTGAGCCGTTCGGTCGCAACCACAAACGTCTTGAGCGGTTGAAATGACAGGAGCTCGATCACCGGGCCCCGCTCGCGGCTGATCTTCTCGGCGGCTTCGATGAGGCTGCCCGGGACGGCCACGGGGGTCACCTTGCAGCCGGCCACCTCCTCGCCCTCCACCACGGCCTGGCCGTCCATCAGCGTGAAAACGGAGATATAGCCGAGGGCGTTGATGGAGTCGACCAGGTCCGCCTGCACGCGGAACAACCCTCGATGCTTGGCGATCAGCCGGGCCTGGCTCTGCACCGGTGATCGGGTCTCGAGTCCGGGGCCCGCCAGGGCTGCCGCCAGCCGGCGCGCAGCCTCGTCCTCGTGAAGGTCGCCTGGCTCGAGCTCGACGAGGTGCACCTCGCGCGCTTGCCGCAAACGGTCGAGGTGGCGGCCCCCGAGCACGGTCCCCTTGCGCAGGTCTGGGCCAAGGTCGTGGACCAGCACCCGCCCATCGACGTCACGTCCCTGTGCGGTGGCGCCGTCCAATCGAATCGCCTTCACTTACTGAGAGGATAGATTCGTGCGGCTGTACAACACGTTCACCAGGCAGAAGGAGGAGCTCCGGCCTCTACGCGAAGGGATCGTGCGGATCTACTCGTGCGGCCCAACCGTCTACCGCTACGTGCACGTCGGAAACCTGCGCACGTTCATGCTGCCGGACCTCCTGCGCCGCTCCCTCGAGTACCTCGGCTACGAGACCGAGCAGGTGATGAACATCACCGACGTCGGGCACCTGACCGACGACACCTTCGACCGCGGCGAGGACAAGATGCTGGTCTCTGCGCGCCTCGAGAGCAAGTCGCCCGAGGAGATCGCGGCGTACTACAAAGCGGCGTTCATGGAGGACGCCGACCGGCTCAACATCCGGCGCGCGGCGAGCTACCCGCACGCCTCGCACTACATCGCCCAGATGATCGCGCTGATCGAAAAGCTGATCGCGCGCGGTCATGCCTACGAGGTCGGCGGCACCGTTTACTACGACATCGCCAGCTTCCCGGCATACGGCAAGCTGTCGCGCAACACGACGGACAAGCTGCTCGCCGGTGCCCGCGGGGAGGTGGATCCGCGCAAGCGCCATCCCGGCGACTTCACGCTCTGGAAGGCGGCGGGCGAGCACCGGCTCCAGGTCTGGCCAAGCCCGTGGGGCCTCGGTTTTCCCGGCTGGCACATCGAATGCTCGGCGATGTCGATGACGCTGCTGGGCGACCGGTTCGACATCCACACCGGCGGCGCGGACAACGTGTTTCCGCACCACGAAGCGGAGATCGCGCAGAGCGAGGGCGCCACCGGCCATCGGGTGGTTGGCTGCTGGATGCATGGCGGGCTGCTCCTGCTTGCGGGCGCGCGCATGGCGAAATCCGCAGGCAACTTCTTGCGCGTCTCGGAGCTCGTTGACCAGGGGTTCGACCCGCTCGCGTTTCGCTATCTCGCGCTCCAGGCGAAGTACAGGACGAAGCTGAACTTCAGCACCGATGGCCTTGCCGGCGCCGACCGCGCTCTCAGGCAGCTGCGAGAGCGAGTCTCGGCCTCGTCCGGCGGAGCCGATCCGCCTGACCCAAGAGCGGCGGACTTCGAATCGCGTTTTCGCGAGGCGCTCGCCGACGACCTCGACCTACCGGCCGTGATGGCCCTGGTCGCCGAGCTGGTCCGCTCGGACGTCTTTCCGGGGTCGAGGGCCTTCCTCTTGCGCTCCTGGGACCGAGTCCTGGGGCTCGACCTCGACCGGCCAACGCGAGATGTCCCACTCCCGGATGGCGCGACAGCCTTGCTCGAAGCTCGGGAAAAGGCTCGCGTGGCCCGGGACTTTGAGACCTCGGACCGCCTGCGCGACGAGCTGGCGGTCCTCGGCGTCGCCGTCACCGACACCCCTGACGGCCAGCGTTGGCGGACCGACGCGAACCGGTCCATATAAAAAAGGGAGCCGAACCTTGCGGCCCGGCCCCACGAGAGGAAGGGGGTTTTACTTCAGCCGATCTGGTTGACGCCGAACGAATGTTCGTCTAAGCTCCCCCACGCACCATGGCGGGCTTTCCCTCATTTCACGCAGGTGACCTTCAAGGGGAAATAACGCTTGACCACGTAATTCCGGAAGCCGCTGCGAACTTTGCCCCCCTCCCGGCGGGCCTCCGCCGGGAGCTGGTCGGCGCGCTGGCCCGGCGGGGCATCGAGCGCCTGTACTCCCACCAGGCCGAGGCATATGAGGCTGTGAGCAACGGCCGCCACCTCGTCGTCGTGACGCCGACGGCAAGCGGAAAGACGCTCTGCTACAACCTCCCCGTACTTCAGCGACTGCTGGAGAACCCGGAAAAACGAGCCCTATACCTGTATCCGACCAAGGCGCTGGCCCAGGACCAGCTGGCGGAGCTGAGCGCGCTGAAGCACGGTCTGCCGATCGACCTCCGCGTCGACACGTACGACGGCGACACCCCTCCAGGCCGCCGCACGGCCATCCGCGAGGGTGGACACGTCGTGATGACCAATCCCGACATGCTGCACACAGGTCTGCTTCCCCACCACACGAGGTGGCGCCGGCTCTTTTCCAGCCTGGAGTTCGTGGTCGTGGACGAGCTCCACACATACCGAGGGCTGTTCGGGAGCCAGGTCGCCAACGTGATCCGCCGTCTGAAGCGGATCTGCGCCTTCTACGGGTCCACGCCGACCTTCATCTGCGCGTCGGCGACGATCGCCAACCCGTTGGAGCTGGCCAAGCGCCTGCTCGAGGAGGAGAACGTTGCGCTGGTCGACCGCAACGGCGCTCCGCGCGGGGAACGGCGCCTTATCTTCTACAACCCTCCCCTCGTCAACCGCGAACTGGGCGTGCGGCGCAGCTCGATGCTCGAAGCGCGGCGCATCGCGGCGCCATGGATCCGCTCCGGCGTGCAGAGCATCGTCTTCTGCCGGAGCCGGCTCCAGGTCGAGGTGATGCTCAGCTACCTGAGGCAGGACCTTGCACCGCGCCTGGACGCCGGCCGGCGCGTGCGAGGCTACCGGGCCGGCTACCTTCCCCTGCACCGGCGTGAGATCGAGGCGGGGCTTCGCGCCGGCGACATCACATGCGTCGTGAGCACGAACGCCCTCGAGCTCGGCATCGACATCGGCACCCTACAGACGGCGATCCTCGTCGGCTACCCCGGCACGATCGCCTCGACGTGGCAGCAGCTCGGCCGAGCTGGACGGCGGTCGGGTTCGGTGGGCGTGTTCGTGGCATCGAGCTCTCCCCTCGACCAGTTCATCGTTCGGCATCCCGAGTACTTCCTGAGCACCGATCCGGAGGAAGGCCTCATCGACCCGGACAACCTGCTGCTGCTCGCCGGCCACCTGCAGGCCGGACTATTCGAGCTGCCGTTCGAGGACCAGGAACGGCTGGGCCGCGCTGACGTTGGCGAGCTGCTGCAGCTGTTCGAGGAGGACGGCTCGGCCACGCGATCCAACGGTCGTTGGTTCTGGAGCCGGCAGGCTTTCCCCGCGGAAGAGGTTCACCTGCGGCGGATCCTCGCGGACAACGTGGTGATCATCGACACATCGCATCCCCGGCCACAGGTCATCGGCGAGATGGACCAGTTCACCGCGCCGGTGCTGCTCCACGAGGAGGCGGTGTACCTGCATGAAGGAGCGCAATACCACGTCGACCGCCTGGACTGGGACGAGAAGAAGGCTTACGTGCGGCCGGTGGAGGTCGACTATTACACCGACGCGCTCGCGTCGGTCACGGTGCGCGTGCTCGAGACCTTTGACGGACCCGAGGGCGGCGAGGTGGCGCGCAGCCATGGCGAGGTGAAGATCACGAGTCTCGCGAGCATGTTCAAGAAGATCAAGTTCCACACACACGAGAACATCGGAGCGGGACCGATCCACCTTCCGGAGCAGACGCTTCACACCACCGGCTACTGGATCACCGTCGACGAAGGCCTGTGGCGATCGCTCGGACGCGAGACGCTCGAAGCGGGCCTTCAGGGCATGGCTCACGCGCTGCGCCACGTCGCAAGCCTTCGCCTCATGTGCGATCCGCGCGACCTCGGCTCGGTCGCAGAGGTGCGCTCGGTGACGACGCTGCTCCCGACCGTGACCGTGTACGAGGTGTACCCAGGAGGAGTCGGCTTCTCGTCGCGCATGTTCGACCTGCACCGCGAGCTCCTCGGCGACGCTTCGTCGCTGGTGCGGGACTGTCCGTGCCTCGCCGGCTGTCCGTCGTGCGTCGGCCCGCTGCATCTCGTGGAAGGAGCCAAGAGCGCGTGTCTCCGATTGCTCTCCGCGAGCGCCTTACCCGTCTAGGCGCTTCTCCCAGGCCGCGACCGCAGCAAGAGCCGCGGGCCGTGCCTCGCGGCTTTGAGGAGGTCTCGACTCGATTCGGCCCGGCGCTGTTGCGGCAGGACGTGATCCCCCTGCCTCCCCTCGAGCCGTGCCCCGGCAACGTCGCCTACCTCGACACCGAGACCACCGGCTTGAGCGGCGGCTCGGGCACCTACGTGTTCGCCGCCGCGGTCGCCCGCCCGATCGACTGTGGCCTGCGCGTGGCGCAGGTGTTCCTGCCGCAACCTGGAATGGAGCCCGCATTCCTGGACGCGCTCCATGACGAGATCGCGCCGGCGGACACGATCGCCACGTTCAATGGAGCTTCGTTCGACCTACCCGTGCTCCGCACCCGGTGGGTGATGGCGCGCATGCCGGGAGAGCTGAGCGGTGCGCCACACGTCGACCTGCTCACACTCGTCCGCGCGCTGTACCGGCATCGGATGGAGAGCTGCTCGCTGCGCATGGTCGAGGAGCGCGTCCTTGGCTACGAGCGCGACGATCCCATCGCGAGCGCCCTCGTCCCAGATGCGTATTTCGACTATCTGCGCTACGGGTCCCACGATTTTCTGGAGGCTGCGCTCGAGCACAACCGGCTCGACGTGATCAGCCTGGTCCACCTGCATGCGCGACTTTTGCTCCGGCTGCAGGGTGGAGAAACCGATATGGATGCCGCCGACTGGCTGGCCCTAGGGCGTCACCGATTCCGGCGTGGCGCTCGGGCCGACGGCTGGCGTGCGCTCCGCAATGCGACCTCGTTTGCAAGTGGCGACGCCTCCGCCACCGCGGGCCTGCTGCTCTCCAGGCGGCTGTTGCGTCGTGGGTCGATCGCGGCCGCCGACCGCCTGCTCGGCTGGCTGGAGTCGAGCATCACGGAGGATATGCGCGTATCTCTCGCCCGCGCGCGCCTGGCCGAGTGGAGGCGGCGCGATCCTTTTCAGGCGCTCAGCATCGTCGAGGCGGCGCAGCGGCGGATGCCCGACCAGGCGTCCGACCTGGAGCACCGCCGGGCGCGACTCCGGCGGAAGCTGGAGTCAGGCCGGAACCGTCGCCGGAAGGGCTATCTGAGGGAGGTTCAGCTCGAGGCTCCCATCGTGGACAGCATGGCCTAGGGCATCGACCGTCGCCGGGTCGAACTCGGTCCCTGATCCGGCGGTGACCTGGGTGAGCGCTTCCTCTGCGCTGACGCGCGTGCTGCCACGCCCGGCGGTCAGGGCTTCGAACCTCTCGGCCACGGCCAGGACGCGCGCGAGGAGCGGGATCCTCTCACCTGCCGGTCCATCCGCCAGGCCGCCGCCATCCCACCGCTGATGGTGATGGCGCACCGCGGCGATCACCTCGGGCGGGAACTTCGCGCCGGCGACGATCTTCTCGCCCTCCTCCGCATGTCCGGGCGCCTCGAGGCTCGCACCGTCGGCGGCCAGGGTCATGTGTCCGACGTCGTGAAGGAAGGCGGCGGTGCGCAGGTCTTCCATCTGGGTCGACGGCAGCTTGGATCGCCGGCCGATCGCGTCGGCGATTGCGACGACGCGGCTGGAGTGGCCCTGTGTGAGCGGGTTGCGGTGATCCACCGCATGGGCGACGGCGACCATCACCTGCGGGCCTGCGTCGGCGAGCATCGTGATCAGGTTTCCGTCAGCCAGCTCCAGCTCGGTCACCAGCTGCGGGAAGGTGCAGGGCCTGTCCTTGCCCTCGCGCTTGGCGAGGTAGAGGGCCTGGTCCGCCGCCTCGATCAGCTCGGCGGCGGTAAAGGCGTCCTCGGGGTAAGAGGCAACGCCGACGCTGAATGTCAGGTGATGCTCGGGCGTGGTCGACACGGCGGCGGCGCGCACCGCGTCAACGATTCGATAGGCGAGGCGCTGCGCACCTGTGCCGTTCGTGTCGGCGACCATCACGGCGAGCTCGTCACCGCCATACCGCGCGACGAGGTCCTGCGCGCGGGCGGCGTCTTTCACGATGCGGGCTCCCATCTGAAGGACGAGGTCTCCATGCTGGTGGCCGAGCTCGTCGTTCACCGACTTGAAGTGGTCGAAGTCGATCAGCAGGAGCGACAGAGGGCTCGCCTGGCCACCCCGCTGCGCGAAGGCGGCGTCCAGGCGGCGATGGAACTCCGTGACGTTGGCCAGGCCCGTGAGCCCGTCCGTCGTCGCCTCCTGGCGGCTGCGTTGGTATCGCAGCGCGTTGGCCAGCGTGACGGTCGAGCTGCCCGAGAGCGCGTTGACGGCGAAGAGGTCCTGGTTCGTGAACACGCCGGACGACTGTGTGAGGCTCGCCATTGCGGTGACGCCATCGCCGGAGACGATGGGGATGACGAGTGCCTTGCCGTCCGCGGCGAACACCGCCTCGCCGGTGCTGGCGGCCTGGGACAGCTGGTGCTCATCCATCGTCTCGTCCTCGGGGGTCGTCAACTGGTCCCCGGAGCGATTGGAGCTGGCGATGACAGTGAAGCCTTCGTTTGAAGAGAGGATGAGCCTGCCCCGCTGCGCGCTCGTCATGTGCACCGCGTTGTCGATCAGCACGTCGAACACGTTCTTGATGTCGGTCGCGCCGCCCAGCGTCATGCTGAGCTCGCGCAGGGAGTCGGCCTGGGCGGCCCGCTCGACCGCGGAGCGGCGCTCGCGCTCCAGCTCCCGGGTCATGTACCCGGTGGCGAGCGCGACGACGAGGAAAAGGAAGATCTTGCCGATCGTCGCATTAGGGTCGACGTAGAAGTTGGCGGGCGTGAAGCTTCCTCCAACGAAGAGGTAGAGGCCAGAGATCACAAGTGCCGAGACGAAGCTCGCCGTGGCGCCGAACCGCACGGCGTTGGTGATCACCGCGAGGAACAGGGCAAGGAAGAAGGGGCTGCTGAATCCATTCGACAGGTAGACGACCGTCGTCGCGAACAGGATGTCGAGCGACATCGTCGAGAGGCTGAACTGCTTCCCGGGGCTGTAGCCGCGCACGAGAATCACGTTGACGCCGATGTTCATGGCGGCCCAGCCGGCGAGCACGACGTCGATCTCGAGCTTGGCCTGTGCGTCGGTGTGGGGGTTCACGTTGTTCAGGACCCCCAGGACGACGAGGAAGAGCCACCGGAAGACCACGGCGACGCGTTCGCCGACACGCCTGCGGTCGGCGTCGAAAGTAGCGTCGATGGCTAGGGCGCGGATGTCCTGCCAGCGCCTGGAATCGTGGGTGCTGCCGGGCTCTTTCTTCATGGTGCGGGCCGCCCAGCGCGGTAAGGCCCGCTAATTCTGAGTTACCCGGGCCCAGATGCACTGAAAAGTGCATTAATTTGCATATCCAGGCATTCCCGGCTATGGGGCGGAGCGGGCTAACCCCAGTCCGGTGCCTCGTGCTTCAACTCTGGTCTCCCACCCTCAGGCAGGGCCCACACCTGGTAGCCCAACGCCCTGAGCGCCTCATCGATCCACAAGAGAGCCATCTCCTCCGTGTTGGGCCACTCCTCAGCGGACGAGTCCAGCCGGCCGGTGTCGATCACGACCCGGCCGGCCACCCGCAGCAGGCGCTTGGCCAGCGGAGCCGCCTCGGGCACGCTCAGTACGAGCTCCTCGAGGGCCCGCGAGAGCATGAAACAGGCTGAGTTGAACGTGTGCGCGTCGATTGGTTCGCGCGCCGCAAGCCGCTCGGCCAGCCCGGCCCTCAGATCGGATGGATCCATGCGCCGGGTTATCATTTCAGATGGCTGGGAGATGGATCTAACCGAACCTGTCTTGCTGACGCCGGAGGGGCTGGAGAAGCTCAAGCGCGACCTCGAGGTTGCGTTGAAGCGGCGTGCCGAAGCTGGCGAGCGCCTGAAGGAGGCGTTCCAGCCCGGGGACATCGAGGACAACCCGGAATACGAGCAGGCGAAGGAAGAGGTTGGGATGCTCGACAGCCGGATCTACGAGCTGCAGGAGATGATCGGGCGCGCGCAGATCATCAAGGACACGCACTCGAGCGTGGCTCAGCCGGGGTCCACGATCGAGGTCGTCGACAACGAGGGCGACACCGAGACCTATCACCTCGTCGGCGCGGTGGAGAGCGACCCCTCGGCGGGCCGCATCTCGGTCGAATCTCCGGTGGGCCGGGCGCTGATGGGAAAGAAGAAGGGCGACAAGATCACCGTCAGCGTGCCCGCTGGCTCGCTCACGCTCACCATCAAGGCGGTCAAATAGTGAGAGGGAACCTGTCGGTTCCCTCTCATCGCTGCGTCGGCAAAGCCGACCCGGCCTGATGGCCGGGCAAGCGCAGCTGCTCTCCCTGCCGCTGAAGGGTCTGGTGAAGGAATAGCACCACGTCGCTGACGACCCCGGCTGCTCAATCGCAAAAGCTCGATCCCGAATCAATCGCTGACCGCACGACAGTCGGGGTTTTCTTCCGGCAGGCCGCGCGCTATGGCGACCGTCCCCTCATTCACCACCTTCGCGACAACGCGTGGCAGGTCCACACGTGGGCCGACATGCAGCGCGACATCCTGGCCGTGGCTTGCGCCCTCGTCGAGCAGGGCGTGAGGGCCGGGGATCACGTGGTCCTGATGTCCGAGAACCGTCTCGAATGGCTCTATTGCGACTTCGGCATCCAGGCCGCCGGCGCGATCACGGTTCCGATCTATCCCAACGTGACCAAAGACATCGCGCAGAAGATCGCCGCCGACTGCGAGGCAACCGTCGCCATCGTGTCAGACGCAAGCGAGGCCGCGAAGCTGCCGCTCGCGGGGCCGCTGCAGACCGTCGTGCTCATGGACAAGGAGGTCGCCGGCTGGGTCGCCCAACCAGCGCGGCACCTGTCAGAGGTCAACGCGAGATTGGCAGGCATCCACCCCGACGATATCTGCACCATCGTCTATACGTCGGGCACTACCGGGGACCCCAAGGGCGCCGAGCTGGCCCATCGCAACCTCGTCGACATCACCCGCGCGGTCTTGAAGGTGCACCCGCTCAGTGAAAGCGACTCCACCCTGTCCTTCCTCCCCTACGCGCATGTCTTCGAACGCATCAACTCCGTCTTCACGGGCATCATGTTTGGCGGCCAGGCATGGATTTCCCGGGGACTCGAACACCTCGCTGAAGAGCTCGCCGAGGTCCAGCCGACCATCTTGTGCAGCGTCCCGCGGATGTACGAAAAGATGAACGCCGCGGTCATGGCGCGGGTGCGCGAAGCAAGCCCGGTGCGCCAGGCGCTGTTTCGCTGGGCGATCCGAGTGGGGACGCGATACGCTCACGAATCGACCAGGAGTCCTCTGCTGACGGCTCAGCACGCCATCGCGGACAGGCTGGTGCTCGCTTCGCTTCGCCGCCGCCTGACGGGCGGCCGGCTGCGATTCTTCATCAGCGGCGGAGCAGCGCTTGCGCGTGAGATCGAAGAGTTCTTCTGGGCGATCGGCGTGCCGATCCTCAACGGATGGGGCATGACCGAGACCTCATCCGGCGCTTGCTCGAACACGCTCCACGAGCACCGTTTCCTGACCGTCGGCAAACCATTCCCAGGGGTCGAGCTGAAGATCGGCGGCGACGGCGAGATCCTGGTCAAGAGTCCCGGCAACATGCTGGGCTACTACAAGAACCCCGCAGCGACGGCCGAGATCTTGAAGGAGGGCTGGATCTACACGGGTGACATCGGCGAGATCGACCCGGACGGTTTCCTGAAGATCACCGACCGCAAGAAGTCCCTGTTCAAGACCGCGGGAGGCAAGTACATCGCTCCGGTGCAGCTCGAGTTCGCGCTGGCTCGCGACCCGCTCGTCGTGCGGTCGGTGGCGATCGGCGACGGACGTCCTTATGTCACCGCGCTGATCGTCCCTGATCGGGACGCCGCGAAAAAACAGGGGCTGGACGAAGCCGGCCTGAAGGCGCACATCCAGAAGACTGTTGACGACGTGAATACCAAGCTCGGCAGCTGGGAGACGATCAAGTACTTCACGCTGCTGCCCGCGGACTTCACCGAGGAGAGCGGCGAGCTGTCGCTCAAGCTCGACGTGAAGCGAAAGGTCGTCGCGCAGCACTACCAGGACGAGATCGAGTCCATGTACACGGGGAAGACCAAGCCCGCGTAGATTTGCTGACATGGCCGGCCCGACCGACATGTCTGAGCTTCATCTGGCGTTGGACCGCCTTCGTCCCCAGCTCTGCCACTGCGGGCTCAAGGGCGAATGCCTCGGGTGCAAAGGCATCGAGATGGTGCGCGCGCAGGCCGAGGCGGTGGTCGCCGCCGCCAGCCAGCCGATCCTCATCCAGGTCGCGCAGGAGTCCTCGATGAAGGACATGAGCACGCGGTTCCAGGCGATGTCCGAGCGCTTGATGTCGGACCCCGTGATCCGGCGTTCAGCCGAGCAGATGCAGGAGCGCCTGATGGCCGACCCTGAGACGCGCCAGCTGCTCGAGGAGCTGATGCGCCGCCTCGGCGGCCCTCCGCAGGATCTCCCCGACCAGAGCTCCTAGGCGGCTTTCGGGCTCGCCGGCGCTGTGGTCTTGGGCTTCATCGGCGTCTTCCAGTACGGGATCGCGCCAGCCTGCAGCTGCTTGAGGATCGCCTGCTCCTGGGTCGGGGTCAGCTGATTTTTCGAGACCGCGGTGTCCAGCAGCGGCTTCAGCTTGGCGATCAAGCCTGTGCGGAACTGGGCTTCGGTCACCGGCGGCTTCTGGGCAGCCGCGATCTGCGACAACGACATCCCGTTGGCGATGTCGGTCTTCAGCTGCACGTCGCTGATACCGAGAGCCGAAGCGGCCGCGGAGATCAGCTGCGGCATGTAGGCACCGATCTTTGCGCTCGCGCCGGGATCCGGAACCTTGCTGAACCCGCCGAGCGCACAGGGAGGCTGGCTTGTCAGCTTCTTCTTGATCGCGTCCGCCTGAGCCTGCGTGAGGTCCTTGTTCTTGACCTCGTCGGCCAGCGTCTCGCCGATCGCCTTCTGGACGGCGGCATTGACCTGGTCCGGGGTCTTGCCCAGGTCCTTCGAGATGTGCGCGATGAAGTTGTTGCAGATGGCGGTGGCCGTGGCTTTCTGAGCGACGCCTGCGGTCTCGGACTGCGTGGGTGGTGTCGATGAAGCGCGGAGGCCGAAGTTGAGCCCGGCGGCCGAGGCGGTGACGAGCACCGCGGCACCCGCTACCGCCACGCCGCCGAGAGCGAAACCGACGACCCTGAGGTAGCGGAGCCTGGCCATGCGTGTAATCACGTTCTAACTACACAACGCAGCGTTCAAAGGTTCATCCCCCTGAACGTCAAGCTTTTGTAAGGTGCTCGGCGCGCCGCTCTATATTCCCTGCATGGAGTCCCCCCCCGGCTCGGGCTGGTCTGGAAAGCACGCTGTCGAGCTGTACGTGCGGACGTACACGACCATGCTGCAGAGCTCGGGCGACATCAAGATCGAATCGCTCGTCCAGGCGCACCTGGGCATGGGCTCCGTGCTCCATCCCCTGGCGTCGCAGCCGGAGATCGACATGGGTGCGCTGATCTACGCCGTCCGCCGCCTGCCGGAGGCGATCAGCCGGTGCCGGCACGTGGTCATGGGCCAGAGCCCGCAGGGCTTTCGAGCCGTGCTTCACGCCGACATCCTTTCCTGGCAGGCGGTCAAGGCCCCGGCCCGCCGGCGCCGCTGGTACCACGATGGAAAAAACACGCTGGCGGTGCTCATCGCCTCGGCGTCGGACATCGACGACCTCGTGCCCACCCTCGTCGCGTACCAGATCGAGTGGAACAAGCTCCACCGCGCACTACAGGATTTCGAGCTTTCGGACGAGCAGGCCCGCAAGGCGGCCGGCGCGACGGAGGACGACTGGCGCCGGCTGCACGAGGCGTGGGGCGACGCGTTCGACTCCAACCTGGCGGCCATCAAGCAAGAGGATTGCCGGATCGTCCTGCGGCTGATCGGGGGCAGCCATCTCGGTTATGCCCGGAACGCCAGCCGGTGG
>Ga0209011_1000369_pt1 | contig 17642 bp, 17 predicted proteins | sample BlaSpr_A8_OM1_M3_FD_187986 | JGI IMG/M metagenome (GOLD analysis project Ga0209011, IMG submission 187986) | Forest soil microbial communities from Thunder Bay, Ontario, Canada - Black Spruce, Ontario site 2_A8_OM1_M3 (SPAdes) (version 2) | ecosystem: Environmental > Terrestrial > Soil > Boreal... | reverse complement strand
GAGACCTTCCTGGTGACCTACGGAGACGGGGTATGTGATATTGATCTGCGTGATCTCCTCCGATTCCATCGGGCGCATGGAAAGCTCGCGACGGTGACTGCCGTCCGGCCCCCGGCGCGCTTCGGCGCCTTGATCTTCGACGGTGACATGGTGGAGGCCTTCACGGAGAAACCCCAGGCCGGCGAAGGCTGGATCAACGGAGGCTTCCTCGTGTTCGAGCCCGGCGTCTTTGCCTATCTCAAAGGGGACCAGACGAGCCTGGAAGCGGAGGTCCTCGAGCGGCTGGCGGCCGACCGACAGCTGGCCGCTTACAAGCACGATCGATTCTGGCAGTGCATGGATACGCTCCGCGACGTGCGGCTGCTCGAGCGTCTATGGGAGGGCGGCCAAGCCCCCTGGAAGACGTGGGCCTGACGCCGGAGAGAAAGCGCCCGTTCTGGCAGGACCGGCCAACCCTCGTCACCGGCGCGACCGGGCTGGTGGGCGGTTGGTTGGTACGCCGCCTGCTGGACCTGGGCGCGGACGTCGTCTGCCTGGTTCGCGATTGGGTCCCGCAGAGCATGCTGATCGGCGATGGACTGTTAACCCGCGTCAAATTGGTGCGCGGGGACGTCCGGGATCAACCGCTGCTCGAGCGCATCCTGGGGGAATACGAAGTCGATACCGTCATCCATCTCGCCGCCCAGACCATCGTCGGGATCGCGAACCGCAACCCGGCCTCGACCTTCGAGACGAACGTAGGCGGGACCTGGTCGCTGCTCGAAGCCTGCCGGCGAAGCCCGATGGTCAAACAGATCGTGATGGCCTCGTCGGACAAGGCGTACGGGTCTCACGAGCAGCTGCCTTATGCCGAGACCGCACCACTTCAAGGACGCCATCCGTATGACGTGAGCAAGTCGGCCGCCGACCTGATCGCGCAGTCGTACGCGGTGACCTACGGGCTCCCGGTGGCCATCACCCGCTGCGGCAATTTCTACGGAGGCGGAGACCTCAACTGGAACCGGATCGTGCCGGGGACGATCCGTTCCGTCATCCGGGGAGAGCGGCCGATCATCCGGTCCGATGGGACGTTCGTCCGCGATTACTTCTATGTCGAGGACGGCGCCGCGACCTATCTCGCATTGGCCGAGGCGCTCGCCCATAAGGCCGAGCTGCGCGGGGAGTCGTTCAATTTTTCGAATGAGAGCCCGATGACCGTGATCGAGATCGTCGACCGCATCCTGGCGCTCATGGGTACAGACCTCAAAGCCGAGATCCGCAACGAGGCGACGAACGAGATTCGCGCGCAATACCTGAGCGCCGAGAAGGCTCGCAAGCTGCTCGATTGGGCGCCGCTCTACACCATGGATGACGGCCTCAGCCGGACGATCACCTGGTATCGGGACTTCTTTCGACGAGCGGCATGACGCTCGTCGACGCCCGTTGCCGCTCGTGTGCGAAGCCCGGCCTCAGGCTGGTTCTCTCGCTGGGGCGGACGCCGCTCGCGAACTCCCTCCTCAGCCAGGGGGACCTGGCCCGGCCGGAAGCGACGTTCCCCTTGGACCTCGTGTTCTGTCCGAACTGCGCCCTGGTCCAGATCACCGAAACGGTTCCGCCCGAGCAGCTCTTCAGCGATTACCTGTACTTTTCTTCGTTTTCTGAAACGATGCTGGCGCACGCGCAGGCGCTCGCCACCGAGGTCGTCTCGGCGCGGCATCTCGGTCCGCAGAGCCTGGTGGTGGAGATCGCCAGCAATGACGGGTATTTGCTCCAGTACTACCAGCGCGCCGGCGTTCCGGTGCTGGGGATCGAACCCGCGCGGAATGTGGCAAAGGTCGCCATCGACGAACGGGGCATCCCGACCCTGGTCGAGTTCTTCGGGCGGGAACTCGGTGAAAAACTGCGCGCCGAGGGCCGGACCGCCGACGTGATCCACGCCCACAACGTCATGGCCCACGTGGCCGATCTCAATGGGCTGGTCGCCGGCATCGGCCGGCTGCTCAAGCCAGACGGAGTTGCCGTCATCGAGGTGCCCTACGTCAAAGAACTGCTCGACCGCTGCGAGTTCGACACCATCTACCACGAGCACCTCTGCTATTTCTCGCTCACCGCGGCGGAGCGACTGTTTCGGCGGCATGGCTTGCAAGTCCAGGACGTCCACCGGGTGCCAATCCACGGTGGGTCGCTCCAGCTCTGGGTGACCCGAGCTGGCATCGAGCCAACGTCGCGGGTGGACGCGCTACTCGCGGAGGAGGCGGCCTGGGGTGTGGATGACTTCGCCACCTACGGCGGATTCGCCGACCGCGTCGAACGACTCAAAGGGCAGCTCGTTGGCATGCTGGGCGGGCTCAAGCAACAAGGCAAGCGGCTCGCTGCCTACGGGGCGGCGGCCAAGGGCAGCACGCTCCTCAACTACATGCAGATCGGCCGCGAAACGCTGGACTTCGTCGTCGACCGGAGTCCCCACAAACAGGGCCGCTACATGCCGGGCGTCCACCTGCCCATCTCGCCGGTGACGCGGCTCCTCGATGAGATGCCCGACTACGTCCTGCTCCTGACCTGGAATTTTGCCGACGAGATCCTGGCCCAGCAGGCGGAGTACCGCCGGCGCAACGGCAAGTTCATCATGCCGGTGCCGGTTCCGCAGGTAGTGTAAGGTCGCGAAAATGATCGACGGGGTTCGCGTCGTCCCGCTGAAAAGAATTCCCGACGAGCGAGGGACCGTGATGCACATGCTGCGGGCCAGCGATCCCCACTTCCAGCAGTTCGGAGAAATCTACTTCTCCACGATTTATCGCGACGTCATCAAGGGTTGGCACCGCCATCGGGAGATGACGCTCAACTACGCCTGCGTCTTCGGCCGCATCAAGCTCGTCATGTTTGATCGCCGCCCAGCCTCCCCCACGAGCGGCGAGCTGATGGAGGTCTTCCTCGGCCCGGATGACTATTCCCTGGTCGTGATCCCGCCGGATCTCTGGAATGGCTTCAAGGGCATGAGTGACCCCTACGCGATTGTGGCGAATTGCGCGACGCACCCCCATGACCCAACGCGCAGCGACCGGCTCGATCCGTTCGAGAATGACATCCCCTACGACTGGAACGTCAGGCACCGCTAGTGGCCGTTGATGAGACGGCGCGCGCGCAGCTACGCCGGGTCGTCCTTTGGGGCGCGTCCGGACATGCCAAAGTGCTCCAGGAATGCCTGCAGCAGATCGGTCTCGAGGTGGTCGCCCTCTTCGACAATCAGCCAGGCCTCTCGTCGCCCTTGCCCGGTGTCCCGCTCTACACGGGATTGGCCGGCTTTCAGGAGTGGCGGGCCCTCGGGCTGGAGGAGGTCGGCTTCCTGGTTGCAATCGGAGGAGACCGGGGCCGCGACCGAATGGCGATCCACGCCCTGCTCGAAGAGAACCGGTTGATCCCGTTGCGCGCCGTCCATCCGACGGCGTTCGTTGCCGCCACGGCGAAGCTCGGCGACGGCTCGCAGGTGCTGGCCCACGCGACCGTGTGCGTCGATGCCGTCCTGGGCCGCCAGACGATTGTCAACACCAAGGCGAGCGTCGATCATGAAACCGTGGTTGGCATCGGCGCTCACATCGCACCCGGCGCGACGATCGCCGGCTGTGTCGAAATCGGCGATTACGCCATGATCGGAGCCGGAGCGGTCACCTTGCCCCGCGTCAAGATTGGTGCCGATGCCGTGATCGGGGCTGGAGCCGTAGTCACGAGCGATATCCCGGATCGAGCCGTCGCCTACGGCAATCCCGCCAGGATCGTGAAGTACAAGGAGTAAGAAAAGCGATGTCGATCAACGCCGTCAAGCTGAACAAGATGCAACAAGACAAGGACCTGCAGCGACGAGCCTTTCAGGTCTTTCTGGAGAGTTGCCGGTATGACTATTCCTACAACTTCACCTGGCTGGGGCGCCCGATCATCCAGTTTCCTCAGGACATCGTCGCGCTCCAGGAGATCATCTGGCGCGTGCGTCCGGACCTGATCGTGGAGACCGGGATCGCCCACGGCGGTTCGCTGATCTTTTCGGCGTCCATGCTCGAACTCCTCGGCGGAGACGGCCAGGCGCTGGGCATCGAGATCGAGCTCAGGCCGCAGAACCGGGCGGAGATCGAGAAGCACCCCCTCTTCAAGCGGATCAAGATCATCGACGGCTCGTCGATTGACGAAAGCGTCGCCGACCAGGTGCGACGCGCGGCCGCCGGGAAGCGGCAGGTGCTCGTAATCCTGGACTCCAACCACACGCATGACCACGTGCGTGAGGAGCTTCGCCTCTACTCGCCGCTGGTCACCAAGGGAAGCTACCTGGTCGTGTTCGACACCGTGGTGGAGGACATGCCCGATGACTTCTTCCCCAATCGCCCCTGGGGCAGGGGCAACAATCCAAAGACGGCGGTCCGAGAATTTCTCAAGACGAATGACCGGTTCGAAATCGACAAAGACATCGACGGCAAGCTCCTGATGACGGTGGCGCCCGACGGCTACCTGCGCTGCGTGAAAGACTGACCTTCGTGGATCGAATCCCGGTCGCCGGCCCCTCGATCACGCAGAAGGAGATCGAGTACGTCACCGACGCGGTGACCAACGCCTGGTATGGCAACGCGAACATGTACCATGGCCGATTCGAAGCGGCGTTTGCCGCCTATGTCGGCCGGAAGTACGCGATGGCCTTGCCCTCCTGCACGGCCGCCCTGCACCTGGCGCTGGCCGGCCTCGATCTCAAACCAGGCGACGAGGTGGTCGTGCCGGAGACGACCTGGATCGCGACCTCGGCCCCGATCAGCTACGTCGGCGCGCAACCCGTTTTCGCGGACATCGACCCGCACTCCTGGTGTCTCGACGCGGCCTCCTTTGAGCGGACCATCTCGGCCCGCACCCGGGCGGTCATCCCGGTGGATCTCTACGGCAACCTGCCCGACATGGACGCCATTGTCGAGCTGGCGAGCGCGCGTGGCATCGCCGTGATCGAGGATGCCGCCGAGGCGATCGGCTCCGAGTCTCGCGGCCGTAAAGCCGGCAGCTTCGGTCTGGCCAGCACTTTCAGCTTTCACGGCTCGAAGACGCTGACCACCGGCGAGGGCGGCATGCTGGTGACCGACGATGAGCCGCTTTATCGGCGCTGCCTGCAGCTGCGCGATCACGGGCGGGCGGCGGGGGGCAAGATGTTCTGGAACGTGGAGGTCGCCTACAAGTACAAGCTATCCAGCATGCAAGCGGCGCTCGGCCTGGCTCAGCTCGAGCGGATCGACGAGCTGATCGCGCGGAAGCGCGAGATCTTCAGCTGGTACCAGAAGGCGCTCGAGGGGTTCGAGGGGATCACGCTCAACAGCGAGGCGGCGACCATCAAGAACACCTACTGGATGGTCACGGCAATCGTCGACGAGCGCTTTGGGCTGGCCAAGGAAGAGCTGATCGCCGCGCTCGGCCAGGAGGGCATCGACAGCCGTCCGTTCTTCTATCCGCTCAGCTCCATGCCGGCGTATGCGTCGTGGCCTCAGGCGCAGGGCGCCCGATCCAGGAACCGGGTCGCGTACAACCTCTCGCCGCGTGGGGTGAATCTCCCGAGCGCGCTCAGCCTGACCCAGGAGAAGGTGCGTTACGTGTGCGACCGCTTGCGCCGGATTCTCGCGCGTCAACTGGCTGCGTGAGCGCCGGCCCCTCCGCGTCCTCCTGACGTATGTCCCGGCTGTCCCGAAACATCCTCTACAACCTCGCGGGACAGGCGCTGTTGTTCGTGCTCAGCTTCGTGGCCGTCCGCTTTGTCTTTCGCCAGTTGGGGGCCGAAGCGTTTGGCATCATCCTCTTCACCCAAACCGTCAACTTCTTGCTGGTCGCGGTCCTCGAGCTGGGCATCTCGTCGACGACCGTCCGCGAGATCTCCGCCCACCTGCATGACGACCCGGCCTACGTCGCCGACGTTTTCCGCACCGGCTCGCTCCTCTACTGGACCGGATACGCGGTGCTCGCCGCCGTCCTCATCGTCCTGGCGCCGCTGCTGGTCGAGAAGTGGATCAATCTCCAGGCGCTCGACGCGACGACCGCCACCCGGATGGTCCAGATCCTGGGCGTGGCGACCCTGCTCGCCCTGCCTCGCTCGCTGTACGCGAGCCTCTTTCGTGGGCTCCAGCGAATGGCGTTCACCAACGTCATCGACGTCGGCACCAGCGCCCTGCAGCAGCTGGGCGTCATCCTGATCCTGGCCTACCACGGCAGCCTCTTCGCGGTCATCGACTGGATCGCCGTGAGCTATCTCCTTGGGATCGCGGCCTATGTGCTGATGGCATCGCGTCTCGTCCCCTGGCGCACGCTCCTTCCCGGGTTCTCGGCGACCGTCGTGCGGCGCAACCGACGCTTCGCCCTGCACATGATGTCCATCTCGGCGTTGGCAACCGTCCATACGCAGGCCGACAAGGTGGTGGTCAGCAAGCTGATGCCGGTGGGCGTGCTTGGCTACTACAGCTTCGCGTCCGCCGTCGTGACACGAGCGACGATGGTCAGCAGCGCCGTCGCGCAGGCGGCCTTCCCGTCGTTTTCGGACCTCTTTCACCGGAGCCAGCGGCCGGCGCTCATGTCCCAGTACGGCAAACTCCAAACGCTGATCAGCTTCTCGATGGTTCCCCTCTATGCCGCCATCACGTTCGCGGCCCTGCCATTCTTCGGCTACCTGTTCACGCCCGCGATCGGGCAGCGTCTTCTCGCCCCGACCGCGCTGCTGTGCGCAGGTTTCTACCTCAACTCCACGCTGGCGGTGCCCTACGTCTTCTCGCTCGCCGTCGGCAAGCCGGAGATCTCGGTCAGGCAGAACGTCTACGCGGTGTTCACGGTGCTCCCGGCGACCGTGGTTCTCGTCGCGCTCTTCGGTCTGGTGGGGGCGGCGGCATCGTGGGTGCTGTATAACCTCTTCGCCTACGCCTATGGTGTTCCCCGCATTTGCCGCGAGTGCCTGTTGATCTCGCCGTCTTCGTGGTACGCGCAGATCGCCAGGGCCGTCGCCCTGGGCGCCGCCACCTACGGCACGGCCTGGCTGCTGCTTGCGTATTTCGAGCGGCTGACGTTGCCCTATCTGGTAGCGGGATACGCCGCTGGCTCGGCGGCCTTCCTCCTCGGCGCTTATGGCTTCATCGGGCCGGAACTCCGCCACACCCTCATCGGGCTCGCGCCATTCCATCGGAGGCGGGTGTCGTCCCCCGCTTCCCCGGCCTAACGACCCGCGGTGCGGGTCGCCCTCGATGCCCACGTCGTCGGGGCGCGCGAAAGCGGCAATGAGACGTACGTCGTCAATCTGCTGCGGGCCCTGGCAAACGACCCTGGCGGGAACACCTACCAGGTTCTGACCCCGTACCCGGATCGGCTCCGGTCGATTCTCTCGCTACCATCCTCCGCCACGATCGTGCGTGTCTGGCCGGCGCCCTCCCTGCTGCGCATCCCGTTCGGCATCCCGCAGGCGGTCCGACGGCATCACAGTGACGTCCTCCATGTCACCTACGTTGCCCCGCCGATGGTTTCGTGCCCGACGGTTGTCAGCGTCCATGATTTGTCGTATCTGGCCTACCCGCAGAGCGTCTCGCCGCGGGTGCGGCTGATGTTGAGCACGCTCGTCCCGATGTCCGTGCGGCGGGCGGCGCGCGTCATCGCCATATCGGCGTTCACTCGACAAGACCTCGTGACCCGTTACGGAATCGCCGAGGAGAAGATCTCGGTGATCCACCTCGCGGCCGGCCCGGCGTTCCGTGTGCTCGACGACGCCCGGCACCGGCGCTTGCCGGAGGGCGTCAGCGAACCCTACGTCCTGGCCGTCGGCAACCTGGAGCCGCGCAAGAATCTGGCACGCCTGATCGAAGCCTTCGCCGCGATCGCGTCTGAGCCCGGTGTCACGGCGAAGCTCGTGCTGGTCGGAAAATCCAAAGGCCAGGACGCCTCGCTCGCCCGCCTCGTTGAGCAGCATGGGCTGCGCGAGCGCGTCGTCTTCACCGGCTTCGTCGAGGAAGATCAGCTGGTGCTTCTGTACAATCGAGCCGCCCTGTTCATCTACCCGTCCCTCTACGAGGGCTTCGGGCTTCCGCCGCTGGAGGCGATGGCGTGCGGATGCCCGGTCGTCGCCAGCAACGTGACGGCCATCCCCGAGGTCCTCGGCGATGCCGCGCTTCTGGTCGATCCGACGTCGGTGAGTGCCATGGCGGAGGCGATGCGGGACGTCTTGAAGCGCGACGAACTGGCGCGCGACCTTCGTGCCAGGGGCCTGCGTCAGGTCGCGCGCTACTCGTGGGCCCACGCGGCGCAGCAGACGCGCGAGGTGTACGCGGACGCCATCAGATGACCCCGTCCAGGAGCCACCGCTCGACGATCTGAGTCGCCGAGTGGCCAGCGGCGCCGGGTGGGCCCAGGTCTCCCGGCTCGCCGAGGTGCTCTCGTCGCTGGCCCTCAGTCTGCTGCTGGTGCGGGCGCTCGGACCCACGAACTACGGCCAGTACTCGTTCCTCATCAATGCCGCGACCTTCGCGGCGATCGCGCTCAGCCTCGGCTTCCCCGACACCGTGATGCGATTCGTTTCCGCGTTCCTGGCCAGGGGCGCGGAGGCTGAGGCGCGCTACCTGGTCCGGCGCCTGGCGCTGGTCCGGCTCATCGTCTACGGCGTCGGTGTGCTGCTCTTGCTGGGGTTTCACGGCCCGCTTGCCCGCGCGCTGCATCTCCCACTGGTCGACCAATACTGGGCGGCACTGGCGGCGCTCCTCGTCAGTCAGGGCGCGATCGAGTTCGCCACGTCCAACGCGTACGCGCGGTTGGACCCGCGCGAGGTCGCCGTGGCTCGGACCATCGGTCAGATCCTGGCCATCGGCTTCTTCGTCGTGGTGGTCCTGCTTGGCACGCCGAACGCAGCGACCGCCACCCTCACAGTCGTCATCTCCTACGTGTTCGCCACGCTCGTCATGCTCGGGCGCGGACTTGGACGGACCCTGTTCACCGGCCGGGCCTCGAAAACGCCCCTCGCTCCCGTTGCCCGCTTCGCGGGAGCCGCCTGGGGGGCGAGTCTCTTCACCCTTGGGCTCGCCGGCCAGATCGATGTGCTCTTACTGGGCGCGCTCCGTCACGACGCGGTCCAGATCGCCTACTACAGCGTCGCCACCCTGATCTATGTGAAGCTGGGGATCCTCCTCAGCGGCTGGGCGGGCACCGCGGTGTCCAGCTTTGCCGAGGTGCAAACGCGGCGGGGCCTGGCCGGGGTCAATCGCTATTTCGGCGCCTATGTTCGGCTGCACCTGCTGCTCGCGCTGGTCGTGTATCCACCCCTGATCCTGCTGTCCACCGCCATCACGCGCGGCGTTTTCGGGCACGTCTATGCTCCGGCCGCCGGACTTATGGCCGTCTACGGCGCATTCTGGTTGGGATCCAGCTTCCTTGCCGCCGGGATCCCGTTCTCATCGCTGCTGGCCCTCGGCTCATCGCGCCAGGCGGTGGCGATTCGCGCGACGACCGGCGTCCTCAACGTGGTGCTCGACGTCGTCTTGATCCCGCCGCTCGGGGCGCTTGGCGCCATCATCGCCACCGGAACAGCCAACCTCGTCGCCCACATCGCCGATTTCGTGGTGGCGGCACGGCGCGTGAAGGCCAATTACCCATGGCGCTTCGCCGCTCGCCTTGCGCTGGCGGCGATTGTGGCGTCGGTGCCCGCGCTGCTCCTCAGACCGGCGAACCTCGTCGGAGCCGTCCTCGTGACGGCGCTTTACCTCGGTCTGTTCGGAGCCGCTCTTATTGTCCTGCGTCCGCTGACGCCGGCGGATGCCCTGGTGGCCGGGCGGCTCAACGCGAGGCTTGGGACTCTCGTTGAGCGTATGGTTGACCGCTCAAGTTCGCAAGCAGCAGCTCGTACTCGTCAGTGATGCGATCCCAGGAGTAGGCCTGCGCGCGATTGCGCGCCCGCTCGCGCATGCGCTCGACGAGCGCCGGATCGCGCAGCAGGGACTCGATGGCGGCCGGCAGCTCGGTCTCCGGGTCGTGGAACATGATTGCCGCGTCCGCCGCCACCTCGGCATTGCTCTCCGTCCAGCGCGCGATCACGCAGTTCCCGTGCGCCAGCTGCTCGACCAGCACCGGGTGGGTCCCGCCGACCTCCGCGCCGAAGAGATAAGCGAAGGCGTTCGCGCTCAGCTCCTGATAAGCGGCGCCGAACTGGTACCCGGTGAAGGTCACGTTGGGCGGGGCAATTTTTCGTAGCAAGCGCTTGTAGTCCTCGCTATAGGGCGCATCGCCAACCACCACGAAGGGAAGCGACGGAGCGACCCTAGCGTAGGCGGCGATCAGCTGGTGCAGACCATTTTCGGGGACGAATCGGCCGACCGCCAGGAAATAGCCTCGAGGGGTCAGTCCGAACTTCTGAAGGGTCTCCGTGCCGAGCCCGGACGGCACCTCAGCGCCATACGGGATAAAAGTCGATCGCCTGCCGTACTCGCTCTCGTAGTAGGTGGCGACCGCGTTCGAATCGGCGATGACCGCATTGGCCACCTTGGCCGCGACGCCTTCCGACCATCGAAGGTAGCGGCGTCCCAAGCCGCCCCATTTGCGCCGCGCCCAATCCGCCCCATCGACGTTGATCGCGACCGGGATATTGGCCAGGCGGAATGCGCGGGCGAAGACGGCGTTGCCGACGCCGAAGACGACGACGGCATCGGGGCGGTCCCTCATCAGCGCGTGCGCCGTTGAGAGAGCCGAATGCGTCAGGGTCTCGAGCCCCTTGGTCCGGATCGCGGGCAGCACGACCCGTTCCATCCCGAGATACGTGCTGCCGGCTGCGCCGGGCTGTCCGGCGCGGCAATAAACGAGCACCCGGTGGCCGCGCGCCGCGAGCCGCTTACCGACCTGTTCCACGCACGTCTCGAAGCCGCTGTAGGATGCCGGCACACCGCGGGTGCCCAGCATAATCAGGCGCACTTGGCAAGGATAGACGGGGGGCCCCCACCCTGCCCTCCCCCCGCGATCGGGGTTCGAGTGGTTCTCCTGGTTACTACTTATGTACTACTCATGGTAGGATACAAGTATGAAAGTCAGCGTGAGTCTACCCGAGGAAGACCTTGCGTTCGTCGATCAATACGCCAAGCAGGAGGGGTACGACTCAAGGTCGGCTGTGATCCACAAGGCGGTTCGATTGCTGCGCGCTTCAAGATTGGGAGCCGCTTACGAGGAGGCCTGGCGTGATTGGGCGGCCAGCGGCGACGAGGACCTGTGGGGATCTACTTCAGCTGACGGACTTCCGTCCTGATGCGTCGCGGTGAGATTCGGGTCGTCGACTTTAATCCGGGTCCTGGCACGGAGGCGAAGAAGCGGCGCCCAGCCGTCATCGTTAGCAACGACGGAGCTAATGCCGTTGCGGCCCGCCTTGGGCGCGGGGTGATAACCGTGCTTCCCATCACGTCGAACGTCCGGCGGATCTACCCGTTCCAAGTGCTCCTGTCGGCCGCCGCCACTGGCCTGCGGCAGGACTCCAAGGCCCAGGCTGAGCAAGTAAGGTCAGTAGCGGTCGAACGCCTGGGCGAGCCGATCGGTTTGGCTCCCGGTTCGATCATGCTGCAGATCGATGAGGCCCTGCGACTGCACCTGGCTCTCTAGCAACGGACTCTCTTCCTCACCCTTCGCCTTCATCAACCTCATCAGGATGCGGAACGGTTGAGGCCTTCAGAGATAGGTTGGCGGCCGTCCTCTCCTTGAAGGCAATGGCTGGGCCAACTGGTCAGGGTTGGCAACTCTCCTGAGCGAGGTCGCTCACGTATTCGATAAGCCTATAAGGCTGCTGGCAGCTCCGACCTGAGCTTATGTGTCGCCCACTGCGGCTCTCGTCGGAACTTCTCGGGCCGCACTCCGTTATATCAGGCAGAGTGCGCGCGAAGCTGTGCTTTCTGGCGCTGGCTGGGCTGTGGCTGACTTCCTGTGCCGGCCCGGGCACGGCAACGGCTCCGCCAACTGACTGGCTAAAACAGGTGCAGCCATTTGTCAATCGGCCGGCAGCTGCGTACACGCCACCCACGCTGGGCCCATCACCGTTTCCGACATCCGCCCCTCTTTGCCAGGGGAGCCAGTTGCGCGCCGTGGGTGCTCCAGGCGGTGTTGGGATGGGCAACATTCGCTACGAGGTCAACTTCACGAACGTAAGCCAGGTGCCCTGTCAGCTGAATGGCACGCCACAAGTTCAGGGCCTCGATTCCGCCGGGCGACTGGTGACGGTGCCGATGACCATTGGAACCTATTTCCTCGACCCCATTCCCGCCGACGTCGCGCCTGGCGAGAGCGGCTATCTCAACATCGGGATGTTCAATGAAGGCAACTGCCCGGGTGCCCCAGCCCCAGTGGCCTACAGCAAGCTCCGGTTCGGGCTGCCAGGCGGTGGCTGGATTTCGACTGACATCTCGGTCACTCGAGCCTGTGGAGGCCTCACCATCAGCGGACTCGGCAAGGAACCTGGTCCCGTAGTAGAGCCGAGCCCTAATCCCGGCTCAATTGAGACGCTCGCGGTCAGCCTCGAAGGATTCCCGCCGCGGGCACGGACCGCCACAACTGTGCATTTCGTTGTCGTCCTTGCCAACCCCTCGCAAGTCGCGGTCCGCCTGTCCCCTTGCCCGAGCTATACGGAGATCATCAACCCATACGAACCGATATCACGATCGCTGTATCTCAACTGTGACCATGTGACCGTCATTCCCCCCGGTGCAAGGGTTCGTTACGCGATGGAGCTCGAGGTCCCCCAGCCGCTCCCGCAGCAGGCCGCTTTCGGCGCGGCCAAATGGAGCTGGAGGCTAAACGTCCCCTACCCGGCGGCTGGTATTGGGGGGGGCATAGCCCTGCAGAGCTGATCGCGGCGACCGGCGACTGTCTCTACGGAATTCGGGTCCTCGCTTGAAGGCGATGGCTGGCCCAACTGGTCAGAGTTGGAAACTAATCTAGCCGCGTACCTTCAGCATTCCAGCGTAAGAGAGCCACGCGCCACCAAGCACCGCGACGGTGACGAGATAGAACGGTCCAACGTGACCGAGGGCGGCCAAACCGTAGACGTAGTGAATTGGCAACGCAACCACGAGTCCGAGGAGGTAACTACCCAACGCGGTCCATAAGGCCCACCGCTGCCCGCGCCGGATTCCGAACCAGGCGAGCGCAGCCAGAGCCAGTCCGTAGATCATGATGAACGCGGCGAGATTGACCTGAAGGTGGCTGATGTAGTTGTACAGGGTGGGATTCTCCGCCTGGAGGGCCGCCGCGCTGGTGCCTACCAACTGGCGGGAGAGGCCCAGCTCGATGAACGCCGTGAAATTGAGGACTAGGAACACAAGCCCGTAGAGAAAGACCGCCGCACCGGCGAGCGCGATGGCGGCGGAGCCCCACTTGAGCAACTCCACCCCGTCCCCCGACGCTGGCCGCACAGCCATTCGCCTCGACCTCCCCGATGAACCGGTACTCGATTCTAGACGCGAGCTGCGGCGTAGATGCGCCAGGGCTCCGGAATCCCCTTCAGTGTGTGGCTGCCGCGGTCCTCAAAAAGAATCCCTGAGCCCGCAGCGAGGTCCCTCACGGTGCTGGAAACGAGCACCTCCCCACCGACAGCCATCGAACTGACTCTCGCTGCGATGTGTACGGCAATGCCGCCAATGTCTTGGCTGATCAGTTCGATCTCCCCGGTGTGGATTCCCGCCCGCACCTGCAGCCCCAACTCACGGACTTCATCGATGATTGCCCACGCGCACCGAACCGCGCGGGCGGGGCCATCGAATGTAATCAAGAATGAGTCGCCGGCAGTTTTTATCTCGCGACCCCGAAAGCGCTCTATCCGACGCCGGACGGCTCCGTCGTGACGCGCCAGCAAGTCCTTCCAGGGCCCGTCGCCAAGCGCCGCTGCCTTTACGGTGGAGTCCACGATGTCGGTGAAGAGGACCGTTGCAAGTACGCGGTCTGTTTCCGGCTCGTGGCGCACGCCAGTCAAGAACTCTTCGACTTCACCGACGATCGCCTCTCGATCGCCGACCCACGCGAGATGATCTTCGCCCGGAAGCTCAATGAACTTTGCACCGGGGATGTGGTCAGCGATGTACCGCCCCGCTTGTGGATAGATCATGCGGTCGCCAGCGCGGTGGAGAACCAGAGTGGGAACGTGGATGGTTGGAAGGATGTTCCTCACGTCCATCCGGATATTCATCCGATAGAGGGCAAGAGCTGCTCCGGGGCTCGACGCCAATCGGCCATACCGAGCATAACGCTGGCGGAACTGCTGGTCGCCTGCTCTGCTAGGCGCGAAGCGCTCGAGATTGAATGGTTCGGATGGGTCCTGGACTTGCAGCATCTGCATCGCCCGCTCATGCTGCTCGAGGGTGGGCGCCCATGGATGGTCGTCGTCCCGGACCCAGGTGGCCCATGACCCGAAAAGGATTAACGCCGCGGTTCGCTCTGGATAGGTGGCGGCGAACAACTCACACAGGGTTCCGCCCTCAGAAATCCCGAATAGAGCCGCCCGCTTCGATCCGGCGGCTTCCATGACGGCGCGGACATCGTCCATTCGCTGCTCAAGCGTTGGAAGTTCAGACTCCGGTACGCGGTCCGACATCCCGGTTCCGCGCTTGTCAAAGACGATGAGACGCGAGAATGAAGCCAACCTGGATAGAAACTCGGCGATGTCCGGATCCTCCCACGACATCTCAACGTGCGACAGCCATCCCCAATTCACGACCAGGTCAATCGGTCCCTGGCCCACCACTTGATACGCGATGTTGACGTCTCCGCTTTTCGCATAGCGGGTATGCGGAGTCATGGGCGTCCCCAGTTTAGGTGCCGCTTGCTCCGAGCAGGCGCCGCCAAAACTGGCACTATTGGACGTTCATAACGAATTCCCGTTGATGAGCGTTTGATGTTCAGATCGAATATCCACTCACCGGGGCAAGGAGTTTAGTAATCAGCAGGAAGGTCTCAATCTGGATGCTCCTCGTCACCACGGCCTTAGCCTCGTGCGGGCCGGTTTCAAAGGGCACCACGCATGCTCAGCCGAGCCCAACCGGGGGCCATGCCTCAGGTAGCGCAACACCGACTCCGAGCCCAGCGATACCGGTTCCCAGTGTCGGCGCCGCTCAAGCCCAGGTCACATGCAAAGGCCATGCCACCTCCGCAATGGCTCTGGTTGGCTCGGCTGAAGGCCAGATCTCGCTAGCTGATACCCGAGATCCGGCGAAGCCCCAAACGCTCTGCACCTTGACCGGTGTCCGAGCGCCGAAGTTTGCATCCTCTACAGACATCTCGTACGTCACGGTGAGCAACTACTCACCCAGCACATCTTCTACAGACTTCAAGTCGAGCATCGTGCGGCAGCCGATTGAAGCGACGGCGGGCCAGACGATCGTCAATTACACGGGCGGGATCAATACCCATGCCTGGAGCCCAGACGGGAACACACTCGTCTACCTCGTCTCGAACGTCGCCGGTGGAAATCAATATGACGAGTTGGTTTTTAAGGACCTCGTAGGGCAACCCCTAAACACTGTTAGCCGTATGCCGGCACCGGGACGCGGGTGTTGCACATATGAGGACGTCCAGTACCTGCGATTTTCGGCCGATGGTTTTTACGTGGTGCTGGTCGACGGATTCGTGGCGGCGAATGACTCTGGATCGCCAGACACCAGCCATGTGCAGGTGCGCCAGAGCATGGCCGACAGTCAGACCTGGGTCCCGCCGTCTCCGACAACTAGCACGGCGGCCGCCTGGTCGCGAAAGGGTGCAGTCATGTATTTCCGAGACCGTGCTGGGGTTAGCAAGTGGGACGCGGCGTCTGCTCAGCCTGCCACCCTCGTGTACCCAGGACTGCACTGGTATGACCCCTCCGTTTCACCTGATGGGCGCTCGGTCGCGTACACGATGCGGGACGCCCAGGATGTCCCGCAGGTTGAGATCCGTGATCTGTTAACAGGAACCGCCCATACAGTTTCCATGAAATCCCGGTCTCATCCGCTGTACGTAGATGCGAAGACGCTCTGGTACGAAGGGGAGGGTGGGTGCACGGGTCCCACGCCGGTTAAATCTTGTCCTGACGGCCGGTTCTTTTCGTACAGCATCACCACACAGCAAGAAACTCTGCTACCCTTTGCCACCGTTTACGATACCTGGCCCCACTAAGAACGATTGAACCGTCCGCGGAGGTGGCGACTGACCCTCCGTAGAATGCAGCCATGCCGACTTACCAGGCCGATGCCATCGTGTTGCGCCGGCTGGACTACGGCGAAGCCGATCGGATCCTGACGTTATTGACGCGCGAGCACGGCAAGCTGGCGGCCATCGCCAAGGGATCGCGTCGCGCGAAGGCGCGAAGCGGCAGCAGCCTCGACCTCTTTACCCGGTCGCAGATGATGCTGGCGAAGGGCCGCAACCTGGACGTCGTGGCGCAGTCGGAGCGCCGTGGTGATACGAGAAACATCAGCGGTGACCTGCAACGGATGGCGTACGCCGGCCTTGTCGCCGAAGTGGTCGACAAAGTCATGGAGGATCGCCACCCCGTCGATGAGATCTTCGACCTCGTCGTCGTGACGCTTGCTGACCTGAATATCCTCGAGCGCTCGCCGCGAGCCGACGGGGCGTGGTTCCTGATGCGCATGCTCGACGTGCTGGGTTACGTGCCGCAGCTGCAGGACTGCCCCAGCTGTGCGGCCGAGCTGCCGGAGGCGTCGGGCTGGTTCTCACCACTGCTCGGCGGCGTGCTCTGCGCCTCCTGCGGTACGCACGACCAGGCCGGGTCGCCGGTCTCGGTGAACGGCCTGAAGGTCCTGCGATTGATGGCGGCCGGCCGGCGCGAGCTCTATGACCGGCTCCGGCTGTCCAGCGAGATCCTGCACGAGATCGAGCAGGCGCTCGAAGCCCAGCTCGAATACCATCTCGACCGGCACTTGAAGAGCATCGAATTCATCCGGACCATCCGCTGATGGCACAGGAGGTTCAGGAAAATTCCACTCCACCGCCAACGGGGGAGGGTCGGGGTGGGGGAGTTATGGAAAAGCTGGTGTCGCTGGCGAAGCGACGCGGGTTCTTTTTCCAGTCGAGCGAGATCTATGGCGGCATCCAGGGCGTCCAGGATTTTGGGCCGCTGGGGGTGGCGTTACGGAACAACATCAAGCGCGCCTGGTGGCGAAGCATGGTCGAGCTGCGTGACGACGTCGTCGGCATCGACGCCGGCATTCTGATGAACCCGAAAGTGTGGGTGGCATCCGGGCACGTCCAGAATTTCACCGACCCGCTCGTCGAGTGCAAGAAATGCCATCAACGGTTCCGCGCCGACCAGGTGACCGGGCCGCGCCACGAGACGGACGGCGGTGAGTTCACGGAGGCCCGGCAGTTCAACCTGATGTTCAAGACGTTCATGGGTCCGGCCGAAGACTCGAGCACGCAGACCTACCTGCGGCCGGAGACGGCGCAGGGCATCTTCGTCAACTTCGCGAACATCCTGAATTCGACCCACATGCGGCCGCCATTCGGCATCGCGCAGATCGGCAAGGCCTTCCGCAACGAGATCACCCCGGGAAACTCGATTTTCCGCCTGCGCGAGTTCGAGCAGATGGAGCTCGAGTATTTCGTGCCGCCGGCGGACGAGATGAAGTGGCTCGAGTACTGGAAGGAACAGCGACTCAACTGGTATCGGGGGCTCG
>Ga0209011_1000368_pt1 | contig 17711 bp, 14 predicted proteins | sample BlaSpr_A8_OM1_M3_FD_187986 | JGI IMG/M metagenome (GOLD analysis project Ga0209011, IMG submission 187986) | Forest soil microbial communities from Thunder Bay, Ontario, Canada - Black Spruce, Ontario site 2_A8_OM1_M3 (SPAdes) (version 2) | ecosystem: Environmental > Terrestrial > Soil > Boreal... | reverse complement strand
CATGGAGCAAGGCCGCTTGGTCAAAGAAGCAGCGGGAGGCATGTTTTACGACCCGGTAGCGCTAGTTTCAATTTGTCGTTTCAACTTTATTTTTCGCCGGACATTCATCCAGTTGCTGCATGCGGATCTGCGAGCGATCGGATCGGCGCTGAATGAACTGGAGCGGCGCGATCTCAAATCGATTGATTGCCGAAGAGCAGGGCTTTCCGCCACCGAACCAATCGCGAAGGTGCGGCAGTTCCACCATCATTGGAAAGCTCCTTTCCAAACCGATTACAAACAAGACTCATCGTTTCGTGCCTACGAACAACTCATGTGCCTGCGCGAAGATTTGGAAGAAGCTCTGGGCGGCGCCACTGTCCCGCAGGGCAGGACCGGGCAGGCGTCCCTCCTCGACGCGGCAACGGCCGGCGGCAAGGTCGATGGAAGAAAGACCAACTCGCTTGAAAATGGCAAGCCTCCGGCCAATTTCATTCCTTCAACGAGGCCTGCAATTCCCGCAGGGTCTGCCCCATCCGCGAACCCATCAGAACTTGTGGCGCCAGCCGGAAAGCACCCAGCGAAAACGACTCCCCCTGCTTCATCCAAGCAGGCAGTTCCATCTCCCGAGCAGAAGATTCCCAGCTTTGCGGCGGCGGATGTGGACACCTTCGAAGAGAAAATCTGGGAACAATTAATTGCCACTCCGCCTGTTCGGGGACGCTCCATGACCACAGTGACGGTGCAAGAGACGCGCGTTTTGTTGTCCGCTTGGGAAGTAGCGGCGTTCATCAGCGCTTCGGGACAGGATTCGGATGATCTACGCCGCGTCATCGTCTCACGCGCCATGCTGTCGGCCGCCATCGAGCGAATTAAGCGCGTCCTGGATTTCAAGATGTTGCACCAGGCTGTGGCGCATGCGCGAAAAGAAATTCCACACTTCCAGGAGCGCATCGACCAACTCAAGCGCGCGATGAAAACGGACAGTGCCGTAAACCTGGGCATCAGCGTCAAACGGCTGCTCGCCCTCGTTGAGGAAGCAGAACAACTCCATAAGGGAAAAGCGGCACAGGACGAAAAGCGATGAATTCCGGCCAAATACTGATTGTTTCTGATGACGCTGAATTCGTACGGGCTCTTTCGGCCCGTTGGCGAACGGAGAAGGATTCTCCTTCCATTACCGCGGTTTCCACGAACGTTAGCGGTCAGGCGAACCCCTCCGGATACGTGCTCGTTGTTGTGGGACCTCTGCGTGAGGGCGCTGCGCTTCCGTTGACAGCGGCGCTGCATCTTGATTCGACCGTGTGCGCTGTGGGCGACCTTGCGAGTCTCGCGGCGGTCCGTGCCAAACACGCCGACTGGCTCCTCCTTCCGGAATATCCGGGATGGACGGATGCTTTGCTTTCCATGGCGCGGGAAGTGCTGCGTCGCACCACCGCGGAAAATCGTGCGCGCGAAGCGGAACTCACCAATTACGCCCATCAGCGTTTTGGCGTTCTTGGCAGGTCCCTACTGGAGGCCCGGCCGGGCATGGTCAATGCACTCACTTCTCTTCTGGGCAATGCGGACTTGATTCTTCTTTCGGAGGAACCAATGCCGGCGGAGTGCCGGGAACAAGTGCGGACCATTCGTACGATGGCGCTGCGTTTGAATGAAATGGTTCAAAGGCTCTCTTCACTTGAGAGTGAGATGGCGTTGAATGATAGAAAATCTCATGTTGAGACGACAGAGATACGAATGGTGGAGGCGCCTAAGACGTGATCGGCGCCAGGATCCCACTAAACGTTTCGATTTCAACTGGTTGAAACCGTTGTTGAATTGAGAAACGCACGGAGACAAATGGTGCGGCACTTGCTGTCTCTTGATGGGGCATCCTGAATTGGGGCGTAGAACTTGAAGAAGATACTTGTCGTTGATGACTCGAAGTCGATGGTGCGGATGATTCAGTCCGTTCTTGAGCAGGGTGGATACCGCGCGATCGGTATCAGCGATCCCTCCCATATCGAACAGACGATCGATTCCGAGCATCCTAGCCTCATTTTGCTCGATGTCGTGATGCCGGAGCGCAATGGCTTTCAAATCTGTAGGGCACTGAAGACCTCCGAGGCTTACATGAGTATCCCGGTCATTTTGGTGACCTCGAAATCGACTGCGAGCGACCGTTACTGGGCCGAGCAGCAGGGTGCGAACGGCTACGTAGTCAAACCGTTTGCTCCGGAAGATCTTTTGCGTGAAGTGAGGCGATTCGACTGATGTCAGATGAATTACACTTGGATCCACTTTCTCCGGATTCCGCGGCGGATGAGCTGCTCGAGATTTCCGAGTCAGTGGAAAATGCGCTGCCTACGCGGCAGTTTTGCGTTTTTCGCGCGGGCCGCGAACGATTTTGCCTCCCCGTGTTGGAGGTGGAAGAGGTAGTGGACTGGCCGCTGGTAACCCACGTGCCTCTCGGACCTCCATTCCTGATGGGCGTCTTCAATTTGCGGGGCACGATTATTCCCGTGGTGGATATCGCAGTCACCGAAGGCCGCCGGCCGGGTTTGTTACCACGCAGCGTCATCGTTGCCGTATTGGCCGGAGACGAGCGTAGTGAGGATACGCACATCGGCATTGCGGCGGACGAAGTGATTGGGACGTACCCGGCGTCGTCGCAATCTCTGCTCGACCACTCACCGCCGGATATGCCGCACTGCCGCGGTATGTTGCGCCACGACGAGCGCCTGGCGTTGGTAGTGGATTTGCGCCAGTTGATGCATGTTTTTTCCGTACCCGTGATTTAGAACGAACACAAGTGCGGGACCAGTTTCGAGCTCCGTAGGGTCGCAGTAGTGAAGCGCGCCGCGAGAGCGAATGATGGAGGTTTTGAAGTTATGAAGACCCGGTTGAGTTCGACAATCTGGCTGCTTGTCATTTGGAATAGCGTCGCACTATTGGCGGTGCTCGGATTTGCCTATGAGGCCGGTGCGCATTCCGGTGGTGTCTCCATTTTCCAGGCTGCGACATCAACCAGTGCCGGTCCAGCACTCTTGTTGGCCGCCGCGGTGGCGGTGTTTACGGCGCTTGGCCTTTTGTTAACACTCCCACGTCGTGTGCTCCGTCCCATTGGCGCATTGTCGACTTTTTCCGAGCGGTTTGCGGCTGGCGATCAGCGCGCCAAGGCCGAAGTGCCCGTGCAAGATGAGTTCAGCGTGATTGCGGACAATCTGAATCGGACGGCCGCGCGAGTCTCGAAGGCATACGGAAACCAGGAAGCCCAGGATTCGCTCCAGCGGAGCATCACGGACCTCCTCAATCTCATCAATCAGGTGGCGCGGGGCGACCTGACGTTGCGCGGGAAAGTCACCAATGACGCGCTCGGCAATGTCGCGGATTCGATCAACCTAATGCTCGACAATTTCACGACGGTTATCGAGCGCGTGCGTAGGGCTGCCGTCGAAGTTTCCACCAACGCGAATAAGATTCTCGCCTCGACCGACGAGATGAACACCGGCACAGGGCAGCAGGATCAGGAAATCACAAATACGTCATCGGCTGTTGAAGAGTTGACGGTTTCAATGAAGCAGGTGTCAAACAACGCCGAAGCCAGCGCCGAAGCCGCGCGCCGCGCCCTCGACGCTGCCGAGCAGGGCAACCGCGCCGTGCGTGACACGCTCGATGGAATGCAACGCATTCGGTCTTCCGTGCAAGCAACGGCAAGAAAGATCAAGTCGCTGGGCGACCGCTCTCTCGAAATCTCAGAAATCATCAACGTCATCAATGACATAACCGAACAGACCAATTTGCTGGCTCTCAACGCCGCGATCGAGGCCGCACGCGCCGGGGAAGCGGGACGTGGTTTCGCGGTCGTTGCCGATGAGGTCCGCAAACTGGCCGAGCACTCCCGCACCGCTACAAAAGATATTGCGGCACTGATCAAAGCCATTCAGGCAGAGACAAACGAAGCGGTCGTCGTCATGGAAGAAGGCACAAAGGAAGTCGAAGTCGGAACGGGCCTGGCCGATCAGGCAGGAAAGGCACTGGAAGCTATCTCGAGCGTCGTCCGGCAGTCCGCGGAACTCGTCCAGGAAATTTCGCTCGCTTCAAAACAACAGGTGCGCGGCACGGAAGGCGTCGCCAACGCCATGCAAATCATTTCCGGGATCACTCGTCAGACCACTCAAAGCGCTCGTCAGGCGGCCGGCACGGTGGGCAACCTGGTAAAGCTCTCCGAGCAATTGGTCGATGCGCTGTCGCAATTCCGGTCGAACGGTACGCCGGCTTCAGAGAGACGCGAACCAGCCGTTCTTGAAGCGAGGCGGTAAGCCGCCCGAAACCGGCCAGTCTGGGCCGAACTGAGGATCCCTGGAATGGGCAAGGACAAATCATCCACGATGCCGGCCGCGGTGACCGCATCGGAACTCGATGAATTCCGCACACTCATTGAAGAGCGGTCGGCGATATTCTTCGATGCTTCCCGCGAGAGATTTTTTGCACCGCGCGTGAACCAATATTTGCGTGAAAGTGTCGAACAAGACGCGGCCGGACTTCTTCGCCGGATTCGCTCGTCCAATGTGGAATATGACCGCTTCCTGGAAAGTCTTCTGACGCAAGAAACTTCCTTCTTTCGCTATTCGGCTATTTTTCAAGCCCTCGAACGCGTGGTCCTACCCGAAGTCCAGGCCCGCAAGTTGTGGCGCAACCCGCGCTCCCTGCGGATTTGGAGCGCAGGCTGCTCGACCGGCGAAGAACCGTACTCCATCGCCATCACGGTCGCCGACACCCTTCCATTTCCCGATGCGTGGCAAATCGAAATCCTGGCTACAGACATCAGCCGCGAGGCGTTGCAATTCGCGGAGCGCGGTGTCTATGCGGGCCGCAGCGTCGCGAACGTCTCTCCGGAGCAGTTGCAGGCGCATTTCAAGAAATTGGGAGATACCTGGCAAGTGAAACCGCGTCTTCGGCGCATGATTTCGTTTGCGCCGATGAATTTAGCCCGTTCCGTGTACGTGGGCCGCATGGACTGCATTTTTTGCATGAACGTATTGATGTATTTCTCCGAAGAGCGGCGGAACGAGTTGCTGCGGAGATTCTATGATGCGCTGGAACCGGGTGGTCTGTTCTTTCTCGGTCATTCCGAATCGATGAAGAACGCTCCCGTAAAGTTCGAGACCGCCGTGTATGGAGATTGCCAGTATTACGTGAAGCCGCTGGGTGCCAGAGTCGAACAGAAGCCGGTGGTGATCGGGAAAGGGTCATGACGTCCCACGACTCCAGCTCGCTCGAACAATTTTTGCAGGATGCGTCCGAGCATCTGCAATATCTGCGGGAGTATGCCGCTCTACCTGTCGAGCCCCAGTCCACCGGGGATGATCTCGTTCGCCTTTACGACGCTGCGCATGAGCTGACCGAATCCGCGAGCCGCCGGGGATATCCTCTGTTCGCGGAAATCGCCGGCAGATTGGCGCATGTTTTTCAGTATGCGCGCAATGCGCAGTTGAGTCCTGACACGTACGGCCCTCTCACTGAATTCCTGGCGGATGCCATCTCCGTTCTTGAATTTAATCTCCTGCAAATCAGCTCTGACGGGAAAGAAACCGTCGATGACATTGCCGCTTTCAAACATCGCTATGCATTTGCATTCAGAGGGACGCCCACATCCGAATCCGCTGAAATGGAAGAAGAGGCTTCCGACGCCATGCTTGGCGCACGGAGCTCCGCAAACCTGTCTGAAAATAATCTCGCGGATGATTTGCCGGACGACGATGAAGTTCCAAGAGAGGTCCTGGACTTCTTCATTCCGGAAGCCGAAGAGCACCTGCAAATCGCCACGCAATGCTTGTTGGGCCTGGAATCCAACGCGACTGCCGACGAGATCCACCGGCTTTTCCGTTCCGTCCACACCATCAAAGGATCGGCCGCGCAAGTGGGCCTGCGGCGGTTGGGTGCGGTAGCACATCGCCTCGAAGATTTGATCGGGCTGCTTCGCGACGGGGTGTTGCAGTCGAGTGCGGATATCACGGACGTTTGTTTGCAAACCGTCGATGCCCTGCGAAAGTTCTTATACCGGCAGTGGACGAACGACGAAGAAATGACCTCGACGGTTGGTCCGCTGCTGGCCCGTATAACGCAGTGGATTCCCGAGGATATGCTTGAAGCTGCCGCAGACGGGGTGGATGGCGCCCAAGTCGAAGCCTCGGAATCGGAAGCGGATGCCGGGGCGGTCACACACGCGAGTCCGTCAGCGCGCGGAAACGGGCCATCGGGAGAGCACACTCTCCAGGCAAAGTCCGTGCGCATTTCGCTCGTGCGTCTCGATCAGATGATGAACAGCGTGGGCGAGTTAGTCATCAATCGAACTCGCTTGGTCGGGCGCATGACGGAACTGAAGAAACTCGTCGAAGTCCTGGGAATTTCCCGGAAACGCTTGTTTGACAAGGTTTCTGAATTCCAAACGAAATATGAATTTAATCGTCTGGGCCAGCCAAAACCGAATGGTGGTTCCGGGGCGCAGCGGAATGCAGGCGGACCCGGAGACGGAGCCTCCGCACCGGCTTCCGCGGGATGGCTGGATTTCTCGGATCTCGAGATGGATCGGTACGACGACTTCAATATTCTCTCGCGCTCATTGACCGAGATTTCCGCCGATATTTCCGAAGTGCTTTCCCAACTCAGCGGGTTCGTGGGGCGCGTGGGTGGCGACATTGATGAGTTCACCAAGCTCGCGCACCACCTGCAGGATGAGATTACGCAGGCGCGCATGGTCCCGATCGGCAACCTATATACGCGTCTATCGCGCACCGCGCGCGATGCCGCAAAAGTCTGCGGCAAATCAGTCGATCTCGAGCTGGTCGGAGAAGATACGCGCCTCGACAATAACATCGTGCAGCAGATTACCGATCCTCTAATTCACTTAGTGCGTAATTCCATCGCGCACGGGATTGAAGATGCGGCCGCGCGGAAACTGGCAGGGAAGCCCGAACGCGGACGGGTGACCGTGCGCGCATTTCATCGCGGCAATCACGTGTTTATCGAAGTACAAGACGACGGCAGCGGACTCGACTACGAACGGATTCGGCACACCGCCGTGCATGCCGGGCTGGTCCCGGAGGCGGAAGCCAGCCATCTCACGGAGAGCGAACTGCGTTCTTTCCTCTTTCATCCCGGCTTTACCACTGCCGCGTCGAAGACGGAAGTGGCGGGGCGCGGTGTGGGACTTGACGTAGTGCGTAACAACGTTCACTCCTTGAATGGCGAAATCGAAATCCGCAGCGAAGCGGGCAGTGGCACATGTTTCGGCGTGAAGGTTCCCCTGACGCTCATTATTTCGCAGGCCTTATTTATACGTTCGGGCTCTACCGTCCTCGCGATGCCGCTCGCCGTTGTGGAGGAAATTCGAAGATTGCGCCCGGGGGAAATTGAAGATGTTGGCGGGAAGCTGCTGACAAAGGTGCGTGGCGTCGTCACGGAAGTAGTGCGCATTGACAGCGCGCTAGGTCTGCCTCCCATCGAGCCCATCAATGGCTACTTGTGCATGGTTATCGTGCGTGCGGCAGGGCGGCAGGTGGGCGTTGTGGTCGAAGAGGTTCTGGGCAAGGACGAGGTGGTCATCAAGAACCTGGGCCAGTACCTGCGCCGCGCAAAGCTTTTTCCGGGCGCCACAGTGTCTCCCGATGGGAGTCTCATCCTGCTTGTCGATGTGAACCGTCTGGCCGCTGCGGACGCCGTGGAGAACGATGTTGTGATTCCTTCCGCCAGTGCAGCCCGAGTCTTCGCACCCGGCGCCGCCGCGGTCGTCTCGGGCAGCATTCCCGCGGCTGCCGTTGACGAACTCCGCGGTGAAAGAGTCGTGGTCGTTGCCGACGACTCGATCAGCGTTCGAAAGTTTGTGGGCAGGATTCTGGAGAAGGCCGGCTACAGTGTGAAGCTCGCCTCCGACGGGATGGAAGCCGCGGAGCTGATCGCTCAGATAGGTTGTCACTTGCTCGTGACTGACATTGAAATGCCGCGAATGAACGGCTACGAATTGATGACGCATTTGCGCCAGGATCCGGCAAAACGCCGAATACCGGTTCTCGTCGTCACTTCGAGAGCAGGCGCCAAGCATCGCGAACGCGCGATGAAAGAGGGCGCCGCTTCGTTCTTAACTAAACCCGTTCAGGAAGAGCAGCTTCTCGCGGTAGTCGAGGAGTTAATGGATTCTGCAGGGCGACGGGCCCGTCCCGCCGTGCCGGCATTGGACTTGGCATAACCATGGAAGCCGCCGAGAAAAAAACACGCGTGCTGATTGTGGACGATTCCGCGTTCATGCGGAAGGTCCTTGAGGAAATCATCCGTAGCGATCCGAAAATGGAAGTGGTCGGGCAGGCCAAGGATGGCCGCGAGGCACTTACCTTGGCGGCGTCACTCCAGCCGGACGTGATGACCATGGATATCAATATGCCTCGAATGGACGGTATTGAGGCGACGCAGCATATCATGACGCAGAACCCGCGGCCGATTGTGATTGTCAGTTCCGAGTCGCGTCAAGGTGCCGCCAGTACGCTGCGGGCTCTGGAATTGGGCGCTATCGATTTCGTTACGAAACCTTCGAGCGGCATCGATCTGGATATGAAAACCGTCAGGGACGAGCTCGTTCGCAAGCTCAAGATGGCGGCGAAGGTCCGGGTCGTCCGTACTGCCGCGCGGCACGATGGCGCAGGAACTCCTGAACCCAGACCCCAGGCGCAGCCCACAAAAGAATTCGGGAGTGCGTATGCACGGTTTCCCCTGGTAGTGATCGCCGCGTCCACGGGTGGTCCGGCCACCCTCATGCGTCTGATGCCACGCTTCCCCAAGAGTTTTCCGGCCGCGGTCGTTCTTGTTCAACATATGCCCGCGACGTTTACCTCGCAGTTGAGCGTGCAACTTGCCGAAGTCGCCACGATCCGCGTGAAAGAGGCAGAAGCCAACGAACAACTTTGCCCCGGCACATTCTACATTTGTCCCGGGTCGCACCATCTGCGGATTTCTCTGACAGGCCGGTTGAAACTCGACGATGGGCCAAGAATTTCCGGTTACCGTCCCTGCGCCGATGTCACATTCGAATCGGCCGCGGCTTATGCCGGCGCTAACCTCATAGCGGTCGTGTTGACCGGGATGGGAGGCGACGGCGCGCAGGGAGTCCAGGCAGTCAAAGCGGGCCGGGGCTGGGTGCTGGCGCAGGATGAAGCAAGCTCTGTCATCTTCGGGATGCCTGCCGAGGCGATTCGAACCGGGGCCGTCGATCAAGTCCTTGGCATTGACGAGATGTATGGGGCGATCGAAAAATACGCGGAATCCATCTCCCGCCTCACGCAGCCTGTGGGGTCACGATGACGCAAGCGGCCAACTCGAGTTTGACGCCGCGGGACGCCCGGCCAAGAGAACAGGTGGTCATGTTTTCAATCGCCGAGTACAGCTTCGTGATCTCTGCGTCGTCGGTTCAGGAAATCCGGAGTACGGATAGTTTGGGCGGAAACGTCGTGGACCTCGACCGGCCCGTGTTGCGCAAAGTTCGCCATATTGTCGAGCGCGACGCCCGGTCCTATTACGTCGTTAGCGGTTACGAGCATTTCCATCTGCCACTTTCCCGGCCCACGTCAGTGTTGATCTTGCGGGACGTCCCGGTCGCTGTTTTGGTGGACCGAATTGAGGAGATGGCTGAGATGCGCGTTCTTTTGGGGTTGCCACGGTCCTTCCGTGGAGAGGAACGCGTTTGGTACCGCGGCCTCACAGTTCTGGGACGCAAGGTCCTGCCGGTTGCCGATCCGCGGGGATTCCTCACTGTCGACGAATTACGGCGGTTGGAAGAGGAAAATCCGGGGCTTCTCCAGACAGGGGGCCATGCTGTGAGGGCGTCGCGGTACGAAAGGGAGCGGGTTTGAACGCGGAAACCAACAATCTTGTCCCTTCTTTCGTTGTTCTTCAGGTCGGGACACGACGCATCGCGTTGCCCCGCGAAGGGGTCGCCGAACTGATTGCCTCTCCGCTGCTGTTTACATTTCCCCACACCACGCCTCTCATTTCAGGAGTTGTGTTGCGGCGCGGAAGAATTCTTCCGGTGCTGGACTTGGCCCACGGCGTGTCGGGCGCACCATCGTCGAGTACCCGATTCTACCTAGTGGTCGAACGCCCGATATCCAATGCGTCCGAGAAGTGCGCGATTCCCGTTCAAGGTGCGTGTGAACTTGTGACTGGAATCGTCTTCCCTGCAGGTGACGATCGCGGTTTTGTGACCGGGCATCTGGATCTCAACGGCGAACAAATTGAAGTCTTGGACCTAGAGAAAGCGATCGCCTTCAGTGCCGCCCAAAAAAGTGAATGGATTCCCGCAACGGAGGCATTGTCTTGAGTTCAGGAGAAGCGACGCTGCGTGTGCTGCTGATTGACAGCAACGTTTATTTCGTCAAGCGTATGACAGAAGCATTGCAGAAGGAAGGTTTTGAAGTACTTCATCACCCCGTGGCGTCGTACGCGCTTACAATGATCGAATACAGTCCGCCCGACATTATCTTGTGCGCCACCGAACTCCGCGAAATGGGAGCCTTCGAGATAGTTCCCATGCTACGCAACGACCCGAAGACGGCGAACACTCCTTTGATGGCTTTGGGAAATAGCGTCGAGAAAGGCCCTCTAGAGGCCTATCGCGCCGGTTGCGATGATTTCATTGACCGCCGCAGGAATCCGGCCGACATTGCTGCACACGTCCGCGCGTTTCTTCGGAGTTCCCGGCACGGATTCCAGCCGACCGAGATGCTCTCAACGGCGGAGACTTCGCTGAGCGGAAATCTTGCGCACCTGGATTTGCCCGGAATCATCCAGATGCTCGACCAAGGGCGGCAGACCGGCGCGTTGCACGTCAATGCGGGAGAAACCGACGCGGTAATGTTCTTCGAAGGCGGCGAAATCCACCATGCCGAGTGCGGCAAGCTCATCGGCGAAGAAGCCGTCATTCAGATCATCAAGGATTGCCAGCTGACGGGCATAGGGTCCTACAAACTTGTTACCGGCACGATCGCGAATCAGCGAACCGTGCATCGGCGCGCGACGGATTTGTTGCTCGATGCCATGCGCGAGTTCGACGAGGCGCAACGTCAGCCCGCGGAAAGAGAACTGTCATGACCGACGCTCCCGCACGTGAGCCGGGTTCCAAACCGAATGTGTATTTCATCGACGACAGCGCCACCATGCGCGAGGTGGTCAAGATCGCCTTTCGTCGCGAGAATTTCAACGTCGTGACATGCTCCGACATGGCCTCCGCCGTCGCCCAGTTCGACCAAACGCCACCCGATGCCGTGATCAGCGACGTCATCATGCCGGACAAAGACGGCTACCAGCTATGCCAATACGTCAAGCAGCATCCCCTCTTTTGCGCGACGCCCGTCTTCTTGATGTCCGGTGTAGTCAACAAAGAGGTCGCCGAGCGGGCCCATGAAGTTAAAGCGGATGAGCTGATTCGAAAACCGTTTCACCCGCACGATTTGGTTGCACGCGTGAAGAAATTGCTGGATCGCTCCGAACCTGAACAAACATCCGCGCTGAATAATGCAGGGCCAATCAATCCTCTTACGCAGCTCTTCGAACGCGCCGCCAATCTTTCTCCACAGGTCCCTCCGGCGCCGAGGCCAGCTCCCACCGCCATCCATGCGATGCCACAGGCCGCGCAAACCGCAAATCGGCCCGCAATGGCACAGCAAACTTTGGCAGGTAGTTCGCAGGAGTTACTAAAACTGCGTGCTGAGATACGCCGCCTCGAATCTCTGATTAAAAAACTTCAATCCGACTTGGCGTCAGAACGCGAGTATTCCGCCGCTCTTGAATCGCAACTCCGAACCTTAAGCACAGTTGAGTGAAATCAGCCGCGCACGAATGCGGCTTCCCGCATTGTTTATCGCCGGCGTCTGCTTGTCCGGACGGCGGGAAGCGCCGCATTGTTCCCGCATGGCAATAGCCCACAATCTCTGGGAATGTTGGCGTCCCGTCGCGGTAGCGTGCTGAGGTAGCGTCGGCATCTTGCTCGTCCTGACGCAGGAAGGGCCGGCGGTTTTAAAATAGGGAAGGGCGAGGAGTCGGCGGGACGCCAGCGCTACTGAAACCTTTGCATGGACGCATTAGAGCAAGCAGGAAATTGAGTCACTATCGAAGGCTTGACTAGGGCACTTTGCCGTCGTAGAGGTAGTAGGAGTATGTGATGGCAAGTACAGGAGGATCTGCTCATGCGGTTCCTGTTAAAGTTTCAGTCCCTTCTCCGCCTGGAAGGCAAAACGAGGCCTTCCACTCATGCGTACATTCTTATTGCCGCAATCTTGTCATTTGTAAGCCTCGTTTCCGTCAGGATGTTGCGGGCGGGACAGGCGACCGTCAGCTCCAAGAATTCCGCCGCTGAAACTCATGGCGTTGACCCCGCGATTCTCGACAAGACGTGCAAACCCTGCGAGGACTTCTACAACTACGCGAACGGCGAATGGCTAAAAAAGAATCCCGTACCTGCTGCGTACCCGAGTTGGCACCGAGGTAACGAGCTGGAGGAAAAAAATCGCGAGCAATTACACGGGATCCTCGAAGGCGCGGCTGCGAATTCGAAAGCCGCTCCCGGTTCGAACGAGCAAAAGATCGGCGACTTTTACGCGAGCTGCATGGACGAAAAGCAGATCGACGCTGCCGGCGCCAAGCCTCTCGACCCCGAATTCGGCCGGCTCGGGGCCTTAGCTGGCGTGGCGGACCTTCAGGACGAAGTGGCGCGGCTGCAAAGCATGGGGGTTGGCGCGCTGTTTGAATTCGGATCGACGCAGGACATGAAAGATAGCACGCGCGTAATCGGAGGCGCGGATCAGGGAGGACTCGGACTGCCGGACCGCGACTACTACACCAAGACAGACGACAAATCCAAACAGATACGCGAGCAATACCAGGATCACATCGCAAAAATGCTTGGGCTGGTTGGAGACGACACCGCAAAGTCGGCCGCTGAAGCAAAGACCATCCTTGATCTCGAGACCAAGCTAGCCGAAGCTTCTCTCACGAATGTGGAGCGCCGCGACCCGGAAAAAACCTATCACAAGATGAGCCGGCAGGAGCTTCGAACGCTGACGCCGAATTGGTCCTGGGATACTTATTTCCAGGAAATCGGTTACACCAACATCGACTCGGTGGACGTCTCATCGCCGAAGTTTTTCGGAACAATGAGCAGGATACTCAAGGAAGTTCCCGTCGACGATTGGAAAATCTATCTTCGCTGGCATCTTGTGAATGCGGCCGCGCCCTGGCTCTCCCAGCCGTTTGTGGACGAGGACTTCAATTTCAAGGGTCGAGTGCTGCAAGGTACAAAAGAACTTTTGCCGAGATGGAAGCGCTGCGTTTCGGCCACGGATCACCGGCTCGGGGAAGCGCTCGGGCAAATTTACGTAGGGAAGTATTTCCCGCCCAAGGCCAAAGCTCGCGCGCAGGAGATCGTGAATCAACTGATTGCCGCGCTCCATGATGATCTCCAGACGTTACCTTGGATGGGACCGGCGACTCGCAAGCAGGCGCTCGCCAAACTTTCTACTTTTGTGCGCAAGATCGGCTACCCAGACAAGTGGCGTGATTATTCCTCCTACCGGGTAGACAGAATCTCTTATGCATCGAATCAAATGCGAGGGGCCGAGTTTGCGTTTAAACGCGATCTGAATAAGATCGGGAAGCCTGTTGACCGCACCGAATGGGATATGAGCCCGCCCACCGTGAACGCTTACTACAACGGCGACATGAACGAAATCGTGTTCCCCGCCGGAATCTTGCAGCCTCCATTTTTCGACGTGGATGCTGACGACGCGTCTAACTACGGCGGGATGGGCGCCGTAATCGGCCATGAAATGACGCACGGGTTCGACGATCAAGGAAGAAAATTCGACGCCCAGGGAAACTTGCACGATTGGTGGACTCCCGAGGACGAGAAAAACTTCAATGAGCGCGCTCAGTGCGTGAAGAAGCAGTTCGAGAGCTACACGGTTCAGGGCGACTTGCACGAAAACGGAGATTTGGTGCTGGGAGAAAGCATTGCGGATCTCGGAGGGCTGAACATCGCGTATCGAGCACTGCAGAAAGAATTGGCAGGGAAGCGGCCTCCTTTGATCGGAGGATTCACGCCGGAGCAGAGATTCTTTCTCGCTTACACACAGATCTGGGCGGGCAATGACCGGCCTGAATATGAGCGGCTCATGCTGAACACGAATCCGCACCCACTTGCCCATTTGCGCGCGATCGCGGCACCGTCGAACATGCCTGCGTTCTCTCAGGCCTTTAGTTGCAAGGACGGGGATGCCATGGTGCGTACGGCCGCGATTCGTTGTCAAATTTGGTAGTTTGCGCGAGGTGGTTTCAACCGATGCGCGGCGTGTGGATGTAGCGCCGGCATCTTGCCGGCTATTTTGAAGTTCCAGGAAACGTGCGAGGAGCCGGCAGGACGCCGGCGCTACTAAAACTGTCACATTGCGTTGGTGGTTCCTGCAAATTGAGTGCGCGCACCGCGCAAGTTCTACATTTGAAGCAATGTTTTTGTTAGACTAAGCGCCTGATACTCATGAAATGCAGTGAATTGGAATGCCGGATGCGCCATCCGGAACGACCTTGACAGGTGGGAAACCATGAACAAAGTGAACATTGGAATTATCGGAACTGGATGGTGTGGTGACATACGCGCGGAGGCGTGCGCCGCGAGCCCCTACGTCAGTGAATTGCACATTGCCGAGATCAAGGAAGAGCGGCTGAAGGAAGTTGCGCAAAAGACAAAGCCGGTCACCGCCACCACGGATTACCGGACGCTGCTCGAGAACAAGAACATCAACTCCATTATTATTTCGGCGACACCGGAAACCACGCACTACCCCATGGCAAAGGAAAGTTTGCTGGCAGGCAAGCATGTGTTTCTCGAGAAGCCCATTGCTCTCGAACTTTCCGAAGCGGACGAATTGATCGCTCTGGCTCGGTCGAAATCTTTGTTATTCACAATTGGATATTCGCAGCGCTTCAATCCCAAGTTTGCTTACGTCAAACGCTCGATTGAGGACGGCACGATCGGCCAGCCCGTCAGCGCGCTGGTCAGCAGGCACATCACGCGCAACCTGGGCAACAAAATCGGCGGCCGCATCAAACTTTCTCCCGCTGCGATGGAAGCGACGCATGACATCGATTTTATTCTCTGGTGCTTCTCGCCGAGGAAGCCCATACGCGTTTACGCGCAACAAGTGAACAAGATCATGAAGCCAACGCATAACGTCCCGGATTGCGTGTGGATCGTGGTTACGCTGGACGACGGTAGCGTGTTTACGATCGGCGCCGGCTGGGTGCTTCCGCCCGCGTATCCGAATTTCTCATCCACATGGATCGAGATGGTCGGCACCGAAGGCGCCATCATGGTGGATGATTCTCATCGCGATGTCACCCTGAATACGATGAAGCGGGGCATCGAGTTCCCCATTTCGACCATGCCCGGGGAAAAAGTCGCACATGTGTACGCGGGACCCATGGAAGCTGAAACAATCCATTTTCTCGAGTGTGTCGCGAAGGGCCGTCAACCACTGGTGACCGCCGAACACGCGAGGATGGTGATGCAAGTTTACCAGGCCGCGGATCTGTCAGCGGAAGAAGCACGGCCGGTCGACATCCTGCCCGACGGCCTCCAGTCGGACTGGCAAGCCGGCGAAATCGATCGCACCACGGCCAGACGCGCCCCAGCGATTTCATGAGCCTTTCGGTGTCTGTACGGCGATCACGGAGGCAATGTTGGATACTAACCCCGCGTCCGCCCTCGAATCTAGCGCCATCTCAGAAAACGAAGCACTAAGGCCGACAAATACGCGGTGGATGGTCCTGTTTTTGATCAGCTTGATGTACCTGCTCACGTACATGGACCGCAGCAACATCTCGGTCGCCGCGCCGGCAATCACTAAGGAATTCGGACTGAGCAAGACCGCAATGGGTCTCGTCTTCAGCGGGTTTTTGTGGGCCTATGCGATTGGGCAAATCCCCGGAGGGTGGCTGGGAGATCGCTACGGGCCCAGAAGAGTGCTTCTCGCGATCATCCCGTTCTGGTCGCTCACGGTAGTAGTGACCGGACTTACCACGGGATTTATTACGCTATTTGTTACGCGTTTCGTTCTTGGGTTGAGCGAAGCGGGCGCATTCCCCATCGCTACTCGCGCCATGCAGCTGTGGTTTGCAAAATCCGAGCGCGGACTCGTGCACGGTGTCACACACAGCTTCAGCCGGTTTGCCGTCGCGGTCACGCCGTTCGTGGCCGTGAGTATCATGGTGGCGTTCGGATGGCGCACGATTTTTTACATTTTTGGTTCGGCGGGCTTTCTCTGGTCGCTTGCTTTCTACGTGTTTTACCGGAATCGTCCGGAGGAACACAAGAGCGTCAATCAGGCGGAGCTGGCTCACATACGCGGCCGCAACCCGGACGGCTCGATCAAAGCATCTGTCGATCCGAAGTCACGCCCGGCTGTGCCGTGGACAATTATTTTTGGTTCGCCCAATATGTGGTACATCGCGGCCGGCTATTGCTGTTTCTTTTACGGGACCTATTTCTTTCTCACCTGGTTTCCCACGTACCTGCTCGAGTATCGCCACCTATCGTTAAAATCCCTCGGCATTGTCGCGTCGCTCCCACTGCTGGCCGGAATGGTCGGGGACATCGCGGGAGGATCGTTAACCGACAGCGTTTATAAGAAGACCGGAAAACTCAAGTTTGCCCGCCGCATCGTGGCCGCGCCGTGCATGCTGGCTTCCGCCGCTTGCCTGATACCGGCAGCAACGACCCATTCAGCGTCAACCGCTGTCGTTTGTTTAACGGCCTCGTTGTTTTTTCTGGAAATGGTGATTGGACCTGCGTGGGCGGTTCCCATGGACGTGGGTGGCGAATATAGCGGCACTGTCACCGGTGTAATGAACATGGCGGGCGCTTTGGGCGCCTCGGTGTCTCCCGTTATTTTCGGTTTTTTTGCTCAGCGGGGCTCGTGGATTGCTCCCTTCTTAGTGACGGCCGGCATGTTGCTCAGCGGCGCGCTCATCTGGACTTTTCTAATCGATCCCGAAAAATCCGTCGTCAAGGCTTAATCGTCATGGGTGGTCGGTAATTTCCGTGGATTGGTGTTTGCAGCCGAACGAATTACTTGCGAGGACGCCGTGATTCGCCCACAATCCGAGGTTCTGGCAGGCAGCGGCGCTTCATATTCAACGGCCTCATCGTGAACTCGGTAACGCTTCGAATCGCCCACACATCGTTGTTCACTTTTTTTTGCTATTTAGTCATTGGTTTACTGCTTGCAGTTTTACCCGGCTTTGTTCATTTCCATTTGGGTCTCTCTCCACTGTGGGCGGGCATTGCGGTCAGTTCGCAATATGTAGCAACACTGGTCACTCGGCCTAACGCCGGCCGCATGTCTGACGTCATGGGTCCGAGAGCCACGGTGCTGGCCGGTCAACTGGCGTGTTTGCTCAGCGGACTTTTCTTACTTCTTGCGGGTTCGCTCCAAAATAGAACCATCGCGTGTTTCGGAGTCCTTCTTGTTAGCCGTCTTATCCTGGGCTGCGGAGAAAGCTGCGTCGCGACGGGTGCAATTACTTGGGGCCTGGGGCGGGTCGGTCCAGAAAATGGGGTGCAGATTATTTCCTGGAACGGAATCGCCTCGTACGGCGCGATGGCTGCGGGAGCTCCACTTGGTATTTGGCTCGATAATCATTATGGCATTCAA
>Ga0209011_1000367_pt1 | contig 17724 bp, 21 predicted proteins | sample BlaSpr_A8_OM1_M3_FD_187986 | JGI IMG/M metagenome (GOLD analysis project Ga0209011, IMG submission 187986) | Forest soil microbial communities from Thunder Bay, Ontario, Canada - Black Spruce, Ontario site 2_A8_OM1_M3 (SPAdes) (version 2) | ecosystem: Environmental > Terrestrial > Soil > Boreal... | reverse complement strand
TTGAAGGGCGCGGAGGATTTCTCTAACGTCGACGTGAACAATCTGGCAGAGCTCACAAAATATCTCTTGGTAGGTTACGTCGAGCGAGCCACTGGAACATTCTGCGACAGGAACGTATCCGGCCTGATCGGGGAAATTCTCGGTCCCGTCGACCATAACGAGGTCGCACAGCGGATGTGGCGATACCGCAATTATCAGCGTTTAAAAAACTTATTTCCCAAACTTCCAGAGTTGCTGTTCGAATTGAGTTGGGTTGTAGCCCCCCGAACGTAACGAAGTTTTCCAAAAAACTTATTTCGCGTTCTGTTCACACTCTTGCGCCTTCGGCTTAATAGGTTTGTGACCCTGCCGGAGGCTGTGTATGCGTATAGCCTGTGAAAGGCCAAAGAGCGAAGCGCCGATCGAGGTGCAAAGCCCACCGCCTTCCGCATGTGCCGTCTGCGGGGCACCAACTAGGACTCGCTTTTGCTCCCGTTCCTGTCGGCTGATTGCGAAGGTGCGTGCGACTCGAAGCCGAAGGCCTTTGAAAGACCACGTCTGTCAGTGCGGTCACTGCGGAAAATCATTTCCAGTTGGCAGAAAACGAAAAGTCCTGCCTGAAAACTTGGGGCCCGGGGTTACGGATGGGCGCTAGGGGATCAGTGTCACCGCAAACGAATGTGACGGGGCTTGCTCAGGAAGGCGGGGTTTGTATCGTCCGGAACAATCTGCGGGAGTCTCTAAGCCGCACAAATGTATGTGCGCTATCGCCAGACGAGGTTAAGGCCCTTCGAGAGTTCTTTTTGTTGTTGAACGGGTGGAATGAGGCGGAGGCCAGTCATGGACACTGAAATCAAGATCAACTTGGCGCTTGTGAATGCCAAAGCTCCGCTCTGCGCGTTGGCGGATGTAATTCTCCGCTGGCCTGGCGGGGATCTCACGATTCGCCGGTGTGCCGTATTTGAAAAGCGGGGTGAGCCTGCATGGGCCACTTTTCCGCGCATTCCCGTCGAGAAAAACGGCAAGAAAACCTATCTTCCGTTACTTGACCTTTCACGAGATCTCAAACAGCGCGTCCTGGAAGCCGTCCTCGCCGAGTACGAGAGGAAGTGCGATGCGCTTTGATTCGAGTTCCCCTGGTGTCTTAGGCCATATGTGCGGGCTATGTCGGTGGGACCTGACATCCCGCGACTGCGTACGGCAGGAGACACCAGGGGCCCCAACTGCCGGTGCTGGATCCAGAGGTCCCGCTGAGAAGCTGAGGGCTGGGAAGGGGTCGCCGAAGGCGGCCCCACTTAATTCAATCTTAGTGACTAAGTGTTCCAAGGAAGTTGCTGAGCCATGGAGAGACTGAAAGAGGCTTACAAGATTTGGAAGAATCCGCTGAGCGCGGAGGAGCCGCCCCGGTTCATGGGCGGCTTCTATCCGCCCGCCGACCAATTCATGTTCATCCACGCCGATCTGAAGGCGTTGGGATTTCCGTCCGGCGACTACACCGTTCTCATCCCCGACGAACTACGGAAGCGCTATGCCCTGCAAAAATGGCAGACGGTGAAGGTCGGCGAATGAACGTGCTTGAGGGCTTTGGAGCCGAAGCTGAGGCGTGGGGTATCTCCCTCGCGGACCGCTACGAGCTGGAGACGCTCTGCCGTCCGAGCCTGAAACCTCTCGAAAAGTTCACCGATGAAGATCATGCGGATTTTGAGTTTCGGAGTCACGTCGCTGAGGCTTTGATCTTTGGTGGTCTGCCTGGAAAGGCGGCTCGGTACCTCGACTGTGCACGAAAAGGAATTGTTCTTCGGTGTCAGGGACATGAGCAGCACGAATTCTTGTCTCCCATGTACTGCGATCTCAGGTTTTGCTCGCGTTGCGCCCCTCGCCGGTTTGCCCGCCTTTACGCAAAACATTCCCCCGTTCTCGAGCATTTCCGTCGGCACCCTATACGTGGGTTTCGCCTGCGAGGAATTACGCTGACAAGCCGGAACACGGGCGAGCTTACGACGGAACAAATCAAGAAATTTAACAAAGACGTAAAGAAAACCCTCCGGCTGCTGATGAAGGGAGTCAAAGGCTGGGGCGCTATCTGGGTCAATGAGGTCGGTTTCAACAACACCAATCTGCATACGCACGTGCTGGTGTATTGCCCTTATATCGAGAAGGAAAAGCTTAAGGCGATCTGGCAGAAAGTCTCTGGGCATGTCGTTGCAGGGATAAGGCAGTCCCAGCTCATCGGCCCTAAAGCATTGCTGTACATGCTCAAGTATGTTTCCAAGCCTCCCAGCGATGATCCGGAAATGGTCGGTAGGCTGGAAGTCGCTTTCCACGGCACGCGAAGAGTGCATGCGCTAGGGCTTTTTTATGATTTTGCAGGGGGAGACGAGGACAACCTGCATAGCGAGTGGAAGAACTGCCCGCTGTGCGGTGCCCCTCTCAACAGAGAGAAGGGTTTCCATCCCGTACATGAGCTTCGCGCACGTGCGCTTCGGTCCATTTCAGAGTGCCGCGCGGAAAGGAGAAAAAATAAATGGGTGAACTAGAGCAGGATTCCGCCCACGTTAACGTTACGTTGGTACCTTTAGGAGCAGGACTTGAGGATCTGCGGGGGAAGAAATTCCCGTGCCCGCTGTGCGCAGATGGTCTGATGATCCTCGCTTCTAAGAGAGGGAAACCCTATTGCGTCTGCAACCCATGTGGGATTCAACTCTTCTTTCGCGGGAAGACCGGTATCTCCCGTTTGTTACAGATGGTCAAAGGCGAGATCTTAATTCCAGGCAAGGCTGACGGTGCGGATTACGGGATCGCTCTTTTTGATCGTTTGCAGCAACTGAAGGCACAAAAAGAAGAGTTGGAGGAAAAACGCGGACTTATTTTCCGGGATTCGGGTGTGGAAAACGCAATCCTCATAGTTGACGCGGAGATCGAAAAGGTAGAAGGTGAACTCGCCAGAGTCGCCAGAAAAACGGGAAACGGAAAAACCAAATGAGAGATGCCGTTATCTATGCGCGTGTTTCCAGCAAGGATCAGGAACGGGAGGGGTTTTCCATTCCCGCGCAATTAAAGTTTCTCCGCGAATACGCTTTGAGAAACGGTTTCCGCATAACCCAGGAATTCGTGGACGTGGAAACCGCGAAAACGACCGGGAGAAAGAAGTTTGGGGAGATGCTTGCCTTTTTCCCTCGGAATCCAGGTTGCCGGGTTTTAATCGTGGAGAAAACCGACCGCCTGTACCGAAACTTCAAAGACTGCGTCACCTTGGAAGATTTGGACGTGGAGATTCACCTTCCCAAAGAAGGGCAGGTTATCTCCAAAGATTCAAAATCCCAGTCCAAGTTAATGCACGGTATTCAGGTTGTGATGGCCCGGAATTACATCGAAAACCTGAAAGAAGAAGTCAAGAAAGGGATGCGGGAGAAGGCAGAACAGGGGATCTACCCGAGCCGCCCTCCTATCGGCTATCAAAACTACAAGCTGGAACGCACTATCGAAGTAGATCCGCGAAAAGCGCCATTAGCAAAGCGGATGTTTGATCTCTACGCGTCCGGCCATCATTCGCTCGCGAGCCTACGGAAAGCGATCTCGGATGAATTCGGAATCAAGCTGGGCAAGGGCTATATAGATCGGGTACTTAAAAATCCGTTTTACAAGGGCCTGTTTAGATGGCAGGGAAAGCTGTACCCCGGCACTCACACTCCCCTTGTCTCGGTGGAATGCTTCGAGCAAGTCCAGGCCGTTTTCCGTGGTCACAATAAGCCCCGATACAATGCCCATGAATTTGCTTATCGAGGTCTGCTAACGTGCGCCCACGACAACTGCAAGGTGACGGCAGAAATCAAAAGGCGGCGTTACACCTACTACCATTGCACGGGACATCGGGGGAAATGCGGGCTCCCATATATGCGTGAGGAGGAGCTTGGGGATCGGCTGGGGCAAATCGTCAAGGACATTCACATCCCGGACGACATCCTCGCCCAACTTCAAAAGTCATTGCTGAACGATAAAGGCCGCGAGGAAGAGATCCGGAGGCAGCAGGGTGAACGATTGGCACAACGGCTAAGCCAGGTGCATCGGAGAATGGATCAGGCCTACCAGGACAAGCTGGATGGGAAGATCAGCGAAGAGTTCTGGATGCGAAAGTCTGGGGAGTGGCAGGCAGAGGAAAACCAGATTCGAGCAGCAATGCAGGGATTGGAGACGATAAGGCCGGAACGCTTGTTGGATGCCGCAAAGATTCTAGAACTCGCGAATAAGGCCTATTTTCTATACGTTAAGCAGAATCACACTGAAAGAGCAAAACTCCTCAAAATGGTACTTTCGAACTGTGGGATTGACGCTGTAAGTCTCTATCCTACTTACAGAAAGCCCTTCGACCTGATCTTCCAAAAGGTGAAAACAGAGGAATGGCGCGCCCGGGGAGATTCGAACTCCCGACCCTCTGCTTAGAAGGCAGACGCTCTATCCAACTGAGCTACGGGCGCGTCGTGCAGATCTGCTGATTCTAAAGCACTTCTCGACTCCACAGCTACCTATATCCTCTATATTAGGTCAAAAGTGTGCCAAAACTGTGCCAAAACCCCTCTAGTTGACCGCGAGTGTGCCAATTGAATCCCGCATCTCGTTCGCCTCTCGATTGAGATGTCCGAGTGCCTCACGCTTCATCTGCAGTTTCATTTGTGAGTATTTCTTGAACACTTGGGCATCTCCCTGCCGAAGCAATTGCGTGACCCATTCGTCTGCCACCCCTCCCGCACTCAGACGTGTGGCGTAGGTCGAACGCAGATCGTAGATTCTAAAATATGGCACGTTTGCCCGGCGTAAAGTTGCACGCCATGCAGTCTTAAAGGACTTCTGGTGGCCGCGATCATTTGCCTCGCTGGGGAACAGATACTGTCCTCCTCCAGAAATTGCCAACTGTTGTCTGAAAGCATCTAGTGCCAGTTCCGTGAGGGGCACTTCCGCTTCCCCGCTCGGAGTCTTCGAGTCCGAGATCCACACGACCGCGTTCGTCAAGTCGAGTTGATCCCTCTTCATGCAGATCAATTCCTTATAGATGCGCATGCCTGTCTCCGTGACGATTCGAATCGCATTGCACAGATACGCGGGTGCATGGGATTCGATTCGTAGTTGTTCCGACCAAGGAACATAGTGTGGTCGAAACATTCCTTTCACAGTGACCGGAAACTCCACTCCACAGCAAGGATTCGAAGGCAAGAGCCGCTTGCGAACAGCAACATTCAGGATACGGCGAAGAACCCGAAATTCCTGATGCACTGTGCTTGGTTTCACGACTCCTGTTTCCCTGTAACCCTTGGAGGTTTTGAAACGTCTCCGTTGACGCAGGCGGACGCGAAGGAAAAGCTCGATCTCGTCCGCTGTTATCTCGCCGAGTTTCCGAGGTCCAAAAGTAACATTCAGAATTTTGGCCACCCGAACGTTTACGGCATGTGTCTTCTCCGCTCGAACTGGAGGAGTGGAATAGATTGTTAGAAAGTGTTCTACCCATTGTCCTAAGGTAAGGCCCTCCCCTTTGCGGACAACTTCGAGAACGTTATCATCACGAGCCAGAAGCCGCTCGCGGAGCCGCTTCTGCGCTTCTTGCCAGTTTTCCGTGAGGGTTGATTCGCGGTGGCGCTGGCCACTGCGGTCGCAGTAGCGCATCCACCACAACTTTGAACCTTTTCGTCGGAAAACCACACCATCATGCCTCTTGGGTCTAGCCATTCTCCATCTCCTGTTTAAACGAAGCGCGGAAGGGTTCGAGATCCGATTTGAGAAACCGGATGTTTCGACCCATTACGCGGAGATGGGGAATCTGCTTTCGCTCAACCCAAAGATACACAGTTTGCGTGCTGACGCCAAGATATCTGGACGCCTCCTTTACGGATAGCGGACGATCATCGGATGGCGTGGAATTGTGTCGATCGATCTGAAGAATTGCTTCTCGAGTCATAGCGCGCGCCTTTGGTTTCAGTTGTGTTCGATCGCTACGGTTTTCAGTTCTTTCAGGACTTGGTCTTTCCCCCGCCAATTCGGCCTGGGCTTACGCAGCGTTTTTCCAATGAGCGCACGAAATAGACGGAAGACTCACGCGTTTCAGCATACTATACATATAGCACCATGAAAAGTGTTTTTAGGCACGTCTGTATTACTGGACCTGGCGGTCCGTCATTCATCGGCTACCATCTCCCTCAGAGTGTCTCTGTTTTTGTTCGAGAGCTCTTTCGCCGCAGCGCGGATCAGCTTGTCGTAGCGCAACCTGGCGCGAACGCGCACCGCTGGAAGCGCATCTTCTGGGGGTTCCACAACACAGGTAATGACGTACTTCAGGAGCACGTCCGTTATGGCGACCTGCGCCTCAACGAGCGTTTGAAGATGTTGCCCCTGCTTCGCCAGGTTCGTGAGTGTGGCTGCGATGCGCGCCTCAAACTGCGTTACGGATTCGGCGTCATCACCCCTGCGGATCTCGCGTTCGCAGGCGGCGAGGATAAATGCCTGTTCGGATCGGAAGCCCCGGTCCTTCGACGCTTTCCGCACTCGCTCTCGGAATTCCTTGTTCGGAAACAACAGACTCCGCTCAATTCTGGGTTTTGGCATATGTTTCCTTCCGTTTAGACTGTCGAAGAGTCGAAAAACGTGGAAGAATCTGCGGTGGCACATTTGTGCCACATTTGGACCAAAAGCCGCCACATCCCTTCCCTCTGAAAAATAAGAACTTGCCCGTAGAAACGCGCGCAGCGTCGCCACAACCCTTTATGTTCCAATACGTGTGTCGGCCTCCAATAACCCGCCTGCATTGCATGCACGCTGGTCCCACTGCTGTTGAAGAGTGTTGACTTCTGTCGATTTTTGTCGACTCTTGGCCACTTTCGCCGACTACCGCCGACTTTTATCGATTCCCGGTCGAGTTCTGCCGACTGTTGTCTACTTTTGCCGACTTCCGTCTACCTGTGCCGACCGAGAGCCCTTTCATGCTTTACATAGATACAGGACAGTGCTATATGTACAGCAGCATAAAAAGACGTGTCAATGCAAAAAGACTACCGCCACTGCCTGGACGAACTAGCCAGCGCTGTGCCCAAGAGAAAGGCCGCGCTCATTCGATCTCTCCTTCCCGGGATAGAAGCAGCGCTGAACTCAGGGCAGAGTCTCAAAGACATTTGGGAAGCACTGGGAAATGAAGGCCTACAGATGAGCTACCACGGTTTTCACAAGGCAGTCTGGCGCGCCGAAAGAAAGAGGAAACCAACCGCCGCCAGCGGCTGTGGGAAACAGGACAAACATTCTGAGACGCAATGGCTGCGGGAAACAAAAGTGGACACAGTTGAAGGGCGGGACCCATTTGCGAATCTAAGACGACTAGAACCAGAAAATAGGCCCGGTTTTCATTGGCGCGGTACACGGAGTGTGAAAACGTCGGCGCAGGGAATGGAGGACTCGAATGACAAAAACAAACAGTGAGAAAGTGGCGGAACGTCAATTCACATCCACCTCTGATGTCAGCGATCATTCTCAGTGTTGTTAAATGTTGGTTTCAAGACTTTGGGGGAAAGAAATCGGAGACGGTTGCGGGATCGACGCCTGGAATCTTTCTCTTTGGAAGCGGTGGGGCGGGAGTGCGGTTGTAACGTTCATTCCATTTGGCCCATGAGCTTCGGTCGAAAATCCCGGGCGCGGGATCATCCAGTGCCGCTCTGAAATCGTCGTCGTTGAAGTACTTCCGGAGAATTTCAATATCCTCGTCCGAGGCGTAAGTCATGGCGTAGGTAAGAAAGCGCTTCGGAAATTCAAGGGCTTCTTCTGGAGTTCCAAACCAGAAGATGCGCTTTGCGACGGCCAGAAGTTCGTCGGAGTAGATCATCTCTTTTTACCTTGTGAGGCCAAGGCTTGATTCGCGATTAGCACGGTGAACTTAATTGATCTTGCGCCTGGCGCGCCGGGTTCCGAATGCATTTTGCACCAAGGCGGGCAGATTGGGTAGATCACGATTCGACATACGCACACTCTTGCGAAATTGAAGAGGCGGCTTGAAGGAGCTGTGAGGGTGGTGTATATATCTGTATGTATGGGCCGCGACATATCTCCCGTCGCGGCGACCCCATCCGGAAGACAGAAGGGAATCGTGCCCAACCGGCGAAGCATTCAATTCGGAGTCTACAACGTCCGGCTCCTGAGCGCCCTCGATAAACTCCTGCGGGACAAACCGCGATACATCGGAGAGCTGTCGACTTCGATCAACGATGCACTTCTTTCGGTCGATCTGAATACTGTCGAGCTTGTGACTCTTCAATCCAGACAGAAACAAACCGGGAGAGAAACGCAGGTCGTCATCTTGAATCGACTGCGCAAGCGCATACATCAAGTCGCTAGGAAGCGGAATTGTTCGATGAACCAGCTTGTGAATAGCGCTCTGCTGGCTTATTACTCAAAGGGCGGAGAATCCAAACCCAAAAAACCAGCCAAGGCACGGGCTTGGTCCCTGCATTCGTACGATGCCATGTCGGAGTCCGAGCGTCGAGAGCTTCATCAAATGCTTGCGCAGCTTTCGGCAATGCAATCCGTTCCATTCGAGACGGAAGAGCCGAACGGAACGTATTACGAGTACGATCGGAACCTGAAAGCGACGGTGAAGGTGACGCCTGACGGAGAGCGAACCCCGGTTAAGAAACTAGAGACAAGCTTTGAGCCCACACGCGGGAAGGCTCCGCGCAAAATTGCACACGAGGAAATCACAATCTGAGCCAACAAAAGCCAGCACTGTTCATAATCGCGGGACCGGTGGGCGCCGGCAAGACAACTTTCTATGAAGCCTATTTGAAAGAGGCATTCCCAACACTTGTTCCCCCACTGAGGCACCAGCAGCAACCGTTTCTTGAGGACCGGCGTTCTTTTGCCGTCGAAGACATTCGTGTGGACACGCAGCTACTCGACCAGGCTAAAGCAGCAGGGTATTCGACGAAAGTTCTTTTCATCTCTACGGAAGACGCAAATTTGAATGTGGGCCGGGTGTTAGTGCGCATGAGTCGAGGAGGACAGGCCGTGCCAGTGTCCAGCGTGATTGACTCCTATCGGGAGTCGACCAAGAATCTCTCCGAAGTTCCCAAACTTGCTGATGAATTGCTCGTGTACGACAACACAGCTCATCGGCGCGGCTTCCGCATAGTGGCGCATTTCATCGGTGGCAAATTGACTAAAAGCGCACAGACGATACCGGACTGGGCGGCTAAAGTGTTCGGCAAGGAATTACACGAGGCAAAAGAACACGAGAAGCCCGGACGTGGACGCTAAGTCTTTTCTCCAGGGGCCCGTCCTGTAACAAACTACCCGACCTTTGCCGTCGTCCAGAGGATTCCGCCGAGAACTGACTCCATCTACTTTAGGTATCGATTCACGATGTCGATGAGTTCCTCTGCAGCTTCAGTTTGCTCTGAGGTTGGTTTACCGTTTGGGTCGAGCACGTGATACCGCACGTGCCCTTCCACTAGTTCTGCCATGAGCCCGTTAATCGCACCGCGGCTGGCCGCAATGGTTTGTAGGACTTTCGAGCACTCTTGGTCTTCGTCCAATGCCTTTTCAATTGCCTCAATCTGGCCCTTTATTCTCCTGACGCGGTTAAGGAGTTTCTCTTTGTCCTTGGTGGTATGTGCCATTCCTCTTCACTCCCTCATGGTTCAATGATACTATCCCGGAGTACAGTAATAAAACGCTCTTGTGGACGTGTTCCACAAGACCCAGGGGTGCTCACTACGAAACAGCCTTGGCGTCCAAAGAGAACATCGGAGTAGACTGAAGTTCGAGATGGTAGGCAAGCACAAGACGAGGCGGGACTTGGTTAGGGTGTTAGCTCTTTCCTTGGCTGTCCTGTTCGTCCTGTTTATTGGGCAAGCCCTGAACCACTCTCACGCAAGAGGACAGAATGAAGCTGCTTGCCAGGTCTGCCAAGCGGCGCACATTGGTTCCGGTCCGAAAGCGCTAACCCCATCGCTGTTTAGTCCACTTCTCGCGTTCGGGTACGTTCAGCCGTTTGTTGTAACGATTTACCAAGAGTTTTTCTTCCACGATGCACCCTCCCGCGCTCCGCCCTCTGCTTAATTCAGAATTACCACAGCTGTTTCGTTCGTAATCGCGCTAGCCCCATCACCGGGTTGGCGCAACCGCCATATTTCCAGGCGGCCACTCCAACAACAGCAAACACACATCGCCCAACTAAGGGGTCTGAGGAGAAATTCAATGGGTTTTAGAAAGATTGCATTTTTCGTTTTGAGTTTCAGCTTCTTGTTCTGCGCCATGCCCTGTCGCGCTCAGCTGGGCAATGCTGGATCGATCGAAGGAGTGGTAAAAGACGCCTCCAGCGGCGTGGTTGTCGGCGCGAAGGTCGAAATCTCATACGCCGTGACCGGCTATCAACGTGAGACGACCACGGGAAGCGACGGGAGCTTCCGTTTCACGAACGTACCCTTCAACACGTATCACCTCGTGGTGACAACGTCCGGGTTCGCTCCATATACCCAGGACGTGGATGTACGCTCCAGCGTACCTACCAGCATCCAGATCGGGCTAAAGGTCGGAACGGCGGCAACCAGCATCACGGTCGAAGCGAATGGTGGAGACCTAGTGGAGAACGACCCCAGCTTTCATACGGACGTAGACACAGCGTTGACTGACCGGATGCCCCTGGAAAGTCAATCGTCTTCGGTGAGTTCGCTGGTGACGCTGGCGACGCCGGGGGTGGTAGCGGACTCGAATGGCCTCTTCCACGGACTTGGAGATCACGCCGAGAATTCGTTCTCCGTTGATGGCCAGCCCATCACGGATCAGCAAAGCAAGGTCTTTTCGAACCAGATTCCTCTGGATTCCATTCAGTCGCTGGAAGCGGTTTCGGGAGGACCGCCAGCCGAATACGGTGGTAAGACTAGCTTGGTGATCAAAGTTACGACGCGATCAGGCCTCGGAGTTACCAAACCGACGGGCTCCGTGTTCGCTTCTTACGGGAGCTTCGGCTCTGTATCTGGTGGCTTCCGGCTGGCCTTCGGCGGCCAAAAGTGGGGAAACTTCATAGCTGCGAACGGATTGAACAGCAGCCGGTTCCTGGACCCGCCGGAACTTCACGCCATCCACGACAAGGGCAATGAAGAAAACCTGTTTGACCGAGTCGATTACAACGTAACCAGCGCGGATTCGATTCACACCAACTTTCAATACACGCGTTCCTGGTTCCAGACGCCAAATACGATTGACAACTTGAATATCGGAGTGAACAACCCGCTCAACGGGGCCGCCCTGCCAGCGCAGGACCAGCGAGCGCAGATCAAGACGTTCAATATCGCGCCGGTGTGGACCCGACTCATCAGCACGACGACGCTCTTCACCCTCGGCGGTTTCGTCCGTCAGGACCGGTTCAACTACTATCCGACTGGAGACGTCTTTGCGGACGGCACGGGACTTATTCCCGGGGGCTCTTCGGCGACGCTGAATCAGCAACGGAAACTGACCAACGCGGGCCTGCGTTCGGACGTGTCTTACGTGAAGGGCAAACACAACGTCAAAGCCGGCGTCACGTTTCAACATACGTTCCTGACGGAGAATTTCAACTTCGGAGTTACGGATCCGGCCTTCAATGCGGTTTGCCTGAATGCGGCCGATGCGAGCCCATTCACTGGCCCTACCCCAACGTTTCTAGGCAACTGCACGGGCACGCTTGAGCCAAACGATGGGACAGATACGCGGGCTACTGTTCCTGCCTTTATCCCGGCGCTGGGTTGCTTTGATCTCACTCGACCGGTGCTGACAGGAGCAGCGCAAACGCAGGACGCTTGCGCGAGCACGCAAACCACACTGTTTCCCTTCCGCGGTCGCGCGGATGTTAAGGAGCTCGCGCTGTACCTGCAAAACACAATCACCGTTGGCAAATGGGCTTTCAATGTGGGGTTCCGGGAAGACCTCTATCGCGGAATTGTCCATGATAGTCAACCGCAACCTCGCGTTGGCTTTGCCTACAACATCAAAAAGACGAACAGCGTTCTTCGCGTCTCCTACTCACGCATCCTGGAAACGCCGTTCAACGAGAACCTGATCCTGGCGAGCCTGGGCGCGAGTAACCCGGTCATCGTCGACGTGATCGGTGGCGCGAGCTTACAGGCGCCGATTCGCTCGGGCCAGCGCAACCAGTTCAACGCGGGCTTTCAACAAGCTTTTGGAAGGTTCGTGGTCGTCGATGCTGACTATTTGTGGAAATATACGCACAACGCGTATGACTTCTCCACGTTCGGCAACACACCGATCTTCTTCCCGATTGCCTGGAAGAACTCAAAGATTGACGGGCCTTCGGTTCGCGTAAGCATGCCCAATTTTCATGGCTTCACAGCACTCGCGGTGCTTGCTCACGTCCGGGCGCGCTATTTCCCTCCACAGATCGGCGGGTTGGGCGCCAGCATCACGGGTGGAGAAGTTTTTCGCATCGACCACGATCAGGCATTTAATCAGACGACGCACTTTCAATATCAACCGTGGAAGACGCTGCCCTGGATCGCCATGAACTGGCGCTATGACAGCGGTTTGGTGGCTAGCAATCCCAATCTTGACAACTTCGCAGATGCGTCCGGTTTCCTCGATGCCGACCAGCAGACGACCATCGGGCTGTTCTGCGTCGATGCCGGCGGAGTCACGCACACGGCTTCCCTGTCGCAAGCCCTGGCGGTGGGCGCAGGGACCATCTGCGGGGCGAATCCCACGAAGACAGGCGCAAAGCTGCTCAATATCGCAGGCGCCACATTCGACCTGGATCACAATCCCACGCGCGTCAAACCGCGCAACCTATTTGACGCCAGCGTGGGCGACGACAACCTTCTTCACGGCGACCATTACAGGTGGAGCCTACGCTTCACGGTCATCAACCTAACGAACAAGGTTGCATCGTACAACTTCCTGTCCACGTTCAGCGGAACGCATTTCGTCACACCGCGAGCTTATACAGCCGAACTCGGTTTTCACTTCTGAGGCTGACCGTGAGGAGAAGACGCCCCGCCGGGATTTATCTTTGATGCCTCGCGGGGCTTCTCAACTTGTAGAAGTGAGCACAAAAGCCTGGGCGAATGAAGTCTAGCAGGTGATCAATGGCACTCCGGGTCAGATCATCGGCCAGAAGCACAGAACGGCGAAGAACGGCGGTCGTCCAGACCGTCATTTGGGCCTGCGTTTTCTTGTGCCCGCTTCCAGAGAGCTCTGCAGCGCGGGCTCACGCTCAGACCAAGCCGTCCCGGGAAACAAGCGATCAGTTCCGTTTCAAAGTCACAGATTCTGAGACTGATGTTCCGATTCAAGATGCTACCGTCTCTCTGGTTTATTGGCGCAGAAAAGAATCTGCTGAAGAAAAGAAGGAAATTGAACTCAAAACGGACAAGAACGGCATTGCAGAATTTCCAAGAGTGACGGCTGAGAAATTTGCCGTCAGCGTAGTCGTGAAGGGCTACAAGCCATCCTGGCGTTGGATCCGGTCGAACCGGCCACAAGAGCCGATTCAGTTGAGGCTTGAAAAATGGGCAAGCACGCCCAAATAAAACCGGGCCGAAGCGTCGTGAGCGTTTTTGTCGCAACCTCGGGTAGAGGTTTGTCCAAGCCATTGCGAGGTCAGGAATGGCGAAAGGATCTTTTGACATCCTGGCTGTTCCAAACATGCATAAAGCTCCAGACTTCCCTCGACCGCCGCTTCCTGAGATTTGGGATGACGGTCCAAGAGGCAAGCGTGCTGCTTCGCTGCGCAGAAGCCCGGAGAATAACGCCGGGCCAACTCGCGATTGCTCTTGGACGGGATAAAGGCAAGATCACGCGGTTCGTCGACCGTCTTGAGTCAAGCTCTTTGCTCACGCGCGATATCGATCGACGTGACCGGAGGTTTTCGATCCTCAAACCCACTGCAAAGGGAAAACAGGTAGCTCGGGTCCTGTCATCAGTCTTCGACAGCATTCGAAAAGAACTCTTCGCAGGAATATTGGAGAGCGATATCCGTCGGTTAGGCAAGATACTGCCACTGCTGCACAAGAATGCGGTCCATGTTGGGTCTCGGCATAAGTGCGACGTTGTGCGAGGACGCAAGCGGATTGGTAGCCAGGGGGTGAAAATGGAAGGACCGCAGACCAGTCAACCTCAAATCGCCGCGGACATTCTGACGCCTTCTCCTACCGGGCACGCGACCAATACTGTTCCTATTGAACAAGAACCAATCCAGCATGAGCAAAGCACCGAAGAAAATACCATTCCGGGAAAGCTTGCGGAAGAACATGCGGAATTGGTTTTAAAGTGAAACACATGTTTCACATCTTATCGAAAGTCCCTGACGTGGCAAGGTTGCGGACGAAAAGGAATCCTGCCGATGTGGTTCGCCGGCTTGTCATTCTCACAACCGGAACATTGTTCTTGCCCGCGCTGGCAACCGCTACCTCTGTGGTCGCGTTGGTCGATAACACGAATCAACGTGTGGTGATCGCAGCCGATTGTCGAGTGAATCGTCAACTTGCTTCGGTTTCAGAGTGCAAGATCATTGCCGAACCTGGTTGTACAGTCGCAATGGCGGGTCTCTACGAAGAAAAAACAACGGCGTTCCATTTGCGGCAACTTGCCGCCGCCGCGTGCCGGTACCCTGGTGACCTGCGGGCGAAGGCAGATGCGTTTCTCAGGTTTTCAAAGATTCCTTACGAAAGAGCGGTTCGTCACATCCGTGCCGCAGATCCAAGCGACTTTGGCCGGACGGTAGAGAACAAGGCAACCGAAGTGATTTTCGCGGGCATCCAAGATGGGCATATTGCGCTAATCGTAAGGGGTTTGGTGGTCAATTCAGCAGGGAGAATAAGTGTAGAGCGGTCCGAGAGCACCGCTCCGTCGTACGCGCGGGGCGGATATTTTCTGGGTCTCAATGGTCACATCCGAGCCCACATCAAATCACATCCTGATTGGGCTAAAGAAGACTACGTCAAGCTCGCCCATCGATTCGTCGAGATGGAGATGGAGGCGCACCCGGACTTGGCAGGCCCTCCCATTTCAGAGCTGCAAATTGATGAAGACGGGCATGTTCACTGGCTGGACAAAGGTGCTTGCGATAGTGGTGAACCGGACGGAACTACTCGCGAGACAATTGGGAATTAGCCTTTGGCTAGACAAAACAATGAGCTTAGTCCGACCAGTAGTTCGCCAAATCGCGCCTCCAAGCCACGTAGCGGTATCCTCTCCGCGCCGCGCATGCAGCTGGTTCCGGCAGACTGCTGTTGCGTGTGTGTTCCTGCTCGCGACAGTCCCGGCGCTAGGGCAGGCTACCCAGACGAACGACGAGAAGCTGCCACTGGGGTCCATCCACGGGACCCTCACCACCACGCAAGAGGACACCTCAAGCGGACTAGCAGGGATTACCGTGAAGCTGACTGCGGCGCCTCCCGATGGCAGCCCTTTGACCGCCGACACGGATGATGCCGGACGCTACGAATTCAAGAACCTCAAACCTGGAACCTATGCGATTTCCATTAGCCAACCGGGATTCAAACCCTTCACAAAGTCCCTCAGCCTCAATGCCGGAGAGGCGGCCGTCGTGGACATCCGCGTCGAGATCCAGACCGTCACCGAAAAGGTTGAGGTCAGCGAACAAACTCAGTCCATCGCGACCGAGGACGCGACGACCCCGAGCGTGACCCTTACGCAGCGCCAGCTGATTTCCCTTCCCACGGCGCAGGAGAAGATTCGAGAAGTTCTTCCAGTGACTCCTGGTGTAGTGAAGACGCAGGATGGAAAACTGAACTTCAAAGGCGCGGACGAGAATCAGAGCTTGTTGATTGTCAATTCCGCGCGTACCACCGATCCGGTGACTGGAAGCTTCGCGGTGCCTGTACCGACCGATGCTGTGCAGTCCTTCGCGGTTTACAAGACGCCTTATAACGCGGGCCTGGGAAGCTTTTCGGGCGGATTGACCGAAGTTGACACCAAACCACCTGACGATGCGTGGAGCTAAAGACTAAAGAGTTTTATACCTTCCGTGCTTGGGAAGAACGGGAGTATGGTCGGACTCCAGGAGGCAACACCGGGATTTGACTTCAGCGCACCGCTAATCAAACACAAGCTGCTCTTTTCGGAAATTTTCCAGTACGACATGAAAAAGCGCACGGTGCGAGGTCTGCCCTGGCCGTTTGACATCAGCAAGAAGCAGGGGTTTAGTACGTTTTCGACTCTCGAAGCGATCCTTTCCAAAACACATCTCGTGACGCTCACGGTGAACGCGTACCCGCTGCGAGTACAGCATGCGGATATCAATGCTCTCGTTCCTCAGCCCGCCTCGAACGACTTGGACCAGAAGGGTGTGACGGTGGGGCTAACGGATCGGTACCAGTTCAGCTCCGGCGCAATCTTCAGCACCATCGCGCAGTACACCCGGTTCGACAGCAATGCGCATGGCCAGGGGCTTGCGGACATGCTCATCACACCGGAAGGCTGGGGCGGGAATTTTTTCAATCAATGGTCGCGCAGGGGCAAGGAATTTCAACTGGTTTCCGCGTACCAATTTGCCGAGAAACACTGGCTCGGCCGCCACGAGCTCCACGTGGGCGTGGATTTCGATCATCGCTCCTACGTGGGAGTCAGCAGTTCGAATCCAGTGCAGATTCTTCGTCAGGACGGGACGCCGGCGGAGGAGATCACATTTCTTCCTGGGACGCTACAGAGCGCGTCGGACTCGGCACCGGCCGAATTCATCCAAGATCATTGGGTTCTGGACTCCCACTGGGCCCTGAATCTGGGGGCGCGTTTGTCGACCGAAACCAATGGTTGGTCCGCAGCGGTAGCTCCTCGCGCCGGCGTGGCTTATTCCCCCGGCAAGGAGGGCAAGACCGTAATTCGAGCGGGCGCGGGTTTGTTCTACAGTTTGCTGCCGCTTCTCGCAGGCAACTTCACAGCCAACCCTACTCAAGTGGTTACGCCATTCGATACGGCGGGCTTGCCGAGCGGGCTTCCGTTGACCTACACGAATGCTTACGCGGGCGGGCTAAACCCACTGACAGCCAGCGGTTTGCCGACCCAGCCGGAGACGACGCCACGCAACCTGACGTGGAATGTCGAAGTGGAGCACGAGTTGCGGAAAAACCTGCTTTTGCGCGTCGGTTATATCGATAGCCATACGACGTACCTCTTTGCCGTGAATCCGTTCACCGCTGCGGCAGGTGGGCAATCCTTTTTGGCTCTTACGAACACGGGCTCATCGCATTATCGCGAGCTGGAAAGCACCGTGCATTTCACCTTTCATCGAACCGATGAGATAAATGTCTCCTACGTCTGGAGCCGCACGCGTGGAGATTTGAACAATCTTTCTGCTGTCCTCATTCCTTTCGAACAGCCGGTCATTCGACCAAATGTGTATGGTATCCTGCCGTACGACGTGCCCAACCGGGTTGTGGCCTGGGGAATTATTTCTCTGCCGAAGAGCTTCAAGTTCAGTCCCATCGCAGACCTACACTCCGGCTATCCCTACTCCAATATCGATACGCTGCAAAACTACGTAGGGACACCTAACGGGCAGCGCTTTGCTTCATTTTTCGCACTTGATGTGAAAATCTATCGCCAATTCCGCATTCCTTTTCTTGGCTCCGAGCATGGGAAGGGCAAGGGACATCATGTGCGGCTTGGTTTCTACTCCCTGAATGTGACGAATCACGGCAATTTCAACGCAGTGTACAACAATGTGACTGCGCCTAGTTTTGGCCAGTTCGCGGGGTTCATGGA